>Ga0272443_10002991_pt1 | contig 20605 bp, 15 predicted proteins | sample SSMAcet12_FD_193581 | JGI IMG/M metagenome (GOLD analysis project Ga0272443, IMG submission 193581) | Marine sediment archaeal communities from Little Sippewissett salt marsh, Falmouth, MA, United States - SSM-Acet-12 | ecosystem: Environmental > Aquatic > Marine > Wetlands > Sediment ... | reverse complement strand
ACTCCCTGAATTGCGGCCCGAACTCCGTTCCCGGTGTCACCACAACGCCGGCCAGCTCACGGACTGTTTTCACGAAGTCTTCCATGCTGACGTCCATGGCGGGAAGCCGGATAAACAGATAGCTGCCAGCTTCAGTGGTGCGAACGTCAACGCCTTTTATCGGGCTGAACTTTTTCAGCAGGTCGTCCCGGATCGCCTGATGCTTGGCGATGCGTTCTTCCAGCCAGCCTTCAGGTTCGCTGAACCATGTGGCCAGAACAGATTGGTTGTAGCCGCCCGCCCTGAGCGAGACAATCGCCAGAAGTCGCTCCATTCTGTCAATGATTCGGGAAGATCCAAAAGCCACACCCAGCCTGAATCCACTGAGCGATTCAGTCTTGGACGGCCCGAGGATTGTGATTAAAGTGCCCGGTTTATCGTCCAGAGAACTGAGGTGAGTGTACGCCCGGTTGTCAAAAACCTGTCTTGAGTAAAGTTCGTCCACAATAAGGGCCACGTCAAAGGCTTTGGCCAGAGAAGCGATTTCCTTGATTTCACTTTCAGAGTAGATCGCGCCGGTCGGATTGTTCGGATTGGAGAAAAGAAACAGCTTTACCCCGGATTTGAAAGCTTGTTCAAGGGCCGACAAATCAAGACCTGTACCTGTATGGGTGCCGAGAAAGTTCATGCGGACGGGAACGATTTCACCGCCGAAAAAATTTGTCAGTTTGCGGTTGGCAAAGTAATCCGGCTCTACTATTGCAACCTTGTCACCTGCCCCCACGAGGGCACCCATTGCCAGAAACAGGGCACATTGTGTTCCAGGCGTGATGATGATCTCAGAATCAGCATCAATGTCTGCACCGGTAAAATCAGCAAGTTTGGCCGCCACATCTTCACGTATATGCCTGCTGCCGCGATACTCTGTATAGGCCTGGGATGCACCTTGATTAAAACCCTGCCTGAAAGCCTCAAAAGCACCTGGAGTCGGTTCATGGGCATCGACATTTCCATGGGAGAAATCCACTGGTGTGCCCGGGAGCTTCTCGCCTCGGATATCCAGTTCTTGCTTTTTCTGGCGTCTTTCCTGACCCGGCGCATTTTCGACGCCGATTTTGGCAAACTTTTCTATTAAATTGGACATGGGGTTCAACCTCTTAAAAAGACTGACGGGAAAACCAAATCGTTACCAAAGGCGATATTAAGTCACCCCAATTGGAATGTCAACGAAACCAAAGAAAGCACCAGGCTTGGATGTCTTTTCTCAATCGGCGTCTGCGTAGATTATCCGCAAACCCGTTTTTTCCCGGCTGCCCGGATGGATGTCCTTTGATGTTCGCCGTTCTTGTGCAAATCCCCTTTTCCATCTTGTAACCAAAATGCATTCTGGCGGTCTTGATTTCAGTGTCGGGATGGTCGTTTCCTGAAATCGATCTGAATCCCGAAAACAAATCCGGGAGATAAAATGGAAAAGAGCTTGATCAATGGTCGCTTGGCGATGCGCCTGGCAATGCTGTCAACGGCAATCATGGTGCTTGCCTGGCCGGCATGTGCCGAACGCCTGGCTTCCCTGGACAAAGTGGTGAATCCCCATTGTTTGCGGGCGTATTCAGAGCGGCTTTATCTCCTTCAGGACGGCACCGTGTATGTGTACCGTTGTGGCGATGGGAGGTTTCTCAAAGCCTTCGGCCGTTCCGGAGAAGGGCCGGGTGAAACCCGGGCATTCCCGACCCGGGGCAATATGTTGCGGGTCAATGACCGCGGAGTGTTCATTGATGCCAGGCATAAGATCGTCTGGTTTGATTTCAACGGGATGCTGCTGAAGGAATTCAAAAAGCCCTATCAGCACTTCGTGGTGGAGCCCCTGCAGAATGGCTGGATCACCCTGTGTCGGGAACCAACCCCTAAGGGGATAAACCTGACCGTAACCCGATGCGCAATGGATTTCAACATTCTGGCCCGGTACACTTCCTGTACTTCCAAACGAACAGGTTTTTCCCTGTTTCCCGACCAGCTGAATTTCGTTGCCCCAGGCCGTTCGTTCTATATCGAAAACAGCCGAAAAGGCTTCATCATATCCAAATACAATGGTGACGGCAGTCTGGATCGCAACATTCAATCAAAAGCGCCACCCGTGAAAATCCCCCCCGGGGATGTCGACTATGCCTGGTCTGAGTTGGCAGCCGACCCCGAGACCAGGGCATATGGAGGGTTGGAACAGGTAAAAAAAATGCTGGCTATCACCGTACCCGACAATTATCCTGCCATCAAGGAACTTTCGGCCGACCGCACCCACCTGTTTGTAAAAACCTTCAGGAGAAAAGCCGACACCTGTGAATTCATTGTGTTTGATCATCTGGGCCAAGAAGTGGGCATTGCGGATTTACCCGCCACGCCGCCCGATGCCTTTGACGACTATCTAACGGGCAGGTTGGATCGCTACTATGCCTTTGCTGGGGATTGTTATTACTATCTGCGGGAAAACGCAGCGGAAGAACTCTGGGAATTGCACCGGGTAAAATGGACCGACAGCATCCGACGCCTCCGGAGGCCCGGTTCCACTGTGATTCCGGGCGATCAGGTTGGCAATTGACGCGGCCGCTTCTTGAAAGCCCCAAACGCCAGCGGTTGCTCGCGGCTCTGGATTGCCGTCGATGGCAAACCGCAGCACAATCCCGGTGATTTCATCACGCTTTTGACTTTTTTGTTTTGTCTGCTTAGAATCCCTCCATGAGACAAATTGGTTCCCGGATCAGTTTGCTCTCAAGAATTGCCGAGGTTTCGTATTCCAACCACAAAAAAATCCTCATCGTCACCTGCATGTTTTTCGTGATCGCCTCTTTTTTGATAAGAGGTTTGCGGATTGACACCGACATGGTCAGGCTTATTGAATCAGACAAACCCCGGCTCAAAACTTTTGTGGAAAACAAAAAAATGTTTGGAGAGAGTTCACCTTTAATGATCATTCTAGAAACAACCCCGGGTGAACCAATCCACATGAACCTTATGGTTGAGGAAATGGTCAAATCCATTTCCCAATGGGATGATGTGTCCATCCTTTCCAATCAACAACACCATTCGGCGAGTCATCAACTTGCCCCTTGGGCCTTGCGGGCGGCGATATTCAATTCACCGGACCCGGTGTTTCGAAACTTTGTGGCCAAGTTTTCCACCGCAGCCATTCAACGGCAGCTGCTGAAGACCCAACGGCGACTGATCACCGTCAGCGATCCTGATTTAAGGGAACGCATTAACCTGGATGTTCTCAATGTCTTTCCCCTGGTCAAGAATTTCTTTGGCCGGAGAATGACCGCCGGGTATTTTAACGCCATGTTTGCCCGTCCGGGCAATGATTCATCACAGATACTGCTGCTCCAGCCCCGGGGCGAAGCGGAGAACAGTGCCTATTGCATCGATCTGATCTCCAGGCTGAACCAGGCGTTTGCGCGACTCAGAAACAAATACGGTTCCGCTTCATCCCCACGCATATCTTTTGCCGGCCTGCACGCCCTGACGGCTCAGAGTACGCGGGTATTAAAGCGGGAAATGATCCTCATCACCCTGGTATCCGCCGCGCTTTTGTTTCTCGTGTTAATTCTGTCCCTGCGGCAGTTCCGGCTGGTTATGGTTTGTTTCATTCCCCTGATGGTTTCCATTCCGCTGATGTTGCTTGTTGCCCGCCTGTTTTTCAATCCCATATACTTTATCACCATTGGATTCGCCGCCATTGTTCTGGGGCTGGGGTTGGATGCGGGAATCCATTTGACAGCCCGTTTCACCCGATTCATCGCCCAGGGGGCTCCCCCTCAAAATGCGGTTTCCCAGACCATTGTCGAATGCGGTCCGCCGGTTTTTATCGGCATCGCATCAACCGCAGCTGCCTTCGCAGCCTTGATGGTGACACGAAAAGCGGGGATGATTCAATTCGCCGGTTTAACCATCATCGGTGTGTTCACCACTTTCGTGGTCACATTGTTTTTGTTTCCGGCCCTCATCCGCTGGCTGATACCGGAAAATGGCAAGGCACCCAAGGAAACCGGGAATAGCTCAAAGCGAGCCGGATTTTTTGCATTGGTGACCAATAGACACGGAATGGCCTTTGCAGTCGGTTGTGTCCTCATTCTGGCCGGCATCCCGTGTGCGCTGAAGTTCTCCCTGAAAATCGATGTGACCAGCCTTTTCCCCACCAATCTGGAAGTATGGAAGAGTATGCGGAAACTGGAAAAAAAATTTGATACATCCTTTTCCTCAGCTGTTCAAGTGAGCATTGATGCACCCACCTTTGAACGCGCTTTGCTGGGCCAGCGACAAGTTGACGATGCTTTGTCCAAGGAGGTTGCTGCGGGTAAAATCACTTATTTTGATTCGCCTGGCTCTTTTCTTGCCTACTCCATGAGTCCGGATCGCTTATCCATGGCCGAAGCCCGGATAAGCAGCCAGCGAGAGAATTTTTTTGCCGCCCTGAAAAAGAACCGTATCCGGTTAATCAACAGCCATATCCAGTATTACGACATTCTGCAACAGAGTATGCAGGCCCCCGGGCAAACCCTGTCCGACCTGCGTCAATATCCGCAAATGGCCCGCTTCCTGGCTTCGCATAACAACGGGGTGCGGTTGCAAACTTATATTTGGCCCAGCCTGGCAATGACGCGGAACAATTCCCTCTCACCCATGTCCGCCGCCGAAATCGATAAAATCGTCTCCGCCATCGACCTGCCCAAGGATGTCACTTTGGTGACCACCAGCACAGCGCATTTACTGGAGAAAATACAGATCCTGGTCAAAAAACAGTTTTTTCAGATCAGCTGGCTTGCCTTCGGCCTGGTTGTTCTTTGTGTCTGGGCCTTCCAGAGAAAGGTTTTCCTGACTGTGATCAGTTTAATGCCCCTCGGAGCAGCCCTTGTCTTGCTGTTGGCCGCAATCGTCTTGCTGGCGATTCCCATCACTCCGGCGGTTATTGCCTTTGCCGCCATTGTGCTGGGGATCGGGATCGATGACGCGGTCCATATACTGGCCCGCACGAAAAACCTTCCCGACGCTTCAGCTTCCGGGGTGATTAGAGACATCGGACCGATAATCACACTTACCACCGTTTCAACGGCCATCGGCTTCGGAAGCCTGATGCTCTCCTCCCACCCGGTCGTATCTTCCATCGGTCAGGCGGTTTCCATTGGCGTGGTGGCCTGCTGGTTGTTCACCCTGCTGCTCCTGCCGACCCTGATATCCATCAAGAAATCACGGAATCGGTTATTTGGTTTGGTGCTTGTTGTTCTGTTGACATCAGGCACATACATTCATGGCCACCACCCCCAAGCCCAAAAAATCCTGCAGAGAATTCAACGCAAAATGGCCGCCACCGAAGCGGTCTCTTGCCGTTTCAGCCAGACCAAGAAGATCCAACAGGTATCCGGCCCGGTCAACCTGAGCGGTTCCATACTGTTCCAAAAACCCCGGTTCCTTAAAGTGCAACTGCGGGGCGATGCCAACATGGATGTTTTTGTCAATCCACAGACCGTCACCTTGGTCGATCTTGATCTGGAAGAGGTTGAAACGCATCCGGTAAACGATCTGGTCCAGTCCGACCACTGGCTTAGCCCGATGTTGATGTTTATCGATCCACACAAGATCGACTCCGACTTCATCGGCTCCATGGTGGGAGACCCCCGGCACAGGATTTTGCGACTGGTGCCCAAACACAAACAAAGCCTGCGTGCCATTGAGTTTCAAGTCGACAATTTCCTGCGGGTCCGTTGGTCCCGCTTCCGGTATCAAAATGGTGACATGGTGGACACCCGGTACACGAGCTGGAGAAAACGCAAAAAAGTATCCGAGAAAGTCTTCCAACACTTCGGAGGTAAAACGCAGGAATGGTAGGCTTTTTAAAGCAGTATCCTTATTTATGCTGGAGTGCATTGCTCCTCATGGTTTTCCTGGCAATCTTTTTCGTGGTCAAGGAGGCTCGGAGAATCATGATCATCAGTGGCATAGCATCGGCCATTTACTCTTTTGCCGCCATTGTCTTTGTCCCTGAATACTGGCAACCGGTCCTTTTGATTCAATCCACCGTAGGACTTGAGGACCTGGTCTTTTCCTTTGCCAATGGCGGAATTGTTTGCTTTTTGGCCATATGGCCGTTCCGACGCAAGATGACGGCAAGCTATACCTTGGGCAGCCTGGTCGGCCGTTTCCTGATTTGGACCTTTATCGGCGCAATCCTCTGCTACACAATCAGACGAACCGGCGCTTCAGTCATGACCTGCTTTCTTTTCACCATGATGATCATTGGCATCATGCTCTTGCTGCAGCAAAAATGGTATTGGCCCCTCAGCCTGGCAGGAGCCATCGGGTTTTCGGTTTTGTATGTGGGGGTCATGGCGTTCTTGGGTTTTTGTTTCCCCGATTTTCATCAACAATGGACGCTGCCCAATTTGTATGGCCAGCGTTTTTTGACGTTTCCACTTGAGGAGTTTCTATGGGCCTTGGGCTTTGGAGCGGTTTTCCCCATGATCATGGCTTCAGTATTCCAGATAAGGATCATTCGTTTAAGAGTTGAGAACTGACAGGAAACCCGGTTTCCCCCCGCCTTGGAACCCTGCGTCTCCCTAGCCTGTCCAATTGCCCTTTACGACGATTGAGATAGTGCCGACTCAAGCTGCCTGCGGGCGGAAGTTGAAACCGTTTTTTCCAGAATTTCAAGGCACTCTGCGGTGTTCTTGGTTTTCTGCTCGATTAGGGCCCGAAGAAAGGCCATAAAGGCCTTGCGTCCGATACTTGCCTCCAGGTCAGCCAGGATGACGGGTCCTTTGCGGTACAACGCCTTGAAGGCCAGCTTGTGATTGCGGGGAATACCCTTGATGGGCGGCGTCCGCGCTGATGCCTGTCGATAGGCCTGGATCTTATCCAGAAAAGCCCTCTCGCCGAATTGTTTCCGCAATATCATCAAAGCGGTGAATTCGGCGAAGGATTCGTTCAGCCAATCCTGCCAGGATGTCGTGGGAGCCTGCAGCCACCATAAATGAGAAACCTCATGCGCCAGGTACCGGATAAAAAGAGGCGTGGCCTTGTCTTGATTGTAGAAGCCGGCATCATAGACCATGAGGACAAGTCCGGGGCGGGCGAATCCCCCGCCGTCCTTGCGGGGCGGGAATACCAGATCCACGTGACCATCCGAAACAGGGCCGAACCATTGGGAGAGTATCTTTCTTACTCTTTCCGTATCGCTGATGATAAGTTCCGGAATCCCTGAAGGCAGGTCCACGTGCCAAAGGGCCAACCCCTTGCCCACGGGCATTTTCTTTAGCCGGGGGGAGGCCAGAACAACCACATCACCAACGTTTTCCTTTTTGGCTGTCCAGGTATTCTTCTCCAGCTGCGGCGCGCCTGTTCCGGCCACAATCCAGCCCTCAGGCGCGTGAACCCGCAAGATAAGATCAAACCGCCCCCGGCCTGGAGAGAAGGGGAACCATCCTGAATACACGGCTTCAAGCTCCACCCATCGGGGTGAGACCTGGATCACCCCCCACTGATCCGGTTCAACCTTGCCTTCCACAACGATGCGAAGCTGCACCGGCGCACCGGATGCCGACTTGGCCAGTGGGATATTCAGCTCCGTCGCCTGGGGCGCGTACTGATAAGGTCCGGGACCTGACTTCTGGTGATGAAATCCCAGAATGGGAACACTTGCATGGACACCTGTAATCACCAGACCCCGGTTTACAAGCAGTTGAATCTTTTTGTCGCCGGGTACCGGCTCCACGCGCAAGCATGTCGAAGCGGTAATCAACCCCTTGTCCGGAATCAATGTAAGGTCAATTTCCGCCTCATGGAGAACCACGCAATACACCGGGAGAGTCACCACAATTATGAGAAGCCATACAAAACAGCGCATTTCAAACTCCCTTAGGCAACACCTTCTCAGGTTCGCCAGAACCAAAACATTCCGGCAGGATCAATGAACACAATAAACCCGGGGCCATTTCGTTTATGCCCATGAACCAACATGAGGACGGCCGTTTCCTTGCTGGCTGTAAACAATCGAGGGATTGCTTTTTAGCCAACCACTGCCAGGAAATCCACTATTCCCTTAAAGTGATTTTAGGGTTGCGAAATCAGGATTTCAAGGAAAAGCGGATGTTGCGCCGCTCATCCGGCTGTTGGTGCGAATCAGCCGGCAGCAGAAGAATCACGCTTCACGGGAGGCAGGGAGCCCACCGGCCTTGGTCCAGGCATGTCTTTGCCCGCGCATGGAATACAGCCATTGATTCGCTTGTGAAGGGATCGGCAAAAAAGCAACTGCGCTGCACAATCAGGCAGTGAAGTCGGTTTGGGTGCTTATTTCCGCAGCGGGTAGGCGACCTCATCGATTATCCACCACTTGCCGTCTATATTGACAAGGTTGAAGTAGTCAACCCACATATGATCTCCCGCATCCTCAGTGACTTTGACGGCGGCGACTTCTCCGGTGACATCAATGGAATCTATCGTGAACTTGATCTTTTGCTTCCCACCCAGCCAGGAAAAGAAATCAACCCTTGTGTATTTGTCCAGCTTTTTTCTGTGGACATTGAACAGGCGGTAGTCTTCATGAATGATCTGGCTCAAGAGTTTCTTGTTTGATTCAAGCTTTCCTTTGAAAAAGTACGTTTCCAGGGCTTTGCGTATTTCCTCTTTCTTGGCTTTCTCTGGAGAGGAAAATCCTGCCACCAGAAAAGAAACACACAACAAGGCAATCAACAACACCAAAGATTTTTTGCTCATCCTTCCTCCTTTATTGCTTGGGATTCTTCAAGCATCCGGCGCACACATTAATCTGCAATGCCCAAGCAAGTATCGGTCTTGCCGCAATTATTGGTGAACGGCAAACCTCCGCCGCCTTTACCCATTGTTTGGACGGCTACTCAGACCGCAGGGACTTCACCGGGTTCGTCCGGGCCGCCCGAATGGACTGGTAGCTCACATTCAGCCAGGCGATCAGAACGGATATCACCCCGGCGCCGATCAGTACAACCGCGCTGATGTTCGTATGAAACGCAAAATCGCCCAGCCACCTGGACATCAAGTACCAGGCGATGGGGAGTGCCACCAAGTATGCGGCGGTGACCAGCAGGACGAACTCTCTTGAGAGCAACAGGACAATGTTCATGATCGATGAGCCCAACACTTTGCGGATGGCGATCTCTTTGGTCCGCTGCTCGGCCGTAAAGGAGGCCAGCCCCAGGAGGCCCAGGCAGGCAATCAAAATGGCCAGTACGGTAAAGACAATAGCCAGGGAGCTGATTACGGTCTCGCTGCGATACATCTGTTCAAAATCTGCATCCAGGAAGCTGTAGTTGAACGGATACCCGGGATTGAACCGGTTGTACAAGCTTTTTAGGGTCGCCATTGCCTTGGGGGTTTCCCCCGCGGCAATCCGCATTAGAATGGTGTTTGTCTGATCCGGCGCCAGGCGCAGGATCACCGGCTCGATGTCGCGATAAAACGACTGCGTATGGAAATCCTTGACCACCCCGATAATCTGCCCCTCCCGACCCCAAACGGACAGGCGTTGTCCGAGGGGATTGTCCATGCCCATGGCCGCGGCGGCTCTTTCATTGACAATGTAGTTGGAAGAGTCTGTGCTGTACTCCCGGCTGAATACACGTCCCGAATCCATCTGGATTCTCATGGTCTTTACAAAGTCATATCCGGTACTGATAATGCTGTAGAGGGTGTTGTCTCCTTCCAGTTTGCCGTCCCACTCCACCCCGATGGTGTTACCGAACACGGCGATGGGATTCTGGTTGGAAATCGTCACGTTCACGACTCCCGGCTTGCTGAGCAGTTCCTGTTTGAAGGCGTCGTATTGTTGGCGGAGATTGCCCTCCAAAGGCAGGGAAACCACATTCTCCCGGTCAACACCCAGGGCTTTATTGCGGATATAATTCAATTGCCGGTACACGGTGAGGGTACTGATGATGAGCACAATGGACATGACAAACTGAAACACCACCAGCCCCTTGCGCAGACCAGCGCCCCGGGCTTTCTGTCCGGTTCCACTCCTGAGTACACTCGCAACGCTGAAGGATGACAAATACAGCGCCGGATAGGATCCGGCCAGAAATCCCGTGAACAGGGCCAGGCCCCCGAATTGAAGCCACAACCCCGGATCAAACAGCGACAGCTGCACGGACTTGCCGGTCAGCTGATTGAAAACCGGCAGCAGCAGAAAAATCAAGACCATGGCAATGAGAAAAGCGATCGTGGCTGTGAGCAAAGATTCGCCGAGAAACTGGCGGGCCAGGGAAAACTTTGTGGCCCCCACGGTTTTGCGCACACCGATTTCCCTGGCCCTTTGGCTGCTGCGCGCCGTAGCCAGGTTCATGAAATTGATGCAGGCGATCAGGATGATGAAGAGGGCGACAAATAGAAAAATTCGTACATATTCAATGCGTCCGCCCACCAATTTGCCGTTCTCATAACTGGACCACAGGTACATGTCCCGGTAAGGCTGAAGGAAGACGTCGGTTTCCCAGGCATCTACGTGTTGATCGATCAGGTCTTTGATCTTGGCGTTGACGGCTTCGGGATCGGCGCCTTTATCCAGGCGCGCAAAGACGCCAAGGCCGTTGTTGTCCCAGCGTTCAACCCAATCATTTCTGCGGATGAACTCCTGCACGGGGATGATAAAGTCGAATTGAATGCTGGAGTTGGGCGGGATATCCTTGAACACGGCGGTGAGTTTGGCATCGAGACGATGATCCACGTTGATCATGGATCCAAGCAGGTCCTTTTTTTCGCGCCAATCGGAACCGAAATGGCGTTCAGCCAGGGATTCGGAAACGGCAATGGATTCCGGGTCACGCAGGGCGGTCGCGGGATCTCCGGCAATCAGGGGATATTTGAACACTGTAAAGGCATCGGACCCGATATATCGTCCCTGCGCGCGAAAGGCCTGATGATCATGGGTGAGAACCATTTCCAATGCCCGGCTCATCAGCACGGTGTGGGTGATCTCCGGAAACTCATCGACCAGCACCTTGGCAATGGGCTTGGGCATTGAACTGGTGGTGCCTGTATTGCCTCCGAAAACGCAGGTACGCATGACGCGATAGATCTGGTCGCCTTCGGGAATGAATTTATCATAACTCCTTTCATCCTGGACCCAGAGCAGGATGAAAAAGCTGCAGGCCAGACCGATGGCCAGGCCGGTCACGTTGATGAATGAATATCCCTTGTGGCGAAATATATTCCTGAACGCCGTGATGAAAAAATTGCGGATCATAGTCTCCTCCATGCAGTCAGAGGGAAATGGCTGACATCTTCCTTGGTGGCTTTGGGTTTCTGCATTACTTGTATCCTTCGGCAATCACATAGCAAAACAGTTACCAATGTGCATAACCGGTCGATAAAGGCCTAAGGGCGGTTATGGGGGGGAGACATTCAGGTCAAAGGTGTCCGGTTGCGGACACCGACTGTTCATTTTCAGACATCATGCGTTATACTGGGCGAGAGGTTTTTAAGTTCTTATCTCCTGAATTTCTTTGCAGATCAGATCCATGAATATCTGAACTGAGCTTGACGACAGATACCTTTGCTGCCCAAAACTCCGTCCACAGAAATCGAAATGAAGGGGGTTTTTGATCCGGTTGTGCCTACGGCGGTGGCGTTGGACGTAGGCACAGACCCGGAGGTTCGCTATCGCTTGCAGGTATCCAGCTTCTCACGGATACGGGTCAACAATTCCCGCCGGCGGAAAGGCTTTTCCACCAGGATCATGCCGTTTTTCAATTTGCCGTGTCGCACGATATTTTCATCAGCGTAACCGGAGATGAAGACAATCCGGAGATCCGGCTTCCGGGCAAGCATTTTTTCACTCATCTCGCGACAACTCATACCGGGCATCACCACATCGGTCAGGACCAGATCAATCCGGGTATTTTCCTCGCGGAAAAGGCGCAACGCTTCCTCGCCATTCGCCGCGGTAAGGATCGTATATCCGTACTCCGCCAGGGTATCCCGGGTGACTTTGCGGACGGCGTCATCATCCTCGACAAGCAGAATGGTTTCGTCACCCCGCAAGGCAGGATCCCGCCCTGTGGTTTCCGTTTCCACCGGCGGGCCTTCCTCCGAGCAGGGGAGAAAAACCTTCAGGGTAGTGCCTTGTCCGGGTTCACTGGAAACATCAATAAAGCCCTGATTCTGCTTGACAATCCCGTACACCGTGGCCAGGCCGAGGCCGGTACCCCGGTCCCGGCCTTTGGTGGTAAAGAAAGGTTCGAAAATTCGCGATTTCGTCTTTTCATCCATGCCAAGGCCGGTATCGCTCACGGCCATCATGACATACCTGTCAGGCGGGGTTCCGGTGTCCCTGCTGATCGTGTCTTTGAGCCCCGCTTCGCTAGTCCGGATAATCATTTTGCCGCCCTTTGGCATGGCGTCCCGGGCGTTGATGGCGATGTTCATGATGACCTGCTCGATCTGTCCGGGATCGGCTTTAATGTTCGGCAGGTCCGATTGCAACTCCGTGGTGACTTGAATGTCTTCGCCCAAAAGCCGGCTCAGCATACTCAGGTGATCGACAATCACATGGTTCAGGTTGATCACTATGGGATCAATAATCTGCTTGCGGCTGAAAGCCAGCAACTGGCTGGTCAGCCGGGCGGCCCTTTTACCCGCTTCTTGTATCTGTTCAATCTGCTCCCCGATTTCCCGGGAAAGATCCCTCCGGAGCAGCATATCGCTGTAGCCGTTGATAACGGTGAGCAGGTTGTTGAAATCATGGGCAACGCCACCCGCCAGCTGACCGATGGCTTCCATCTTCTGGACCTGGCGCAACTGGCTTTCCAGGCGCTTGTTTTCCGTCACATCGCGCAGGATACCCTGGGTGGCGAACCCCTCTTTGTATTTCACATAGGTCACCGTGGCTTCCACTTCGATCTCGCGCCCCCCGGCTGACAGGGCCGTGAATTCATAGGTGGGTTCCAGACTCTCTCCGGCTTTCTGTCGCAGGATCCGTTGCTCAATGGCCGGCCGGCTCTTCTCCGCCACCAGCTGGATAAAATCAAAGGCGGGCTGGTTCACATCCTCCAGGCTGATCTCGAACATCTCCTGGAATTTATCGTTGATGAGTTCAAAACGCCGGTTATACAAAAGGTAGATGGCTTCTCCGGAATGTTGAATGAGATGTCGGTACTTTTCTTCGCTCTCCCGCAGGGCTTCCTCCGCCCGTTTTCGTTCCGTGATATCCGTGTGCGTTCCAATGAAACGGGTCGGGCGCCCATCCGCATCCCTTTCCACGATCTTGCCGCGGCCCAAGATCCACATCCAGTCCCCGTCCTTTCGGGCGAAACGGAATTCCACCACGAATCGATCGATTTCGCCGTTAAGGTGTCTGGATGCCGTTTCCATGACATTGTCGATATCTTCGGGATGGAGGCGCTGCTGGAACGATTCCAGGGTATGGGAAAACTCATTCACATCGTAGCCGGCCATGGTATAGTAAATGGGATCGAAAAAGACAACATCGGTGTTCAGATCCCAGTCCCACATGCCGTCGTTGGCAACGGTCATCGCCAATTCCATGCGTTCCCGGCTGTCGTGCAGCTCTTTCGCCGCCTGCTTGCGCTTGGCGATGCAGGTGGTTTCATGCTCCTTCGGAGATTTTTCAATGGATTCCACAAGCATCCGCAGGCGGCGGATCTCGGCAAGCAATTGGTGACGGGTCATTTCCTCTGGATTCTCTTTAATTGCGGTCAAAGGGATCCCTCTCTCTCGATGAGTGTAGTTTTGTCCGGTCAGAAAGTCAAACGCAATGACTGGGTATCCGCCAATGTCAGGCCCTTGCATCCGGTATGGTCCGGATGATAGAGTGACCGGTCCTGCAAAGTTTCCCACCACACGGAAGTCATGGTTCCCGGAACCGGCATGCCCAGCCGCTTACCGATACTCAGGGTTTTGTACCCGTAGGGGAATCCGGACATCCGCCTCCTCTTTTACCAACGCTCTGGTTCCGGTCCCTCTCCCCGGGTTCGGAGAGAAGGCGGATTGGTCATTCCAGGCTGATCTTGTGAAGTTCCCAGACCTCTTCGTCGGAATTTTCGACAAACGTGTAGAAGCAATGGTCATGGAAATTAAAGGGCGCGCTGAAATCCATGCCGTAGGTCTCGGGAATGGGCAGAAACACCCGCTTGATTTCTTTTCCCTCCAAGGTCAGGATAATGCACTGCCGCCACCCCCGTTCATCGAAGCGGTGGGTGGAGACGTACAGCCGGTCACTGCCGGCGATAAGGGCGTGCACCGGCGGGTAGTATTTACGGAAATGGATTCTATCCTTGAAAAAGGGATAGATATTCTTCCAGCGGGCGTCCTTCTGAAACCAGTTCTCGGTTTTTTCCCGGTATTCCGGATCGATGCGGATGGGATTGTAATCCAGGTTGAGGGTTTTGATCTTCCTGCCCTTCTTGTCGTAGATATCGATGGCGAAGGTTTCCGGGTCCGGCGCGATGTACAATTTGTCCCGGTAGGGGATGGGGAAAAAGGCGGTGAAGGGAAAAAGAAAGGAGGCGTTCTGGCCTACCTCAACCTTGGAGATGATCAGCGGCGTCTCGTCGCGCTCAAGATTTTTATCCGCCAGGTGGATGGCCAATACCTGCTTCTGGTCCTCCGTGGTGTGGACGGTCATGGATATGAAACCGTCGCCGAAAGGGTAAAAGGTGTCAAACACACTGATTTTGCGTTCATTGATATAAGTACCGTCCGGAGAATAGGTGGAAAATTTCCCCATGCTGCTGACGACCACCTTGCCCTCCATGGGGAGCATCAGGATCGGTCCCCCGAAAGGTTGTGCCCGGATCTCCCCGGGGCCTTCTCCCTCTTTGCCGAACTTCCCCTTGTAGGCATAGGTGGAAGCATCGTAAATGTGCATGGTGGTGCCTTCCAGAATGTAGATGTTGCCGTTGCCCCATTCAAGCGCCTGGGGCCGGGCCACTTCCGCCAGTTCGGCGACCTTGTCCGCCTGCAGAAAACCTGCCAGCAGGGGCAGGATCATCACCAGAATCGTTGTCATTTTTTTCAATGGAACTTCCTCCCTGAAGTCGATTCATCTCGATGCATTATACGGGATCCGACACCGGAATCAACCCCGCCCCGCAAAGTACAGATGCTTCCGGACCATTCGAAAATCCCCCTCCTGTGCCCGGGATCAGCGGGTACAGACGGTTTCTTCTCGCTCCCTGAGGTATAATCATGAACAGATTGCAGTCTTGCTGGGGAGATCAGTCATGGAAATCAGAAAAGCAACCATTAATGACCTTCCGTTCCTGGTGGAATTCACCGCGAAAGAAGCCAGGGAAGCAGAAGGGATCACGAAGCCCACGGAAACGCTGGAATCCGGAATTATTCGAGCGCTTGAGGACGAATCCAAAGCCGTTTACTGGGTAATGATTGATGATCACGCCATCCCGGTGGCCAGCGTTTCCGCAGTGAAAGAATGGAGTGACTGGAATGCAGGGTATTACTGGTGGATTCAAAGCATGTACGTTTCCCCCGATCATCGGGGCAAGGGATTGCATGTCGAGTTGATCAAGGTCGTCGAACTGGAAATGCGCCGTCAGGGCGGATTGGAACTGCGGTTATATGTGCACAAGGACAACATCAGGGCAAAAAAAGCCTATGGGAAAGCGGGATTCACCAACACAGATTATGAGATCATGTCACTGAGTCCATCGCGCCGGGAATAAACACAGCCTCCGTCGTCCCGGTGCCGGATGCCCGGGTTGCGGGCCGGTTGGGAGGCGTGGTTCCACCCGTCCCTGCTCTTAAAATTCTCTGACCCTTTGCTCAGGAAATATTGTCAGCGTGCAAGACCTGGACCCGGTTTTTGACACAACCTCTTTTTTCCGTACAATATCCAGGCAGGTAGCTGGAGGTCCATATGGTTCAAAATGTTGGTACTGAAATACGGAAATGGAACATGGCGGGCAAAACCGTGGTGGTGACCGGAGCCAACCGGGGTCTGGGCCGGGAGATCACCCGGAATCTGGCCCGGTTCGGAGCCCGGGTGATCATGGCCTGCCGCGACGGGGATCACGCACTCCAGGTGCGCAGGGAAATCGAGGCCGAAAGGGTATCCGGAAGCCTGGAAGTGCGGGAGCTGGACCTGGCCCACACTCAATCGATCCGCCGGTTTGTCCAAAACCTGAAAACAAATCATCCCCGCATCGACGTACTCATCAACAACGCGGGGATTTCACTGAAACACCCGGAGCGCACCCCGGCCGGTCTGGAAATGACCTTCGCCGTCAACGTATTGGGCCCGCAGTTGTTGACCGGCTTGCTGGCCGACTCCCTGAAAGCGGCCTCGCCCTCCCGGGTGATTTTCGTGGCCTCCACCTTCGCCGGCAACATGGACATTGATGATCTGCAGTTTAACAGACGCCGGTTCAACGGAACCAAGGCGTATCAACAATCCAAGCAGGCCAACCGCATGCTCACCCGGGAATGGTCCCGGCGCTTTATTGACGACCAGATCTGGTTCAACTCCATGAACCCCGGGCTGATGACCGATACCGACCTGTTTCGCCAGTCACCACCGGGAGAGAAGCGCTTCATGCGATTGTTGGGAAAAATCATGGGCCGGACGATTCCCCAGGGTGCGGACACCGCCCTCTGGCTGGCCTGCGACCCCGCCCGGGAAGGCAAAACCGGGGGCTTTTACCAGGAACGGAAAAAGATCCGCTGCAAGTTTGAGGATCCCGCAGCCGAAGGGATTCTCTGGCAAAAATGTGAAGAGATCATCCAAAACCTGGCTTGATCCTTCAAGGCCGGAGATCGGCTCGTGAAGCTCTCCGGCACTGAACCCGGCCTGATCAATTTCACACGGCAAGGCTTGCCCCCGGTCTTTATGCGCAACAGCTTCGGGAACACATGGCCCCCGGGAAAAGATTGCGATAATTCTTTTTGAAATGTATAGTGTATTTACGCAAAGGGAAATAACCGATTTCCCCATCCCCGGCGAAAGAGGAGCAGGAGAAATTGCAATGAAAAAAACCATGCTGTCGGCGTTGCTCATCTTCGTGGCCCTGGCGACCTTTCCACTGGAAGCCCAGACCAACACCAATCTTCCTGCGGTGAAAACAATCACCCTGGTAAGTCCGCGGGACAACACAAGTCTGAATCGTGTTCCGGCTCAAATCAACTTCAAATGGCTGCCCGTTGAGGGGGTTACCCAATATTCCCTGCTGATTCAGATCAAGGATGGCACCAAGTGGAAAAATCACCTCACCCGGCGCAACCTCACCGGTAACACCGTGACGGTCACCTATGACAAGACAAAAGACTTTCGCTGGCTGGTTGGCAGCATGGGGGCCCAGGGGCAGGTCATCAAGTCGCTATTCTGGAAGGTTCATTACCGGGGCGAAGTCAACACAAACGACTCGACCCACCGCAATATGTAATAGCGGTCCTCGCGGAGCAAACGGCTGAATCAGTGCCCGCCCCACGCTTGATGAATTCCCCATTGGGTGTCCCGGGGGTCCGATTCATTCCGGTTCATAAATTTGCACAGACTGCGGGCAGCCAGCCGGTTACCGTTGATGAGCCAGAGGAATTCCCGGAGCTTGAAGCTCTCCGCCAGGAAAGCAATGCCGATTTACTTGGATAGGGCTGCTCCATAGGCGTTGATCTGCAGGGCGACATGTCGCGGATCAATGCGGAAGGTAGGTCTCGACACAATGACTTCTGAGACGGCAAACATCCCCAAACCCCCAGTTTTCTGCTCTTATAGTCATACGGTAAAACCTGACCCTGTTTTTGCAAGAAAAAACCTGACACCGGCTTGCGGTTTTTCATGATTAGTTGAGGATTGAAAACATTCGTCTCCCAGTCACCCGCAGATTCCCATCTTCATCTTCAATAAGTATATCCAAATAATGCCTCCAATTCGGTATTTCTTTGCTGTCATATCGGTAGACAAAATCTGGGAGTAAACTGTTCTTATGGCCTTGAAATATCTCTTTTATATCGTCCCTGAAAAATCCATATTGAGCTGTCCCAAATATTCTTCCATCGAGCCTGATAAAAACATGACTTATCGTTCTGGCTCTGTTTGCCAAAGCCCTGGTGGCGGATGCATTGTTTCCCAACACGTACTTTTAAATGGGCGCGCCCATTCGTTTTCCCTGATTTAAAGGATATTTGGAACCGAATTGTATTGTGGTGCGTTGATAAATAGACAAGGGAGGTTCATATGGCGGATCATGATCGGGACAATCGCACCGACAACAGTTTATTCGGCCGATTGGCAAAATATCTGGGTGTCGAAAAAAAGCTGGTCACCCTTATGGCAACGGCCTTCAGTCTATTGTGCGTAGGCAGTTTATTGGCGGTAGCGCTGTATTTCTTTTTTACTCCGTGAAATTAGCGGTTATCGACAGGCAATGGAGTAAACAGGGGCGGGGTCATTTTTTGACCGCATGACATCTTTGTCCGCTTTTTAGCGAATCATCGCGCCTCGACAAACTGCCCTCGAGATAGACGCCGCCGCAGTAGTCCTGCTGCTTGACACCCCGGTCATGGGCCAGGTGTTGCCCGAATCAGGCAGATCCCTGTTACAAAGGCTGAAGCTTCGAATAGTTCCCGGAAACCTTTGACAAAAATACTTGCGAAAAGTATAAAATCATCATCTTCGCACCAATTCAATCAGGAAGTGAAAGCATGGACAGCCACCCTTCGAAAACAGACAACATAATCATAAAGGCCATGTCGCGATTAATTTCTATTGTATTCATCGCCGCCGTCAGTCTCTTTGGCGCCGCCGGTACGCTGCGTTGGTGGAATGGGTGGCTTTTTATCATTTCCTATATCATCCTGGTCATCATCCTGTCCGGATCCTTGTTCTTTAAATCTCCGGAATTGGTCCGGGAAAGAATGCAGGCCGGCAAAAAGTCGAAGACCTGGGACAGGTTTATCGTTCCGCTGCTGGCATTGGTGCTCCCGATTTCCGGCCTGGTTCTCGCCGGGCTCGACAAACGGCTGGGCTGGTCCCGGGGATTCTCAAACGAAATTTCCCTGGCCGCCCTGGTTCTCATGGTTGCGGCAAGCCTGCTGACGTTCCGGGCCATGAAAGCCAATCCCTTTTTTTCCAGTCACGTCCGGATCCAGACGGATCGAGGCCAAAAAGTGATCAGCCGCGGACCATACCGATACGTGCGTCATCCGGGCTACACCGGAGCGATCCTGTACAATCTCGCGGTTCCCGTACTACTCGATTCATGGGTCGCGCTCGGGGTCGGCATCGCCTTTCTGCTCCTGTCGGTGCTGCGCACCATTCTGGAAGATCGCACCCTGCATAAGGAGCTGGACGGGTACGAAGCCTACGCGGCAAAAGTCAGGAACCGGCTGATTCCGTTTGTCTGGTAATCCGGGAAATACGGGGAACACTTGCCGACGATTTCAAGCACTTGGTCGCAAATCAGCGGGCGTGGTTCCAGCCGTCCCCGCTCTTGAAGATCACTGAACCTTCTATCAAGGGTAAATACCATCCATCAAGGCTTGACCACGATCCCTGGCTTTTCGCTTATGCCATTGTTTTTCTGCCAAGGATGTAGTAATTCACCGGTACCCGGTGAAGGATCGCGGAATCCTCGATCGCAAAAGAATTCTCCTCCAGCAATCCATGAAGGCCTTCCTTATTGAAATTCCACATGAATGGAATGACCCCCAGGTTTTTCAAAAGGTTCTGGGCAATCAGTTTGAGCCTTGTGGAAAAAGGGACGGGCTCCGAAAAACAGTCAGTTGCGAGAGCAAGGTATCCATCCGGTTTAAGAAGCCTGTGTGCCTCCGCAAGCACCCGTTGGGGCTCCTTCAGGAAGTGAAGGATATTGAAAAGCAGGACCATGTCAAAAGAACCGTCCGCAAAGGAGAGGGAATAGCTGTCACCTACCTGGAAATCCACGTTTGTGAACTCAAGTTCCTGCGCCTTGGCCCTGGCAACTGAGATCATCCGGGGTGAAATATCCGTACCTGCCACATATTGAACATACGGGGCTATGCCCAAAGATATGATGCCCGTACCGCAACCCATCTCGAGGACTTTGTCTTTCCCGGCAACTACGGAAAGGATCTTTTCAATGGACAGGTCATAGGCGTTTTTATATACCCTCATTACCTGCCGGTCGTAGCGCGGCGCCAGCTTCTCCCACAGGCTGCTTTCCTTTTTTCGACGAATGTTTTCTTCCATTGTTTCAGGATTATTTTAGGACCGGGAGCCTGGAATTTCAAGCGAGTGAATGGAATTCAGGAAATGCATCCGGTTCCTGACGACAATTTAACGATTTCAACTGCGCGACCCCGAATCAGCGGGTGTGGAGGAGTTTGTCTCGTTGGGAGTAGACGCAACCGCGGTTGTCCTGGTGTTGGATGCCCAGGTCGTGGGCCGGCTTGCGGGCGTGGTTCCAGCCGTACCGGTTTGCAACTCCATGGGGTAACTTCATCACGTAGAACCTGCCCCGATCTCTCTTCCGGAATGGCGGTGACCTGAATTTTAAGACATCGCATGCTATTATTTGATCAAACAATTACTTTAACGTCAGGGAGGTTCGCATGAAAAAATACCTCATTCCCTTTTTTTTCTTCACGATCTTTTTCCTGG
>Ga0272443_10002990_pt1 | contig 20616 bp, 22 predicted proteins | sample SSMAcet12_FD_193581 | JGI IMG/M metagenome (GOLD analysis project Ga0272443, IMG submission 193581) | Marine sediment archaeal communities from Little Sippewissett salt marsh, Falmouth, MA, United States - SSM-Acet-12 | ecosystem: Environmental > Aquatic > Marine > Wetlands > Sediment ... | reverse complement strand
AAGTGCAAAAGTGAGAACTACACAGACGATCATGTAAAGGATGACAGGCAGGTAGCCAGCGATAAGGTTTTCTTTCAAAGGTTCCCCCCCTCAAAATCTATCGCAACACGGCAGTGCGGTAGGAAACGAACTACTTTGAAATTGCAAAAAAGCTTGTCAGGAAGATGGCCGCCCGGGACTGCATCGGCACATTGGTCTGACCACAAACAACGACGACAATACACAATTTAATGTCCGATGTCTAGACTAATTTGGCCTTTCCCCTTGACACCCGCCAAAATCCCATGATAATGGGAACTCTATAATTTTAAAGGGAAAAAGGTCCTAAGGATTATGCCAGCAAAAAGATCAGCGATTCTTTTTTCAAAAGCCGGGCAGGTGATACCCGGGGGGGTGAACAGTCCCGTCAGGGCGTTCCGCTCGGTGGGCGGTGATCCTCTTTTTGTCAAAAGAGCCCGCGGGTGCCGCCTCGAGGACGAGGAGGGGAATTCCTACATCGACTATGTCGGTTCATGGGGTCCCATGATCGTCGGTCATGCCAACAGAACCGTCCTCGACGCCCTTTTCGAGGCCGCCGAAAACGGCACCAGCTTCGGCGCCCCCACGGAAAGGGAGACCATCCTGGCCCGCATGATCATCAAAGCCTTCCCTTCCATGGAGAAGGTCCGAATGGTCAACTCGGGGACCGAAGCCACCATGAGCGCCGTCCGTCTTGCGAGGGGGGTCACGGGAAGGGACAAGATCGTCAAGTTCAACGGCTGTTATCACGGCCACAGCGACAGCCTCCTCGTCAAGGCCGGATCCGGCGCCCTTACCCTGGGCGTCCCTGACAGCCCCGGCGTCCCCGCCGACTGCGCCCGCAACACACTGGTGGGAGAATTCAACGACCCGGATTCCGTCGCTCGCCTCTTCGCCCAGTACCCTGGGGAGATCGCCGCCGTCATTGTGGAGCCGGTCCCCGGGAACATGGGTGTCATCCCTCCTGCGGGGGGATTCCTCGAGGGACTCCGGACCCTGACCGAGCAGGAGGGTTCGCTCCTGATCTTCGACGAGGTTATGAGCGGATTCCGGGTGGCCCTGGGGGGAGCCCAGGAACGGTTCGGGATTACTCCCGACCTGACGACCCTTGGAAAGATCATCGGCGGGGGCCTTCCCGTGGGGGCATACGGCGGCAAAGCCATCTACATGGATCGAATCGCCCCCGACGGCCCCGTCTACCAGGCGGGGACCCTTTCCGGAAACCCCCTTGCCATGGCGGCGGGGATCGCCACCTTAAACATCCTCATGAAGCCCGGGACATATGAAACCCTTGAGAAAAGATCCGAGGCTCTGGAACGAGGAATAACCAGGATAAACCGGCAATTGGGAGCAGCCCTGTCCTTGAACCGGGTGGGATCCATGTTCACTGCTTTCTTCACGACCGGGCCTGTTGAGAACTTCTCCGGTGCCAGAAGGTCGGACACCGCCCTGTTCGGACGCTATTTCCGGGCCATGCTTGAAGAAGGGGTTTATCTTGCGCCTTCCCAGTTCGAGGCGGCCTTCGTGTCCCTGGCCCACAGCGAGGACGACATCGCCGCCACAGTCAGAGCCCATGAAAGAGCCCTTTTAAAGGTTCTTTAATACCCCATCCAGGAGCCTCCAAACCGGCTTGACAACATAAAATCCGCTCTGCTAGTTTGTCGGCGCCGCTGGTAAGGAAAGAAGGCGCAGGTTTATGGCCCGGTCAACCGTTTTCTCCGATCTTTTGAAATTCGGCACTCTCGGGCTGGAAATGGGGGCGGCGGTGGTCATCGGGCTCCTCATGGGAATGTACCTCGACCGCCGTTTTAACAGTGAACCCTGGCTGACGCTCGTTTTCCTGGGGTTTGGGTTTATCGCGGCAGTACGTAATCTGCTGCGCGCCCTCAAGAGGGGCATTTATAACGAGGAAAACCATTGACCCCCGGGACTGACCTCGCCAGGATCAGCCGCATCAAATACTGGATCACCGCCCTGACCCTTCTTCCAGGCGCAGCCCTTCTTCTTGCGGGACTGGGGAAGATGTCCCTGGGCTATTTATCAGGCGGCCTGGTCGTGTTCCTCAATCTCTGGGGAACCGAACGCGTCGTCATGGCCTTCGTGGGAGAGAAAAAGAGAGGGCGATTCTTCGTCCTGGTGATTTTTATGGGCAAACTGGCTCTCACTGCGGCGGTGATAGGAGCGGTCCTGATTCTGGACATCGGTTCACCGATCGGTCTCGTGCTGGGAATTTCCACCCTCCTGATGGCGTTAATGTTTGACTTTTTTCTCTTTGGAAGGAATATAGGGAGTGAAAAGGAGCCCTGATGGCAGCAACGGAAACCTTCATTTTTCTGGACCACACACCGATCCACGGCGCCCTTGAGAACGCCAGCGAGGCCTTTGCGGAATACGGGGGTATCGATCCTTCCCCCGTCATGCACGCCGCCCTCGTGTCGGTTGTGCTCATCCTCCTTGGGGTCATGGTCAAACGTCTCTACAAGAAGGAGGAAGACCGGCGTCTTCCCGACGAGAAACCGCTCTCCTTTCCCAACCTCATGGAACTGATGATGGGCAGTATGCTCAACTTCATGAGGGGGCTCATGGGAGACCATGCCAGGACCTTTTTACCTCTTATCGGTACAACAGGGATCTTCATTTTGTTTTCCAACCTCCTCGGTACGGTGCCCGGTTTTGATCCTCCGACGAGCAATTTGAATACAACTCTGGCCTGCGCCATCGTTATCGTCTTCGCGACCCACTACGTCGGGATCCGGGCCCATGGCTTCCGGTACATCAAGCATTTCCTGGGTCCTGTCTGGTGGCTATATCCTTTCATGTTCATTATTGAGCTGATCGGACACTCGGCCAGGCTTCTGAGCCTGTCTTTCCGGCTTTTCGGCAATATGTTCGGGGACCACATGGTTCTTGCCATCTTCATGGGCCTGGTGCCGCTCCTTGTGCCGGTTGTTTTTATGGGACTGGGGGTTTTCGTTTCCTGTGTGCAGGCCTTTGTCTTTACGCTTCTCTCGATCCTTTATATCAGCGGAGCCGTAGAAGAGGCGCATTAAGCTAATCCATAAATAATCCTACTCTTTTAGGAAAGGAGGCATCCTTCGATGAAAAAAACGATTACAATCCTGTTCCTCGCCGCCATCCTTGTCATGGCATTCGCATCTTTCGCCCTGGCGGCCGAGGAAGCCGGTGCCCTTCCCGAGAAACTGGGGATCGCCATTTCCCTTGCGGCAGGTTTCGGCATCAGCATAGCCGCTTTCGGCGGCGCGGTTTCCCAAGGGATGGCCATCAAGGCGGCCATGGAAGGGATCGCCAGGAACCCCGGGGCTTCCGGAAAGATCATGACACCCATGATCATCGGTCTCGCCATGATCGAGTCCCTGGTTATTTACTCCCTGGTGATTTCGCTCATCCTTGTGTTCAAGGTCTGATTCTTTACGGGAGGGCGGGTTTCCCACCCTCCCTTTTCTGCGCTTTATCGCGATCAGCACCAATTCCGCACCCTTGTACCGACGGCGCTGCTGACGGACGTCGGGTTTCGTTAAGGGGAAAATTTATGAGGCGTATTGTCCGGATATCGGTCTTCCTGCTGCTTATCGCAGCATCGCCGGCCCTCGCCCTTACCACGTCCGACTGCTATGACTGCCATTCTGACGACACCCTGGCAAAAACGGTGCGGGGGCAGGAAGTATCCCTTTTTGTGGATGAAGAGGTTTATACGAATTCCGTCCACGGTGATATGGACTGCGCCGACTGCCACGAGGACCTGTGGGACGTGGAGGACATGCACGAGGAGGAGCTTCAGGCCGTTGACTGCGGCAACTGCCACGATGACGCGGTTGAGGAGGTCGAGGCCGGAGGACATATGGCCGAGTGCATTGACTGCCACGGAAAACATGACATCCTGTCCGGAGATGACCCCGATTCCGCCGTCAACGACCTGAAGGCATCCTCCACCTGCTGCGCCTGCCATTCAGAATACGACAGCTCCTGCTCCTACTGGGAGGAAGGGGTGCACGGGAGATTGCTGATCGAGGATGCCGAAGACCTTTCCGCAGCCTGCAACGACTGTCATGGGAGCCATGACATCCGGGGAGCGGATGAGGAGGAATCCACCGTCGCCAGGCACCGCATCAACGAAACCTGCGGCGTGTGCCATCCCGATGTCCTTGAAACCTACCAGTCAAGCATTCATGGCGACGCCTTCGAGGGTAACGGGGATGAGGCCCCGGTATGCACCTCCTGCCATTCGCCCCACCGGACGGAAGCCGCTCTCGAAGAGCAGTTCCAGTTGACGGTGGTCGAGAGGTGCTCCGCATGCCATGAGGAGATGAGCTATTCCTTTTCCAAGAATTTCCACGGACAGCGAACATGGCTGGGGGATGCGAAAGTGGCCCAGTGCATCGAGTGTCATGGGGCCCACGAGATCCTGCCGGGGGACGACCCCGATTCCATGATTCACCCGGACAACCTCGTGGCCACCTGCGGCCAGTGCCACTCTGGCGCCAACGTCAATTTCATCCAGTATATGCCCCACGCCGATTATCATGACGCGGACCATTATCCCATGCTGTATTACCTCTATGTGGCCATGGTGTTCCTGCTCTTCTCCGTTTTCTTCTTCTTCGGGATCCACACCCTGCTCTGGTTCCTTCGTACCTTCAAGGCTTACCGGAATGGGTCCGGCGAGGATCATTGATCCGGGAGGTTTAGCATGACCCAGGACTCTCAACCGAACAAGGAGGAACAGGTGGGCCGCTGGTATCTCCGGTTCAACTGGTATCACCGGTTCATCCACGTCCTCATCATGTTCAGTTTTCTGGGGCTGGTCATAACGGGGATGCCCTTGAAGTTCTATTCCGAGGGATGGGCCCAGGTTCTGACCCGTGCCATGGGGGGCATAGAAGCAGCCGGTTTCTGGCACCGGGTCTGCGGGGCCGTGACTTTCCTGTACTTTTTCCTGCACCTGGTTTACGCACTGTATTACATTATCCGGATCCGCAGGGAACCAATTTTAAAATGGGCATTCGGCCCTGATTCCATGCTGCCCTCGATAAAGGACGTCGAGGACGTGACGGGGCACATCCTGTGGTTCATGGGCCTTGGCGAACGTCCGAAATTCGACCATTTCACCTATTGGGAAAAATTCGATTACCTGGCCGTGTTCTGGGGGGTGGGGATCATCGGGCTTTCCGGACTGACCCTCTGGTTCCCCGAATTCTTCTCGCTGTTCCTGCCGGGATGGGTCTTTAACGTCAGCATTATTCTTCATTCCGACGAGGCCATCCTCGCCTCAGGGTTTATTTTCACCATTCATTTTTTCAACACCCATTTGAGACCGGAAAAGTTTCCTTTAGACCACGTCGTCTTTACGGGAAAGATGAGCGAAGAGGAATTCCGGCACGAAAGGCCTCTCGAATACGAAAGAATGGTCAGGGAAGGCCGCCTTGAGGCTTTCGAAACATCCCCTCCCTCCCGGGCGGCCCTGCTCTGGTCCAACATCGTCGGGATCCTCACCTATGCCATTGGCCTCTCGGTGCTCTTCCTGATTTTCTATTCCCTCATCGCCCAGCTCCATTGAACCGAGCCGGCGCGGAGGCTTCCGGCCTTTCCCCCAGCCTTCATTGACATCGAAAACCGGGGCGTGATAAAACCCCCCACGGATTCCGGAAAACGAATGAAAACCTTCGAAGAACTCATCATTCAGGGAGACCGGGAGGCCGCAGTCCTCTGTGAGGACTTCTGCAACCAGGAGGCGCCGACCCTCAACCTTATCGCCAACAACAGGATCGAGGCGGTTAAGGAAAGGGGAACGCCATGATCATCGAGCCGGCGATCTACACATTTTCAACCATCGAAAAAGCCGCCCGGGACTGGAAGGATGCCGGGATGACCATCGTCTTCACCAACGGGTGTTTCGACCTGATCCACGCAGGCCATGTCCGCTATCTGAAGGAAGCGCAAAATCTGGGGGACCTCCTGGTGGTGGGGGTGAATTCGGACCAGTCCATCAAGAATCTCAAGGGCCCCGACCGCCCCATCGTTCCCCTTCGCGAAAGGCTTGAAGTCCTCCTTTCCCTCCGGTGGGTGGACGCGGCCGTGCCCTTCGATGAACCAACTCCCGTTGAACTGATCAAGGTGATCCGCCCCCATGTCCTGGTTAAAGGAGGAGACTGGGATCCGGAAAGAATTGCCGGTCGAGAGATCCTCGAGACCTACGGCGGAAAAACCGTCAACGTCCCCTTCCACAAAGGGGTTTCCACCACGGAAATCATTCAGAAAATCCGATCCTCCGACCGTTAAGATGCCTCTCTTGTCCGACCTGTTCGAAAACCTTGCCAACACGGGGGAGGTGGCTGTTTCCGGCGTAAACGCCCAGGCGGCCGCTTTTATCGCGTCCGGTACCCCTGACTGGAACCGGCTGGTGGTAATAACCCCGGACGCGGTTTGCGCCGCGCGGTTCGCTCAGGACCTGTCTCTCTTCCTGGGGGGTGAAAGGGTATATAATCTTCCCCCCGCCGAGTCCACTCCCTATGAGGGGGTAACCCCCGACCCGGACTCGGCCGCCCAGCGCTTAGGATCTCTCGCAGCCCTGAGGCAAAGCCTGGGTCCCGTGGTTCTTTCTTCCACAGCCCTCCTTCATCCAGTCCCTTCCGCGGAGAGACTCGAAAAATGGTCCGTTCGACTGAGCCTGGATCAGGAACTGGATCGCGATGATCTCATCGCCAAACTTTCCGTCATGGGATACCGGCGGGAAGCCGTAGCCACGCAAACGGGAGAGATGGCCGTCAGGGGCGGGATCGTGGATGTCTTTCCTCCGGCCAGCGATGACCCCGTTCGCGTGGAGCTGTGGGATGACCGGATCCATTCCCTGAGGACCTTCGATGTCACTTCCCAGAGATCCGGGGACGAGATCGAGAAACAGACCATCCTCCCCGTGACGGAACTGATCCTGGCCCCGGAGGAAAGGGACCGCGCTGCAGGCCTTCTCTTTGAGCACTTCACCGCCTCCGGGACCGGGGCTGCCGCAAGGGAGAGGTTCCTTTCTCAATTCCGTGACCGCCTGGACCCGCCGGGGATCGGCCTTTTTCTGCCTCTTCTTTTCGGGGAGGCTTCCTATCCCGCCGATTATTTCCCGGATAAACCCATCTTTTTTCTTCACGAATTCGAGGAAACCCGTGGACATTTAAAAAAACATCTCCACAGCGCCCGCCGGCAAAGGACTCCCTCTTTCCCCGTCCCGGAGCGAGTCTACTCCGATGGGGAAAAGATCATCCGGCGTCTTTCTTCCGGGGAGAGAATCCAGACCTCGCTTTTCGACATGCCGGGGGCCCGGGTCGTCCAATGCCTGCCTCCCCTGCCGTCGACCATCCCGGCCTCGAGACCCGACCGCATCACCGAACTGGTTCGGCTACTGGAGGAGGAGACAGGAGAAAAGACCGTCCTCCTTCTTCATTCAACCTCCTCGGCGGACAGGCTCCAAACTCTTACCGGGGAAACGGGGCGCGTCGTATCTCCCGTTAAATCCTTCCCGGAGGCCCTCAGGGGCAAGGACCCGGCATTGGTCATCGGGACCCTGTCGTCCGGGTTTTTCCTTCCGGAAGAACACCTGCGGATCATCAGCGACGCAGACCTCTTTGGTCTTCCCTCCGTCCGAAAGAGCTCGGGGGTCGCCTTCCCGGAATGGGACCTGCCCATCGGCTCCCTCACGAAGGAGGATATCGTCGTTCACGTCGACCATGGCATCGGGAGGTATCTGGGCTTAAAGCAGCTCCGCGTTGCCGGCGCCGTTGACGATTTCCTTCACCTGACCTTTTCCGGGGGCGATTCCCTCTACGTGCCCGTCTGGCAGATGAACAGGGTCCAGGGTTACCGGAGCGCCTCTGACACCCCTCCACCCTTGAGCAAACTCGGTGGCAGCGCCTGGAGGCGCTCTAAGGCCCGAATCCGGCGCACCCTGCGCCTCATGGCCCAGGACCTGCTCAAGATTTCCGCCGCTCGCCAGAATAAGCCGGGCTACCCTTTTCCCCCCCCGGACCACATATTCCGGGAATTCGAGATGTCCTTCCCATGGACAGAAACACCCGACCAGGAGCGAACCATCCTTGAGGTTATCTCCGACATGACCGCCCCGACGCCCATGGACCGCCTGGTTTGCGGGGATGTCGGGTTCGGAAAAACCGAGGTGGCCCTGAGGGCGGCTTTCCTCGCATCAGCGGCGGGGAAACAGACCGCGGTCCTGGTGCCGACAACCGTCCTGGCCCAGCAGCATTTCCAGAACTTTTCCGAACGCCTTAAGGATTTTCCGGTGAACGTAGGTCTTCTAAGCCGTTTCGTTCCTCCCGCGACCCGGAAATCAGTCCTAAGCGCCCTTGCCCAGGGGCAGCTGGATATTGTCATCGGCACCCACCGGCTTCTTTCCGGGGATGTGGTTTTTCGTGACCTGGGCCTCGCTGTGATCGACGAGGAACACCGCTTCGGGGTCCGTCACAAGGAAAAACTGAAGAAACTGAGGGAAACAGTGGACGTTCTGACGATGTCGGCCACGCCCATACCCCGGACTCTTTTCCAGGCTTTCTCGGGCTTGAGGAACCTGTCCCTCATCCACACCCCTCCGGCAGACCGGAAATCGGTCCACACGGAGGTCCGCTATTTTGAAAAGGATCTGATCAGGGACGCCATTTCGAGGGAGCTGGATCGCGGCGGCCAGATTTTTTTCGTGCACAATCGCGTTCAGAGCATCGCCGCGGCGGCGGAAATGGTCAGGAAAACGGTCCCCCATGCCAGGGTGGGGGTGGCCCATGGGCAGATGGGGGAAAAACAGCTCGAGGAGGTGATGGTCGGGTTCCTGAACCACGACCTGGACGTCCTGGTGACCACTGCCATCATCGAATCGGGCCTGGATATCACCAACGCCAACACCCTCATCATCAACAGGGCCGATCGCTTCGGCCTGGCCCAGCTCTACCAGCTCAGGGGCAGGGTTGGCCGCTCCCATGTTCTTGCCCACGCCTATCTTCTGGTCCCTTCTGAGGAATCGGTGACCAAGGAGGCGAGACAGCGATTAAGGAGCTTAAAGGAGCTGACTGAACTTGGATCGGGGTTTCGACTGGCCTCCTACGACCTTGAGATGAGGGGCGCGGGCAACCTCCTTGGGGAGGAACAGTCCGGAAGGATCGAGTCAGTGGGTCTTGAACTTTTTTCCCAGCTCCTGGAACAGGCCGTGCGCGAGGCCGCCGGGCAGGAAACCGGCCTCGACGTCGAGCCGGTCATCACCCTTCCCGTCCCCGCTTACCTTCCCGAAGAATACCTTCCCGATGTCGGGGAGCGTTTGACCTTTTACAAGAGGCTCGCCACCGCAAGGGATCTTGCCGCCCTGGAAGGTTTACGGGAGGAGGCGGCGGACAGGTTCGGACGGCTGCCTCCGGAAGTGGCGGGACTTTTCCTGCGCATCCAGGTCCAGATCATCGCCAGGGATATGGGCGTTGAACGTATCGACACCGCCGGCCCTTTCCTCCTGGTGGGGTTCCACCCGCAGGCAAAGGTTTCCCCCGACGCACTCGTTTCCCTGTTGACCTCGGACCGGCGTCTGACTTTTGTACCTCCCGTGACACTGAAACTGGATGTTTCCGGCTTCTCCCAAACCACGGACCGTGTCGGATTCCTCATGGATGTGTTAAGATCTTTCTGATTTTCTGATAGATTAGGGGCAACATGAAAAAGACCTTTTTTGGCATCCTTTTCCTCGCAGTCGTCCTGACAGGGGTTATCCTTTATCTTGTCCTTTTCGCCGGACGGCCGAAGGAGGTCCAAAAACCCCCCGAAAAACTGGCGGCGCTGGTTAACGGGGAGTCCATCACCGTTCCCTTTTTCCAGGACAGTTTCGAGCGTTTCGCAAAGCGGGCCAACCTTCCCGAAGATGTTTCCTCAATTACCCCCGAACTCAAGATGGGGTTTTTAAACCGGCTTATCGAAACCCGCCTGCTGCTTCAGGAGGCGAAGACCCTTGGCCTGACCGTTTCAGATGAAGAGATCGACCAGGAAATCGCCCTGATCGCCCAGGATTATCCGAAAAACCCCTTTGACCCGCCTCTGGAAGGGGCAGGCCTGGCTTTCGAGGAGTGGAAGACGGAACAACGGGAAAAACTCCTCATAAACAAACTGATCCACCGGGAAGTCGACAGCGTGATCCATGTCAGTGACGAGGATATCCGCCTCTTTTACAAGGAACACAACAAGGAATTTGAATTGCCCTGGCAGGTGCACGCGAGGCACATCCTCGTGGCAACGGAAGAAGAAGCCCAGACCTTGAGAAAAAGGGTCCTTAAGGGTGAAAAATTCGAGGAACTGGCCCGGGAGCACTCCCTGAGCCCTGAAGCCGAGAAGGGCGGGGATCTCGGGGTTTTTCCGAAAGGGCAGATGCCGGAGGAATTTGACGAAGTGGTTTTCCGCTATAAAGAGGGCGCCGTCACCCGGGTCGTCAAATCCCCTTACGGCTTCCACGTTTTCCGAATCCTAAAACGGTTTCCTCCCAGAACACTCTCCCTTGAGGAGGCCAGGGATGAGATCGCCGACCGCATCTTCCAGGCCCGGCGCGAGCAGTTTTTCCGGGAATGGCTTGATTCCCTGAAATCACAGGCCCGGATCACCCTTTTCCCGGAAAACCTTTCCCAAACGGATGGTTCATGAGAAAGCTTCTCTTCTTCCTGATCATCTTTTCCTTAATCATTCCTCTTGCCAGCCCATGGGCAGCCGAGGGGACCCGCGAAGCGGATGCTTGGGTCGTGGACAAGGTCGTCGCACGTGTCGGTCCCGAACCCGTTACCCAGAGGGAAATCGACTCTCTTCTCAGGGACAACCCGGATCTGACCCGCCAGGAAGGTCTCGACCTGCTTATCGACCGCAAGCTGGTGCTGTCCTGGGCCCGGGACAACGGGCTTGCCGTTTCCTCAGGAGAACTGGAGAAGGCGGAAAGTTCCATTCTGGAAAACAGCAGCATGTCCGAAGAAACCTTCGAGGAATTTCTCTCCTCAAGGGGGCAGGACCGCCAGGATTTTGAGAACGACCTGAAAGAGCAGATCCTCTTGAGAAAAGCCCTGGCCGCCGCGGTGAGGACCCGGGTGAGGTTGACCGAAGAGGAGCTGAAAGAGAGTTATGAGGAGATCCACCCTCCCACCGAAACCATCTCCATCAAACACATCCTGCTCAAACCTGACCCGGCTTCGCCGGAGAGCGAGGCGGCCGCCATGGACCTTGCCTCTCGAATCATCGAACAGGCCAGGGAAGGGGTCCCTTTCGAATCCCTTGCCAGAAAACATTCCATGGATGAGGCTTCCGTTTCGAAGGGAGGGGACCTCGGCACTTTCCGGAAGGGGGAGCTTCTTCCCGAACTCGAATCTGCCGCCATGACCCTCGAACCGGGACAAGTGGGGGGGCCTGTCAGGACAAGACTGGGGCTTCACATCCTCAAACTCAAAGACAGAACCATCTCGGATCCGCCTCCCTTTTCCGCTGTCGAGGATCAGTTACGCTCGACCCTGACCGCCGAAAAAAGCCGCGAGGTGCAGGAGGAATGGTTATGGGAGCTGAAAGACAGCACCCATATCGAGATCTTCTCCAATGGAGGATAACCATCCACCCCGGCTGCGCCTCGATCTTTTCCTGAAAAGGACCCGCCTGGTCAAAAGGCGGCCGCTGGCCGCGACCCTTTGCGAAAATGGATACGTTCTTGTCAACGGAAGACCTTCCCAGCCCGGGAAAGCGGTCCGCCAGGGAGACCGGGTGGAGATCACCTACGCGCGGAAAAAGGTTCTCGTGGAGGTGACCGGGATCCCCGAAAGGGCGGGGAAAATGCAGGAGTGTTACCAGGTCATTCGTGAAGAGGCCATTGATGACACGCTTTTCTAGGGTCCGGCTCCCAGACCAGGGAGATCTTTCCGGACAGGGCAGACATTAGATCCCCGTTTTTCCCGGGGCTGTTCAGACGAGCCTGGCTACAGGTTTTCCCCTGCCAGGAACTTCACGTGAACCGACCTTTCCCTAGGTCCATCGAATTCGCAGAAAAAAATCTTCTGCCAGGTTCCGAGGAGGAGCCGGCCATCGTGGATGATGACGGTTTCCGAGGGGCCGATGAGGCTTGCCTTCATGTGGGCGTCCGCGTTCCCTTCCCGGTGCCGGAAAGGCAGATTTTCCGGAACCAGGCGGCTCAGCGCCATCAGGATGTCCGACGCGACATCGGGATCGGCCCCCTCATTGATGGTTACGGCTCCGGTGGTGTGGGGACAATAGACGACACAGAGACCGGACCTGAAACCGGTCTTTCGAACCATCTCTTCCACAAATCGCGTAACATTTACCATTTCCTGTCTGCGCGAGGTTCTGACCTGAAATTTTTTCATCCCTTCCTCCTTCAGATAAAAATATATCCAAACACTTTTTTCAAGTCAAAAGGAAACGCCCAAACTCATTGCAATAGAAGGGAAAATATGTTATCCGTCGGCCATTGTGGAGGGGCTGCAACTGGCCCGGTGACCTCAGTCATTCCCTCAAGGAGGATGTTTTGACTCCGAAATATTCCACGGAACGCGACAAGCGGTTCGAAACGCTGAATCTCGTATCCCTGACCCACAAGGACGCAGAGGGCCGGGTGGATCTCGAGATCGTTGGAAGGACTCTCGACCTTTCGGAAGGCGGCATCCTCCTGGAGATCCCCGAGCCTGTCCCCGCCGGGAACAAGGAGGTTTGGGTCACACTGGGAATTCGGGACCATGTTTTTGATGCTCTTGGGGAAATCGTCCATCAGCGCCAGTTGGAAAACGGGAACCTGGGCCTTGGGATCTCCTTTAAAGACCTGCCTCCTGAATGGTCCGGATTGATCGCGGACTTCCTCCGGGAAAGTGAAAAGGTTTAACCTTTGGCGGTCCTGACCCATCTTGATGGGAAAGGAAGGGCCCAGATGGTGGATGTGGGTTTCAAGGAACCCACAAACCGCACCGCGACGGCGGGCGCCGAGGTGGTGGTTTCACCAAAAACCCTTGAGGCCGTGATCGAAGGAAAAGCCCTCAAAGGGGATGTCCTGGCGGTGGCAAGGATCGCCGGGATCCTCGGGGGGAAGAAAACCCCTGACCTCATCCCCCTTACCCACCCCATTCCCCTCGATTCCCTTAACGTCGAAGTGGCGGTGGACGAAGGGATCCCAGGGATCCGCATCGAGGCCACGGCAGCCACGACAGGAAAAACCGGCGTGGAGATGGAGGCCATGACGGCGGTTTCCGTAGCCGCCCTCACCGTCTACGACATGCTCAAGTCCGTGGAGAAGGGCATAAAAATCAACAATATCCGCCTGATACACAAGGCAGGGGGTAAGAGCGGGGAATATCGGGAAAAACAGATTTCGGATTGAAAATTGAGAATTGAGAAAATAACCAGATACGTTAAACGAACCTTCGGCTCCCTGTTTTCAATCTCAGCTCCTCAACCGGCAATTCTCAACCCCTTATTCTCAATCCTCAATCCTCAATCCTCAATTTCTTCAGTCCCTCGGCACCGCCAGCATCCTGTCCAGAGGCTTTTTCGCCTTTATCCGGACCTTATCCGGCACTTTTACCACAGGTCCCATGTTCACCAGGGCATCCCGAACATCCTCGAGGCGGGTCAGCTTCATGTCGCTGCAGATCGCGTCTCCGGAAAGGGGAATGAAGATCTTTTCGGGGTTTTGCTTTCTCAGGCCGTGAAGAATGCCGATCTCGGTCCCCACGATGATCTCCCGGCTCCGGGTTTCCCTCGCGAAAACAAGCATCCCGGAGGTACTGGCAATCCGGTCCGCCAGAGCCAGGACCTCGGGACGGCATTCGGGGTGGGCCACAAAGACGGCATCCGGGTGGCGTCTCCTGACCTCAAGAACATCCGCCGCGGTGAAACGGTGGTGGACGTAGCAGTATCCATCGTGCCAGACGATTTTTCTGGCGACGCGGCCGGCAACGTATTGTGCCAGGTTCTGATCCGGGATCATGACCAGGGGATCGGCTTCCGGGGGCAGGGACCGCGCAACGCTCAAGGCATTTCCCGATGTGCAGCACATGTCACTCACCGCCTTTACCGCCGCCGTCGTGTTGACGTAAGCCACCACCGTACCGCCGGGATATTTCCTTCTGAGTTCCTGAACCCCGTCCGGAGTGATCATGTCGGCCATGGGGCACCCTGCTTCCACGCGCGGAAGGAGGACGGTCTTTTCCGGAGAGAGGATCGACACCGATTCGGCCATGAAATGAACTCCCGCGAATACGATGACCCCGGCATCGGATTCGGCGGCCACCTGGGCCAGGCCCAGCGAATCACCCGTGTGGTGGGCAATTTCCTGGATCTCGTCCTGCTGGTAGTTGTGCGCCAGAAGGATGGCATTTTGCTCATCCAGGAGCTTTAGAATCTCGCTTTTGAGACTTTCCCTGCTCATTGATTTTCCCTTTATCATCAGGTGTTTCCGTTGACAGTGTTCTTTAAATGCCCTATAAGTCGCTCAGGGTTTTAAAAGGTTTAGTTTACAGGGAACCGGGTTCGGTTTACAGTCCAAAAGAAAACAATCCAGTTTTTCCAAAGGGACGGAGAAGCACGTGTTAGGCATCGGAATGCAGGAAATCCTCATCATCCTCGTTGTGGCCCTGGTGGTCATCGGACCAAAACGACTCCCGGAAGTTGCCAGGACATTGGGAAAAGGGCTCGCGGAATTCAGGAAGGCCACCGAAGATTTCCAGGATACGATCCGGAAGGATTTCGAACAGGAGAAGCACGAGGACTTCGTAAAAAAATATCCACACCTTGAAACGAAGGAGGAACACCCGGAGACCGAAGAGAAAAAGGAAACCGGGACCGCCTCCGAAGGGGCCTCCGCTGCAAGCGAACCAGGAACCACCTACAAACCCGAGGAAATAGAGGGCGGGGGTAACCAGGAAAAAGAATCGCAGGATGTCTGACGACAAACTCCCTTTTACCGCTCACCTTGAAGAGCTCAGGCGGCGGATCATCTACTGTCTCGTCACGGTCGGGGTGACGTCCCTCATCTGCTACGCCTTTAAGGAAAAGATCTTTGAATTTGTGGCGATTCCCCTGATCGCCTCCCTTCCCGAAGACAATTCGTGGATGATCTTCACGGGGGTCACGGAGGCGTTTTTCACTTACCTCAAGATCTCCTTCCTTGCCGGCGTTTTTCTCTCCCTTCCCATGATTTTCTACCAGCTTTGGGCCTTCATCGCTCCGGGGCTTTATGCGAAGGAAAAAAAGATTGTCATCCCCTTCGTCATCTTTTCCACCCTTTTTTTCGTGACCGGAGCGTCCTTCGGTTATTTTGTCGTCTTTCCCTTTGGCTTCACGTTTCTCCTGAGCTTCGCAACGGATGTCATCCGCCCATTTCCTTCGTTAAAGGAATACCTGTCCTTTGCCACCAAGCTCCTCCTCGCCTTCGGCCTGGTTTTCGAACTCCCGTTGATTTCCTTTTTCCTGGCAAAGGTCGGGATCATCACCCACCGGACACTCTCCCGGAACCGGCGCTATTTTATCGTAGGAGCTTTTCTGGCCTCCGCAGCCCTTACCCCGCCCGATGTGGCCACGCAACTCCTCATGGCGGGCCCTATCCTGATCCTTTTCGAAATCAGTGTCCTGGTGGCAAAAATCTTCGGCAAAAAACCTCTCACGGATGAATCCGGGGAATTAAAAGATGAAGACAAACCTGGGACAACGACTGGTTGAAAAAGGTCTGATTACCCAAAAGGATCTGGCTGAGGCCCTTCAGCGCCAGGTCATTTTCGGAGGACGGCTGGGAACCAACCTGTTGGAAATGGGTTCCCTTTCAGAGAAAAATCTCCTGCAGATCCTGTCCTCGCAATTCGGGATTGCCTACGCGGAACCCGGTTGTTTCCAGAACCTTCCGAAAAGTGTCCTGGAATGCGTTCCGAAGGACCTAGTGGCCAAACACGGAGTCGTTCCCGTCGCCCTTGAGGGAAACAGGATCACCCTGGCCATGAGAGATCCCGACAAGCTGGATATCGTCGATGAAGTATCCTTCAGGACCGGCAAAGCCATCACGCCCGCTGTCGCCACCGAACTGCGCATCGTCCAGGCACTGGAAAATTATTACGGCATCAAAAGAGAGGCACGGTACGTCTATTTCCCCTCGGCCCAGGAACACCCCGGCAAGAGAGGCCGGGTGGACGAATCTAACAAGCCACCAGGGGAGGAAAAAGAATTCGAGGAAGGTGAGATCATCGAGCTGACCCCGGATGATCTCGTCCAGGAGAATGAACTCGATCTCGACACCATCAATAAAGCGTTCTTAAGCATCGGCAACCGGGACGAGGTCGCCCTCACGGTGATCCGCACCGGCCTTCATTTCCTGGACGACATTTTCCTGTTCATTCTCAAGGGCGACGAGGCAATGGGCTGGATGGCCGGAGGACCGGCAAAACCGGTCGTGGATTTCGGAACCCTTTCCTTTCCCGTCAATACCACAAACGCCTTGGAAAATGTCCGCGAAACCCGGACTCTCAGCCGTTTCGATGGGGTTGAAATATTCGAAAGCGACCCGTGGTTGAAAGAACTGAGTCTGTTAATTCCAAAAGAAGTGATCCTCTGTCCCCTTGTGCTCAAAAGCCACGTGGTATCCGTCCTTGTGGGGTTTAACTTCCGAAAAAATCCCCTGGATGAAATTGATGCGGAGTACCTGGTCCGGGTCATGAGGAAGGCGTCGGTAGCCTTCGAGATCCTGATCCTCAAGAGCAGGATCATAATGCTGTAGGGATTGAAGTGCACAGGTGCACTTGTGCACTAGTGCACTGGTGCACAAGGACCTATCTCCCGATTGTTCTTTTCTTTAGCCCGCCCCGGATGTATAAAAGCAGATTAACATATCAATGGCTCTCCGAGCCGCACCGCCTAAAGGCAGGGAGGATCTGACCCATGGCGGCCGACCGATGGGCCTTCCCGGAAACGGGTTGACCTCCCGTGTTTGGAAAGGAGATTCCTTCAAGATAATGGGGCCCTTCCATGGGCTCTTTTTCATTTTTTATGGGACCGTGTTAAATGACTCAGCCTGTTGACAGCTCCCTGGTGGATGGATGCGGAAGGATCGTCAGTTACCTGCGCGTTTCCGTAACGGACCGCTGCAACCTCAAGTGCCGGTACTGCTGCCCTTCCATCCTGTTCAAGCCCTTTCCCCACGAGGACGTGATCTCTTACGAGGAGATCACCCGTGTGGCCCAGGTCCTTGCTCTTAAAGGCGTTTCCAGTATCCGGATAACGGGGGGGGAACCCCTTGTCAGAAAAAATCTTGACCGTCTCATTGGCTCCCTTTCCCGGGTCCCCGGCATAAAGGACATTTCCCTTACCACGAATGGCCTCCTTCTTGAGGACTATGCGGAAACCCTTTCAAAGGCCGGACTCACCCGGGTCAACGTCAGCCTGGACAGCTGCATCCCCGAACGCTTCAACTGGATCACCAGATCCCGGCCCGCCAATGGACATGACGGACCGACGATCGTTCTGAAAGGTATTGAGGCGGCCCGGAGGGCCGGCCTTGGCCCCATTAAAATCAACGTGGTCCTCATGAGGGGAATCAACGACGATGAAGTCTTCCGTTTCACGGACATGACAAGGGACCAGGAGGATGAAGTCCGGTTCATCGAGTTCATGCCCCTCTGCCCGGAGATCTTCTGGGGAAACGAGCTGATTATCACCTCGTCCGAGATCATGGAGAAAATTGAAGAGTCCAGGGGCCCTCTCACCGCCGTGGGAAGAGGTATCGGGGCCGGTCCCGCGGTTCGCTACCGCATCGCCGGCCACGCTGGAACCATCGGTTTTATAAGCGCCATTTCCAACCACTTCTGCGCCGGCTGCAACAGGATACGCCTTACCGCCAACGGAAGGCTCCTCCCCTGCCTTTTCTCGGACCTGGAGACCGACCTCCTGAACCCCCTGCGTTCGGGGGCGGAGGACCGGGAGATCCTTTCCCTCGTGGAGGGAGTCCTCAGGAACAAACCGTCAGGGCACGGGATCACGGAAGGCCCGTGCTGCCCGGTCTGTTCCCGGAGCATGCTCAACATCGGAGGATGAAAGGAACGGTAGGGGTATGGGGGTGAAGGGTAGAGGGTAAGGGGGAAAGGCGAAAGAATGACGGCACGACTAAACGAGAGAACGACAGGACAAAAACACCTTCGCCTTTTTCGTTTCGCCCCTTTGTTAGTACTGCCTTTTCTCCCCTCGGCCTTTTCAGGCCATGCCCATCCTTCTTAAAAGCCTCAGCAGTTTTCCCGGGACCAGGTCGATGGCTCCGTGAGGACAGGTTTCCTGGCAGCAGAAGCAGCTGACGCACTTTGCCTTTTCCACAATCCCCCCGCCCTTGTCGCCTTCGGACAGAACGATGGCGCCCACCGGACAGATATCGGCGCACTGTCCGCAGGAAACGCACTTTTCCCTGTTAAGAGCCGGAAAAGTGGCGATGGATCTCCTGACAGGGCGTTTCACCCATGAAGGGAGCCTGTCCTCTATCCCCGGAGCACCCGGCGGAAGGGAAAAAGAGCGCCTTATTTCCCCGATATCCGGTCCTATGACGGAAAATTCCTCCGGCTTTACACCCTCAAGGCCCCGTTTGACCGCCTGTCTGAGAACCGGATGTTTTTCCACCGACACGCCGGCGACCTCCCCCGCCACCCGGTCCAGGGCGATGGCGGAAGGCGAAGCGAAGAGGAGCCCCAGGAAAAAGGGATCCCCGGAACTCGGCCCTTCCCCCTCCATGGCCGTGATGCCGTCCAGTATGGACAGGCCTGGCTCCACAGCCCGACACACATCCAAAAGCAGGTCCGCGAAAGGCTCGGTCCCCTCTGCTTCCAGATGCCATCCGGCCTTGCCGGTACCCACAACGGTCCCGAACATGTTCTTCACCGAAAGGGAAAGAACCATCCTGGAGTGAGTCTTGAAACGGGGAAGGTTGATGATCAGGTCAAAACCAAGGGCTTCCCGGGCAAGGAACAGGAAACGGCGTCCTCCCTTCCCGGGAACAGGCACCTTCACCGGCCGGCGAAAATCTACGGTCTGGATTCCCAGGTCCCGTACGACCTTATTGATCCCCGATCTTTTCAGCACCCGGGACATGGAGACCGCGGCAGGGCTGTCTCCCAGAAAAGGGCGCCCGCCTGCCTCAAGAACCAGTTCCGCGACCGCCCTTACGATCTCCGGATGGGTGCAGACCGCCGCCTCGGGCGGATGCGGAGAAAGGAGGTTGGGTTTGAGCAGAACCCGGGCCCCCGGCTGGACAAAGGCTCCGATCCCCCCCATGGGCCGGAGGCATTTCCCGATGGCCTCACGAACCCTTTCGGGGTCGTAGTCGGGACACCGGACGATGGAAACGGGAATGGGGACTTTGCCGGGGGACATGGGGGCAATGGATTCCGGATTTAAAAATCCTGATTCCATATTTCAGATTCCAGATTCCGGTATCGCTGGAAAAAAGCGCAGGTCCGCCGGAAGCGGTCCTGTGTTTTCTGGATTCGGAAATCTTGAGTCTGGAATCGGATCAAAGGATCTCCAATTTCCGGTCGAAGCGCGTGAGATTTCTTACGGTTCCGTCGGGCATGCAGGCCACGACATCCTCGATGCGAATCCCTCCCACCCTGCGGTCATAGACACCGGGCTCGATGGTCACCACATCCCCGGGTTCCATGACATCGGGAGTCACCGAAACGGAGGGCGCTTCATGCACGTCAAGTCCGAGACCATGTCCGGTTCCGTGAAGAAGCCCCCTCCGGGGCTGACGCCCCTCGCCCGGCACGCCGTAACCCCTCCTTTTCAGGACCTTGCAGACGGCACCGTGGACTTGAGACAGCAGAACACCCTTTCCCAGGGCTGCAAAAGCGGCATCCTGGGCCTCGCAAACCGCCTGATGCATTTGAACCACCGTCGGGGAAGCCTTCCCGACCACGAAAGTCCGGCTCATGTCGGAGTGGTACCGGGTTAAACGGGATCTCGGGAAGATGTCGATCACGATGGGAACCCCCCGCCGGACGGGGCCCTCTCCCCGCCAGTGAGGATCGGCCCCCCCGCGGCCCGGTGCTGCGATGGTGTCGGGAGCCTCGAGACCTCTTTCAGCAAAGAAAACCTCTATAAACGCCCGAAGCCCTTCCCCGGTCAGCGGACGTCCCTGGTAAAAAAGCCTGCCATTTTTGGCCGGACATCCGGACAGGAGGGAGCGGACGGATTCCATCGCCTGTTCGCAGATCCTCTGAATCCCCTCCACGGCCAGGATCTCTTTCCGGCTCTTTTTCCTCCTCCTCGCGGCGAGGGAATATCCGTCCACCTCCATCTCGATCCCCTCTCCCTCGAGGTCCCGGGCCAGGCCCAGGGGGAAGTTCGGGAGGACGCGCACTTTCCGGGCCTTGTTGTCCCTGAGGAAATGGGCGAGGACAACGGCCCAGGGCCGGCCCTTCCCGAAAGAAAGGGAAACGACTCCCCCCCCACGTGATTCTTTCCGCGCCCGGCCTTCCTCCATGGAAGATACCCCGAGGATGGTCCTGCCCCCTTCCCTTTCCAGGACGGCGAAGGGGTCCGGACAAAGGAAACCGG
>Ga0272443_10002989_pt1 | contig 20618 bp, 11 predicted proteins | sample SSMAcet12_FD_193581 | JGI IMG/M metagenome (GOLD analysis project Ga0272443, IMG submission 193581) | Marine sediment archaeal communities from Little Sippewissett salt marsh, Falmouth, MA, United States - SSM-Acet-12 | ecosystem: Environmental > Aquatic > Marine > Wetlands > Sediment ... | reverse complement strand
GAAAACTTGTAACCGCTTGCAATTAATGGGTTAAAAAGAATAAAGGTTTAAAAAATCATGAAAATCCTGCAAGTTATCAACTTGACAAAATTGAAGTAAAATTATAGTCTATTAAAAAAAATAAATCCTATGCGAAATATTTAAAAAGATAATCATGGATTCAAAAAAGAAAGAGAAGAGAAGAGAAAAGAAAAAAATGGATAAAAAAATAAAAACCCTGGGAATCCTTATTCTTTCATGTTCGCTTTATTTGCTGTGTAACCCGAACTTACAAGCGCAAAACAGTTCATTGTTGAAATTATGGTATAATCAACCCGCCAAACGATGGGTGGAAGCACTGCCCATTGGAAATGGACGCCTTGGTGCCATGGTATTTGGCAGTCCTGCCCTGGAAAAAATTCAACTCAATGAAAATACGGTTTGGGCCGGCCAGCCACACCGCAATGATAATCTTAAGGCTAAAGAAGCTTTACCGGAAGTAAGAAATCTTATTTTCAGAGGTAAATATATGGAAGCTCAAGATCTGGTAAACGAAAATTTTATCAGCCGCAATTCTCAAGGTATGCCCTATCAAACCGTCGGGAATCTAATTCTTTCGTTTCCGGGGCATGAAAATTTTAAAAATTACTACAGGGAATTGAATATTGAAACCTCTGTAATTTCTTCACGTTATGATGTCGATGGAGTGACATATAAACGTAAAGTTTTTGCCTCATTTTCGGACCAGGTTATTATTTTCAGGATTACGTCCAGCAAACCCGCCAAAATTAATTTTTCTGCTTCGATGAATCGTCCCGCGCCTGTAGACATTTCAACTGAAGGCAATGATAAATTAATCATGTCCGGAGTAACAGGTGATTGCGATTCTATAAAAGGAGCTGTTAAGTTTCAAGCGCATGTTAAAATAACAACCGAGCGAGGCTCTGTATCGGCAGTTAATAACAATATAATTGTAAAGAACGCGGATGCTGCAACCATATATATTTCAATTGCCTCGAGTTTTAAAAATTATAATGATATTAGCGCCAATGCCGGCGAAAGAGCAAATTCCTATCTTCAAAATGCCATGAAAAATGATTACAAACAAGCTTTAAAAGAACATATTAACGACTATCAGCGTTATTTTAATAGAGTAAGCATCGATCTGGGCGTAACCGATTCCGTAAAAAACCCCACCGATGTCCGTATCGAACAATTTGCCGGAGGCTCTGATCCGCAATTGGCAGCATTATGTTTTCAGTTTGGTCGTTATTTGCTGATTTCCTCATCACGCTCCGGCGGGCAGCCTGCCAATCTCCAGGGAATCTGGAATAATCAGCTTTATCCGCCCTGGGATAGTAAATATACCGTAAATATAAACACCGAAATGAATTACTGGCCTTCCGAAATCACAAACCTCAGCGAGATGAATACACCGCTGATTCAGATGGTACACGAACTTGCTAAGACCGGAAGACAAACGGCAAAAGATATGTATAACGCAGAAGGATGGGTTCTTCATCACAATACGGATATCTGGCGGATAAACGGACCTGTAGACGGATCATTCTGGGGAATGTGGCCCATGGGCGGCGCCTGGCTCTGTCAGCATCTATGGGAAAAATATGTATTCAATGGTGATAAAGAATATCTTAATTCGGTATATCCCGTGATGAAAAGTTCAGTCGAATTCTACCTTAGTTTTTTAACCGAAGAACCGCGGCATAAATGGCTGGTTGTCTGTCCTTCGGTTTCTCCGGAAAATTCTCCCGTAGCTCATCCTGAATCTTCGATTAGTTACGGTACAACCATGGATAACCAATTACTTTTTGATTTGTTCACGAAAACTATAAAATCAGCGGAAATTTTAGAGACCGATAAGGAATTAGTTAAGAAAATAAAAGAAACGTTGAAGCGCTTACCTCCGATGCAAATCGGACAATGGGGACAATTACAGGAATGGATGCAGGATTGGGACAGTAAAGACGATAAACATCGTCATGTATCTCATCTGTATGGTCTATACCCTTCCAATCAAATATCCCCCTATCGAACACCGGAATTGTTCTCTGCCGCAAGAACATCGCTCGCAGCACGAGGGGATGAATCCACCGGCTGGTCTATGGGGTGGAAAGTAAACTTATGGGCGCGTCTCCTCGACGGAAATCACGCTCTGAAACTTATCACCGATCAGCTAACTCCTTCTATCCAGCCCGATGGAAAAGAAAAAGGCGGTACTTATCCCAATCTTTTAGATGCTCATCCGCCTTTCCAAATCGACGGTAATTTCGGCTTTACCGCAGGCATCGCCGAGATGCTTTTACAAAGTAATGATGGAGCAATCTTTGTGCTTCCCGCGTTGCCCGATGCTTGGAAAAATGGAAGTATAAAGGGTATTCGCGCGCGCGGCGGATTCGAAATAGAAAACATGGAATGGAAAAACGGTGAAATCTTAAAGCTGGTTATAAAATCGACTCTCGGCGGAAACTGCAGGATTCGTTCTTATACAAAATTAAAAGCAGAAAACAGAAAAGACCTTAAACCCGCAAAAGGTAAAAATCAAAATCCCTTTTACCAAATCCCGGAAATAAAAGAGCCCATAATTTCTAATAAGACAAGTCTTGAAAATGTAAAATTAAAAAATACTTTTAAATATGACATAGAAACCGACCCGGGAAAAAGATATATCTTTTCAAAATTACAATAAAAACTATGAAAAAGCTTCCCGGATTGTATGTGACAATCAAAAAATTAAAAAGGAGTTCATAAATGAAAAACTTATTTTCATTAATTTCTACCTTATTCGCTCTTAACCTTTTTGCCGATTCAGGGAACATTGTCAAACATTCCCCGGAGGGCTTTGATACCTTACGCTCCGGTATACGGCGCGGCAGGATAGACACGATTTTTTACCCGTCAGAAACGGTCGGAACCAAACGCAGGGCAATTGTTTATACTCCCCCGGGATTTTCGAAAAATAAAAAATACCCTGTACTGTATCTTTTACATGGCATAGGCGGTGACGCAACGGAATGGCTTAAAGGAGGTCAACCTCAGGTGATTCTGGATAACCTTTATGCAGAAGATAAAATCGAGCCGATGATTGTTGTTATGCCCAACGGCAGGGCTATGAAGGATGACCGTGCTATTGGAAACGTTTTTGACAGCGTTAAAGTACAGGCGTTTGAGACATTCGAGAAAGATTTGCTCAACGATTTAATCCCTTTTATAGAAGAAACTTACCCGGTTTATAAAGACCTAGAAAATCGGGCAATCGCAGGCTTATCGATGGGCGGCGGGCAATCATTGAATTTCGGATTAGGCAATCCCGACAAATTTGCGTGGGTGGGAGGATTTTCTTCGGCACCCAACACCAAAGAACCGAAACTTCTGGCTCCCGACCCCGCAAGGCTAAGAAAGAAACTGAAATTACTCTGGATTTCGTGTGGTGATAACGATGATCTTATCGAAATTAGTCGACGCACTCACGAGTATTTAAAAGCAAACAATGTACCTCATATTTATTATGTAGAACCCGGGGGGCACGACTTTGAAGTCTGGAAAAATGATTTATATATGTTCACTAAACTAATTTTTAAACCTGTCGGTATTTCAAAATTCTTCGATTACAGCGTCAAAGGAAAACCCGCATCGACTAATGTAAAATACGGTTCTTCCACCCGAAATCCAATTATCACAGATATATTCACTGCCGATCCGGCACCATTGGTCTATAAGGATACGGTATTTCTATACGCCGGACACGACGAAGCTCCGGTAGAAAAAGCGGAGTACGTGATGCACGATTGGCATATATTTTCTTCCACGGATATGGTCCATTGGACCGACAGAGGCGCGTGCCTCTCAGCTAAGGATTTTTCGTGGGCTGGTGATCACGCTTACGCCGGGCAATGCGTTTATCGCGACGGCAAATTCTACTGGTATGTGCCGATGGGACACAAAAAAGATAGTTTAAGCGACGGAGGCTTTGCCATAGGCGTAGCGGTGTCCGATTCCCCGACCGGACCGTTTACCGATGCCATCGGTACAGCGCTGATTATAAACGAGATGACAAAAGATCAAAAACATTCATGGGATGATATCGATCCGACCGTATTTGTTGACGATGACGGTCAGGCGTATCTTTACTGGGGCAATAAAAACTGCAGATATGTAAAACTTAAAGACAACATGATCGAACTCGATGGCCCGATTTCCATTGTTGACCTGGAGAATTTTGAAGAGGCGCCCTGGCTTTACAAACGGAACGATACCTACTATCTTGTTTACGCGGCTTTGTTTCCGGAATGTGTCGATTACGCGACATCTGATAGCCCTACAGGACCGTGGGTTTACCGGGGTAGAATTGCCGATACGGCATATAACAGCAGCACCATCCATCCGGCAATTATCGATTATCACGGTGACTCATATTTCTTTTACCATAACGGCGCGCTCCCCACCGGAGGTGACCATAGGCGTTCTATATGTATAGATTACCTCTATTACAATCCCGACGGCACAATAAAAAAGATAATACAGACAACAGGTGGCGTGAAAACTGTAGAATAAATAAGACGTACCGGAAATCATTTATTACCGGACAGATAAGACTATCCATTTTCTTACCCGAAAATAGGAAAATAGGCACCTTGACTTTATAGCGCTTTACATTTATTCTCTTATAATAAAGTTTTTAAAAAAAATTCTCTTATGATTCGGAATTTTGGATATGTTTATTTTTTAATTAAAAAGATGGTTTTTATGAATAATACGCAGAAAAAGTTTTATATTTCATGGACCAATAGCTGTGTTTTTACAGATATAAAAAATAATTACTTGTAAAATGTTATATCAAAACAATATAAGGAGGAAAAAATGAAAAAAATGTTAATATTACTCAGTTGTTGTCTTATAATGGTAAACTACGGGTACGGACAATCTCCGTCTTTTCAAACCTATATAAATCCTATTATTCCCGGGGACCATCCCGATCCCACACTAACAAAAATCGGCGACCATTTTTATACATCCGGTTCCTCGTTTAATCCTACACCAAAAATTTATCATTCAACCGATCTGGTGCATTGGGAAGTAATCGCACAGCCGGTTTCAGCTTCCTGGTCCGGGTACGGAGATGAACCCGGTGGCGGTATCTGGGGCGGACACATGGTTTTATACAACGGAACCTACTGGCATTTCTTTGGAAGAGGAGGAGGCAGTATGTATTTCGTTACAGCAAATCAGCCCGAAGGTCCATGGAGCGAGCCAACCATGATACAGGTTCCGGCTGGTATGTCGGGATTGGGTGTAGATAATTCCATTTTCATCGACGATGAAACCGACAAATGGTATTTGCTCACCAAAAACGGTCAAGAAAACAATCATATTGTGGAATTGAATGAAGACGGTCAGCCTACCGGGACAGTGCTCGATTTAACCTGGCTCAACCCGGATTCTTTAGGAAATCCGTATAGTTGGGCAGAAGGACCGGTTATGTGGAAATACAAAGACTACTACTATTACAGTTTCGCGCAGCACCTGGTCGGAGCACAATACGTTATGCGAAGCGACACATTAACCGACGAAGAGTCTGCCTGGACGGTCGTGGGAGATAATATATTTTCCGGCACACAGAGTATATACAACAGACCCAACCATATCTCACCGGTGGTCATAATCGACGACAGCACAAGCTGGACCATCGCGCAGAGTTACCATAGAAGCACTTTATGGTATGCGCATGGCCGTCAGGGCGTGCTCTGTCAGTTAACGTACGATGATGAAGACTTTCCGGTTATACAATATCCGCCAAGCTCTGCCGCTCAGGCTCCGGATCTTCCCAGCAGCGGTATCCCCTGGATGGTACCGAAATCCGACATGTTCAATGAATCGACATTGAAACCCGAATGGTCTTTCCTTGGATACACACCCGATGACACCTACTCTATAACTGAAAGGGAAGGCTGGTTATATCTGGAACCTTACGGGGGAAATAATACTGTAATTCAAAATGACGGTGAGCACAGTTATTCTTTAATCACAAAAGTGGATTTCGAACCTGAATCTACATCGGATGAAGCGGGATTATGGATAATTAATGGACCTGAAACACATTACGTAAAAGTTTTCAGTACAGTTAACAGTGAAAGTGAAAACGTTTTGAAATTTAGTTTCGAGGAAATTTCATACGAAGTAGAAAATACGATTGGTTCAACAGTGTGGTTGAAATTACTTCGAGATGAGCATATGATGTACGGTTATTACAGTTCAGACGGGTTCACATGGACCCAGATTGGTGAGTCTATAGACGCCTCAGCCCTAGATAGAGAGCAAACCACGTTCAATGATTTTACCGGAAATCAGCAGGGGCTTTATGTTGAAGGTAAATCAGCCTTTTTTGACCTTTATCTTTACCGGGACGCTTATACACGTATAGCCGCGCAAAACCCTGCCAATAAATTTGAGGTGAGTTCCGCGAGTACCTATTTGAGAAACATTGAAAACGGCGACTGGGCGCTGTATCCGGGAGTCGAATTCGGCGGTAACGCAGATTATCCGAAAGCTCCTGATTCATTCGCTGTCGTAGCTTCGAGTGAAACTTCGGGCGGTACTGTTGAAGTATGGCTTGATTCTATCGATACCGGTGATAAAATCGCCGAATGCAACATCAGCAGTACCGGCGATTGGGAAACTTTTGAGGTGTTTACATCTGCTGTGGACTCGGTATCGGGAAGACACGATGTGTATTTGAAATTCACGGGCGGCGAGGACGAACTTTTCCGACTTCAATGGCTGAAGTTTTTAACCGAAGGGGATTCTCTTTCTTATATTGAGGAATCAAACTCTTCCGATATACCGAAAAACTACGTTTTAGAACAAAACCATCCGAATCCTTTCTCTCGATCTACAATTATCAGATTCGGAGTTCCCGATAAATCTTTTGTTTATATAAAAGCTTACAATCTTATCGGCCAGGAAGTGGCGGTAATTGCGGAGAAAGAGTTTTCTGCCGGTATACATTCCGTTAAATTCGATGCCTCTAATTTATCCAGTGGATTGTATTTCTATAAAATTGAAGCAAAGGATAGCAACTTTTCAGAAACGAAGAAAATGATTTTAATTAGATAAAGGAGAAATGCTAAGCAGGTAAAAAGTTAAGAGAGGAATTTAATGTTATAGTAAAAGTAAATCTCTTCTATCTTAACTTTTTATTTTTAAACCAGTTAGAGGAGGAGGTTAGATGATAAAATTTATTTTAACGATCGTTTCTAGTATCTCAATATCTTTTTTATGCTTTATTAAAGTTAATGTCCGAAAACCGATAATACCTATAACCAGAATTGTATACTCTTGTATATTATTATGCGGTTTAATTTTGACGACAATACCAGCTGAATCACAACAAACATTCTGTAATCCTTTAAATTTAGATTACAGGTTTATGTCTGATGCAGTCGATGCCCGCGAGGCCGCCGACCCGGTTATAATTTTATTCGACGATGACTATTATCTTTTCGCTTCACGCTCGGGTGGTTATTGGACTTCTCCGGATCTTCATGAGTGGACGCTCATTGTTCCGACCGGTCTCGACGATATCGATACTTATGCTCCGGCCGTAATAGTTATAGGGGATACTGTATATTATACTGGTTCAACATCTGCTCAAATCTACAAGACTGCCGATCCTAAATCGGGTGTTTGGACGGAAGGACCAAGTATTGGATCGTACGGCGATCCAGCTCTTTTCCTCGACGATGATGGAAGGTTATATATGTATCATGGACTAACCAACACAACAGCCAGTGCTAATATTCGTATGGTCGAACTCGATCCCGAAACATTTCAGAAAAAGGGCGGTGAAATCGATTTGGTTTTTTCAATGGCTTCAACACATGGGTGGGAAAGACGAGGAGATGATAATTTGTTGGATGAAAAGCCTTGGATCGAGGGATCCTGGATGAACAAAATAAATGATAAATACTACCTTCATTATGCTGCCCCGGGGACGGAGTTTAAAACGTACGCGGATGGTATCTACGTATCATCTGATTCGGCAAAAGGTCCCTTTGAATACGCTACATACAGTCCTTTTTCATTTAAGCCGACCGGTTTTATCTCAGGAGCGGGGCATGGTTGCACATTTAAGGATAAAGATGATAACTATTGGCAGGTTGCAACGTTGACTATATCGGTCAAACATATGTTTGAACGTCGTTTATGTCTTTACCCTGTCGATGTTGATGCTGACAGCAATATCCGTTGTAATACTGTTTTTGGTGACTACCCGCAATATCTTCCGGGGATAGAGAACGACCCGATAAATGATAATTTTGCCGGTATGCTCTTATTATCTCACAAAAAATTTGTCACAGCTTCTTCCTCTCTAGAGGGTTATGGTGTTAAAAATGCGGTCGATGAAGATGCTCGTACTTATTGGTCTGCTCAGAGTGGTGATCCCGGTGAATGGATATTGGTTGATTTGGGTAAGGAATGTGATGTTGAAGCTATTCAGATAAATTTTGCGGAACATAATACTGTTCCCAGCCTTGTCCGTGGGCGTGATGTTATATTATATGAGAGATACGTAATTGAACATTCTAATGATGGGATGAGTTGGGATACACTTGTTGATAAAAGTCTAAATATGGAGGACGTTCCTCACGATTATATCGAATTAGATGAAACTGCCCAGGCGCGGTATATTAAACTCACAAACATATTTACTCCCGGGGAAGGCAATTTTGCGGTTCGCGGTCTTCGAGTTTTTGGAAATTCAGAACAAGCTGTTTTTACAGAAGTTACTGATTTTACTGTGGATCGCGATGCCGATGAAAGAAACGCTGTAATCCGCTGGGACAGCGTTCCGGATGCAGATGGTTATATTATTCGTTATGGTATAGCGGCAGATAAACTGTATAACAATTATATGGTTTACGATGTAGATAGCGTCGAAATACATAGTCTTAATGCGGGAGTGGATTATTATTTTAGTGTCGAGGCATTCGACGGCGGCACAGATTATTATTACTCTGTCGGTGAATTTCGCTCTTTTGAATCGGGAGATTGGAATGACGTTAATACCTGGGAACAATATGATGGTTCAGCGTGGATTAATCCCGTATCTAGCGTTCCGACTCCATCCGATGGAGTAATTACTATTCTTGGTGGAGATACGGTGACTATAACGACGGCTGATTCGATAGATCAAGTCATTATTTCTTCTGGCGGTTGTTTGGCGATTAATCCTGGTATTCCATTGTTGGTTAAAGATGCAATTGGAACGGATTTGACAGTCTATGGGACTTTAATAAATTCCGGCTCTATCGCACAGGATGCATTTGCTGCAGTAAGTTTTTTAGATAGCAGTCGATATGTGCACGAACAGAACAGTGGCTCGATTCCTGTGTCGATATGGGGAAAGGGTTCGATTTGTGAAATCGTCAGTGTAACGAGTGATCCTCCATCGGGTTTAGACCAGAGTTTTTATCATTTGACCTGGGATTGTTCGGGTCAGACATCGGATGTTAGTATGGGATGGGACGGTGATACCATAGTAGGAGATATAAATATACTGAATACAGGAACAGGTGTATGGCAATTATGTGATCCAACCGCAAGTACGCCAGTAACCATAAATATTAATGGCGATTTAAATCAGGTATCGGGGACGGTTGCTGCTCACATGTCTAATGAAGGAGAAACATCTGTTACTGTAAATCAGGGTGGCAGTATAAACATAACAGGAGGACAATTTAGTATAAGTGGAGGAACCCAGGGAGGAACGGGTACTACAGTATGGAATTTAAACGATGGCGATTTTTCTGTTTCAGATGCGAGTATACAGAATAGTACGACAACGCCGTCAGGAGCGCGGTTCGTATTTAAGAAGTCGGGAACTCAGAATTTAAATATAGGTTCGGGCAATACTATAGGCGCTTTGCCGATAGTGGTAGATAGTGGGACCACGTTAAATATAGGAACTAGTGAATTGATGGGCGATGGTCACTTTATGTTAAACTCGGGTGCCACATTAGAGACAGCACACGCCGATGGAATAGATGGTAATATACAAACGGAGGGAACAAAGACATTAAGCAAATCGGCAAATTACACATATAATGGGAGCGTAGAGCAGATAACCGGTAGCTTGCTGCCGGATACGGTAAATAACCTGACGTTGGATAACAGTTCGGGGTTGACTTTGTCACAGGATGTAGTTGTAAATGGAGTGATGGATATGAAGCAGGGGACGCTTCAATCAGAAAATGGGATATTGAGCTATGGTGAAGATGGGATGCTAAAATATTCAGGTGTCGATAGTATTCAAACGACTGGCGATCTTGAATTTCCGAATATCGAAGGCCCAAAGGATTTAATAATTTCGAATGATGAAGGAGTAGACCTGCACGCCACAAGACAAATAAGAGGTACCTTGGATTTAGAAAGTATTCTGGTGTTAGGAGCAAATACATTAACAGCAGGGACTGCAACTACGGAGGATATTACTTCGGCGTTTGTAAACACAGACGGAGGAGGGCTTTTGAAATTGCCGGTGACCAGTTCGGCAGAGGTATTGTATCCCATAGGAGCAACCGGAGAAAATAGGGTTTCTTATTGTCCTTTGTGGATAACTAATAACGGGGGTATCGATACGATAGCGGTAGGAGCAGTAACAGATACTATGTATATGGATACGAAGCCACGTGTTAAATTAAAATGGCACATAACAGAAAGTGTCGGAGACGGAGGAGATTACGATTTGAAGTTTGGATGGACTCCGACTTCACTGCATGAGAATAGTTTATTCAGAAGGAGCAGAGAGGAGAATGCAAGAATATTTTTTGTGGAAGGTGATACAATAGAGGCAGGTAGTGGAGACTACGAGTTTAATTTCGAGGAGAGACCTTATTGGGTGAAGCGTGGTGGAATAAGTGATTTAGGGATGTTTGTGGTAGGTAAGTTTAAAGATTCTGTGTGGACAGGTGTAGTAGAACGTATGCCGAAAAAATATCGATTGAAACAGAACTATCCTAATCCGTTTGCTTCGGTGACGTTTATAGAGTATGAATTGCCTAAGAATGAAAAAGTAAATTTAAAGGTATACAATGCGTTAGGTCAGGAAGTTGCAGTATTGGAGAAGAATAATAAGTTAGCTGGATGCCATAAAGTAAAGTGGGATGCGTCGAATTTGTCGACAGGTGTATATTTTTACAAATTAAAAGCTGGTTCCTTTACTGATACAAAAAAATTATTGCTTCTAAAATAATGGGTAATAGCGATATCAGGAGGTAACAAATAAAAAAAATATTAATGTTTTTGTGTTGTTGTTTTATAGTGGGTAATTACGTTTACGGACAATCTCCGTTTATTAGTGCTATTCACTTGCCCTGTGAAATAGAGGGACTCCATACTATAACTTCTATTCCACAAGGGGTGTACTCTGCGGTTTAATACAGTTTTTGGTTTCGAGTTTCGAGGTAAAAAAAATAATTTGTGCTATTTGTTGTTTCTCTTTGTTTTAAATTTAAAATTTACAACTTGCAATTTTCAATTTACAATTAAACGCTGAAATGTTCCTTTGTGTCCTTTGCGGGCTTTGTAGTTCATATTATGTGTTAACGATTTTACCGCGCTGTGCCTTCTGTGAAAAAAAATGGATGGGTGGGGATTCTCTCTTGACATAGATTAATTTTTTATTAAAGTTTATTCATTAAGGGGATTGATATAAAGTATATTAACTATCAACAAATTTTAATTAATAATTGTAAAGGAGGTATCTAAATGAAAAAAGTATTAGTATGTTTTTTTAGTTTATCTGTTTTACTCATGGGGATAATGAACACTGGCTGTGGAAGGGGATCGAAAACTCCTACTTTCATACTTGTTCCAAAATCCGTCGGCCATCCTTACTGGGTAGAAGTAGAAAGAGGAATGAACGCCATGGCAAAAGAACTGGGAGTAAAAGCCATATTCAATGGTCCCCCAACAGCAAGCAGCGCCCAGCAAATCTCAATTATAGAAGGAGCGATCGCAAAAAAGGTTGCAGGTATAGGTATTTCTCCTAACGAACCCGAAGCCGTTGAAACTATCATCAAAAGCGCGACAGAAAAAGGAATTCCCGTAATAACCTTCGATTCGGATTCTCCCAACAGCCTCAGAAGTTATTACATAGGAACAGACAACTACCAGGCGGGAAAAACATTAGGAGAACATTTTATAAAAATAGCCGGGACAAAAGGGAAAATAGCTGTTTTGACAGGAGGATTGGGAGCAATGAATCTTAACGAACGCATCAAAGGTTTCAAAGATGCAATCGCCGAATACCCCGGTTTAAAGATAGTATCCCTGCAAGCTAACAATGATGACGAAGCACTGGCTCTTTCTCAGGCAGAAGCAATCCTTCAATCTCATCCCGACCTTCTGGCGTTCGTAGGTGTTAACGCACCTGCCGCTCCCGGAGCTGCCCGTGCGGTAAAAGCCCTGGACAAAAAAGGCGAAGTTAAAATATTAGGTTTTGACACAGTACCTATAACCTTAGACTTTATAAGACAGGGATATATTCAAGGGTCGGTAGGACAAAGACCTTATATGATGGGATATGTCAGCTTAAAAGTTCTTTATGATATTCACAATGGTAAAGAAATTCAATTACCTGAAGGTTTAAAAACCGTAGGCAAAATTATAGATACCGGAATTCTTTTTATAACTCCCGAGAATATCGATGAATATTTCCCGGAGAAATAATAGAACTATAATAAAAACGAATGAAAAGCAAAAACGACGACAAATACATTTTAGAACTAAAAAATGTATCCAAAGCTTTTCCGGGAGTACAGGCGTTAAAAAAAATAAATTTCAACCTAAAAAAAGGAGAAGTACATTCCCTTGTGGGTGAGAACGGCGCCGGCAAATCCACACTGCTAAAAATCCTTGCCGGTGCTTATAAAAAAGACACCGGTGTTATAACTCTGAAAGGTGAAGAAGTAAAAATAACCGACCCAAAACAGGCACTGGATCTGGGTATCAGCGTAATATATCAAGAATTTAACTTAATCCCCAATCTCAGTATAGCTGAGAACATATTCATGGGAAGAGCTCCGCGCAAAAAATCCGGATTGATAGATTTCTTAAAACTACACGATGATGCCGGATTTTTTCTAAAAAAAATAGGAATGAAAAAAGATCCGAAAACGTTGGTGACGGAGTTAAGCGTGGCGGAACAGCAAATGGTAGAAATAGCAAAGTCTCTGTCTCTCTCTGCCGGAATAATTGTCATGGATGAACCCACTTCGGCTTTAACGGAATCCGAAAAAGAAACTCTTTTCAAAATTATAGGGGAATTAAAAGAAAAAGAAGTCTCCGTAGTTTTCATTTCCCACATAATCGAAGAAGTCCTCGAAATATCCGATAGGATAACGGTACTCCGGGACGGAGAATACGTTAAAACGGTTAACGCCATGGACACGACTCCTCAAAAAATAATCCGGATGATGGTCGGAAGAGAACTAAAAGATTTTTATCCTAAAATCGAAGCAAAAAAAGGCAAAATCGTACTGGAAGTAAAAACCCTGACAAAAAAATCAAAATATGAAGATATAAGTTTCCGACTTCATGAAGGAGAAGTACTGGGTTTCGCCGGACTTGTCGGATCGGGCAGAGCCGAGGTGATGAGAGGAATCTTCGGTATAGAAACTCCCGACAGCGGAGAAATATATATAAGAGGTAATAAAGTTAAGGTGAATTCCATTTTCGAAACAATCAAAATGAAAATGGGTTTTGTTCCCGAAGACAGAAGAGAAGAAGGACTTATTCTGAGCAGATCGGTAAAAGATAATATAAATATAACAAAATTATCCGGTATAAATTCATACGGCTTCGTAAAAAAACAAAAAGAAGAAGAAATAGCAGACAAGTATCGCAAACGTCTTAACATAAGAACACCCAATACCCAGCAGATAGTCCAAAACTTAAGCGGCGGAAACCAGCAAAAGATAGTGATAGCCAAATGGCTGGCAATAGATCCAAGAATACTTATTCTGGACGACCCTACACGCGGAATAGATGTAGGGGCTAAAAAGGAAATATACTCGCTAATAAATGACCTGGCAAAAGAAAAAATAGGCATTATTTTAATCTCATCCGAATTGCCCGAGATTCTAAATATTAGTGATAGAATTCTGGTTATGAGAGAAGGAAGAATAACCGGAGAATTTACTAGAAAAGAAGCAACTCAGGAAAAAATTATGCAGCTCGCCGCTTTAAAAAATTAGGAGGCTCTTAAAATGGATTTCAAGGACGTTTTAAAAAGTACGGAATTCGGAATATTTATAGCGTTTCTGGCACTATGCGCGATTCTTTCTTTTGCCACTCCCAATTTTCTATCTTTATACAACATATCTACCGTGATGAAACAGGTCTCTTTTATAGCAATCATAAGCGTTGGGATGACCATGGTGATACTTACAGCCGGAATAGACCTGTCGGTCGGCGCGGTTCTCGGACTGGTCAACGTCCTTGCGGCATTATTTATCACTAAATTCGGCTTAGCTGCGGGAATAAGCAGTGCTTTATTGTGCGGCACTTTTCTGGGTTTTGTAAACGGAATCATCATAGTCAAATGGTCCCTGCCTCCCTTCATAGTAACACTGGGAATGATGAATATTGCAAGGGGTCTGGCTCTGGTAATTACAAAAGGCTGGCCAATAACAGGGCTTCCGGAATGCTTTGGATGTCTCGCCGAGGGAAGATTAATTGGCGTTCCTGTTCCTGTAATAATAATGATAATAGTATATATATTAGGATATTTATTTCTTTCCCGGACCATCTGGGGAAGATACATTTACGCTTCCGGAGGCAATGAAAAAGCAACCTGGTTATCGGGAGTAAACGTAAATAAAATCAAAATCCTGGTTTATACCATAACAGGTTTTTTGAGTGGTCTGGCAGGAATAATGCTTGCGTCACGCCTGTCACAGGGATCACCCATTACGGGTACAGGATATGAACTCAGTGTTATAGGAGCCGTTGTTATCGGCGGTACGGACTTAATGGGAGGGAAAGGTTCCGTTCTCGGTTCCTTAATAGGAGCTTCAATCATGGGAGTTCTCGCGAACGGACTGGTTCTTCTGGGAGTATCGGCTTTCTGGCAGCAGGTCATACTGGGAGTAGTTATAATAATCGCGGTAGCCGGAGGGAGCATGCGAAGGAAATTATTAAGCAAGGGAGAATCATGAAAAAATACGCGATAGGTCTCGACTTCGGAACAAATTCCTGCCGAAGTTTAATTGTTGACTTGTCTGACGGAACAGAACTGGCAAGTTACGTTTTCCCTTACCCTTCGGGGAAAGACGGAATCCTGCTCGACCCGAAAGAACCAAATCTCGCCAGACAAAACCCGCAGGATTACTTAGACGGAATAAAAGAAACAATAACGAATGCGATTTCAAAAGCAAAAAAAGAAAATTCTGAATTTAACCCTGAAAATATTATCGGCATAGGCATAGACACAACCGGAAGCAGTCCGATGCCTGTAAACAGTGAGGGCAAGCCTCTTTGCTTTTTACCGGAATTTAAAAATAATTTAAACGCCCTGGTATGGCTCTGGAAAGACCACACCGGGTACACGGAAGCGGCTCAAATAACGGAACTGGCAAATAAAATGCGACCTGAATACTTAAGTAAAATCGGAGGGACTTATTCATCTGAATGGTTCTGGAGCAAAATATTACATTGCTACAACACCGATCCGGATGTATTCAACGCGGCAAAAAGTTTCGTGGAAATCTGCGACTGGATACCCGCGGTATTGACAGGAGAAACTCGTCCTGACAGAACAAAAAGAAGCATCTGCGCAGCGGGGCACAAGGCTATGTACAATTCGGAGTGGGGAGGTCTGCCGGATAAAGCATTCCTATCAGCCCTCTCTCCTGCTTTAGCGCCTCTTCGTGATAGACTATATGAAAAAACATGCACGTCAAATCAACTCGCGGGAAACCTATCCGGCGAATGGGCTAAAGAATTAAACCTGAAGCCTGGAATCGCTATCGCGGTAGGAGCCTTCGACGCGCACATGGGCGCTGTGGGAGCCGGAATAAAACCCGGCACACTTGTTAAGATTCTGGGTACCAGCACCTGTGACATAATGATTTCTCCAAATGATAAAAAACTTGCGGATATACCCGGGGTATGCGGAATAGTAGACGGTTCTGTAATGCCGGGTTATTTCGGAATCGAAGCGGGACAATCCGCTGTCGGAGATATTTTTCTCTGGCTCGTAAATAATCTGGTTCCTGAAAAATACGGAAAAACGGTCGATGAAAAATTTGAAAATTTAGCAAGAGAAGCCGCAAAGCAAAAACCGGGGGAACACGGACTTCTGGCTCTCGACTGGAACAACGGCAATCGTACTATTCTTGTCGACGTACGGCTAACCGGACTTCTACTGGGACAAACACTCCATACCGAACCCCATGAAATCTACAGAGCTTTAATCGAAGCGACCGCCTTCGGAGCATTAACAATCATAAATCGCATAGAAGAATACGGTGTCCCGGTTAAGGAAATCGTAAACTGCGGGGGTCTGGCTTCCAAAAATCCTTTTTTGATGCAGATTTACGCGGATATCACCGGACGTCCGATGGAAATATCCGGAAGCGAACAAACTCCGGCGCTCGGTGCCGCGATTTTCGGAGCTATAGCAGCGGGAAAAGAGACAAGCGGTTTTTCAGATATCGAAGAAGCTCAGGATACCTTAACCGGAATAAAAAAGCGCTTTGAACCGAACCCCGAAAATAATTCAGTCTATAAAAAACTATACGCGTTATATAAACAATTACACGACGCGTTCGGAACCGAACAATGGTCGGGGAAAATGCAAATCGTCATGAAGGATTTACTCGCGATAAGAGATAAACAAAGGAAAGGAAAATGATGCTTTCGGACTTGAGAGAGAAAGTATTAAAAGCAAACCTCGATTTAGTGAAATATAAACTTGTTACACTAACCTGGGGTAACGTCAGCGGGATTAACCGGGAAAAAGGTTTGGTGGTAATCAAGCCCAGCGGACTGCCTTATGAAAGAATGCAGTCTTCGGATATGGTGATTGTCGATCTCGAAGGGAATATCGTCGAAGGAAAGCATAATCCTTCATCAGACACCCCTACTCATGTGAAGCTGTATAAAGCGTTTAAAAATATAGGCGGGATAGCCCACACGCACAGCAAATTTGCCACTATGTTCGCGCAGGCGGGAATAGAAATACCCTGCCTTGGCACAACCCACGCGGACAGCTTTTGCGGACCTGTACCCTTAACAAGGTTCATTACGAAAGAAGAAATTGAAAAGGGATATGAAGAAAATACAGCCACAGTAATCATTGAACGTTTTAAAGATATAAATCCATTAGAGATGCCGGCGGTTTTAATCCGCGGTCACGGACCTTTCACTTTCGGAAAAACACCCGCCGGAGCGGCAGAAAACAGCCATATACTGGAAATTGTTGCTGAAATGGCTTTCGGCACATTTAAAATCAATCCCGAATGCGAAGATTTACCTATATGTATTCTAAACAAACACTATAATAGGAAACACGGTCCGGATGCCTATTACGGACAAAAAAATAAGGAGAAATAAAATGGAAAATATACCAACTATTAATCCGGGTATAATCGCGGTAAGCAGAGACTGCTTTCCTATAGAACTTTCCAGGAAAAGAAAAAAAGCGGTTGTAAAGGAATGCGAAAACAAAAAAGTTGCTATAACCGAAATTGAAACCATAATCGAGAATGAAAAAGACGTTCTAAAGGCGCTTAAAGAAACCGAAAAGAAAAAAATCAACGCGCTCGTCATTTATCTCGGAAATTTCGGACCGGAAGGTCCGACAACCATGCTGGCTCAAAAATTCGGTGGTCCTATTATGTTTGCCGCCGCGGCAGAAGAAACGGGAAAAGACCTGATTCATGGAAGAGGCGACGCTTACTGCGGTCTCTTAAACACATCCTACAACTCCGGACTACGAGGTTTAAAACCATATATCCCCGAATACCCTGTGGGTAGCTCACTCGAAGTCGTCGATATGATCAAAGATTTTATTCCCATCGCCAGAATACTTACCGCTTTAAAGAAACTAAAAATATTCGCCTTTGGCCCACGACCGCAGGACTTTGTCGCCTGCAATGCTCCTATAAAACCTCTTTACGACATCGGTGTGGAAATCATGGAAAACAGCGAATTGGACTTATACGATATCTATAAATCCGCGGAAGGCGATCCGAAAATCAAAAAAGTAGCCTCAGATATGGCGAAAGAACTTGGCAAAGGTAATACTTATCCCGATCTTCTTGATAAACTCGCCCAATATGAAGTAGCGTTGACAAAATTTATGGAAGACAATCTGGGTGCTTCGGAATACGGAATATTCGCCAATAAATGCTGGCCGTCTTTTGAAAAATATTTTGGGTTCGTACCCTGTTATGTAAATTCACGTCTGGCAACACGAGGAGTACCGGTATCATGCGAAACCGATATCTACGGCACATTAAGCGAATACATAGCGACCTGCGCGACGGAATTACCTCCTACTCTTCTGGATATTAACAACACCGTTCCCTCCGACATGTATAAAAAAGAAAAGAGTAAAATTGGAAAGTACAAACAGAGTGATTTATTTATGGGTTTTCACTGCGGAAATACATCTTCTACATGCTTGTTAGACGGAAAAATAAAATTTCAATTGATTATGAACCGTCTAATGGAGCCGGACAAAAAAGAACCGGATATAACCAGAGGTACTTTCGAAGGACGCATAAAACCGGGCGATATTACGATTTTCCGCCTGCAGTCCACAGCGGATACAATCCTGCGTTCTTATGTGGCAGAAGGGGAGATTTTAGAAATCGATCCCAAATCTTTCGGCAGCATCGGTGTTTTCGCGATTAAAGGAATGGAAAGGTTTTACCGTCACGTTCTTATAGGTAAAAATTTCCCGCATCATACCGGGGTCGCTTTTAAACACGTAGGTAAAGCGTTATTTTCCGCCATGAAAATTCTTGAAGTCGAGGATGTTTCTTTCAACCAGCCGGAGGGCATGCTTTATCCAGGCGAAAATCCTTTCTGATAAATCGCCTTATAGAGAATGAATTCCCTGACGTTAACAGGCATCCGTAAATTCGAATTCAAGGAAAAACAAAAACCGACAATAAGAAGCACCAGCGCCGTCTTGCTTCAAATACGAAATGTAGGAATCTGCGGTTCAGATATCCATTACTATAAAAGCGGAAAAATAGGCGACCAGATTATCAAATTTCCTTTTACAATAGGACACGAAGCCTCCGCCATAGTCGAATCGACAGGAGCAAGAGTAACGCGTGTAAAACCGGGAGACCGGGTAGCAATAGAACCCGCGGTATCCTGCGGGGAATGCGATCAATGTAAAAACGGAAGGCGCCATACCTGCCGAAATTTAAAATTCCTCGGATGTCCGGGTCAGCTCGAGGGCTGCCTGTCCGAATATATAGTCATGCCCGAAGAAAACTGCTATAAAATACATCCTTCTATGAGTCTTATTCAGGGCGCATTGGTAGAACCCTTATCGATCGGAGTTTACTCCACCGCCTTTCTCGACAACCCGAAAGGAAAAACAATAGGAATCCTGGGTTCCGGACCGATTGGGCTTTCCGTTCTTCTCGCGTCTCGAGCAAACGGTACAGAAAAAGTTTTCATGACGGATAAAATAGAAAACCGGCTCATCGCCGCGGAGAAAGCCGGAGCGGACTGGATTGGTAATCCGGATTTGATAGATATAGTAGAAGAAATAAAAAAGATAGAGCCCGAACAATTAGACGCGGTATTCGAATGCTGCGGCGAACAGGAAGCGCTGGACCAGGCAATCGACTTATTAAAACCCGGAGGAAAACTAATAATCGTGGGAATCCCCGAGCCGAATGAAATAACCTTTAATATTAACAAAATCCGCAGGAAAGAAATAAGCATTCAAAACGTCCGCAGACAAAACAAATGCATACAGAAGGCGATAGATCTAATCGCCAGAAAAAAAATAAACGCGGATTTCATGGCAACGCATAATTTCAAACTCAAAGACGCCGCCCTTGCATTCGAATTCGTGGAAGGTTACAGAGACGGCGTAATCAAAGCGATGATCAGCTTTGATTGAAACCACTCCCAACCCCTTAATTAGACGCAGATCACGTCCGATTTAAAAGGATTTATTTTTTTTGCTAAAACCTAACCCCCAAATCCTAAATCCTAAAATATTGCCACAGAGAACACTGATTAACACAGGATTTTTTATGCCACGAAGGCACTAAACCGTTAGAGTGTTAGAGCGTTAGAGAGTTAAAGCATCAAACATTTGGGGAGAGATAGGGCTAACTCATCTACGCTTCTACACATTTACGCATTTACAATCACTTCACATGTAGAACATGTAGAGATTGTAGTTTTTGTCTCTTTATCGATTAGTGACTGATTGACTAATGACTCTTTTCCCTTGTCTTCTTCGTCTGTCGATTTCCGCGCGTAAATGAAATATTTTGTCATTGATTTAATCATATAATAAAAAAAAAGAATGTCAAGAAAAGAAATACAATAATGCGTGAGAGTTCATCCACTTGGTGGTA
>Ga0272443_10002987_pt1 | contig 20633 bp, 22 predicted proteins | sample SSMAcet12_FD_193581 | JGI IMG/M metagenome (GOLD analysis project Ga0272443, IMG submission 193581) | Marine sediment archaeal communities from Little Sippewissett salt marsh, Falmouth, MA, United States - SSM-Acet-12 | ecosystem: Environmental > Aquatic > Marine > Wetlands > Sediment ... | reverse complement strand
TTCCATCAACTGTGCCGTCTGCCCTGAATTTAGCAGTTTTGGAAAACATTACATCAGACATCTCACCGTCAGAATTGTTTATCCTGTACTCATACTGCTGAAGATGCGGATTTTTAAAAATCTCCCAGTCCATTTCTGCATAGAAATCAGCCAGATCCTTATTGAAAAAATCATGAATGTTCTTACCAATGATAACATCACGTTTAAGGCCGACAAGCTCTTCAAATGCCTTATTACAGTCATGATAGATGCCGTTCTCATCACGGAAAAAGAAAGGCGCAGGAATCGTATCTTTTAAAGCCTGAATAAAATTAATCTCTTCCTTTATGCTGTTCTCCATCTTCTTTCTGTCGCTGATATCAATGATAACTCCCACAATGCCATCCACAGTTCCATCTGCCCTGTAACGGGCAGTTTTTGAGAATAAAACATCAAAAATCTCCCCTCCGGAATTGTTTATCTTATATTCATACTGCTGAAGATGCGGATTTTCAATAATTTCCCTGTCCATTTCTGCATAGAAATCAGCCAGATCATCATTAAAAAAATCAAAGATATTCTTTCCGATTATTTCACCACGTGAAAGTCCGACAAGTTCCTCAAAAGCCTTATTACAGTCATGATAGATGCCACTTATATCCCGGTAAAATACAGGAGCAGGAATGGAATACATAAGTGCCTCAACATAATTGACCTTCTCCTGAAGCGATTTCTCCATCAGCTTCTGATCAGTTACATCCCTTCCGACAGACTGGTACTCAGTGACATTGCCTCTTTCATCAAAGATTCCGGTATCATTCCACTGCTGCCATCTGATTGAACCGTCAGGAAGTATAATTCTGTGCTCTATGTTGTTAACCGGATTTTCGGGTGTAAGGGATAGCAGATGGTTTCTGATTGTACTCTGCTCTGATTCAGGCACATTGGGCACAAATTTTTCACCAATAATTTTCAGGCTGTCAAGCCCGTAATAACGACAGAAGGCATCGTTTACAAAACCTATTTCTCCATCCGGTAAAAAACGGCATATCAGCTCAGTCTGACTTTCAACAACCGCCCGGTATCTCTCTTCACTTTTTTTAAGTTCCATTTCAGCCTTTTTCCTTGAATAAGCCTGATGGACCATATTTTTAAGCTCTGCAAACTGTGCTTTTGGTTTGCCACCCTTCTGGAGATAGAAATCTGCCCCGTTATTGATTGCATCTATGAAGACATCCTCACGTCCACGCCCCGAGAATATTATAAACGGAGTTGTATCTCCTCCCGATTTCAGGATCTTTAAAAATTCAATGCCATCAATATCCGGCATTTCAAAATCTGAGAGAATTACATCAAAAGAATTAGTCTCAAGAATTTTCAATGCATCATTTACAGACAAAGCAGAAGTTACCAGAAATTCCCCTTTCTTTTCCAGATATGTTTTTGTTATGCCAATGAGTGACGATTCATCATCAACATGAAGTATTCTTATCACCAGATATCACCGGAATATTTGCCGGAACACAATAATTGCCCAATCAACAACCATCATTGTTCATTTAGATAATAAATTATTCAAATCTGAAACTATTTCAGCATTATCTATTATCCCACAACAAGAAAACAGAAAATTATAGCGTTAAATCAGATAAAACTAAATAATTACAGAGATGCAGGAAGTAATACCACGCATATTACAGAGGGATTTCAGAAATTTTCAAAAAGGAGCAACTAACTAACGCGAATCTATTTTCTGAAACAAAAAAATAAACGGATTAATTATCAGAAAAATATTCAGTTCTGTTTAACAATCATATATCCACCGGAAAGCAGAATGACTCCAAATATGATTGCTATTACTCCGAGAAATTGTTCAACGACAACTGTGATAACATCAATACGAAAAGTCATACCAACACCAAGAATAATAAGCATTATTCCAAGCAAAACCGAAATTACACCAAGCCAGTCCATATTTATACCTCATAATACAGCACAAAAGAAAACCGGATAAATAAACAGTATTTATCTGTCCGGAGATTAAGAGTGCCCAATTATGTACTATAAATACAGGTATCAGATATTAACTTTGTCAATGCCTTTTCAGAATAATTCATGGCAGATAGATTATGCAGAGATAATCAGATCATAAATCTTCCAACCACAAATCAGATCAGAGAGTCTGCCCTGCCATCATCACCAAATTTAGTTATAAGAATTCTGTAGCAGCCAATCAGCAGTGCAATAAAAATAGGACCCATAATAAAACCCAGAATACCCATCACTGCAATACCGCCAAAGAAGGCAACAAACATAAGTACAGGATTTATACTCGCCCTCTTACCCATAAGAACCGGCCTCATCCACCAGTCAGGAATAGCACATAAAAGGGGCCATGCAATCGCAAGAATAAGAGCAAGACCATACCAGTCAGAGACCGATACAGCATACAGTATCAGAAATGCAATGAGTACAACCGGCCCGAAAATCGGAATTAATGCAAGAATACCTGACAGAACGGCATAAAACATAATATGCCCATAACCAAGCAGATAAAATACAGGAAATGATATGAAAAAAACAGCCAGTGCAACTGCAATATGAACATTAAAGAGTGCATAAAGCATATCAACAACGGAATCACGCAGGATTTCTATCGTGCTGTAGCTATCTTCCGGCAAAATACCCTCAATCTCAGCATATAGCTTCTCTCCAAAGAGAAGAAAGAGAAATATCGAGAGAAAGAGGATCATTATTTTTATAGCAAGCATGGGGGCCATCACAAGAAGACCCAGAAGATAATTCCTGACCTCATCAAGTGAAGACTGAAAAAAATCTGAAATCCAGGGGAGTGGATTTACCTTCCCGCCGTAATCAGAACCTCCTGAAAACAATTCATTGTTAAACCACTCAAGAATTGAATTTATAAGAGACATAAGATAATCAATATTATCATATAATACAATGGCTGCGATATATATTGCACCAACTATACCCACAGCAATAGCAGTAGTCAGAATTGCAGATGAAAACCCGTCCCTCATATACCGGCAGAGATACCTGTGTGCCGGAAGAAGAAATATTGTAAATGAACCGGCAATAATAATTATTCCGGCAAAATCCCAGAACGCCAGTATCGCAGAAATGATAATGATTCCTATTATTGCATATGTTAATCTGTCACCACTGCTTATTTCTCCGGGCATAAAAGAGATAATAGTGTTTCTCTGATAAATATCTTTTTTCCGGAGAAATGATTATGCACCAAGGGATTTCAGTGCAGCATCAAGCCTTTCCATTCCGGTTTTTATTGTCTCCCCGTTGGCATTTGAGAAGTTGAACCTGATATTGTCAAGTCCGCCCTTACCTGCATAAAACGGCACTCCGGGAAGAACAGCCACATCCTCTGCAAGTGCCCTTTCAAAGAGCTGCAGCGATGAAATCCCTGCCGGAAGTCCGGCAAGCATAAACATCCCGCCTTCAGGGTTTGTATGAGTCAGACGATCCGTGAATAGATCATCCATTAAATCCGTCATAAGCCGGCATCTTTTGGAATATACAGATGTAATCTTTCTGATATGCTCATCAAGGTCATTATCCTGAAGATACCTTGCCATAATCTTCTGACAGAGATAATTTGAATGAAGATCTGCTGCCTGTTTTGCACTGTCAAACTGACATATTATCTCAGCCGGTGCATATATCCAGCCAATTCTCATTCCGGGCGCTATAATCTTTGAAAACGACCCGCTCATAATTCCGTTCTCACCGGCATATGCCTTAACAGGAATCCTTGGTTTTCCATCAAAGGCAAGTTCACCAAAAGCATCGTCCTCATAAAATACCGTTGATGAACCCTTTAGAATTTCTCCGATCTCCTTTCTTATTTCAGGAGTATATGTCCTTCCTGAGGGGTTTTGAAAATTCGGGATGCCATAGAAGAATGCAGGATTTCTCTTCCTGATAAGATCTTCAAATTCTTCTGTGTCAAGACCGGAATCAGAGAGGCCAACAGTTGCGAACTGTGGTTCATACAATGAAAATGCCTCAATTGCACCAAGATAGCCCGGTCTTTCCATACCTATGCAGTCTCCGGGATCAGTAAATATCTTTGCAACCAGATCAAGACACTGCTGTGACCCGTTTACAATTCTGATTTCTTCAGGAACTGCATTAAGGCCGAGCCGCTTATTGTATCTCTCTGCAATATACTCACGAAGTGGCATGTAACCGTCAGTGGTTGTGTACTGAAGTGCCTCACATCCGTCATCCTCAAATACAGAGATTGCAGCTGATTTTAAGCCATCAACATCGAGAAGATCTGCTGAAGGAAGCCCGCCTGCAAAAGAGATCACACCCGGTTTTGATGAGAGTGAGAATAATCTCTCTATGAAGGACTCAGGCATATTTGACATTCTTCTGGCAAACTGATAATTCATCAGGATATTATTTGCGGCAGAGAACAATATATTTTACACCCGGAAAAACACACCCTGTGATTAGATATAAGGCTCTCAGCGCCATGCCCCGGCAGATTATATGAATGATAAAACAGATATTAAGAACCATGAAAATTGATGAATTCAGGCTTGAGAGGTTTCTGGCAGAATATGAATTCAGTGCACCGCACCTGTTATGTACATCTGACTGTCAGTCAATGCAAGTCAGTGAACTTCTTGAAATGACCGATTATTCACTATCTGAGCTTGGGAAACTTCACCTCGGATATACAGAATCCAGAGGCTCACCCCTGCTGCGTGAAAAGATCTCTGAATTATACTCAGATGTGGAACCGGACGATGTAATAGTATTTGCAGGCGCAGAAGAGGCAATATTTGTCTTCATGAATGTATTCCTAAACCCAAAAGACCATATTATTGTCCAGTACCCGGCATACCAGTCCCTCTATCAGATAGCAGAATCGGCAGGGTGCAGGGTAAGCAGATGGATGATGGAAGAGAAGAACGGCTGGAAACCTGATATTGAAGAATTAAAAGAGATTATCGGGACAGATACAAAAGCCATAGTAATAAATACACCTCATAACCCTACAGGCTACCATTTTTCAGATTCGGAATTCAGAGAGATCAGGGATATTGCAGCTGAAAAAGGAATTGCTGTCCTTTCAGACGAAGTTTACAGGGGACTTGAATATAACAGAAACGAAAGGCTCCCCGCAATGGCAGAAATTTATGAAAGGGGTGTTTCAATAGGAGTTATGTCAAAGGCATTCGGACTTGCAGGGCTTAGAATCGGATGGCTCATATCAAAGGATAAAACTCTGCTAAACAGGATAATATCCTTTAAGGATTATACAACAATATGCTCATCTGCACCCAGTGAATTCCTGTCCACCGCTGCACTGTCTGTTTCTGAGGACATTTTCCGGAAGAACAATGCAGTCATTCATGAAAACCTCTCACTTCTGGACAGTTTTTTTGAAAAATATGAGGAATCATTCTCATGGATAAAGCCAAAAGCCGGTCCGATAGCTTTTCCATCCCTTCTTTCCGGAGAAGAGAGTATGAACTTTGCATTAAGTGCCATAGAGAATTCAGGAGTGCTGCTGCTCCCATCAGAGATTTATGACTTCGGCAGCCGGAATTTCAGGATCGGCTTTGGCAGAAGGGATATGAAAACATCACTTGAAAAGTTTGAAGAGTTTCTGAACAGCAGATAATACCGGGAATTTCAACTTTTTTCCCTTAAATACAACCAGAGAAATATGCCACACCAGATGACAACTTCCGCATAATATCAGGTCAGAGTGTAGTGAAGAAGAATATTCCTCACCGTTCATCTTTTTCAGAGGATACGAGAAGAAAAGAGGGATAACTCAGATTCCACCTTATCGCAGCAAATCTTATAATTATCACAGTCAGTGTCCCGACAACAGTATTTAACGCAAATGTCCCGGGAGAATATTTCATCAGAACCACATATATTATACCGCCTATAAGAATCGGTGTTGCATATAGATCAGGCTTTAAAATCAGATTTGGCCTGCCCGTAAGCATGTCTCTGACAATACCACCTGTAATTCCGGTTAAAATACCCATGATAACTGCTATGGTCGGACCATATCCGATAAGCAGTGTTTTGTCTATCGCCTGAACATTAAACACTGCAATCCCGACAGCATCAAGATGAAGTAGTGGCTTATGCGTCTTCCGGAACATATCATCAAGGAAGAAAGCCATTATTGCCGCAAAAATAGCAATCCAGACATAAATAACATTTTCAAGCCAGAATACAGGTTCATCAATGATAATATCTCTCAGTGTTCCGCCACCAAGTGCGGTTATCACGCCGATGACCACAATACCAAAGATATCCATCCCTTTTTTAGAACCTGCCAGTACACCCGTTATTGCAAAAACAGCCACACCTGCAACATTAAGAATTATATTTGATGTGATATACCCAAATGGCATTTTAATTTCACCATATATGCTGATTCTTCAGTTAACCCGATATATTCACGGCAGTTGAAATATCAGATAATATCTGTTATTCTGAAAGGTAAAAAAACCCATCAGAGGAAGTTTTTCCTCCACATAAAAATTACAAGAGCTGAAGAGAGAACAAAAGATATAAGCATTATAATGGGAAACGCCGCCGGATTCTCAGACATCGGCAGAGGAACATTCATACCAAAAAGACTTGCTATAATATTTGGAATTGCGATAACAATTGTAACAGATGCAAGAAGCTTCATCACCTGGTTCATATTATTGTTGATTACAGATGCAAAAGCATCCATCATTCCTGAGAGGATGCTCGAATAGATGTTTGCCATCTCAATAGCCTGCTTATTCTCAATAATAACGTCTTCAAGAAGATCAGTGTCTTCCTCATACATCTTCAGCGGTCTGAATTTCATAATCTTTTCAAGTACACCTTCATTTCCCTTCAGTGATGTGGAGAAAAATACAAGACTTTTCTCAATATTTAACAGCTGAATAAGTTCCCTGTTCTTCATCGACTTCTGAAGGTTAATCTCAATTGCCTCTGACTTCCGGTCAAGAATCCGAAGGTAACGCAGATACATGAGGGAATTTTTATACAGAATCAGAAAAAGAAACCTTGTCCGTTTAAAAGTGCTGTATTTGAGATATTCATCATCAATATAACCGGAGATCAGGGGATTTTCCCTCAGACATACTGTAACAAGATATTTTCCGGTGATCATTATCCCAAGCGGAAGAGTGTTATATTCATACGGGGTTGTTTCAGAAGTCTCCTCCGGAATATCAATCACGATAAGAGTAATGTCATCTTCAAATTCAAGGCGGCTTCTCTCCTCCTCATCAAGTGCTGCATACAGATATTCTTCAGGGATACCGGTATGCCCGGAAACAAATGAAATCTCCTCTGATGAAGGACCTGTCAGGTGAATCCAGCAGTCTTCTTCGACATCTGTTATCTTCTCCTGCTCTGCCGCACCTCCTGACTTTCTGGTTTTAATAATTTCAATCATACTTTTATTCCGGAAATCTTATGCCGTTTTACCGGACTGCTCAGATAAATTATGATTTCGCCATAAAGGACGGAAGCACACAGGCAGAATGAAAATAAGGGTCCATATACCCTTTTCATCACTAATATCTGATATACCCCAGGTATAAATAACTAATCTGTATCGAGTACTGAGTTAAATATCTGAAGATATTAATGCCTGTAAAATATGTACTGAAAATGCTGCTGCTCCATCAGGGATTACAGCTCCGGATAACAGAAAATTGCCATGTAGTCCGGGAGGGCAATGGTACAGTAAGGCATAGAGTTATAATAACAAGAACAGATATAACCGATTAAAACAATATTATAATAACTGGAGTTGGAATTTCTGGCAAGTTATAAAGGCAATAATAACCCGGGCGAAGCAATAATCAGAGTTAAGCTGCCTAATAAGAAGAAGGACGAGATATTTGCTACCGCAGATCTGATGCTCGGTGCAAACCACATAAGGGTCAGGTGCTATGACGGCATAACAAGGACAGGCAGAATTAAAGGTAAAATCAAGAAGAGAGTCTGGATCAGAGAAGGTGACGTACTGATAGTAGTTCCGTGGTCATTCCAGGACGAGAAGTGCGATATTATCTACAGATATACCAGACCCCAGGTTGAATGGTTAAGGAAAAATAAATATATCTGATTTAGAGATTTTCTATTTTAATCTTATATTCCTTAATCACAATTTTTTCTACATTCTGAAGAATGTATTCCCCATGAGATTCTCCGGGAGACAAACCACCGGAAATTATTGAATCTCCACTGAAAAAGCTATCCCAGGCAACAGAATAATCATTATCATAGTCAGGGAGATATTTTATCACAACATTCTCTGATGGATTACAGTCATCTATTATTGTCTCAGGTTCACTTAACATACTCATCTGAAGATCTCCTATACCACTCAGATACTGTTTAACCGGGGACTGAAGAGAGACAAGGTTAATCACCAGAGTACCGGTGTCAGAATCCATAAACCATCTTGGGTTTGCAGCCATAACCGAACCTTCACTAAACTTCTGTCTCCTCACAAAGGCGCCGTTTTCAATAGTCATCACAGCGCTGCCTTCTGAAGAGACATACCTGAGTTCTCCGGGGAAAAATGACACCTCCTCCGGAGTCCCGTCAGAAAGGGTATATCCAATGTTAAACTCCTGAACACTGTCAGAGGAATTAATCGTCTCAAGAGTGCCTCCGGAAACCATAATGGAGAGATCACGATACGGAACATTGCTGAATGTCAGAATTTTCATATCATTCTGGATAGTTATCATTGTCTGCTCCATACTCTTCTCATCAGACCCTGCCTGTGTCTCAATCAGAAGTGGATAGCCATAAAGTGTAACCATCGCAATTCCGGTAATGACAATGGAAAACATTATAACAAATCCAATAGTCTCTGATACGGCCTCATCGTCCATAAATTCACAAATATTCCGGACAAATCCGGATTTATTCCTGCCACTCATATATCTAAAATCCTCCGGAATCATATGTTATCACATTAATGCCTGTTCCTGTTGTGTTCCCTGTAACGCTCTTTGTCGCACCAATACCGGATATTGAAATTCTCGTTGTAATATGCCCGTCAGTGACAAGAATTCTCTGACCGGCACCAGTTGCAAAAGGATCCAGTTTTAGATAATACTCTTTTCCCGCAACCTCATCAGGAATATTAAATGAAGTGACAACTCTGCCATTTTCAGGGGCAATAGCATAGAGATCCACCACCCTTACACTCATCCCGTTGCCTATATCAACAAATGAGTTGTACCTGATTGTATCTGATGGTTTTTCGATAAATATTACATTTGCTGCAAAAAGAATTACAACAAGCATTACAACCATAACAGTTGTAATATTTAAGAACTCAACCATGGTACTTACTGCACGGTCATCTGGTTTTTTAAATAATTCAGAGAGAGCACATGCAGGTTTTAAAGCCAGCCGCAGCCCAAAATCCAAAAATCTGCCACAAAATTCAGTTATCAGGATGAAATGTAATTTCAGACAATATATCATATTCATACCAATACCTCATCTCTTTGTAAACAGAAGATAGGATTCATCATAGGCCGTAATTCCGTTGCTGAAATGAATAAGAACCTCCCTGTAATCATAAAGTGAATTGCTGTCAGTATCACCTTCTGACAGTTCAGATACAGCATTGCTCCTTGTAAGTGAGAGAAGCGCCAGTTCATCAGTCAGAGTATTTTTTGTTGCGTTATCCTCTATTCTGAATATTTCAGACGATATATCCCTGACATCCTGAATTTCAGTCTTGGGGAATTCAAGTACTGCTTCAGAGGTAGTCTGCCCGACAAGGACTGACTGATTTATCAGAAATGCAAGAAAAAATATTGAGACACTGACAATAAATCCCATAAGCACGATCCACTGCCCTTCATCATTCATTCTCTCCATAATATCACCTCAAAACGAACAATACTGTCACTTCCGTCCCATTCACTTAAAACATATCTTCCTGTACTTACAGAAGGCCTTCTGGCATAATTCTCTGCATTATAAAGCAGAGATTTATTTAAGACCTCTTTGCTGTCAACATAATATATGGAAGAGCTGAAATTAAAGGAATCCACTATGGTGGTTGCACCCGTACCTGACGAAATCAGTTCACTAAAACTTTCCCTGAACTGAAGTGTGGCAGTGGTCTCATTCACCCCTCCCAGATCAATCTCTGATACTATCTCCTCAAGTTCACTCTCATCTCCATAACTGTAAGGCACGGACATAACCCTCAGAGCGTCAAAACCCAGCTGTTCTGTCTGCATATCGCTGATATGAACATCAGCCGGGGTGTACACCGAAGCAGTGCCGACTATGAAAAAAGCGGTGGTGAGCATAATAAGACCGGCAACAAGACCCTCAATAGTTAAAAGCTGTGCTTCATCATTGGGTATCACCATATTGCAACCTCCAGCACAACCGGTGTCAGATAGGGTTCAGCCACATAATCATAACCATAACCATAAACGAAGTCTCCGGATATGTAGCTGTGATCATGTGAATTTCCGGAAAACTCATATGTAATATTCATAACCACCTTTAACTCGGAGTCAGCCTGGGACGAGAACGGTGTAGGAGGAAACATCAGATAACTGATATTATCCGAATTTAAAAGGTCAATATCATCCGCAGAGAGATCACTGCCCATTGTATAATTAACGCCGTCCACACTGAACAGATATGTGTCATTCTCAAAACGGTCATAATTCAGTGGAACCAGAGAACCATCCTTATAATACCTGACCTTTGTAAGCTTCACTGACGAGACATCACTTATATTCAGTGAAGATGAAAAATTCATAATATCAAATGCAGCAGATTCGGAGAGTGGATTAATTCTGTATTCAACCGGAATTTCTGCATTAATTATTTCATCATAATCGAAGAGAAATGAAATACCGGTATTAACTGATGTAGTATTGACATCAACAGTACTGGTGTTATATTCACCGCAGTCAATCTCAGCCGAAGGCGTATTGCGAATAAGGCCAAGTCTTCTCATATAGCCATATCCGGTACCGGGGACAGGAGAACCGGCATAATATACCGGACCATCCGTTACTTTTAATGATATATTGAAGTTGTAGTCAATCTCACCAAAGATTGCAAGGTCACGGTAATCCCCGTCCGTAAACTCAAAATTACCCTGATTAAAAAATCCAGTAACCTTTTTTTCAGAGAGAATAGCAGGGGATTCTGAGGATAAGGAAAGACCAAACCTTTCAATATCAGATTTGTCAGAGGATTCCAGATATTCCCAGCCGGGATCTGACGGAGAACCGGGATCTTCCATCAGAATTACAGATGTCCGGTACGCAACAGCATCATAATCTATATCAGCACCCTTAATTCCGACAAACAAACCCGGAACTATGTTAATAACCATAATGAAGGCCACAAGGAAGATACCAAATCCAACGAGGAAATCAATCGTTAAAATTCCCTCACTGGAGAGAGAGGATTTATTCAGCTTAGATCACATCCCCTGTCTTTGAATCAAATCTGAGCGATTTAAGGCTGCCACCATCGCTATAGGTAATTGTATAAATATCAGACCTAATCTCAAGATCGGCATAATTACTTATTGTTCCGTTAAGGACCTTTGAGATCAGCACTGAATTTTTATTAAATAATTCAAAGGGCATAATAATACCTTCAGTGTCAATTTCATCCCCTTCAAGACCACCCGGCCAGGAATCCTCAGACCAGCCTGATGAAGTATATCTTAGCAGCACCTCTTCACCATCTCTGAGAGCGCCTGCAACCCAGGTTTCACAGTTGCCGTTTATATCTGTATTTATGCCCCTGATGATTCTGAATGAGTAATTCTCTCCGGGGAGATATCCATCCTCAACTGAATTTTCAAAGACCGTAAATGCACCTTTAAGATTAAGTCTGCCGTCATCCGTAATCAGATAATCGGGAGTCTGATTCAGGTATGCCAGATAAACAGACCCTTCCGTTTCAGCAGGTATAAAAGGCTGCGACTGAGGTTTTGTTCCATCACCGGTGCATCCGCAGACAAATACTGTTGCTGCAATAATAAGAACCACAAACACAGACTGAAATCTCATAACAGCAAAACCTCACCATACATTATTAAAACCCATATTTAAGAATGAAAGAGTAATAATCTTTGCCAATAGGACAAGTCAGAGAAATAATATTCTGTAATAGTGTCACCAGGTATTTTTATCGGTCCTGAAAAACTGATATTCTGCACCAATCAGAAATAAAAACCAACTCTTACAGCTAAAGAAACCATAATTTCCGGAAAATATTTTTATCAGAGACAAAAAAAGAAGAGATTTCCTGAAAAGGAGTATTTCCTCATTCAAGGGTATGAATTACCAGTCCGGAGAGTAGTTTTGGTTCAAACCATGTGGACTTTGGGGGCATAACATTTCCTTCATCAGCAACAGAGAGAACAGATTCCACTTTTACGGGCTGAAGTGAAAATGCAACATTAAAAGCCCCGCTGTCAACCCTTCCCTTAAGGTCTGCAAGAGGTCTGGCTCCGCCGAGATACTGAAGCCTTGGATCCTTTCTTGGATCAGTTATGCCAAGCATATCTTCCATAACCTCTTTCTGAAGCACAGATACGTCAAGCGATGCAATCACATCTTCCGGATTATTAACAGGTGCTGACAGTTCATACCACTTACCTGCAAGGTACATGTGAATTGTATGTACCGGCTCATCTGATTCTTTTATTGGTGGTATCCGGAATACGGTATCATTTATCTCACCATACTCCCTAACATCAAAACGGTTTTTAATCTCTGCCAGAAATGATTCTGAGTCAAATCTGCCAAGATCGGTCACAAGTCTTGAATAACCGTGGATCTTAACCCTGTCTTCCGCAAATATAACTGCCATAAAACGATCAGATTCAGGAGTCATTCTGCCTTCAGCCTCCCTTTTGTCTGCCACATTTACAGATGATTTTGCACGGTGATGCCCGTCGGCGATATATAAAGAATCGACACCTGCAAAGATGTCTTCAAGTCTTAAGAGAGCCTGAGGGTCTGAAATTCTGAATAGCTCATGCACCACACCACTGCTGTCTCTTGCAACCGCATCGGGATTACCTTCAGGTACAAGGGAATTCACATACGAATATATGTCCCCGGAATCACGATATAAAAGCACTACAAGGCCGGTATTTGCATTTGTAGTGTCAATATGTTTTGTACGGTCCTCTTCCTTATCATACCGGGTATGTTCATGTTTTTTTATCAGGTCTGCCCTGTAATCCTCAACTGATACATTGGATACAAATCCAAGATAGATACTTTCCCCCTGCTTAATTCTGTACAGGTATATTCCAGGTTCTTTATCCTGTATCAGGAGACCCTTTTCTATAAGGTCATTGAGATTTTTACCTGCAGTGTCATAAACCTCAGATGATGCAGGGTCCACTCCGGGAAGGGTTGCTTCAGACCTGATGACACGCATAAAGCTTTTTGGCTGATTTTCAATAATCTCCTTTGCCTCTTCTGTGCTTACAACGTCATACGGAACTGAAGCTATATTTCCTGCTTCTTCTCTGACAGGTCTTACTGCCTTGAAAGGATAAATTTTAACCATTTGCTAATGCCTCTTTCAGATGTCTAATTATTTGGTCTTTCACAGTGTTTATAGCTGCCCGAATTATCATACAGAAGAGACCGGCGGGATAAAATATCTGATAAACCTTAATTTAAAAAAGCTGTAAATGCCTGTAATTCCAATAGATATATAACCGGAAAAGTCCCGGAAATTTCAGTGATGCCGGAGTAATTTCAAAATGGATAATGGCAAAATAATAATAAGAAGAGCAAAAACAGATGATATTCCTGAAATAATCAAAATAGAAAGAGATATTTTTGATGACCCCTGGGAAAGGGATTCTTTTTATGAAGCAATATTTCTCTTTCCCGGGCTATTCTTTGTAGCTATAAAAAATTCGCATATTGCAGGTTTCCTGACCGCAGGGATTGAAGATACCGGTGAAGAAAAATACGGCCATATAATGAATATAGGTACAGGTAAAAACTATCAGAGAGAGGGGATAGGCAGCCAGCTCATAAAACGACTTGAATATGAACTGATACTTCTTGGTGTCTCTGCCATTCAGCTTGAAGTCAGGGTCTCAAATACCGGCGCACAGGAATTTTACAGAAGACTTGGATTTTGTGATGTATTTGTAATTGCTGAGTATTACAGCGACGGTGAAGACGCCCTCCTTATGGGGTTCTGGTTTGACTAAAAGAATACAGTCTGATAAACATATCAACGATTAAACAGGGGATTTCCATTAACTAAGGAAACTGAAGAAAACTCCTGCCATATCAATATATATTCATATTCCGGCAAATACAATATCCGGAAAAATATATCAGCAACAAAAACTGTTCTTTAACTGATGGGGAGTAAGGAATATGAAATTTCGGTGCATATTTTCAGGCGCGATCTCCGCCTAAACGACAATACTTCACTGCTAAATGCACTTGAAAGATCAGAAGAAGTGATTCCGGTTTATATCTGTGAACCGGAAATAAGCATAAATAATCCCCGGATTCCCGGGATCAGACATTCCTTCATAAGCAGATCACTGAATGAACTTGATCATGAACTAAGAGAGAAAGGCAGCAGGCTTTTTTATTTCAGGAAGGGATCAAAGAAAGCCCTCGAATACCTGATAAACAAAACCGGAGCAGTGGCTATTTTTGCAAACCGGGATTATTCACCATATGCAAAAGAAAGGGACATTAAAGTTACAGAAATTCTTAATTCTGCCGGAATTACAGATTACATCCTGACACCTGACCTTCTTTTAAATGACACTGACAGTATAGTCAAAAGAGAAGGGGGCACATACAGCATATTTACGCCTTACTTTCGAAGGGCAGAAGAATATGAAATCAGAACCCCTCAGAAATGCACCAGTACCAACTTTTACATTACGGGCAGAGATATTCCGGATAATGCTTATATCCGGAATACAGAAATATCCGGCATAAAACCACCCGGAGCAGATGAAACAGATTACCATCTCAGCGGCGGAAGGAGTGAAGCACTTAATCTCATCAAAGAGCTTGAAGAGCTGAATGATTATAAAAATTCCAGAAATATTCCGGCTGTAAAAGGGACAACATATCTCTCTGCCCACTTAAAATTCGGCACTGTATCAGTACGTGAGGTTTACCATGCGATAGCCGATGCCTCAGGATATGACTCTGAACTGTTAAGGCAGCTCTACTGGCGTGATTTTTATACATATATCGCAGTTCACAACCCGCATATATTCTCCGGCCCTTTCCGGAGGAAATATGAAAGCCTTCCGTGGAATGACAACAAAGAACTCTTTGAAAGGTGGTGCACGGGAAATACCGGATTTCCCATAGTTGATGCAGGCATGCGTGAACTTAACTCAACAGGATATATGCACAACAGGGTTAGGATGATTACAGCATCATTTCTTGTAAAGGACCTGCATATAAACTGGATGCTGGGCGAGAGATATTTTGCATCAAAACTTCTGGACTATGACCCTGCGGTAAACAACGGAAACTGGCAGTGGTCAGCATCAACAGGTTCTGATTCACAGCCGTGGTTCCGTATATTCAATCCCTGGCTTCAGCAGAAAAAGTATGATCCTGACTGCATTTACATAAAAAGATGGGTCCCGGAGTTATCAGAACTTTCACCGTCAGAGATTAACAGTCCTGAAAAACTTCAGTCACTGAATATAAGTGGCTACCCCCGTCCGGCCGTAAACCATAAGGAAGAAGCAGATCTCAGCAGGAAGATATTTGCCGGGATGAAATGAGCATTTTGCAGGAATAAATAATATATTCAGGACGTCTGATGAAACCGGAATAACACACCCATGAATTGCCGGCCGGAGATTATTATTCAGGACCTGGTGAAGAATAAATATTTTAAGAACTCTGTTAAATTAACAGAAAAGGAATACTGAAAATATATACAGAAGGTATTTAAATTACAGATTTAATCAGACATTAGTGATAACGATGAGCACCAAAAACAGGAATCAGCTTAAAGGTAAGGTACTCAGTCTGAAGGAACTTGTGGAATATCAGTCCGGAAGTGTTGCAAGCCGGATGGTTATAAAAAATTCCTGCGGGAGCATCACAGTATTTTCATTTGATGAGGACGAGGGGCTTTCTGAGCATACCGCACCTTTTGATGCAGTAGTTACAATTCTTGACGGTGAATGTGAAGTCTGGGTTGCAGGTGAGACAAGCATTCTAAAAGAGGGAGATACGATCATATTTCCGGCAGGTGTCCCTCATGCCTTATCAGCAATAACAAAATTCAAAATGGCACTTACAATGATTAGAGGAAGTGAGTCTGAAAATCAGAATGCTTCAGGGCATCCGGAAGATGAGATGAAGTTTGAATGAGAGGAGTGTGATATTCTGAGTGATGGTAAAGACGGTGTTTACTGCACCATATGCGGCGGAATGGTCCCTGAAGGGGACAGCATCAGGAAAATAGAGATAGACGGTATAATAACAGGATTAAATATGCTCAGTCAGATCATTCAGGATCTTAGAAAAGATCCACCGGGAAATGATGCAGCATTAACAGAGGAACTCCTGAAAAGAACCGAAAAATTCAATTATATCCCTTCAAAGAAAAGAGAATCCTATGGCAGGGCACTGCTGAATGAATATAAGAAATACAGTGAGTAATTTATACATCATACCCGTGATCATTCGTATCATTTAACCTTCATTAAAAACAAAATTTTTTCAGATGCCGGTCTACATGAAGGGGGATGTGATACTTGCCACAGTCTCCATGAACAGTAAATCACAGGAAAAAGTCCGCCCTGCTGTAATTATGAATGATTCCGGCGGAAAAGAGATCGAGTTATGCCCGGTAACAAGCAGAGTTCCAAAAAGCGGAGCTTTTATTCCGGTTGAACTATATGATTTTGAATCCGGCGGACTTGATATGTTCAGTGAAAGCTATATTCTGCTCTCGGAGAAGAAGACCATCAGAAAGAAAGACATCGTGTGCAGAAAAGGCAGACTATCAAAAGAATTTATTATGGAAATTAACAGCAGGTATTAATTCCGGAAAATATGGCTAAAGTTTTTAAACCCTGCCGGATATAAGAGAAATCTACAGATATTTACTATTAAGGATGAGATCATGCCGGCTAACATCTTTCCAAAAGCAATAGGATTTGCTTATGCATTCATTGTAATATTTCTTCTCGCATACCTATGGAACAAAAAACTGATCACAAGAAAAAAAGCAGTACCTATATTAATTCTCTCAACAGCACTGGGATTTCTCATTTTTGCTCCCATTGCACCGCATAACTTCCAGAGCCTGATCTTAAAGGATACTGCAAGGCTTGGCGGCCCGCTGCTTATTGCAACCATCGGGATGAGTGCAATGCTGATTGTAACCCTGATATTTGGCAGAATCTTCTGCGGTCACATATGTCCGGTGGGAACAGTACAGGAACTTGCCTCATTAGCACCAACACCAAAATTCGGAAGTAAACTTAAGAGAGAGACAATATCATTCAGGGCAATAGTCTTTGTAATTATACTTGCAGCGGCATACTTTTACTCCTATGCAGTAGTGGACCTCTTTGGAATATACGAATTCTTCCACCTGACAGCCGGGATTCTGCTGGTTGTATTTCTTATAATAATCCTTGCATCAGCATTCTTCTACAGACCATTCTGCCGCCTTATATGCCCGTACGGAACACTGCTTGCCATACTTTCAGCATACAGCGTGCTTGGAATAAGAAGGGGCAGCGAGTGCATAGGATGCGGGAAATGTGAAAAGGTATGTCCTGTCGATGAAGCAAAACTCGGAGATATGAGAGCAGAATGCTATATGTGCGGCAGATGCCTTGAGGTATGTCCGAAATCCGGCGCAATCTGGTATGGTCTCCCGGAGAAGAAAAAGAAATAAAAATCCGGATTATCACAAAAAAACAGCTATACTAAAAAAGAAAAGAGAAAAAAAGTCAAAATATTCTTTTTTATACTATACATTTACCTGCCAAGCTGTTTATGTGCACGTGCAAGATGGCCCGCACCAAGAGCACCAAGCAGTGACAGTTCACCGGCCAGAACAGCAGACGCAACAATCTCTGCAAACTTTGAGCTGTTGGAGCCCGAAGGTTCCCCTCCGCCGGCACACCCGAGCATGCTGAGGCATTCACCCTGAGTGTCAAGCCCTGTGCCTCCCCCGACAGTTCCAACCTGAAGTGACGGGAGTGTGACAGAGACATAAACGCCTCCTTCTGCCGGATCGACCGTTGTCATGGCATTGGCACCCTCAACGACATGCGCAGGGTCCTGACCGCATGCCAGAAATACTGCGGCAATCACATTTGCAGCATGTGCATTGAAACCGATTGCACCTGCTTTTGCAGAACCAACAAGGTTTTTCCGTGTATTGACCTCCATCAGGGTTGGTGCATCGGTCTTAAAGATCGTCTTTATCATATCATCAGAGAGGAAAATTCCGGCGGATACTGTCTTGCCACGGCCAAGTATCGCATTTATCGCCGCAGGCTTTTTATCTGAACACATATTGCCTGAAAGTGCCACCAAAACAGCACCTGTCTCCTTTACAACCTCACCGGCAATTTTTTCGCCTGCAATGGTCACCATATTCATACCCATTGCATCTCCGGTTGAGAACTCAATTCTGGCATAGACGCTTGTCCCAACAGCAAAGCAGACAATATCCTTCATTTTGCCGTGATTTGTAGTAGACTCCGCAATTTCCCTAAGCCTGCCGGTATTTGAATCAATCCAGTCAACAATCTCATTTGCATGAGGAACTGACTTCGCCGCAAAGACCGGTGCACGGGTCATACCATCCCTGAAAATCCTCACTTCAGCGCCGCCGGCCTTCGTAATCGCCTTACAGCCCCTGTTAATCGATGCAATAAGTGCGCCTTCGGTTGTTGCAAGAGGAATATAATATTCTCCCTCTGCATACTCACCATTAACTTTCAGTACTCCAGCAACACCAAGAGGAATCTGGACTGCTCCAATCATATTTTCACAGTTTTTGCTGCATGCACGGCTGACATCCATCGAATAACTGCCGGCCTTTTCAAGAGAAACGCCGGTCTCTTCACTGATGAAACTTCTCCTGACAGAAAGTGCATCATCAGGAGTAAGAAGTGACTCAAGTGCGTGCAGTTTGATGGTTCCTTTTTTCAGCCCGGAAATATGCTGCCTGAAATTCTCATCCATATTGATCAGTTATTGGTAAGGAAGATACAATATTATAGTGGTCTTATGCCGGTAAAATGCTGGGGAATAAAGGTAAAAAAAATAGTTGGCGAGGAGACAAGACAGAGGCTTATTGCAGAAGGAAACCTCCACCCGGACTTCAAACCAAAAAAAGATAACGGGCATCTGTACTTTCCGGTAAAGGAGAAAATACCGGATTCAGAGACCTTTGAATTTGAGGAGAGGAGCAAAAAAGAGGAGCTGCCAAGACATGAACTTATAGGCGGAATCGCAGTCATTCATGAGAACAATAAGGAAGACGCAGAACTGCTTCTTAAATCAAGGCCTGTTATTCATACGGTTCTCTATTCAGAGTCTGCCGTAACAGGAGAATACAGGACAAAGGACTATCAGGTTCTTGCCGGTGAGGATACAACAGAGACGGACTATACCGAATACGGGCTCAGATTCAAAATTGATCTCTCAAAGGCATACTTTTCAGCAAGGCTTGCCAATGAGAGGCAGAGAATCCTGAAGAGTATGGAAGAGGGCGAGAAGGTATTTGATCTGTTTTCAGGTGTCGGCCCGTTTGCAGTCGTGCTTAGCAAAAAGGCCTCAGTTATTATTGCAAATGACATAAACCCTGACGCAGTAAGATTAATGGATGAGAACATATGCCTGAACAGAATAAAAAATATTACACCAACGCTTGGTGATGCCCTGCATATGCCGGGTATATTTCCGGATGGCTCATTTGACAGAATTATAATGAACCTTCCGATGAACTCTGTGCCTTTTTTAAAGGCGGCATTTCAGCTATGCAGAAAAGGCGGAATAATCCACTTCTATTCAATTCAGGAGGAAGAAGGTGAAATGATGGAGACTCTAAAGGGTTTCACCACCGGAAATATCTCCGAGAAGAAGGTGAGGTCATACGCACCAAAACTCCACCATGCTGTATATGATGTAGTCTGTGAATAAGCATTCATAATTTCCCATGAAACACCTGTTTCATCTGCAATCTGTGAGCTCCTGTTCATGGCTGACTTTTTTTTTGAATAAAAGAACCATATTTTTGATAATCCGGAATAAAGATCCCTTATTCTCACTTATATAATCATAATCACGGGAAATCATAATAAACAAGCCTCAACATAATCATTAAAATAAAAGGGATTTCCAATTATGGCATCAATAAGCGATTTAAAACTTGACCAGGCAGTGGATATAGGAAACCTGACACTGACTCCTGAGAACATCATCGCATGCTTAATAGCACTTATAGCAGGATATGTTATTGTAAGAATAGTAACCGGAAAAATTGAGGAGATCATTGGCAAAAACACAAAAATGCCAAAGATAATGACAAATCACCTCATA
>Ga0272443_10002986_pt1 | contig 20636 bp, 17 predicted proteins | sample SSMAcet12_FD_193581 | JGI IMG/M metagenome (GOLD analysis project Ga0272443, IMG submission 193581) | Marine sediment archaeal communities from Little Sippewissett salt marsh, Falmouth, MA, United States - SSM-Acet-12 | ecosystem: Environmental > Aquatic > Marine > Wetlands > Sediment ... | reverse complement strand
ATAATTATTTTAGCAATTTTGGCGCTGAGGAAAGAAACAGGAATAAAAACAAGCATACCCCATAACAGCACAGGTTCAAGCCTCGCGCCGCCTTTCACATAAGTAATTATACGTGTTGAATCAATCAATAATGCTATCGAGCCGGCGGTAGCGATATACACCGCTTTAGGTAAATCAAAGGCAGTAAGAAAAGTCGCTCTAACTGCTCCCCCGACTCCGAAGATACCTGCAAAGAAACCCGATAATGCTCCGCCGGTTATCATATTCTTTTTATTTTTATCAAGTTTGAAGTCAGGTTTGAAAAAAAGAAAGATAACATACGCTAATAAAAATCCACCTAAAACTTTCTTCAATATTTTTTCTGAAACCTCGAATGTCAGGGATGCTCCAATAAAACTGGCGACAATTCCGGAAAGTCCAAAACCTAAAATCAATTTCCAGTTCAATCCTTTCTTAAATAGTAATATTTTCCAAAGATCTCCGAACCAGTGAATGATTCCTACAAAGAGAAGCGTCTGCGGCAAAGAATAAAACAACAGAAAAACCGGCACCATGATGGTCGATGTACCGAAACCAGTCATTGTTCCAACCATGCCGGCGAAAAAAGTTAGTATTGTGATATAAATTATTTCCATCTAACGTTTGAATCTTCATTATTAAAGAAACAGATAAATTTATATAGATACTGCATCTTTTCTTTGAATATCAGAAGTTCAAAACTATCCTGATTTTTCTTGTCCTGACCGATTCAAAGGTAAATGAATATTAAAAGTGCTTCCTTTACCTACAGTGCTTTCAACCTGTATATAACCACCATGAACCGCAGCGATATGTTTCACTATAGACAAACCTAATCCTGTGCCCCCAAGTTTGCGACTGCGGCCTTTATCAACTACATAAAAACGTTCAAAGATACGATCAAGGTGTTCTTTTCCTATCCCGCACCCCTGGTCGGATACTGTAATAAGAATCTCGTTATTTTTAATTTGTGCGAGAACCTGTATCTTACTGTTTTCCTGACTATATTTTGTTGCATTATCAATCAGATTGAGCACTGCCTGTTCTATAAGAGCAGAATTTAATTTTGCTGTTATTTCCTCATCACAGGTTAACTCGACTTTTATATGTTTTTTGTCCGCTTTTAATTTAGAAAGTTCGATGGCAGAAGCGAGAGTCGGTTTTATCTTTGTTTCTTCGAATGATAATCTTCTTTTTTCACTATCCTCTTCCAGCCTTGAAAGGCTAAGCAAATCTTCAATTATAGCGTTAAGCCTGTCAGAATGCTTTGCTATGATTTCTAAAAACCGCCGAGCCTCCTGAGGCTCATTTACAGCTCCATCCAAAAGCGTTTCCACAAATCCCTTGATGGATGTCACCGGCGTCTTAAGCTCGTGAGATACATTTGCTACAAAATCTCGTCTTACATCTTCTAACTGACGAGTTCGTGTAATATCGTGCAATACTAACACTGCACCATTGTTTTTTCCATTATTATCGGTTAAGGCCGAACCATGTAATTGAAGAAAACGGCCGCCATCATTGAGTACGAAATAATCCATTTGGTTTGGTTTATTATTTTCAAGAGTGTTTTTTATATACTCCTGAAGTTGTGGATTGCGTATAGCCTCTTCAATACTTAGCTTCTGTGATTTCGATGCATCAATATTAAGTAAATTCGCCGCCGCTTTATTGATGCTGACAATATGTCCCGTAGAATCAACCGCCAGAACTCCCTCAATCATACTGGACAGTATTGCCTGTATCTGGCTTCGCTCCTCGGTTATCGTATCAATGCGGCAGTTGAGCTGGCGCGCCATTTCATTTAAGGAATTCGCAAGTTCAGCTAATTCGGTCGTACTTGATATAGGTAATTTCAAATTAAGGTCGCCGGAGGCGAAATGTTTTGCAACTTCGGTCATCTGTTCTACCGGCTGACTTATCTTTTTAGATATTGCCAAACTTATTGCACCTGCACAAATCGAGATAATTATTCCCGCCCATAAAAGTTTTGCATAAATATTTTTCAAAGCTTCATCAATTGCGGTTACAGGAACGGATGTTCTTACGACTGCTTGAATTTCATCATTATGCTTTAGCACAATCGCCTGATACATCATTTTTTTGCCAAGAGTTTCACTGGGTCTGATTGAATTACCCGAACCTTGCTCCAGAGCATCTTTAAACTCAGGTCTATCGGCGTGATTCCTCATATTACTTGGCATTTCATCAGAATCAGCTATTACTTCACCATCAGGTAAAATAACTGTTATCCGCGTGGAGCTTGAATTTCCGATTTCTTTACACAAATCATCCATATCCTGAAATTTCTGCTCTGTAAGATAAAGTGATATTTGTTTTTCAATCAGATATGCACGCGACTTGAGACCATCGGCAACATCATTTAGATAAAACTTGCGTAAAGACTGCGAAGCATACCATGCTACGCCGACTACTGAAATGACGATAATAAGCAAAAAAGACGGGTAAAGCTGCCATAGTAATCGCTTTTTATACATTCGCTAATCCTTGAAGCGATATCCAACGCCTCGAACGGTTTCAATATATTTGCTGCATGAGCCCAGTTTTTTTCTTAGCCCGACTATCTGGACATCCACAGCCCTGTCCGTGACAAGATAATCATCACCATGTAATGCGTCAACAATCTGGTATCGTGTAAAAACCAAACCCGGCCTTTTCGCTAACGCGTAAAGAATGTTGAACTCAGTAAAAGTCAAATCCACAGGTTTGTCCATGATTAGAACCTGTCGGCGAGCGGGATCGATGGTTAGTTCATGAATTTTAACTGCAGCTTTTTCCAAATAACGTGCTGTTACCCTGTGCAGGATACGCCGTACTCTGGCTACAAGAATTTTGGGACTAAATGGTTTAGTTACATAGTCATCAGCACCGAGTTCGAGACCGGTTACAATATCCGCCTCTTCGCCTTTAGCTGAAAGCATTATTATTGGTATATTCTGCGTTTTGGAGTCGCCTTTAAGCTTTTTACAGACTTCTAAACCATCGATATTCGGCAGCATTAAATCAAGGATAACAAGATCAGGTAATTTGGCTCTTGCTTTCGCTAAAGCCTGCTCTCCGGTAGCAGCAGTCTCAACGTTATAGCCGTTCTTGTCAAGATTATATCGAACCAGCTCAAGAACGTCTTCTTCATCATCTACTATTAGAATTTTTTCTTTTGCCATATTACTTATTTACTATTTATGCATTAATTCATTGTTAGGCAAATGTTAGTTTATTGTTAGCCTTGAATTTAAATATAACAAAAATTACTTACTCCACAAGTTATTTGAAATCTTTTATTCCGCATCGATATCTTATTTTTTTTAAAAAAGCACTCTAAATTAGCTAAATTCACACCAAATAGAGTAACAAGATGAATAGTTCATAAGAATCAATGGAAATACATTTTACCACATGCAATAATTACGTTAACGTAACAAACCAATCAGAAATGATTTTTAGTTTGAAATGAATTTAGCTATGGCGCTTCGGGTAATGTCAGCGGCGAGGCACTATCAGAATCTTTACCATATTTGAAATTTAACTTCGAGGCTAAACGACCGGGGATTGACCCCTTTCCCAACAGACTGTCATGCTCTGACATCAGAGCGTTCATATCTCCTCGCTCGATTGCTCTTTTTATTGTTGATTGTGTACTCAGAAGTTTGCTGATACATTTGCTTTCTGTTTCGATAAGAACTGTAATTAAATGTCGCTTTTGTGTTTCATTTAATATTTCATCACCCTTGACATATCTTTGTATTGCATAAGAATACAATTGACCGAAACGCTGAGCGAAATCAGCTTTCGAGGAACCTGAAGATGCGGATATTTTACCTTCGAGATATTTTAATATCGCACTATCCATGATTTCATACTTTACGGTCCAGTCGGCATATTCTTTAATTCTCTTATCCGCTATCTGCAACAATAATTCATCGCCCTCAGGGATATTTATAGTTGCTGCAAATCCGGCAATCAAATTCAAAATTTCAGGACTGCTTTTTCCAATCTGCTGTTTAAGCTGCTCTGCAATATTTTGCATCAAATCCATGTCACTTGCGTCATCAGAATTTAGTTTTTTTACTATGACAGGATTGGTCAGACAGCGAACCGCCCAGTAGCGCACTGTAGTATTTTCATTGCTTAGCTGTGCTATTGGCAAACTCAGTAATCGGATGTCCTCCAAACCATCGATAAGAATTAAAAGATTCATGACTACAATCGTTTGGCGTTCCTGCGGTCTTAAGGATTTTGCTTTTTCAAAACCTTCTGAAATATATAAAAGTGATGATTCAGAAAACTTATTTGAATATTGGTTATCTTCATTCCTTTTTTTGCTGAGGATGACCGCGCGAAATCGCGCTATAGATGCTAAATCGCGGGTATTTACCAAATCTCCAATCGCACGTGCCAGAAAATCATCTATAATCTCGAAATCCTGGTCATCGAGCACTGTTTTTTTGAGTACTTCATCGATTTCTCTTGTGCTGGTCGTTGAAGAACCAAAATTCATCCTTGAAACAGTCAAGGAAACCAAAGCTATAAGAACCACCCATTTCAATTTCATTTTGATTTATCCTAAGAAATTGCCGGTAAAAGATTATACAATCCCCAGCTAAAATCAGCATTCATTACTACTTAGAATACCTTTTAGACTCTCTTTTGTCAAGGGAATTTGGATTTTAAGGGCAAAGTCGGGGATTTCTCCGTTTTTATATCGCTTTTTCTCTTTATCTTATTCATTATAAGCTGATAAAATTCGGACTATATAGAAATAATTTTCGTATAAAATTTTATGACAGAATTGCCTTCAAAACCTGTTCGTATCGATTCGTATCGGCTTCATCTCGAGCGCCGGGGTCAGATGGTCACCGATGCGACTATTTTTGCTTCGGATGATATTAAAATCGAGCCTGATGCTGTTCGTCAGCTTTGTGACGCCGCATCACTGCCGCCTGTGAAAAAAGTTCTCGCTACGGCTGATATACACGTCGGCTTCGGAGTCCCGATAGGGGCTGTATTGGGACTCGACAGGGCGATTATGCCACCGGCGGTCGGATACGACATCAATTGCGGGATGAGACTTCTGCGAACGCCTTTTTCAAAAGGCGATATTGATACCGATAAAATAGCTGCCGATATTGCACGAGATATCCCCCTTGGTGAGGGCAGGGAAAATCTGCAATTGGATAAATCAGGAATCGAAGCTGTAGTAAATCAGGGCGTTGGAAGCATCCCGACTCTTGCAAAAAAAACCAGCCACAGGGCATGGGAAGCGTTCGAGACGGACCAATTCGCAGATGACATTAGCCGGATTGAAGAAAACGGCTGTCTTCCATCAGATTTAGGGACGGTGCCAAAAATCGCTATACAAAAAGGGGCAAACCAGCTCGGAACATTGGGAGGGGGTAACCATTTTATTGAAATTCAGTATGTGCAGGAAATTTTCGATGCCGCTCTTGCGAAAAATTTCAATCTTGAAAAAAATCAGCTCGTTGTAATGATACATTCCGGCTCCCGCCGGTTCGGTTACGAAATCGCAGATCATTATATGAACGTCGCCGCCCAGAGGCCGGAAAACGCCGAACGCAGGAAAATGCTTGCTTACCTTTCTACAGAAACAGGTGCCGGTAAAAATTATATTTCCGCGATGGCCGCCGCTGCTAATTTCGGTTTCGCAAACCGACATATTATGGCATTGCTGGTTCGTCGGTGTTTTAACAGGATGTTCGGCCCGGTGTCACTGGATATGGTTTATGATGTTGCTCACAATATGGCCAAGCTCGAAACACATAGCGGCGATTCACTATGGGTACATAGAAAAGGTGCCACCCGGGCGTTCGGGCCGGAACAGATGGCATCAGGAATTTTCTCGCGTTTGGGCCAGCCTATTATTACTCCCGGCTCCATGGGAACGGCAAGTTTCCTTTTAGTAGGTACAGGCGAGTCGGAGGAATCATTGAATTCGGTTAATCACGGCGCCGGCAGGGTAATGAGCCGAACAGCAGCACTTGGAAAATCCCGAAGGGGAAAAGTCACGTCACCTGCCTTGATTAGCGATGACCAGTTCAAACGCAGCATGAAAGGCATAAAACTTATTGCAGGTGACAGGAAAAGAATCAAGGAGGAAGCTCCTGATGCTTATAAAGACATCGAGGAAGTTGTTCGAATTGTCGTCGAGTGCGGCTGGGCAAAAGCCGTAGCAAGAATGGTCCCTTTAGCAGTACTAAAAGGTTAAAAAATCTACGCATCTCTTAGAGGCCCGAAAAGTAAGTGAAAGAAGACATTTTATTTTGTATATTGTAATATAATGAGAATTATTGCCGGTACAAAAAAAGGTATGAATCTGCTTAGCCCGAAAACAATGGTTTCACGGCCGATTATCGACAGGGTAAAGGAATCGCTTTTTAGCGTGCTTTATAAATATGAGCTTCCCACTGGGGCAATAGTGGCTGATTTATTCTGCGGCGTTGGTTCACTCGGACTGGAAGCTTTGAGCAGGGGAGCTGAATTTGTCACTTTCGTTGACAAAGATTTTGATATAGTAAATATCCTGAAAAAAAATATAGAAAGAACCGGCTTTAATTCTGAGTCGAAGGTAATCAAGGGTAATGCATTTAATATTGAATTAAAAATTGCTCCGGAAGAGCAAAAGTGCGACCTTGTTTTTGTTGATCCCCCATACATAAAAAGTAAAAATAATCAACCAGGTTCGCCGTTAGCCGATTTATTAGAATCGTTGAATGAAAAAATCAAGGATAATGGAATTGTCGTTGTAAGGACAAGCGGCGAAGTGGTACTATTGGATAATTATGGAAGTTTGGAAATAATTGAACGCCGTAAGTGGGGGACTATGGCAGTGACTATTTTTCGGAATAAAGTCTCGTGACAAACAGACAGGCGGCAATAAAAATACTCAAAGAACTCCGACATAACGGCTATGAAGCCTTATTAGCCGGCGGTTGTGTTCGTGATATGCTCTTAGGGCGTCGCGCCGCCGATTATGATGTAGCTACCAATGCGCATCCTGAAAATGTGATAAAAATATTCAGACGAACGCTGAAAGTCGGCGCCAAGTTCGGAGTTGTAATTGTACTGCTCGAAGGCCAGCAGGTGGAAGTAGCTACATTTAGAACTGAAACCGGTTATGTAGATGGCAGGCACCCGGGGGTTGTAAAATTCAGCAGTGCCGCCGAAGATGCGAGCCGCAGAGATTTTACTATCAACGGTATGTTTCTCGATCCATTGAATAAAAAAGTCATTGATTATGTTGATGGACAGGCCGACCTTGAAAAGAAAATAGTGCGAACTATCGGCAAGCCGCAGGAGCGTTTCAGCGAGGATTATCTGCGGATGCTGCGGGCGGTGAGATTTTCAACACAGCTTGGATTTAAGATTGAACCTGCCACATGGTCGGCGATTTGTAAAAACGCAGGAAAAATTACAAATATAAGCGGCGAACGGATTGCTATCGAACTTGAAGGAACCTTAACTCACCCAAATCGCGCCGAAGGGACATCAATGCTGGTTGATTCCGGATTAGCTAAAAATATTTTCCCTGGCCTTGTTTCGAAGCAGGTACAAATCGGTATCAATGTCCTGAGCCATTTGCGAAAACAAATTGATTTTGCACTTGCTTTAGCAGGTTTTTTTGCAGGGAGTGATACTCAATTTGCCCTGAATAAATGCCATGTATTGAAATTAAGCAGGAACAGAAATAAACATATCAAATTTTTACTGGCTAACCGGGGAAAACTGCTTGATGATAAAATGTCACTTGCTGACCTGAAAAAGATTTTAGCAGAGCCATATTTCAGGGATTTGTACGAATTTCAACGAGCGATACAGAAAGCAACCATCGGCGGCAAAAAAAGTATTTCAAAATTAACAGCACTTCGCAAAAGAATAAAATTACTTGGTGATGTCGAGTTAAAACCAAAACCATTTCTTAGCGGCCACGACTTGATTCAGTTAGGCGCTGTACCGGGGCCTGTCCTCGGCCAGTTGTCCGAAGAGCTTTATACCGCACAACTGGAAGGTACTCTGCAAACGACCGAACAGGCCGTCGATTGGGTGAAAAAATGGTTAGCTAAACACAGAATGGAAAAATAATGCACCCCTTTTCTCTTTTAATTAAACCAACAGGCTCAAACTGCAACATTGACTGCAAATACTGCTTCTATAAATCGAGGTCGCCTGAAGTCGGCAGCGGCAGGCAGCGAATGAGCGACGAAGTTCTGGAAAAACTCATTAGAGATTTTGTGCAGTTGGATTTTCCCGGATACGGTTTCGCCTGGCAGGGGGGCGAACCGACTTTGATGGGACTGGATTTTTACAAAAAAGTTATCGAGCTGCAAAAAAAATACGGCCAAGCAGGCAGACAAATAAGCAATTCAATGCAAACAAACGGCGTCCTGCTGGATGACGAATGGTGCCGGTTCCTGAGTGAAAATAATTTTCTTACGGGTATCAGTATCGATGGGCCGCAGGAATTTCACGACTTTTATCGCCTTGACCATTCAGGAGGGGGGACATTCGATAAGGTTTTAGCGGGAATCGAAAAGTGCAAGGAACACCAGGTTGAATTTAATACCCTGACTTTACTTAATTCCAAAAACGTTGAATATCCGGACGAGATATTTGATTTTCTCATTAAACTCGGTGTGAAATATATGCAGTTTATTACCTGCGTTGAAATAGACCCGGAAACAGAGACAATAGCTGATTTTTCAATTACGCCTGAACAATACGGCGATTTTCTTTGCAGGTTGTTCGACCGATGGTACGAATATGGGCCGTTAAATTTGAGTATTCGTGATTTCGATTCGATCCTGTCATATTGCATTGCGGGCAAACACACAATCTGCACATTCGACAATAAATGCGGCCAATACATAGTAATCGAACATACCGGTGATGCGTTCTGCTGCGATTTTTTTGTCGAGCCAAAGTGGCGATTAGGAAATATTCTCGATACCCCGATTGAAAAATTAGCTTCGGATACCATAAAACTAAAATTTTCAAGGGCCAAGCAGAACCTCTCGAATAAATGTTTGATTTGCAGATATTTGAACGTTTGTCGCGGCGGCTGTATGAAAGACAGGATTAATCTCAATAAGGTTGATAGAATAAAGGAAAGTTATTTTTGCCGCTCATATAAACAATTCTTCGATTATGCAATGCCCAAATTTATGCAGATTGCATCGCAAATTAAAGCTTCCCGGCTGAATAGAAAATAATATTTTACGTAGCAATCTCGCCAAATTTAGGGATAATACCGGTAGTATCAGTTAATCTGAACCTGTCTTTTATATCTGAATAATGATTCAATTTTCCATATAAATTCTTTTTTATGGTATTTTATGTCCTTGAAACTGTCCAAAACTGGTTTTTTGTTGACAGAACAGGCCATAACTTAGTATACTATTTGAAAGGATGAGCCATTACTATGGGGTTATAGGTTTATCCAAATCAAGAAGAATTTTAACGCCTAAATAGGGGTAATTCGGAGGTAAGGAACGCCGAATCTTTTATTGGTGATGAAGAAAACACACTTTTGGAGAGAATTTTAATGTTCGAAGGAAAGAAGACCGCAGCTATTTTCGTTTTAGCACTTTCTATTATAAGCGCCGGATTTTGTCAGGACCAGAACCTTGAGAAGAACTGGGATAATTTTCTGCATTATACCTTAATGCGTAATTTAGATTTAGCTAAAGGATACGCTCAGGCTATTTTGGATAATAATCCTGACCCGGAACAATTATTTAATCTGGCCAAGGAAAATGAACAGGGCTATCAAATTTTACTCAAAGCTAATGAAAATGAATATGACGCCGAGTTAGCTGAACTTAGCGGAAAAATTCTCGATATTATTGAGAGAGGCGGATTCGTTCGCCGTTCAGATAATGAGATTATAGCTGAAGAGGTGAAAAGATTAAGCAGCACCGAGCGCGGCTGGCGTATCGCAGTGGAACGCCTTCGTAATGCGGGTGAATACGCGATACCTTTCGTTATCGATGCAATATCCAATCCATCCCGTGAAGATGAATTGCCGGACATAGTTCGGGCAATACCTGAAATCGGCAGAGATGCAATCAGGCCTCTTGCAGCGGCTTTACAAACTGGAAATACCGCGGTGAAATCAGAAATAATAACGGCTCTCGGTGAGATTCGTTATCCGCAATCACTTGCATATCTGAAATATATCTTCGAAAATGACAGCTCGACGGAGGTTCGACAATCAGCGTTAGCAAGCATAAGAAAAATTGATCCCGCTGCTTTGAATATACCGGCGGCACAATTATTCTATCAACTCGCAGAGAATTATTACTATCACGCTCAATCTTTAAGTCCGGCTGAAGATGCTCCTACAGCGAATATATGGTTCTGGGATTCAGAAGGCAGAAGATTAAAACGAGAAGCTGTTGATAAGGACTATTTCTACGAACTTATGGCAATGCGAGCTTGTGAATGGTCACTAAAAGCCGATGCCAATTATGGCTCTGCTATCGGCTTGTGGATAGCTTCCTATTTCAAAGCTGAATCCGCAGGCGTTGGAAGAATGCCGGAATATTTCGGAACCAATCATGCTAATGCCACTGTATATGCCACTACCGCCGGAGTCGAATATCTTCATCAGGCGCTTGCACGTGCAGTCAAAGACGGCAACACCTATGTTGCTCTCGGTGTTATCGAAGCTTTAGATACAACCGCTGGTGAAAAGTCGCTGCTATATCGAATTGGAACCGAACAGCCATTGATTAGTGCACTTTCTTTCAATGACAGGTTAGTAAGATACAGTGCCGCAATTGCAATAGCATCGGCGGGGCCGCAAGAGCCATTCGTTGAAAGCAAATTAGTTGTAGCGAATTTAGCCGAGGCACTTGGCGCAAATGCACAAACTCCTGTTCAGGCAGAGATTTGGGACGAAGAAATTGCAAACAGTTACGCTACCCAGTCGGCAAAAGCGATGCTGGAAGCGGCTCAAACGAGAAATCCCGTTCTTGATTTGTCTATAGCTCAAATAGCTCTTATAAACGCGACAAATGATAGCCGTACCCATATTCAGGTTTTAGCGGGTCAGATTTTGGCTCATCTGAACAGCCTTGACGCTCAGCGGGCGATAGCATCGATGGCTCTTGATACAAGTAACGATATCGATGATGTTCGCATAGATGCTTTTAAGTCGCTTGCAACTTCAGCTAAATTGAATGCAAATAAGCTGGACGATGCGACAATAGATAGAATTTATGAGCTTATCAGTTCGGACGAAACCGATCCCGACCTTCGCAGTGCCGCAGCCGCTGCTTATGGAGCTTTGAATTTGCCCAGTCGAAAAGCAAAAGACCTTATCCTTGATCAGTCGAAAAGCTAAGGTTATTTCAAGCGTTTCTTATACTATCAATCCGGATGCATGCGGGGAAATTGTTTGCTGATAAAAGACTTTTCATATAAAATCAGCAATATAATTTACATTAATAAGGAGCCGAACAGTGCCTATATTCGAATATAAATGCAACGATTGCGGTCAAGTGACAGAATTCCTTGAAAAAACGAAAGGGCCACAAAAACACATTTGCAAAAAATGCAACAGCTCTAACTTACAAAAACTTCTTTCCGGATTTGCTGTAGGCCAAAGTAAATCTTCAAACCAGGTATGTGAATCATGTCCGAGCGGGCCATGTCCAGCCAGCTCATGCGCAGACGGATTCTGTCCTCATTCATAGCATACTTGATTTTAAAAATCTGAAATTTTACAAAATGTAGATTTGCCCATTTATTTTTTTATCAGGATTTTATGGGGGAATAGAAGAATCTTCCTCGGTAATATTAGTTATAGCATCATTCGGTTCAGTAGGCTCATTTACCTCGTCAGGTTCTTTTTGTTCAGCACTTTTTATTAATTCGTCCATAATAGACTCGCATGTGATTTTTTCACCCGGTGAGGCTGCAACTTTATTAACCAAATCACACCACATGCAAATATAAGATATATTGGCCTGTTGTGACTGCTTATTAAACCCTAACTGTTTAACGAAACGGTTTTGAGAAACCGGGGTAACAGTCATTACAAAAGCCGCAAAGCTCAAAATAAGAAAACCAATGAAAAAACCAAATAAACCCGCGAAGATTATTTCAAATATTTTTGGAAACTTAACCTTGAATTGTCCTGTTAAAAATACGTATGCTATTCCATATAAAACAAGAAATGTTCCTATTGCGATAACTGTCAGAGCCAAAGCATTACAGTATAAAGTATCACTGGCAGCGGGAAATAATTTTACAATTACAGGTGTCAGGAAAATGGATACATAAACAGATATAACAATATTAAAAAACATAACCAGGGTTTCATAGAAACCTTTTTTAATAGCTAACCATGTTGTAATCACGCCGGCTAAGACGCTTGCCCAAAATATCATATTTTTACCCTAATACCCTTTTTATTTCTTCCAGACTTGTGATACCAAGAGCCACTTTTTTAAGTCCCTCACTTTTTAGATGGGATTTAATCTGTACCTGATTTCCAGTTTCTAATTCAGAGGTTAATTGAATTTTGTTTATATCGGCTTTTAATTGTTCGGTAATAGTCAAAAGATCACAAACTGCTATTCTGTCATAATAACCGGTTTCATTACAATGTTTGCAGCCTTCTGCCTCAAAAATATTCGTATAGTCCAATTTGATTCTTTTAAATTCCTTAATAAGTCCGTCGCTAAGCTCAGCAGGAACTTTACAACGTTCGCACAGGCGGCGAAGCAGTCTCTGTGAGGATAAAAGAATCAAGCCTGAAGATATAAGCAAAGGCGAAATACCCAAATCAAGCAATCTCACCAAAGCAGTTTTATTACTGTCACAATGTATCGTAGCAAAAACAAGGTGGCCGGTTTGTGCCGCACGAAGTGCAATCTCTGCAGTTTCCTCATCTCGTATTTCACCAACACATATTACATCAGGATCCTGCCTCAAAATACTTCTTAAAGATTTTGCGAAAGTTATGTCAGCTTTAGGATTAATTTCAATTTGACTGGCTGTCGGCAGGACCGCTTCGATTGGGTCTTCAACCGTGATTACATTGCGTGTGTATCTATCGATTTCATTGAGCATTGCGTATAATGTCGTTGTTTTGCCGCTGCCTGTAGGTCCGCACAATAATATCATACCGGAAGGCTTACTTATTGCATCCGTTATAACTGAATATTGCTTTTGCGTAATCCCTATATCTATTAAATTCGAAGTGCTTGCATTCCGATTCAATATTCTTATAGATAGCTTTTCGCCGTTAATAACACCGGCGCTCGCTACTCTAAAAGATATGGTTTGTCCCGCTTTTTTAGCGATAAACGCACCATCCTGCGGCCTCCTTTTTTCCGCAATGTCCATACCGGATATAGCCTTGATACTGTTTATTATAGCTTTGCATACAACAGATTTAATTTGTTTAACTTCTCTCAGAACACCATCTATTCGCAGCCTGATTGTATAAGTAATATCATCTGTCGGGTCAATAAGAATATCACTCGATCGTTGTTCAATTGCATCACTAATAATATCCTTTGTCAAATCAAGGATTTTACTTTCCTCTCTTTTTTTATCTCCATGACCATATATTTCATCCATGCTCCTTCCGGATGAATCAAGCAATTGTATTCCCTCTTCTTGCTTAAAATGCGCAAATCCCCGAGATTGAATTGACCTAATAATGTTATGGATTTGTTGTTTGAAAAGCTCGAGAATGCTTACGTTTGTTTGAACAGCTTTTTTGGAAGTATCTACTATCAATAGAATAAGCCAGAATATCGGGCCGGCAAAAAGGGTAATAATATAAGAAACTGATTTATATTTATGAGGTATGAGCGGGCTGAACTGAATACGCTGGATGAAATAAAAGCAAAGATAAACCCAGACAATGAGGAAAAAAAGTTTTATTGGATTAAAAAGCAATGAAATTGCCGCTACTGTTAAGTCATTTTCTGTTAATATATGGATAAATCCTAATATTCCCATACTAATTTTCTTTAAAGTAAAAACAACAAAAACTCACCCGTGAAATTTTATGATAACGCAGAAGTTCTGTAATAGCAAACTTTTTTTAAGAAAACAGACAGACTTATAGACTTAAATATTTGCCGAATATGCAATCATTCCACATCATATCATTATATGAATATTTATTACTGCAGAAAATATCGAAATTCATTTAAAGTTCTTCAAGCTCTGTAATGAAAGAGTCAGATAAATCCAAATCAGCAAAACTGTCCGAAGAATCCGGAGCAGGGGATTTCTGTTGAGGCTTTGATTTCGCAGGCTTTTGTGCCGGTTTCTTTTCCGCTTTGGTAGGAAGTGTAGCGTTTTCAGGCTTTCCATCGATTTGCAGCATGAATGTTAAGGGACCGACTTTTATATAATCACCCGCCTTTGCGGCTGTCTCGTCTATTTTTTTGTTATTAATAAATGTACCGGTTCGTGAGCCAAGATCACGAATTTTCAAACTCTCACTGTTTTTACTTAGCTGACAATGCCTTCGTGAAACTTCTAACAAAGGAATTCGCAAATCACAATCATGCCGTCGGCCGATTATTGTAACCTCACTGGATAAAGGAAAAGCCCTTTGAGTGCCGTCTTTTTTAAATAGAACCAAATTAGCGTGCATAAAGCTCTCCTCACACTTATTTTATTTTTAGGCACAACAATATGCATTATAACACCAAAATCAAACTTTAGCAACAAATAAATCCGATAATAAATAGTGTTGACAGGATTTGCCATGTAGTATAAAGTCAATAATGTTATTAATAAGCTAATTACAGGAACTTGAAACCGGAAAGACTATGGTGATAATCAGACTGCCTGACGGAAGCAGATTAGAAATAAGTGAGCAGACGACAGCGAAACAAGTGGCTGAACAAATAGGGCCGGGCCTTGCAAAAGCGGCTATAGCAGCGAAAATTAACGGACAATTAAAGGATTTATCCGTATTAATTACTCCGGAAGCACCAAATCAGGAAGTAGATGTTCAAATCCTCACATTAAAAGATAAAGAAAGCCTTGAAATACTTCGACATAGCTGCGCCCATATCATGGCCGAGGCAATATGCAGCATTTGGCCTGAAACAAAGCTTGTTTACGGCCCAACTGTTGATGATGGTTTTTATTATGATATTGACCTCGATGAGCCTATCCGTCCCACTGATTTCGAGCGCATTGAAAAGAAAATGGCTGTAATAGTTAATGCCGACCAACCTTTTGTGCGTAAAGAAATAACCAGAGACGAAGCCCTAAAAAAGCTCTCCGGCGATAAGTACAAAACCGACAACATAAATCGCACAGACAGCGAAACAATAAGTTTCTACTCTCATGGTGGAGATTTCGAAGATTTATGTCGTGGGCCGCATATCCCAAGTACCGGAAAAGTCGGGGCATTCAAAATTATGTCTGTAGCCGGAGCCTACTGGCACGGTGACCCGACTCAGAAAATGCTCCAGCGCGTGTATGGCACTGCATGGCCTAACAAAAAAGACCTTGTGGATTATCTCGATAGAATTGAGGAAGCGAAAAAACGCGACCATCGTGTTTTAGGCAAACAGCTTGATTTATTTAGTTTCAACGAGGCCGGGCCGGGATTCGCTTTCATTCATTCCAAGGGAATGATTATATGGAACGCTATAGTTGACTTCTGGCGCAGTGTTCATGACAGGTACGGCTATAGTGAAATACGCACGCCTATTATACTCAATGAACAACTATGGCATAAAAGCGGGCACTGGGACAACTATAAAGAAAATATGTACTTCACTAACATTGACGAACTTGGCTATGCCATTAAACCCATGAATTGTCCCGGCGGTTGTCTGGTTTACAAAACAAGAAAGCATTCATATCGAGAATTTCCAATGCGCGTAGCGGAGCTTGGCCTGGTCCATCGACACGAAGCGAGCGGCGTCATGCACGGTTTATTCCGAGTCAGGCAATTTACTCAGGATGATGCGCATATTTTCTGCGTTCCGGAACAGATTGAACGTGAAATAATTTCGGTTATAGAGCTGACTTTTGAAATTTACAAGGCTTTTGGTTTTGATGATTTTCATATTGAATTATCGACAAAACCGGAAAAGCACATAGGTTCGAATGAGATTTGGGAAACAGCGACAAATGCTCTGAAAAACGCTTTAGAGCATAAAAATATAGAATATCAAATAAATGAAGGCGATGGCGCTTTTTACGGGCCTAAGATCGATTTTCACATTCAGGATTGCCTGAAAAGATCATGGCAATTGGGAACTATTCAACTGGATTTTTCCATGCCGGAAAGATTCGGTCTTGTTTATACAGATAAGGATAATACCGAAAAAACACCTGTAATGATTCACCGTGCAGTCTTAGGTTCTTTCGAGCGTTTTATAGGTATTTTAATAGAGCACTATGGTGCGAATTTTCCACTTTGGTTGTCTCCTGAACAAGTCAGGATACTTCCGATAAGTGAAAAGAGCAATGACTACGCTGAAATTGTCGGGAACAAATTGGAAGCGGCGCATGTAAGATATAGTATTGATTTTTCAGATGAGAAAATTAGTGCTAAAATAGCCAAATCTCACAGTGAAAAGGTGCCGTATATGTTGGTCGTAGGTCCGAAAGAAGCTCAGTCAAATACAGTAAATGTGAGAATTCAAGGTGATAAAGATAATAAAACAATCCAGTCAGATGAGTTTTTAAAGATAATAAATACTAAAATTACCGATAAAAATATTGATTTAGCATTTTAGATTTGTATTTAATATAATAGCAGTAAACGAATAGAAATATCCTATTCGAAATTTTATTTAATATTTAAGAAAGGTAAGGTGAGACCAAATAAGTAAACACGGCTTAAGAATAAATGGAGGAATTCGGGCTAAAATGGTTCGTCTGATTGATGGAGCCAATAACCAGATTGGAATCGTTGATCGAGAAGAAGCTCTGAATATGGCACAAGAAGCAGGTTTGGATCTCGTTGAAGTTGCACCCACAAGTGACCCGCCGGTATGCAGGTTGATGGATTATGGCAAATGGTTGTATGAGCAAAAACGTAAATTGCGGGAAGCTCATAAAAAGAGTATTCGTCATACAGCAACTTTAAAGGAAATCCGGCTAAGGCCCGAAACTGATACACGTGATATTGAGATTAAGGTAAAACACGGACGTGAATTCCTGGAAAAAGGACACAAAGTACAATTTACCCTGTTCTTCCGCGGTCGCCAGATGCTTCATCGTGATCACGGCTTCGAGATGCTCGAACAAATTACTGAAACGCTGATAGATGTATCGAAAATCGAAAGGCCGTCAAGAATTTCTGGCAAAAGAATGACGCTCCTTCTGGTACCGAGAAAATCTGCAGCTTCAGCTAAAGAGCATAAAGAAGAAACAGAAGAAGTAACAGAATAGGATTAATCCCTTTTTCCCGGGTCATTTCAACGCTTTTTACTGATAAATCAGTAATTAATCACTATTTTTTTAAATATTTTTAGCCTATTTTATTGACCTGAGGCTATAAATATCGTAAATTACTCACTTTATATTTTTCCAGCGTCAAGATTGCTTATAATTGTGATTACCTTTAGACGCAGGTTTTAGAAAGTATATTGTTAAAAGGATTAAATAAATGCCGAAACAAAAAGTCCATAAGGGTTTGAAAAAAAGAGTTAAGGTTACTGCTACAGGCAAAATCAAGCACAAACGTACAGGTGCCGGCCATTTAATGAGTCATAAAAGTGCCAAACACCGAAAGCGAGTAACCAGTTCAACTATCATGACAAAAACAAGGATTGAATCATCCTTGATCAAACTTTGCAAGTAAAGGAAAGCAGATATGCCAAGAGTTAGAAAAGGTGCGGCAAGGCACCAGGCAAAAAAACGAGTTTTAAAATCAGTCAAGGGACATCGTGGTTCGGCTGGGCGTTTATATCGATTAGCTAAGGAAGCATCTGTTAAGGCGGCAGTGAATGCCCGTATAGACCGGAAACGCCGAAAAAGAGATTTCCGCGCTCTGTGGATTACACGATTGAACGCAGCCTGCAAGCAGCGAGGGATAAGATACAGTGAATTTATTAATTACTGTAAACAGGCAAACATTATTATCAATAGAAAAATGCTTAGCGAAATTGCTATTGATGATCCCAAAGGTTTTGATGCTATAGTTGAAGCTGCAAAAGCCGCAGTAAAATCGTAATTCTTAATAATCCTTCCTGTTCATGAGATTTGACACTGGGTATCCGTGAAAATGCTTGAGCAATTTGAAAAAATCGGTAAAGAGGCAATCTCTGATTTGAAAAAAATTACCGATCTTGATTCGCTCGAACAGTTCCGGATTAAATATCTCGGACGAAAAGGTCTTGTCATTCAAATGCTCAGTCAAATCGGCAAACTCCCTCCTGAAATTAAACCACAGGCCGGACAGCTTGCAAATAAAGTAAAAAATGAAATTTCCAAGGCATTCGACCAGCTTAAAAACTCCCTGTCAAGTTCTGAAGAGAAAAAGCACAAAGAGCTGATTGATGTCACTCTGCCGGGAATTCCCGTCAACGTAGGGAAAGCACACGTAATTACTCAAACCTTAAATGAGCTGCTTGAAATATTCGGTCGAATGGGATTCGATATTGCCTACGGCCCTGAAGTGGAAGATGATTGGCATAATTTCATAGCTCTAAATATCGGCCCTGAACATCCGGCCAGGGACCCTTCGGATAATTTCTATATCGATGACCAGACATTACTGCGAAGCCAGACCTCGACAATACAGATTCGCGTAATGGAAAATACAAAGCCGCCGATTAGAGTAGTCGCACCGGGAAGGGTTTATCGTCCTGATACCGTCGATGCGACACATATGTATATGTTCCACCAGCTCGAGGCTCTTGTTGTCGATGAGGGTGTCACTATGGTGGATATGAAAACTACCATCGAGCAGTTTATCCACACATTTTTCGGCCCGGAAACTCAATGGCGATTCCGGCCGAGTTTCTTTCCATTTACTGAGCCGAGCGCCGAAGTTGACCTGCTCTTAAAAGATAAGAAGGGCAATGAAAGCTGGGTGGAAATGGGCGGCTGCGGAATGGTTGACCCGAATGTGTTCGATGCAGTAGGAATAGACAGCGAAAAATATACCGGCTGGGCATTCGGTTTCGGTATCGAACGGCTGGCAATGCGCAAGTACGGCATCACCGACATACGCCTCCTGTTTGAAAATGACCTGCGTTTCCTCAAACAATTCTGATTTTCTGAAATGACTTTATCTGTACTTAATTTTTCTATTGACAGAAAGTCAGGAAGATTGAATATAGACAGAATGTTTGAAATAACTAATGGAATTTTCATACACGAGGACGAGCTTGTTTTCAAGGCTTCGCGAAGCGCCGGGCCGGGTGGTCAGAATGTCAATAAAGTAAATACAAGAATTACACTTTTCTTCGATGTGGCAAACAGTGATAAATTTTCCATTCAACAGAAAAAACGAATCCTGTCAAAACTCTCAACGCGAATCGACAAGAACGGCCTGATAAGAATTTCTTCGCAGAAACATCGAACACAAAAAACAAATCGAAGAGCAGCTATTGAAAAGCTGCAAAAGTTATTAGCCGATGTATTGAAAAAAAGACCGGTTCGTATAAAAACAAAAATTCCATATTCGGCTAAACAAAAAAGATTAGAAGAAAAAAAACGCAGAGGCAGAATAAAACAAATACGCTCTGATAAAGAGTTCGAATTCTAATTGTCAGCATCACTTTTGGTTATACATTAATCGTGGAATTTTTCAGGAGTGCCTGCGAAAGATATTACCGATTTTCCCTGATTAGTTTAATGGCTTGGGCCACAGCATAATTGTTTCATCTAAAGCGCAATAGGCATCGAAAGCAAAATAAGTTTGATAATAATCCGGGTGAATTACTTCTATATAAAAGGGGCCGAGATAGTTGTATTTTTTTAAATATGTGATATCAGTTGAAACTTCCCCTTTGTAGTCTGTTCTTAATAAGTATCGAAGCCCGCTGTCATCCGGATTGTTGATATCAACGTCTTGTATGGAATTAATCTTCACTTCTGCGTCCATGATTGGAATTCCATCGTAATCAGTGACTTTCAGGTTAAAGGTGGAGACTCTTGTTAAGTCGCCAACGCCGGGAGTTTCTACGCCGTACACACAATTTCTTGCAACAACTTTTACGGGCTCTTCTTCTAATTTAATATCTATTTTATGGCTGTACATAACGAAAGAATTAGAAATTACTGCATTAGTACCGGTAAAGTCTATACCGTCATCACCGGCATAAGTCGAATTTGCATCATTAATATAAACCATGTCACATCCATCGAAATCGATATTGTCGGTCGCGTTTTCTTTAGATATTATTTTATCCATACAAAGATAATCACAATATCTGGATTTAATGCCTTCGTCTCCGTTTTCAGATAAGGATATATTTTCAAAAAACCCGCTAACACAAAAACTTAAATAAATACCCACGTCGGCGTTGTTATTGCTTATTATATCATTAAGGTATAGCTCATTTACGAAAGATGCCTGGATGCCTTCATAGGAGCAATTTTCAACGGTCATTTTTTCAATGTGGATCTTACTC
>Ga0272443_10002985_pt1 | contig 20642 bp, 12 predicted proteins | sample SSMAcet12_FD_193581 | JGI IMG/M metagenome (GOLD analysis project Ga0272443, IMG submission 193581) | Marine sediment archaeal communities from Little Sippewissett salt marsh, Falmouth, MA, United States - SSM-Acet-12 | ecosystem: Environmental > Aquatic > Marine > Wetlands > Sediment ... | reverse complement strand
CTATCATCTTTTTTACATCCGGATAAGCAAAAGAGCCATCAGGTGCCTCCCGAATGGCATAAACAACAACAGAATCGCCTACTTTTGAGTTCAATCTTTTTGCAAGACGTTTACCAATAGAAATATCATTAGGGGAAATGAATTGAAAATCACCAGATACTATATTATCCTTTATTTTATCAAAGCTATAATCAGGAGAAATTCCCTTGATTACGATTCCTTCAATCAATGAAGTAGAACGAATTAGACCTTCTCTTTGTAAAACTGGATCAACATTTAGAATAGTCGGAATTGAAGATTTTAGCTTTGATGAAACGCTATCCCTCAAATTCAGATTCTGTCTGTTAAACGATGAAATATTGATATGTGAAGTGAACTTCATAATATTTTCTTCCAGTTTAGATTCAAAGCCATCAAGAACTGATAAAGAGATAATTAATGCCATACTTCCAAGCATAACACTTATCAATGCTATAATTCTTGCAAAATTCAGGAATTTTCCGTTAGCATTCGATCCCGAAAATCTTCGGGATAAATATCTGATAGTTTTTAGATTCATTACTTTAAGAACACCTCAATTATACCATGAACCGAATAATGTGTCAGGAACAAGTAAGCAATGTAAAGTATATATATAAAGAGCAGAATAGCTCCTTCTAATCTTGATAATCGTTTTTTAGTAAATGCCATTGGTATAATAAGTACACTAACCACAAGCATAATGCCCAAATCAGCATAAGAAATTCCACTAGTATCAATAGGCATAACCAAAGCTGTTAAGCCAAGAATACATAATAGATTAAAAACATTAGACCCGATTGCATTGCCAATTGAAATATCACCTTCGTCTTTGATAGAGGCAACTACACTCGTAGCAAGTTCAGGCAAGCTCGTACCGAAAGCAACAATTGTGAGTCCAATCAATGCTTCCGAAGCTCCAAGTTTAACTGCTATACCTTCGGCTCCTACTAAAAATACATTTGCTCCCAGTAATACTCCAACTAAACCCAAAATGAGTAATGCTATATCTAAGTACTTCTTTTTTCTCGATTTAACGAAATTCTGATAATCTTCGGAAACTCCATTCTTTTTTGCAAAGTATATAGTTGCAACATTATACACAATAATACCAATAGTTAGTATTATTCCATCAAAAAAACTTATCTCGCCATCAATTATCAATACAATAGTCAGTATAGTAACCCCTACCATAATGCTAATGTCTGTTCTTATTACTTTCAGGTCTATTTCGATAGGTCTTATTAGTGCAGCAACTCCAATTATAAGGGCTATATTACATATATTCGATCCAATAACATTGCCAGCAGAAATACCAGAATTCCCATCAAGAGCCGCAGACATACTAACAGCAAGTTCCGGGCTACTCGTTCCAAAAGCAACAAGAGTCAACCCAATTACCAATGGTCTAATACCAAAGCGAAAAGCTATAGAGGATGATCCTCTAACCAAACCCTCAGCGCCAAAATATAATAACAATGATCCAATTAATAAATAAACTAATGAAATAGAAGTAGAATCGCTTATCTCCATAATACCCTTGCATTATTTTCTTTTAATTCAATCATAAGATTTTAGTAAATCCACAAAAAGCAAAACTACAAATTTTTTACCAATACTGATATAGAAATAACAATGTTCGATTTTTATATGTCTTACAAAATATTTTGAAATTAGGCAAACTCAAAATCATCTGGTGATAAAACTTACTGAAATTATATTCCCACTAAGGTCATCATCAGTAAGAGTTTTAAAATCAACCCCAAAGCTTTTACGATACTGATAGCTTAATCCAATAGATATATCATCAATCACATCAAAATAAATGAGAAATCCTGGTTCTAACGAAAAAATCCAATTCCCAGCCAATTCGTGGGAAATATCAACATCGGAGCGTATGCCTTCATTTACCTGCCCTATATAAGCTCCAAGAAAAGCAGAAGTACTAATAAAATCCAATATTGGAATATGAAATTCGCTTTCAGCTCCGAAATAAAAGTGCCTTAAATGTGGCTCTACAGGTGAGTCATTGATCTTATAATGTATAGTTTGAGTAAATAGATAATAAAAGCCAGCCCCAACACTAAGATAATCATTGAAGAAACCACCCATACGCCCCCCAAGCTCTAATCCCCAGTCTCCCATTAAACTAACACCTTTTGCACTAAGACCTGCGTATAAGCCATTGGGCTCGCTTTTTTGATTATAATCAGCATCGGGATTAATTCCACCAGGGAAGTCCTGAGCATATATGTATGAACTCAAGAATAACATCAATATCATATATTTAATTTTCATATTATAATTAACGTTGTTAAATATTTATATTTTCTGAGATGTAAAAAAAAATCATTTTTTTTACTCTTTCCGTAACTTAGATTAGCATTATAGAAAGAATAATACTATATTAGATTGTTCAAAATATTCAAAAATGCGACATTATCCATTTCGGAGAAAAGGATGAGAAGAAAAGAAAAAACATTTTCGGGAGTTGATAAACATATTAACGAGATACTGGATCTGGCTTATGCCTTTGAGAAAAGTCAAGCTCTCTTGGCAGCCACCCAACTGGATATTTTTTCAGTTTTAGGCGATAATACAATGACTGCTGCCGAAATAGCTGGTGAGATTGGTACTAATGAAAGAGCTACCGAACGGCTAATGGATGCTTTATGTTCCTTAGGTTTGCTTGGCAAATCAGCTGGTAGGTACTTTAATTCTACAAGATCAAAGGAATATTTAGTAAAGGGGAAACCTGGCTATATGGGTGGATTGCAGCATGTGCATTACCTAATGAAGTCATGGGAGTATTTAGTCAATGTTGTTATTAATGGCAAGCCAAATGAGGCATTACTCTACGATTATCAGAACCCTGAGAGAATTAACTCGTTTCTTCGCTATATGCACTGGCGGGGCAGTATGCAAGCTCCTTATGTTGTAAAAAATATTGATTTCTCTAAGGTCAGTAAAGTTCTTGATTTAGGAGGTGGCACTGGCTCTTATGCAATGGAGTTTCTGAAAGTGAAACCAGATATGCGAGTAGTCCTATTTGAAAAACCAGAGGTAATCCCTGTAACAAGAGATTATATGGAGCAAGAAGGTTTCGAGAATAGAATAGAAACAATTGCTGGAGACTTCTTCAATGATAATATAGGAAATAATTACGATCTTGTTTTTATTTCATTTATTCTCGAGAATTTCTCAATACTTGATAATATTAAGCTACTAAAAAAAGTTCATGAATCAATGAACATTGGAGGAAAAGTAATCGTTCAGGAATTGCTTCTCGATGATGAACGTACTTCGCCACAATTCAATACTCTTTTCTCCCTAAATATGCTTGTAAATACTAATGGAGGAGATACTTTCACAGAAACAGATACGTGGATAATGCTCAGAGAAGCATGGTTCAATGATATAACAGTATTAAAAACTGAATTTGATAACAGCTTAATATTTGGTACTAAAAAGATTTGATTCAATATCAGTATTTCATATAAATTTTGAAACAAATATTCATATCTGCCGGCGACCCTTCAGGCGATTTGCATGCGTCGCGATTGATGAAAGAAATTAAACGGCTTTTGCCAGAAGTGCGTTTTATTGGATTTGGTGGCAGAGCTATGATTCAGGAAGGCCTTGACAGCATTATAGGCATGGAGCAAATCTCTGTTGTTGGGTTCTGGGAAGTAGCTAAAAGATATTTCTTTTTCCGAAAATTTTTAAAAAAATGCACAGAAATAATTAACTCAGGAGATATTGATCTCTTTCTGCCAGTTGACTTTCCTGGCTTTAATCTTCGTCTTGCTAAATCAGCAAAAGCAAACAATGTACCTGTATTATATTATATAGCACCACAACTTTGGGCATGGGGCAAGAACAGAGCAAAAGGATTAAAAGAAAAAGTTGATCTACTGCTTACTGTTTTTCCTTTTGAATCAGATTTTTTTGATAGATATGATATAGAAACATATTTTGTTGGACATCCATTGCTGGATGATTCTGATATTCCTGACAAGATACCTGAGAATGACGACAGAGAAGATATAATTGCACTACTACCAGGTAGCCGAAAGCAGGAAATTCTGACGATTCTACCAGTTATGATTGATACTATCTCATTAATTGAGCTAGATTATCCAAATTATAAATTTGGTATTGCTAAATCATCAAATATTGATGAGGAGCTTTATCATTCGATTATTGGCAGTAACAATAAATGCGATTTATGGGAAAACTCACGTGAACTAATGAAAACCGCAAGAGCTGGTATCGTAAAAACTGGCACTTCTAACTTAGAAGCAGCTCTATGTGGTATGCCTTTTGTTATGGTCTATCTTACGTCTTTCGCTTCATACTATTTAGCAAAAAACCTAATCAATTTAGATAGACTTTCCTTAGTCAATATATTAGCGAGAAAGGAAGTTGTTAAGGAATTGATCCAGAATGATGCTGATAAAAGACTAATTGCAAAACAGCTCGATTCCATACTTAGTAATCAAATGAAATATGAGTATATGCAATCCCAGTTCTTAGGGATACGCAATTTGCTTGGCGAAAAGGGTGCTGCCAGAAATGCCGCAAAAAAAATTGTTGAGTATTTAAAATAATTATCATGAAGAAAAAAGCTGAAAATTATATTATTAATGGTAAAGAGTTTTCTCTTTTTATGCCACAAACTGAAATAATACAAATTGTAAGTAATCTGGCAGAACGAATTAATTATGATTACAAAGATAAATCTCCAACTTGCATACTAATTATGAAAGGTTCTGTCTTTTTTGGTGCTGACCTAATGCGTTTGCTTACTATTGACTGCCGATTAGAAAGTATTAGAAGTAGTAGCTATGGGAATAGGATGGAAAGCTCTGGCAAAGTAAATATTCAAATATCAGATTTGAATATCAAAGACAAGGATATACTGATTGTCGAAGATATAGTTGATTCTGGCAGAACTCTAAAAGCACTTCTTGTGCAATTAAATGCCTTGTTGCCAAAGTCCATTCAAACAGTTAGCTTTCTATCAAAACCAGACAAGCGCAAAGTAAATGTTGATGTTAAATACATTGGAAAAGAAATAATACCAGTCTTCGTTATTGGATATGGCCTCGATTATGATGAGCAGGGTAGGCACTTACCCAATTTATACGCTTACGTTTAAATATTTACAACCTTTTTTTGAATTATCAATTTTAAATTACTATCTGTATTTTTGTACATTAAGTATATCAATATTGTGTACCAAAAAATATGAAAATTATTTAATGAAAATAATTATCTATTAACGTAGTCTTTAATTATGATAAGTTGTTTTAATATAAAATAATTGGTGATAATCTGAAAAGTACTTACATATCAAAAATCATTCTCAATGCCATTGCAATAGTACTTGTTTCAATTAGTTCTATATATGCAGATGACTCTCTAATTTCTAAGCATTCCATTCATTTTGTTGGTGGTTTAAACAATGTATGGAATTACACAAATGTACCAATTTATAATAATAATGGAAGCTGTGGAAATTATACAGACGGAAACGGACAGGGGTATTTCGCGGGCTTATATTATGGATATGATATTCTGGGACAATTACTTACAGTCGTAGGAGGTGCAGTTTATGAAAAGAGACCTGTCTCGCTAAGTACTTCTTCACAATGCTCAGAAATTCTTGATCCAATTACTAACACTTATGTTCCATTTATTAGAGATCATAAATTTGATGGTAGTTTGGAATATATCTCTGTGGAATTGGGATTTAGAACCAAACCAATGGATTTCCTGCCCATATCAGTGCAAATTGTTGCAGATGCAGGGAACCCTATTGTTAATTCAGAATATACAAATACAGAAAAAATCACTAATGAGTCTGTTTTTTATCCTGATGGAACAAAGTCAAAACTAACTTCAACGGGGAGCATCAATGATGCAGGCACAGTAATTGGAGCTACTTTATCACTGATAGGCGAAATTCCTATTAATAGTAATTGGTATCTAACGCCTCAAGTTAGCTATCGCAGAAGTTTAAATTCAGTTGTTAGTAGTAATGATTGGAAAATAGATATTGTCAGAGCTGGAATTGGCATAATGTATCGTTTTGGAATAAAAGAGCCACTTATCGAAATTCCTATAGTTGAAGAAGTACCAAAAGATACTTTAACAGAAATCAATGAGATTCCAATTCTCGCCGATAAGCCAATGATAAAGGGTTTTTCTGCCGAGCCAGTTAAATTACGTGAAACAATTATTACCCAGACTTACCCACTTCTTCCATATATCTTTTTCGATGAATCATCAGTAGATTTACAAAAGGAATATTCTCAACTTGATGATGGTTTTTCTGAACAATCTTTACCGAAGAATACTCTAAGCATTTATTATAACACTCTAAACATTCTTGGATCAAGGATGGAATCTGCCCCAACTTCTACAATTACTTTAAAGGGCTTTACTGATGGCAAGGAGGAAGGCGCTGGCTTAGCATATAACAGAGCTGTTGCTGTTACAAATTATCTTACAAAAAAATGGTCTATTGATCCCGACAGGATAAAAACTACAGCTGGCAATTTGCCACCACTACCTACAAACACACAATATGATGAGGCGTTTGAAGAAAATAGGCGCGTTGAAATATATACAGATGATTTGGAATTATTGCGACCTGTTATTCATTCACAATTCATAGAATATCGTCCTTTGCAGAATAATATTCAGTTCGATATTGCAAAAAATAGCAAAATCCAAAAAGCAACTATCATGCTTAAATATGGTGATGAAAATATTATGAAAGTGATTATTGATGATGATAGGAGTATTTTTCAAATGGAGTTAGATGATCAAATTTTGAATAAAATCAATTCCACAGGAAAATCTATTGATGATCTAACGGCTTTCTTAATAGTGAACGATCAAGATGGTATAGAAGAAATTTATACTACAAATATTGATATTGATCTAAAAACAAATGAATTTGAAATTGGCCGGCTCAATTTAATTGTATTCGATTTCGACCGCTCAGATATAACTTCGATAAACAAAATAATGATAGAAGATTTCATAAAAAATACAATATCTTACAATTCACTTGTTGAGATCACTGGCTCAACAGATCGCCTCGGTGAAAAACTATACAATCAAACCCTATCCGAAAAACGAGCAAAAAGTGTTAGTAGTTATATCTCGAAGATCAGTCCAGAAGCCAAAATCATAAAAGTTCAGGGAACTGGAGATTCTGATCTCTTATACGACAATGATTTGCCAGAAGGTAGATTCTACTGTAGAACAGTTTTAATAGAGGTAAAAACTCCAATTGATAAATAATTTATAATCATTATTATTGAGGTGAATATGAAACGTCGTGAACTATTTTCAAATTTAACATTTGGTAATCATAAAAAAGATTATGCAGTTGCCAAACGAGATAAGATACTGGCAGATGAGGGCTTGGAGGAAATGTCTTCCGCTATGACCCGACAACAGGCAGCACACTTACTTCGAAGATTATCATTCGGACCCACTCCCGAACAGATTGAACAATTCACTGGTATGATGCCATCTGAAGCAATATCTATCCTACTTGGTGATGGAACTGACATTTTGCCTGATCCTCCTGATAAAAACTGGGTAGATAATCCAGAAGAAGACCCCCTGCAAAGTGGATCCCCTGAAATACGCTTCGAGATTGAAGCCAGATTAGAAAAGGGTTATAAAGAGTTTAACGATTGGTGGATTGATTTGATGAGAACTGATACATCTCCCCTACGTGAAAAACTCACACTATTTTGGTCAACTGTCTGGACTATTGAGTTTACCTACGATACTTTAGCATTAATACCACCGGGTTTGTGTTATCGAAATAATCAGAAACTGAGATCCATGCGACTTGGAAATTACAAGGATTTTGCAGAAGCCATAACATTGGATGGCGCTATGCTTTTGTATCAAAGCTTGCAATATAGCAATCGAAATATAGCCAACGAGAACTATATGAGAGAAATGATGGAGCTTTTCACAATGGGAACTGGCGATATAATCTCTGGCGACAGTAATTACACAGAAGGAGATATCAAAGAAGGATCAAAAGCCCTTACGGGTTGGAGGATAGCTCAATACCTTGGCGGGCCTCATCCCAAAGGATACTTTGAAACTTATTTCTCTCCAAACGATCATATTCTTGATTCTAAGACATTCATGGGTACAACTATCCAAAAAAGAGACGAAAGCCGCAATACTGAAGACCTTGTCAGGGAAGAAGAAGTACGTGGAATTATCAATATAATGTTTAATGAAAGGGCAATGGCAATTGCGAGATTTGTTTCTGATAAAATATACAGATATTTCGTTTATAGCAATCCTGATGCAATTAATGAGGATTTAATTGATGGCTTGGCTCAAATCTTAATTGAGAATGATTTTGATGTTCGCCCAGTTTTTGAATCATTACTCAAAAGTAAACATTTCTTCAATTCAGCAAACTTTGGTGTGCAGTTCAAGCGCCCCCCTGAATTTATTATTGGTCTTGAACAAATGCTTGGAGTGGAATATACTGAATCAAGAGATGCAATTTTTGATCTCGAACAAGTGCTTTATGATCCACCAAACGTAGGCAGTTGGCCGGGATATAGGACTTGGCTTAGCACAAAGACCGTTCCGCTTCGTTATAAATATGCCAAAGAAATATTAGCAAATACTGACGATCAGATGCTTATCTCACTCACAAAAAAATTCATTGGATATAATGATGCTTCTACTGCGACAACATCGCTTGTTAATTATTTATTACCTGTTATGCCAGATAATACAAGAATTCAGCAATACTTGAGTGTTATGCTTCAGGGAGCAAATACAAACGAGTCAGGATGGTCAGCTTTGATAGAAACAGAAGATAAACAAGCTGCCAACGGAATCCGTGCATTAATAGATAGATTATTCAAATCCCCTGATTTCCAATTATGCTAAAAAATGAAGGATCATAAAATGAAAAGAAGAGAATTTATAAAAGATACAGCTATCGTAACAGGTGGCATAGCATTATCTTCGGCTATTTCAAAAAGCCAAATAATTAAAACTAAGCCAAATAATGAATTGCTTTCTACAGCAGATGATAATATTATTATCATCTTAGAGCTATTTGGTGGCAACGATGGATTAAATACAATAATTCCGGTATATAATGATACATACTACAATATTCGCCCTACGTTGGCATATCCAGAAAATGAAGTAAGACGATTTCAGACATCTGACGTCTATTTGAACCCGTCTTTGGTTGATAATGTCCATAATGGAGGATTGATGAAATTGCTCGAAGATGGTCGGCTTGCAATAATCGAAGGTATAGGATATGTAAATCCGAATCTGTCGCACTTTCGTTCTCAGGATATATGGCTGAGTGGAATAAATAATTCTGACAACAGCTTTAGATTGCTTGAGGGCTGGCTTGGAAGATATTTTGCACGTATGTTACCCAATTATCCTATGGAAATTCCAGAGGATCCGTTGGCTATTCAAATTGGTGGCACATTATCGCTGACATTCAAAAGCGAAAAAGGCGATATGGGAATAGCCCTTACTGATCCAGATAGATTCTACGAACTTGGTCAAGGTTTAGCTCCTATTGAGCCACTAATGCCAGGCGATACAGTATTCGGAAAAGAATTCAATTTTGCCCATGTGATAGCTCAACAATGCGAGATGTATTCACAAAAAATCAAACATGCTTATGACTCAGGGTTGAGTAAATTAAAAATATCTTATAGCGACGGTCTTGCTAAATCATTTGAAACTATTTCTGCTCTGATTGCGGGCGGACTCGATACAAAAGTCTATTATGTAAAACTTAGCAATTTCGATTCCCATGCTCAACAAATGACTTCCGAGTTTGGTGGTCAGCATCCTACTTTACTTAAGGAAGTAGCAAATTCAATATCAGAGTTTATGGATGATGCTGTTCTTCAGGGATGGTCAGAGCGTGTTGTGGGTATGACCGTTTCAGAATTTGGCAGAAGAGCATACGATAATGGTAGCCGAGGAACAGACCACGGAGCAGCATCTATGCAATTCGTCTTTGGCGATTACGTTAATAGCGGATATTACGGCGAGAAGCCCGATCTTGACAATCTGGACGAAGATGGCAACATTAGGCATCAGTTCGATTATAGAAGAACTTATGCAGATTTCCTTGAGACGTGGCTTGGTGCCGATCCTGCTGATACTGGAGCTGTTTTTGGCGAACCATTCATGCCTATAGGTGTCCTAAAGAGAAGGGAATCATCAGTTGAAGATCCAATAAAGCAAACAATGGGTAATGATTTTCTAATATTTCCTAATCCTTCACCCAATGGAAAAACAAATATTAGTTTTGAGCTTAAAGTTCCATCAAAAATTGAGATTTCTATACATAATATGCTTGGTTTTAAGATTCAAAATGTATTCAATGGAATGCTAAGTTACGGCATTCATAATTTCGACATTAATATTGCAAATGCAGGAACTTATTTATGCACTGCTATTGTTAATGGTAGAAGATATTCATCAAAATTTGTGGTATTAAGATAAATTAAATGGCTTATGAAAATCAATAGATCAATATATACACTGTCTCTTATTCTTTCAATATTCATTCTGAATACTAATACTTCTTTTAGTTGGGCAGAATGCGATGAAGTAAAATCCTGCCTTGGTAGAGCATTGACACTAACTGTCAATACAGGCAAGGGTGCTCACTATGTAGATATTACAAAAACTAAACACCAGAGCCATTTTGATCGTCAAATGACTGTCGAAATGTGGATAAAACCTCAAAAGCAAGTAGGTATGACTCAATACATAGCGGGTTTGTGGGGTCCCTCGACAGATAAAAATGACGTATGGGTACTGTATTTTACTCCAGGAGACAGTTTGGTCTTTGAGATTAACCATCCAGATTATAATCTTAGGCAAATAGATAATACTATCTTGAAGGTTCAGGCAAACGATCTTTTCGATTCTTGGAACCACATATCAGCAGTTTTCGATGGAGATGCTGAGACAATCTATCTATATATAAATGGTTATCTTAGAGGATCTGCAAGAAATCCTCAATATCCTTCAAATCGGCTGAATAAATTGGCTAATCCTGAATTACCTATTCAGATTGGTTCCTGCAATGGATTATTAGATAATGACCTTAACAGGACTTTCCGTGGTCAGATAGATGAATTCCGTATGTGGGCGAGAGCTTTGCCAGCTGATGAAATACTCTGTCAAAAGGATATGGCACTATACGGAGAGAGGGAAGACAGCTTGATGATTTATTATAGATTCAACGATCCGCCTGACAATTATACTCTCTGCGATGCCACTGCAAGAGAAAATTATGGAAAAGCCCGCAGCGGTGCTTCATGCCAGAATTCTGATAGAAGATTCACTACTACTGTGCTTGCTTCTCCATTATCAATAACCGATACTTTGAAATGCACAGACACTAAAACATATAGATTTACAGTAACTGATACATCTGTTTGTATGAATCGTGTTTGGATGAGGGTTCTCGATGATAAGGCAAGCAATTATACTATTACTCCTCCAAACATGTATCTTGAACCAAATGTTCCAACAGAATTTGAGATAACGATTGATGCTGATTTTATCGGCTCGATTAACTCGAGATTACAGATCATTCCATATAATTGGTGTAGACAGATAATTACAGTACCTTTGAATATCACACGAATTGCAGAGTTGGACTATTCTGTTGATTCTCTCGATTTTGGTATTTTACTTGCTCACTGTTTGGAGATGCCAAACACAGAGAAGACTCTGAAAATATGCAATAACTCTGCGGAACTTGGAACTCCAAGAAATGTAACGATTGATGATATTTCCACAGGAATGCCAAATGTGTTTCTGCCTATTCATCAAAATTTACCTGTTTCACTTAAACCAGGTGAATGCCTTGACGTTACTGTTCGCTTTATATCTGGTGATTCAACTGCTATTCATCTCGACAGTTTAACTGTAGTATCTAATGATCGCTGCGAGAGCACATATAAGATACCTTTATCTGGTATGGTTCAAGAAGTAATATCAATAACAAAATCCGACGGAGAAACTCGGCTCGATTCGATAAATTTTTTCACAGAATGTATTAATATTGCTTCTCCAGCAAGCAATTACATTTGGGCAAATTTATGGGATCAGGATATATATATTGACACGATACTTGTCCCAGAGCATTTTACAAGTAAGTCATTCAAGTTCCCTTTAGCTCTTGAACCAGAAACTGGATATAGGCCTAATTACTTTCGGTTTCTACCGACAGCACCTGGAGTTTTCCAGGATTCGATTGTCTTTGTTATTAAAGCTGGTGGCTGCACTATTCACAGAGTTGTGTATGTAACAGGAAGAGGTTACTTTGCTGATATACGCTTTAAAACTGAAAACCTTGACTTCGGAGATATTTTCGTTGGCCAGCAAACCACTCAATTTGTTACAGTGGAGAATTTTAGTGAGGATACATTAAGAGTATCGTTTTATCTTAGAAAAGGAGAATCATACTTTCTCGAAGGAGCAAGACAGATCACTGTTCGTCCGGGTATAACAAGCTCTATACCTGTTACATTCAGACCACTTGATGCTGAAGTTTATTATGACGAACTGTGCCTATTCGAGCAAAGATGCTACACATCTGCCTGTATACCTATCCAAGGTCGTGGTGTACTTGAACGCTTCGATTTCATACCAAAAATTATGAATACTGCAAATGTACTTGCCTGTGCATCACAAAGAGATACTCTTTCAATCAAAAATATTTCCAGTCAATTACAAGTTCTAAGCAATTTTATTCTTGATGATCCCGGAGGAAAGTTCCAACTTGTTGATCCAATATCGCTTCCAGCATCTTTAAACTTAGCTCCAGATGAAGTTTTGGAGTTCATTTTTGATTACATCCCAATTGATTTAACTGGCGATAGATCCGATGTAGCATTTCTAAGATTCATTACTCAGGATGATGAAGAATGGGCAGCGAAAATGCTTGGCACATCAATTGTACCTAAATTCTATGTCTCCTCGCCAACTGCTTATGGCACACTGGAAGTAGGAGATTCCAAAAGAGATACTCTAACAGTAGAGAATATATCACCTGTTAAAGTAACAGTTGATAGCATTAGCGTACCTGGTGGTTTTGTTATGATACATCCTTCACCCGGCTATATTGGTAGAGAGCTACAACCCCGCGATAGCATTCAGTTAATACTAGATTTTTCTCCAAATGAAGTAAAAGTGTATGACGATGTAGTAACGGTATGGACAAGCGATCCTTGCGATGCAAGTGAAACAGGAATCGTAACTGGCGAGGGAATTATTGTTCCTCTCGAAGTGCCACTTTCCGTCATAAGTTTCGGCTTTGTGCAGCCCTGCGATTGCGAGTCGAGGCAAGTACCGCTTGTAAACCAATCCCTTGTTTTTGATATGCAAATAGATAGCGTTTGGATAGACGGAGAGAATATTACAAATGCGACACCTGAATTTTTCACATGGACATCATATTATTCTCCACAAGGTATAACGCCTTATGCCATTCCCAAATGGTCGAGGGATACATTATATGTTCATTACTGTCCGAGAACAACTTCGGAAAGAGACCTTATGGACAATGCAGCCAGAATACATATTCTCGCAAGCGGCTCTGGCTGGAGCGGTGAATATGAAACGTATTTAACGGGTAAAAGAAATCTGATGATGGAGCCATCCCCTATTGAAATTGGCTTCCCCCCCACTCGAGTTGATACTTTTTCTATTCCACAATTTACATTCGTAGAAATACCAGAAACTGCTGTTAATCCAGAGCAATTACCCGTTACTGTTGATAGCATTAGATTTATTCCTGATGAGAGAGTCTTTTTCGCAAGCGACAGCATGGGTCGTGATTTTCCAATAGTTTTTGATAAAGAGGGAATGTTGCCTATACGAATTGACTTTAAACCAAGAGCAGTTAGAAATTATACGGCAAGAATGGCTATATATACCAGCTCTCCTTGTGGTGGATTTGACACTACAGTAATAGTTACTGGTAATGGGTTTGCCCCTGCTTTTGGTCTCGAATTCGCTTTTGAGAACGATTACCCTTATCTCGACACCCTAAGAGTAATTAACTGCGATACATTGGAAGTGCCTGTATTTACATCAAGAAAACTCCCAGCCGACATAGTTGATATTGATTTCAGAATGGGATACGACACAACAAAATTAAAATACATAGGGGCAGAATCGGAATATCTAACAGAAGGATGCAAATCTTATGTTCCTGATATTACTCATAGCTTCTCGCAATATGGAGGTAGTAGATTTTTGCTCAAAAATGTTTGTAATGTTGACTCTCTTAGACCATTTATTATTGCTAAATTCATACCTCTAATAGACAGAGACACTATAAGGATTACAGTGGATAGCATCTTCTTTGACACAGAAGAAGTTATTTTATATCATCTGATAGCTGAATCGGATAGTGGAACTGTTATCATTCAAAAACCGGAGTTTTCAATGCTAAATGATATTGACTTTGGAAACGTACAAGTGCTTGATTGTGTGCAAAGTATAGTCCAGATTTTAAATACCGGAGACGTACCCCTAGCAATAAGTAATTTGCTTAATCTGCCAGGTGATGTTAGGATTATTAATAGCTCTCCCCCATTCGGAGTTATGTTTGATCCAGGAGATACTGCTGAAGTTACTTTAGAATTTTGTCCAAATCGCAAGCAAGAGATAGACTCTTTATTCTTAGGAGAAAGTATAGACCCATGTACATTAATGGAAGAGACCCAAATCTTCGGTACTGGCTACGCACCTGAGTATCGCTTTAAAACTGATATTTCTGAGAATTTTATGCTATCCGACACTCTTTATGCTCAAATCTCAGATACCATAACTATTCCTATATATTTCGAGAAGGATTTTTCGGCATTACGCAATAATATTATGTATTGGTTAGAGGACATGAGATTTGATGTTACTTTGCAATACAACAAGAGAGCATTAAAATACTTGAGCTATATCAATACTATTGATGCACAAACCAATCTTGTATATGAACATGGTAAGATTATATTGCTGTATGCAAATGTAGATTCATTAAGAGCAGGTAAAATAGCAGAAGCAAACTTTCTGATAACTGTGCCAGACTCAACCAGCACTGAAATAATAGTCTCGGCTGATAGCTTCGATACAGATTCAATTTTGTTTTATGATCTAATCCCCGAAATGACAAGATCTTGGTTTATATCTTCAGAAAAATGCGAAATAGAGCAAGTTTCTTTTACAGAAGGTGAGGATTTTTCTCTATTGCAGAATGTACCAAACCCTTGGAGCATTTCTACAAGCATTACATTTACATTACCAAAAGAAAGCAATGTCGAAATTGTGATTCATTCAATGCAGGGATTAGTTCTTAGCAATTTAAACTTTGATAATCAGAAATTCACAGAAGGTACATACACCTTGAATTTAGATTCTCAGGAATTGAATTCAGGTATTTATTATTACACATTAAAAACAGAGTATGGGACACTAACGAGATCAATGGTATTGGTAAAGTAGTTGTTAATCTATAACGGTCAGACTAAGAAGCAAAGTATTTTCATAATGATTACTATACGCCTAGAGAACAAAAAATTCTCTTGGCGATAGTCTGTCAATCAACTGATACCGAAAATATAATTTCTACTCTTCGATTTTTAGCTCTTGATTCATCTGTATCATTATTTGTGATTGGTTTATTGAAGCCATGTCCTTCAGTAGAAATTTTTTCTACGGGGCAACCCTTTCCAATCATGTATTCCTTTACTTGCATAGCTCGCTTTCTGGATAAAATAAGATTATAATTCATTGAACCTATATTATCTGTGTGGCCATGAACTTCAATGGAAACCTCAGGATATTTATTCATAAAGTTTATAAGCCGATCGAGTTCGGGGTAGGACTCCTTTCTTAGTATATAATCATCATATTCAAAAAAAATATTATTTGCTATTATTGATATCTTCTGATCTTTTAGTTCATAAACTGGTGGCAGGAAAATATCAACAATTATAATTGAATCCTTAGGTACTCCCCTTAGATCAAGATTATCAGATGCTGATATATAGCCCTCCTTTTCAGCAAAGAAGCCATATTTCTTGCCATAGTTAAGAACAATGATGTATGCACCAGTCTTTGGATCGGAACTTAAATTGCCTATTTTCTCACCTGTTTTTAAATCTTCCCATTTAATATTTGCTTTCAATGGAATTCCAGATGTGCTTTTTACTATACCTTTTACAGTAGCAACTTTCTCTGGCTTCAATGACTGAGGTAATGTAACTGAGTAAATGTCCCAACCACCATATCCGTCCTTACGGTCAAATCCTGCAAAAAAAGCAGAATCACCGGATAAAGAAACTACATATCCCCAGTCATCGCTTGCAGTATTTATTTCTTTTCCGAGATTTATCGGTTCGCTCCAATCTGTCCATGTATCTTCTTTAAGCCGATACGATTTGAACACATCAAGACCACCCAAACCTGGATGGCCATCAGAACTGAAATATAAAGTCCTACCGTCAGGATGGAGATAGGGAGCTCGCTCAGAAAATGGAGTATTAATTCTCTGTCCAAGATTAATTGGATCTCCCCAACCGCTATCTGTGATGAATGAAATATAGATATCCATGTTCCCCATAGTACTTCCATGATGTAAAGAGCCATAAGGAATAAAGTCTCCAATACTTCCTGGTCTATCTGAAGAGAATATTATTGCTTTGCCATCAGGAGTGATATTAGCTGATTCATCGGTATATTGAGAATTTATAGGCATTGGTAGCTGCTCCAAACCGTTCCAGCCATTCTCTAACTTATGAGCGAAAAATATATCGAAATTGCCAAAAGTTCCATCGAAAGTTCCAGATAGCAATAAAGTGTTTCCATCAATCGAAACGTTATCTACTGTCTCATCATTCTTTCCGTTCAAAGCTCTTCCTAAATTTTCTGGCTTTTGCCATTCACCATCTTCATACATAGAGACATAGATATCAGTTCCCCCATAGCTATTCTTTAACTGGCTGGAAGAAAAGTAAAGAAATTTCCCATCTGGTGTAGGAGTTGGGTCCCATTCGCTTGAACTTGTGTTAATTGGATTTCTTAAATTATTAACGACTATTCCTTCCTCAGGAGCTTCTAAAATCTGTAAAATACTCTCTAATACTTCATCATTATTATTGAAAATTGGCAAATAACCTCTTATTATACTAGACGCTGAATCCCATGATCTACGATTAATAAATGGTTGGATTAACAGTTTTATTGCAACAATAGAGTAATCTGATGGAGCTTTTTCTTTGATATACTCATCATAAATATATATCATGTCGTCCTGTGGTATTTGAGTAAGCATAATATCCTCAAGACGTTTCATCTGATCATCAAGGAATAACTCGCTATCTGGAAAAAGATCATAATATATAGAATATACTTTGCGAGCTACTGCCGCCCTATTTGCATAAGCATGCAGGTTTGCAAGATGAACAACTAAACGCATTGCACTGTCGGCAGGAGCATATTCATTAATATAATCATCCCATATTCTATAGGTTTCCTCACTGAGTTTCATTCGCATAAGTTCCTTCTGGCTAAAGCAATTCAGCGAAGCTATAATAAGTATAACTATGACGAGAATGAATCTCAAATTAATATCTCCCACTTATGAATTCAGGGGGCTAATAAGCGATATTTTCTTACCATTTATCCAAGTTTCTTTAACATGGTTGATACCAAAATGGTAAAAAAGATCTGTGTATGAATCTATATTACAAACAATGAAATTAGCATCTTTGCCAGGTTCCAAACTTCCCATCTTGTGGGATTGTTCTATTGCAGCGGCTCCGTTTAGTGTTGCAGCAGTAATTGCTTCCTAGGCAGTCATATTCATATTTATCACAGAAAGAGATAATATCAACTGCATATTCTCAGTAAATGAAGATCCTGGATTGCAATCAGTAGATATAGCCGTTATGCAGCCACTGTCAATTATCTTTCGGGCATTTGCATAAGGCATTCTGATAAAATATGCTGTACCAGGCAACAGACATGCCACAGTGTTTGCTTCTTGCATAGCTTCAATTCCTTCATCACTGACAAAAAGTAGGTGGTCGGCTGATATTGCTCCAAGTGATGCAGCTAAAGAAGCTGAACCGAAATCCGCAAGCTCGTCGCAATGAACTTTTAATTTCATCCCATAGCTTAATCCGGCTTTTAATATCTCCTCCCCTTCAAGCAAGGTGTAGTATCCTTTGTCAATGAATGCGTCGCAATAATCGGCAATACGCATTTCGGCAACAGTCGGTATCATCTCGCGTTTTATTATATCAATATACATCTGTCTGTTTGATTTATACTCTGGTGGTACGTCGTGAGCACCAAGAAAAGTAGCAGATATATGCATATCAAGCTCTTTTTTAAGATGATCAATCGCTTGGAGCTGGCGGATTTCACTTTCCAAATTAAGCCCATATCCACTTTTTACTTCCATAGCAGTAGTGCCATAACTCATTGCTGAGTGCGCAAGCTGTCTGCCTCTCTTAACTAATTGCTCCAATGATGCCTGGCGAGTTCCTTTCACAGTAGTTAGTATTCCTCCACCCTCTTGGGCTATCTCTTGATAAGTAACGCCCCGGAGACGCCTCGCAAATTCACCAGAACGATTACCACCAAAAACTATATGAGTATGGGAATCTACAAAGCCAGGAAGAATCGTTTTTCCATTAGCATCAATAGTGCTTTCTATATTAAACTTCTTATTCTTTATCGCTTCTTCTGCTGATTTGGTTGTTCCTACGAAGAGTATCTTATCATCAAAAATTATTGCTCCGTCTTTTATTTCGCCGATGTCCTGCATTTCCTTGCCTATCTTATATTTTTTACCATCAGCATTAACAGTAACCAGCGAGCTGATATTCTTAACTAAAGTTGCCATAACATTCCTTTATTATTGGTATTGTTCCTATCTATTTTATGTTCAACATCTCCAACCACTCTTGCTATAGGGGTAGTAAGATAAAATTTCCTTTCTTCCTAAAAGTTGGTGGTGAGTGTTGAATGAATTTATATTTCCTTTTTAAACCTCATAATCTACTACTCTCGATTCATCAATTACCTTAAGAATGAATTCTAATGCTTTTTGATGATCTGGATGCTTCTTGTATTCATTTAATTCTTCAACAGAATGGAATCCTGAGATAAGACAAATATCTGCTGACGAGGGTAATTCTGAGAAATTGATACCAACTTCGTATAGTTTAATCTGACTAATTTTGTCTGGTAGAGCTTCTAAAATCTCTTTGATTTTTTTAGAATTATCTACTTTTGTATTTCCTTCTGCCTCTGCCTTTAATCTGAACATTACAATATGTTTAATCATTTTGTTGCTCCTTATATAAATTCTTTTAGAAGGATATTCGATTAAGATATTGGAATTGTAAAGTAGAAAGTTGTTCCTTTGCCAAGTTCGGAATCGAACCAGAGCTTACCACCATTTTTTTCAGCATATTCTTTACATAAAATCAATCCCAAACCACTTCCTTGCTCGTCGTATGTCCCAACTTCAATGTTTTTATGCTTTAAGTCAAATAAGGTTTTAGCAACTTCATCTCGTATTCCAATTCCATTATCAGAAACTGAGCATTCTAACATATTCTCACTATTTTCGATGGCTTTAATTGTTATTAATCCTCCTTTGTTAGTGAATTTCAATGCGTTCGATATTAGATTTCTGAATATACCAGAAATCATGTTGAGATCACCATAACATCTAATGTTTTCATCTATATCATCTTTGATCTTTATGTTTTTATCAAAAGCATAAATATGATAAAGCTTGCAACAATTATCTATAATCTCTTTAATGTTAAGTGTCATAAAATTAACTTTGAAAGTGTTTCTTTCTAATCGAGACCATTCCAAGAGGTTATCTAATAAATTATACAAATGAGTGGATGATTGATATAATGAATTCGCATACTCATTTATATCCTGGAATGCCATATCAAAATAATTCTCAGCCAAGTATTTTGACAAACTAATGAATCCTGATAATGGATTTTTAATATCGTGGGCAATTATAGAGAAAAACTTATCCTTCTCTGCAAGAGCTTGCTGAAGTTCTTCTTTTGATCGAAGAAGCTGCTGTTGTAGTTTTCTTTCCTCTGTAATATTATGAAAGATACATTGGGTTTGAATAAAACTATTAAAAACATCGGATAAAACTTTCCCATTGAAGGAAACTAATATCTCTGTTCCATCTTTACATATCATCTCAAATTCGATACCAAGAATGTATCCGACTTTTTTAAACTTTGGGAAATTCGTTTTAAAGACTTCTCTATAATCCTGATGTAGAAAATCAGAAAAATTCCTTCCGATTACTTCACTCTGATCATATCCCAATACTTTACACCATTCATCATTAACAGAAATAATATTTCCTTCTGCATCAAGTGACTGGTAGCTAAGAGGTGCTTTTTTGAACAAGAGTTTATATTTTTCTTCGTTTTCTTTTAGTGCTGTTTCAATATTTTTCCGATCAGTAATATCCTGAGCAATAGCTAGCAAAACCTTCT
>Ga0272443_10002984_pt1 | contig 20644 bp, 12 predicted proteins | sample SSMAcet12_FD_193581 | JGI IMG/M metagenome (GOLD analysis project Ga0272443, IMG submission 193581) | Marine sediment archaeal communities from Little Sippewissett salt marsh, Falmouth, MA, United States - SSM-Acet-12 | ecosystem: Environmental > Aquatic > Marine > Wetlands > Sediment ... | reverse complement strand
GATCCTGCTCGTCGACGATTATCCCGTCGCAGCCAGGGACCAGCTCGTCCGGACCTACCACTCCTTCGAAAAACACCCGGACAACCCCGTCCTGCCCGGCGACGCGCCGTGGGAGTACGACATTGTCTACGTCTACGGCACGTCGCTGCCTGACGAAACCGGCCAGGGTTATCGACTCTGGTACCACGGCCTGCCCACTGCCCACGAAGAACAGGTTTACCGCCTCATGTATGCGACCAGCGAAGACGGCGTCACGTGGAACAAACCCTCCCTGGGCATCGTCAACTGGTTCGGCTCGACGGACAACAACATCTTCATCAATCGTACGGACCGCGACCACATCCCCTCGATCATCCACACGCCCTGGGACCCCGATCCGAACAAACGTTATCGGATGATCAACTGGGACAGTACCTACGGCGCGTATCTCGGCGCCTATTCCGCCGACGGGATTCACTGGACCGACTCGCCGGCCAACCCGTTGTTTTACCGGGGCGGGGATGTCGGTCAGTTCGTCTGGGATCCGCACACGCAGCGCTACCTCGGCTACGTCAAGCTCGGTGTCGACGTTCGCGGGATGCGCCGCCGGGCGGTGGGCTTCACCACGTCGACCGATTTCGAGACCTGGTCGGACCCCACGCTGATCCTGGCCCCCGACGACGTCGACGATCGTTGGGCCAGCATGTACGGCCCGCAACGCACGCACTTCTACGGCATGTCTTCATTTGCCTACGAGTCGATGTACATCGGCTTCGTTTGGATTTTCCGCGCAATCGATTTCCAGGGCTACTACGACGGCCCGATCTTCGTCGAGCTGGTTACCAGCCACGACGGCGTCAACTGGTTCCGTCAGGAAGGCGACCGCCCGCCGATCCTGGAGTTGGGGCCGGCCGGCAGTTGGGACGACGGCATGCTGTTCACCACGAACCACCCGATCGTCGAGGGCGATACGATCCGCCTCTACTACGGGGGTGTTGACGGCCTGCACGCGGGCCCCGTCGAAGACTGGACCGCGGCCATCGGCCTGGCGACACTGCGCAAGGACGGGTTCGCCTCGCTCGACGCCGGCGCGACGCCCGGCACGATTACCACGAAACGGCTCGTCAACGCCCAGGGCCCGCTCCACGTCAACGCCGATGCGGCCGGCGGCTGGTTGACGGTCGAAGTGCTCGACGAGCAAGGCCAGGCCATCCCCGGTTATACGAGCGCCGAATGCAATGCCCTTCGGGCCGACACCGTCGACGCGACGATTACCTGGCAAAACCATACCGAACTGCCGGTCGGCTACCCAGCCATCCGGCTGCGCTTCACCCTTCAGAACGCCTCGCTCTATTCGTTCATGGCCGGCGGCGATGTGAGCCTGCTCGATGAGCCGGCCGGCGTCGCATTGGAAAGCCTCTATACCTTCGAAGCCTACGCGGGGACGACGGCCGCCGACCAGCGCTGGCAGGACGGCGCCCAGGTGATCTCATTCCACGGGGTTACCGACGTCGAAACCGATCCGGCGAAGGCATGTTTCGGCCAGCACGCCGCGCGGATTTCCGATCCGGCCGGCTCCTTCGGCTGGCTGAAGCTGGCTGACACCACGGACCTCACGACGCAGTTCACGCTGGCTGCCTGTGTCAAAGTCGAAAGTTACTACGGCGGACGACTTTTCAGCACCTACGATGGCGAAGACGGCATCGGTACGTCCCATCTGACCTTCAGCTTGAACTTGGCCGACTCGTCCACGGTGAGGCTGATCTGCAAAGGTATCGCCGTCAATTCGCAAACCGTCACCTTCCTCCCGGACACGTACCACCACGTGGCGGCGACATACGACCAGGGTCTTGTGACCCTCTATTTTGACGGGGTACAGGTGGGCCAGGGTTCGGTGGGCGGCGGGGCGCCGATTCTCCTTGAGCGCAACCTGCAGATGGGCCGCGACGCGGAATTGGAAAACTGGCAGCAGTTCATCGGCTGGGTCGATGACGTGCTCGTCCTGCAGCGAGCGCTGTCAGGGCAGGAGGTAGCCGACTTGGCGCAGCAGGGGGCCGAGGTGTTTTTCGGGATCGGTGCGGTTCCAGGCGACTTCACCGAAGACGGGATCGTCGACGAACTCGACTGCGCCGTGCTGCGCGACGCCATGCGCTCGTTCGTGGGCGATGATAACTTCATCCCGACCGCCGACCACGACGGCAACGGCCGACTCGACTGCGCCGACGCGGACGCCTGGCTGGCTGACTACCGCGCGTACGTGGGCGACCCCGATGCGCCGGACCCCTGCGGCCTCATGGACCCGACCGACAGCGACGGCGACGGCGTCCGCGACCTGTGCGACTTCTGCCCAGGCACGATCGGAGGGGTTATTGTCGACGCATATGGTTGTCCGAATGTTGATATCCCCGGTGATATGGACGCCGACGGCGACGTGGACATGGATGATTTCGGGTTGTTCCAGGCTTGCCTGACGGGTCCCATTCTTCCCCAGGAGGATCCGGCCTGCGACGGGGCGCACTTGAGCGGCGACGACCATGTAGACCGCTCGGATACGTTGCTGTTTCTGGGTTGCATGAGCGGCCCTAACGTGGCGGGCGACCCTGCCTGCCTCGGAAACGCGCCCTGAGCCGACGACGCTGTCTGTTCCTCGTGAAAAAACGATTCTTCTGATGGCAGCCCCCCTTTTTTGCCAACCGGTCCGGCCGGTTCTATCCTGGACAGCGGTCCGTGCAGTTGCCGACACTGTGCGTGATGCCGGTACCATCCCGCCCGACAAGGAGGGTCTGTGTAATGTACTGTCGTCCATTTTGGACAAGCGCGTTGTTGGTTGCAGCCCTGTCCGGCGGCGCCCTTTCTGCTGCCGCGCCGGCGGAAGATGATGTCGAGGGCGCCCGGCAATGGATCGAGCGGTTCGCGTTTGTTCCGCCGGACGTTTGGGAGGAGGGCGTCTGTCCGCCGAGCGGCGAACCGCTGCCCACCTTCGAGGTCACGCCCTCCCGTGCGGGCCCCCAACTCGTCCGCGTTTCGCTGCCCTTCGCGCCGGGCACGTTTCCGGCCGAGCTGACTCTCGCGATCCATGCCGGCAGTGAGGTCATCGCACCCGATGTGCGCCCGCTGACGTATCATCCCGGCAAGCCCCGGAGCGTCCGCCGCGCGATCGTGGCATTCGTCTATCCCTTCCCGGACACCTCGCCGCGGCGTTTCGTGCCTGTTTTACGCGCATGCGAAGCGGAAGCCGGCCCACAGACCGCGCCGACGGAACGTTTCGACGGACGGATCGGGTCGACGCGGATCGTGCTGGACAGTGACGGAGCCACGATCACCCGCGGCCCGACCACGTTCAGGGCCGTCTTCGAAGCACCGCGGCGCGTCGGAACAACCCCCGGCACGGTCGAGATCATCGCCCAGGGCGATGCCTGCCTCTGGGTGCGCGTGCTTGTGCCGGACCGCGATTGGCCGCGGATTCTCGATGTGCGGGCGGACGCGCTGGGCACGGTCGCGCTGGGCGGCCATCTTCAGCGCGGGGTGGACGGGGGCGTGTATGAGACCGCGCCCGACATCGGCTGGCGGATCGAGGGGCCTGCCGTGGTTTCGCTCGATGTTGGCGACGCGCGGCAGAAGATTGGCGACGATGAGGTCGTGCATTCCTTCGCCGATGGCGTGGCGGCCGGGGCGGCTTTCGACGGCTGGCAGCTCGATCTGCCCGATGCGCACCTGAAGCGGCGGGGAACTTTCACGGCCCGCAATGAAGTCGATGGCGGCCGCGTGCGCTACATTCGCTGCAGGTCGGATGACAACGTGCCCCATCAGCAGCTCGCGTGGCGAGCTGCGACCGTCGTTCTGCGCGATCCGCAGGTCGCGCCGTTGTCTCCGTTGCTCGAGCCGCCGCACGAGGTCGCCATCGCCCCGAACGCCTTCGACCGCATCTATCATTGCGGCTTGCTGCCGGACCTCGAGCCGTGGCCGACATTGCGCAAGGCCTCCGCGTACCACATCGACAGCATGGCGGACTGCTATGCGCGCGGTGACGACTTCGGCAACATCTCCTCGATGCCGGACAGCGGTGTCTACGGGATGAACCGTCTCAACCACGCGCCGCCCATCCTGGAGAGCTATTACCAGACAGGCGATGCACGACTCCGCCGGGCCGCCCTGCTCTGGTGCCAGAACTACCATGACCTGTCGATCTGGTGGCAGGACGGCGGGACGCGATACAACAACATGGCTCGCCACCATGCCGAGTACCGCGACGACAGGTCGTTCATGTGGCGGTCCAAGCGGTCCGTCCATTTCTGCACGAAGGGCATCGACACGTTTTTTTACGCCTACGAAGAGACGGGCGACCCGCGGATGGCGACCGCCCTGCGCTGGCAGGTCGCCTACACCAACGCGAACGTCTTCGTCGACCGCGGCGAGTGCCGTAACATCGGTGATGTGGCCGACTACATGCGCCTGTACGCATTCACCGGTTTGCCGGCGCATCTCGAGCACGCGATGCGCCTGTTCCGCGAGCTGCGCACGAAACTGATGGATGACAACCTTTTTTCGCAGGGCGGCCAGCCGATCGTCGCGGATCCACCCTTCATCGACGATGACCCGATGGGGACGGCGCACCCGTTCGCCAAGCCCTACATCATCGGCTACGCCCTGGCAGGCTTGCCCGCGCTGGCTGAGCGGTTTCCCGACGAACCGCGCCTGGCCGACACGATCGCGGCTGTCGCGTCCTTCCAGGCCGACGCACAGGACCCTGTCGGCGGATGGCGTTACCCGCACCCGCGTTCGAGCACCATGCTCATTTCCCAGGCCATGGAGCACGCCGCCCAGCTCTGCCGGGCCGCCGCGTTTTTAGAGAGCCGTGGCCAACCCATCGACCACCTTCTCGCCGCGATCGAGCGGACTCTTCAAGGGCGCATCCAGGGATGGCAGAAGACCGGTCGGTTTTTAGCCGGCCTGCAGGGTTGGGAACGCAGCACGGGCTTCCTGAAAGAAGACCAGACTCTTCATGACCTTTACAGCAAACCCGAGGAACGCGATGCCAGCCGCGATTACACCGAAGGCCATATCAGCGTCGGGGGCGCGCCGCCGGAGGGCGTGGTCTATTGGCCCGAAGTGCTCGCGTTCTACCTCGTGCGTCGGCCGGCCGAGCGGCTGTTCAATACCAATAAAAAGCTTCAGGCCGTCCTCGACCGCATTCAGCCGACCGATCGCGGCTACATGCCGCCGTCACCGGACCCTGCGTACGTTCCGTACGGCGTGGAGGTCAACCTGCCGATCTTCCGCGCGACGTTGCTTGATCGGCTGACATTCCCCATGCGCTGGGATCCGTCCGGCCCGTTGAGCTTCGCAGAGTGGCGTAGCCTGGCCCGCGCGGAAGTCCTCGAATGCCTTGAGCCTCTGCCACCGCGGGCAGCCTTCGACTCCGTCGTCATCGCGCGCGAGGACCGCGGCAGCTACGAGGCACGCAAGATCGTGCTTAACATCTCGTCCGACAGCCGGATCCCCGCCTATCTGCTTGTGCCAAAGGGCGAGGGCCCGTTTCCGGCCGTTGTGGCTTTGCACGATCACGGCGCGCGGTTTTCCATCGGCAAGGAGAAGATGGTCCGGCCGATCGAACCGTCGCAAGAGCTGCGGGACGACTGCACCCAGTGGGTCCAGACCTGTTACGGCGGGCGATTCATCGGCGACGAGCTGGCCCGGCGCGGATATGTCGTCTTCGCGATCGACGCGCTGTTCTGGGGCGAGCGCGGCCGGAAGGGCGGTCCCGACTACGACGCCCAGCAGGCGCTGGCGGCCAACCTGTTTCAGCTCGGCTGCGCGTGGCCGGGCATCATCACGGCCGACGACATCCGCTCGGCCGAGTTCGTCGCCTCACTGCCCGAGGTCGATCCGTCCCGCATCGGCGCGGTCGGCCTGTCGATGGGCGCGCACCGCGCGTGGCTACTCGCGGCCCTGTCGGACCGGATTCGGGCGGCCGTGGCTGTCTGCTGGATGGGCACGACCGAGCACCTCATGGTCCCCGGCAACAACCAGGTCAAGGGGCACTCAGCCTACGCGTTCCTCGTACCGGGGCTGCGCAACCATCTCGACTACGCGGACGTCGCCTCGATCGCCTGCCCCAAACCGCTGGCGATCTACGACGGCCGGGACGACGCGCTGTTTCCCCTCGACGGTGTCGAGTCCGCCTGCGCGCAGATGCGCCGCGTCTGGGACTCGCAGGACGCAGCCGATAAACTCGTGACGAAAACCTGGCCTGTCGGACACGTGTTCAACGCCGACATGCAGGCCGAGGCGTTCGACTGGCTCGATGGCTGGCTGAAGCATGACAACAGAACGCCTCCCGAATGAGGGACCGACGCCACATAGCGGCCGCCTCTCCGACTTGCCCGCCCTTCGCCGTGACGGGTGGTGGTGAGGGAATTTTTCCCGTAGCGGCCGCCCCCCCCGTGGCGGCCGTTGCACGACGAAAGGAGAATCCATGCTCAGAGATATGGCTGTCGTGTGTGTGTTGACGTGTCTGCTTACTTGCCCGGCCGTAGGTGCATGGGACGTGCTCGAGGCCCGGTGGCGGCCGGACGCCAACCCCTTCGCCGACGAGCAGGTGTGGGAAGATTTCTTCTGGGCCGAGGGCTGGAGCCATCCCGAGCAGTTCTATCCCCACCACTTCAGACCGGCCGGCAGCGTCCATGTTTTGCTGCGGAACGACTCGACCGGGGAGCGGAAACTCGCGCTCACGCACATCGACGGCGAGCCCGTCGAGGAGGTCACCACGACGCCGACGCGGACGGCCCGGGTCATCTACCATTTCGTCGATCCGCCGACGGTTCCGCCCCGCGGGTCCGCCGAGTGCGTCGTCCGGCTGCGATCCGTACCCGACGAACCCGTCACGCTTCGCTTCCAGGCTGACGGGGACGCCGGTTTCGATATTGTCGTACCTGACACGCCCCCTCGTGTGCGGTTCGAGTCGATCGCTTTTTCGTCTGCCATCGACCGCGTCTACGTTTACCTGCGGTCGCTCGACAACGCGCCCATACCCGGCGGTCGGCTGTCGCTGGACGGCGTCGAGCTCGACAACGAGCAGGTCCGCTGGGTGCCGGGGCCGGCCGGTTCGGGGCTCGCGCTTATCGAGGCCGCACTCGAGCCTGCCTGGTTGCCCGGGTCGTTCCACCTCGTGAGTGTTGCTTGGCCGAACGGTGAGCGCCTCGCTTTCCGTATCCGCGCATGGGACCATCATTTCGCCATTGGTCTGTTCGGCGACCGCGACGAACCCTGCGTTCGCGCCGCCAGGGAGCACGGTTTCGACACGTATTACACGCCCGGACCGGCGCCCGTTTTCGATGAGCTGGGCATGAATTACATTCTCACCGGCGGTTACGGCCAAGGTCGGCAGCGGACGGCCACACAAAGCGGCACCCTTTTCCTCTACAACCTCGACGAGCCCGATGCCCACGATTGCATGGAGATCACCACGCTGCCCTGGATGGATCGCCTCGGTGTCAATGCGATGCACAAGGTCCTGCCGATCCTCCGCCAGCAGCGCGAGGCTGCCCCGAACGTGCCGAACCTCGTCCTGACCGACAACACCTACAAACCGGCCAACTGGTACGTTTACGGCCAGATCGCCGACATCTATTGCACCGACCCCTACGTGCCGATCTCGGCCGAGCAGCTCGAGCGCGTGCCGACCTCGCTGCGCGTCGCGCACGACGCGTGCAGCCCGCACCCCCTGACGGCGATCATCTGGGCGACGGGTAACACCGGCCACCCCTGGGCGCAGCGGCCGCCCACGCCGGACGAGGAACGCATGATGGTCTTTTATGCGCTGGGATGTGGGATCAAGGGCCTCGGCTATTTCGCCGACTACGACCTCGAGGCTGAGGGCGGACGGTTCTTCGCCTTGCGGCACAACGCGCCGCTTCTGGCCGAGGTCAAAAACATCAACGCCGACGTCCGCGCGCTGGCTGACCACCTGGCGGTCGCCTGCCCCGTTCCCGGCGATTACGGCCACCGACACGTCTGGGTAAGCAGCCTGATGGCTGGTCCCGACAGGATAATCGTCGTCGTCGTCAACAAGCGCCACGAGATTGCCTACAATACGGTTGGGCACCACCCGGTCCATCTTGTGGCCCACGACGTGGACCTGTCGGTTCCCGTACCGCCGCATTTTGCCGACTGCACGGTCCAGGAAGTCCGGCAGGGGCAGTTCGTGGAGGCGGCGGCCTACGTCGAGAATGCCCGTTTGCGGCTTTCGCTGGACACGATCGACACGGCGAGGGTGTTCATCGTCACCGCGGCGAGGTAGCGACGCGGCGACCGAGGCGCGGACCAGATACCTGAGAAGGCATCGTAGAAAAATCCTTATCGACAACCGTGGAAAGGTTCAGTGTCCATGTCCATTCGAAATCCCGCGGTGGCCGGCCAGTTCTACCCAGCCGATTCCGATGCGTGCCGATCCGAGGTGACGGCCTGTCTGGAGCCCCCGCGCGAATTCCGGGCGGCCACCTCGACCCGTCTTGTCGGCGGGATCGTTCCCCACGCGGGCTGGATCTGCAGCGGCGCGGTGGCCGGCGAGGTCATCACGGCCTTTCGCGACGCCGAGGTCGAGACGTTCGTCGTCTTCGGCGCGGTCCATCGCGTCAGCCGCCCGGAGGCCTCCGTCGATGCGCGGGGTGCCTGGCGGACGCCCTTGGGGACGATGCCCATCGACGAGGAGTTGGCCGCCGCAGCCCTGGACGCCACCGGCCTGGTTATCGAGGACGCGGCAAGCCACGCGGTCGAGCATTCGATCGAGGTGCAGCTTCCCTTCCTGCAAACGGTCCAGCCGGCCGCCCGTCTGCTGCCGGTCGGCGTGCCGCCTTTCGAGCAGGCACCGGCCGTCGGCACAGCCGTGGCGGACCAGGTCCGGCGGCTCGGCCGGCGCGTCGTGTTCATCGGCTCGTCGGATCTGACACATTACGGCCCGCGCTACGGCTTCATGCCGGCCGGCACGGGCCGACACGCGCTGCACTGGGCCAAGGCCAATGATCGGCGCATCATCGAGCTGTGCCTGAAACTCCAGGCCGAGTGCGTCGTCCCGGAAACCCGCGACCACCACAACGCCTGTGGCGGTGGTGCGATCGCGGCGACTTTGGCCGCCGCCCGCGCATCCGGTGCGACCGAAGGCGTACTCGTCCGGCACACGAGCAGCGCCGAAATACTCCGCGAGCAGTTCGGGCCTACGGCCGACGCCGTCGGATACGCCGGTATCCTGCTTTGCGGCCCGCGCACAAAAGTAAATGAGAGCAGCACATAGCAGGAAGGGCCGCCCCACCTTATTATTCTTTACCTCGGAGTCTCGCATGGCTGAAAACGCGCCGGGCACACAGGGTTCGACCGCCAAGGGGCTTTTCCGCACGCGCGTGGTGGCCAACGTGCCGCTCTGCCGGGAACATCACCGGCTGACGTTGGAGGCGACCGGCTTTCCCGATGCGTCGCCGGGCCAGTTCCTCCAGATCCGCTGCGCCGCGCCCGATGAGCCGCTCGGTGCCGGTCCCGTGCTCATCCGTCGGCCGTTCAGTATCGGCGGCCTCGAACGCAGCGGGGTCGTGAGTCGTCTGTCGATCCTGTGGCGCGTGCTGGGACAGGGCACGCGCTGGATGGCGAGGTTGAATCCCGGCGACGAGGTAGAGGTGCTGGGGCCCCTCGGCCATCCCTTCAGGATCGATCCGGATCGGCCGCTCGCCTGGCTGGTCGGTGGAGGCATCGGATTGCCGCCCATCCTGTGGATGGCCGAGTTCGTCCACCGCACCGGCAAACAGGCGGTCGCCTTCTGCGGCGCCCGGACGGCCGACCTGCTGCCTTTGCAGTTGTTGGCCAGTTTTGACCGTGCGGGCTGCCAACCGCAGCAGGGCGTCGCGGAGTTCGACCGATGGGGGATTCCGACGCTGGTCACCACCGACGACGGTTCGCTCGGTGCAGCCGGGCAGATCCCCGAGCATTTCGCCGCCTACCTCGATGCACACGCCGCGCAGCGCGACCGGGCCGTCGTCTACACCTGTGGTCCCGAGCCGATGATGCGGGCGGTGGCGGAAGCCTGTGACAAGCGGGGGGTGCTCTGCCAGGTCTCCATGGAACGGATGATGGCCTGCGGGATGGGTACCTGCCAGTCCTGCGTGACGCGGATCCGCGATGACGCGGATCCGGAAGGCTGGTCCTATCGGCTCTGCTGCACGGACGGACCGGTATTTTTGAGCCGGGACATCCTCTGGGATCAGGTGCCGCTCAAGGACGAACCGGGCGGCCGCTCGGAGTAAATAAGTTCTTGTAAAAAAGTAAGTTAGAACAAATCGCTCGGCTCGCTTGCCCCGGGCTATAAGATCCCCTGAAAAGGTGATGGCCTTTTTCCAGCTGTGTGCCTGATTCGGGTAGAGCCAGCAGGTGGACTGGAACGTGGGTGCATGTTGGACGATAAATAATGCATGGTTTGGCACGGGGTCCAGCGATGTCCCGCGTTCTAGAAGCATCTGTGGAAACACCCGAGAAGGCCGAGTACCTCGGTACGTACGCCGATGGGATGATCCGGCTGGCCGGTCCGGTGGATTGGCCGGACGGTACGCCGGTGTGTGTGCATGTGGCGGAAACTCCCGCGCCGGAGGAGCCTGTCGCGGAATTCGGCAAGGTCATCATCGCCGGCTTCGGGTTGGCCGGCCGGTGGGTGGCCGACATCTTCAACCGCCACTCCATCGCGTACGTTATCGTGGATACGAACCCCGAGACGATCGCGTCCCAACGTCGGCTTGGACACGAGGCGATCGAGGGCGACATTGCTCAGGCTGACACCCTTGTCCGGGCCGGCATCGAAAACGCCTCTGTCTTGGCGCTGACCATTCCCGACGAGTCGGCGGTCCTTGAGGCGACGCGGCTGGCGCGCGAGATGAAGCGCGGTATTTACATCGTCGCGCGAACGAGTTATCTGTCTTCGGGTTTGCGGGCCTTTCAGCTCGGAGCCGACGAGGTCGTCAAGGCTGAGCAGGCGGTCGCGCGGCAGTTCTACGAGATGATGCTCCGCAAGCTGGGCTCCAGGCTGGTCGGCCCGGACCCCGCTGGCTGAAAGAGAGCGGCCGCCGCTCGTACGGCGAAGTCACCTGGAGGCGTGCGGCCCATGTCCGATGATCCCGCCCTGGTTGCCAGGCATCGTATGGTCAATGAGCAGATCCGTGCGCGGGGGATCACCAATCCCCGCGTGCTCGAGGCGATGACGACCGTTCCCCGTGAATGCTTCGTGCGGGCGTGCGACCAACGCGATGCGTTGGCCGACCGTGCGCTGCCGATCGAGCACGGGCAGACGATCTCGCAGCCATACATTGTGGCTGCGATGACCGACGCGCTCGACATGCAGCCCGACCACACGGTTCTGGAGATCGGTACGGGCTCGGGCTACCAGACGGCCGTCCTGGCCTTTCTGGCCAAACACGTCTACACCGTCGAGCGAATCGCCGAGTTGCAGGAGGCGGCACGCCGCAAGCTCGAAGCGCTGAACATCCAAAATGTTTCCTGGCGGGTTGCGGACGGCACGATCGGCTGGCCCGAAAACGCGCCCTACGACCGGATCATCGTGACGGCCTCGGCGCCGGACGTACCGGACAGCCTTGTCGCGCAGCTGGCCGACGGCGGGCGCCTCGTCATACCTGTTGGCCCGGCCGAGCAGCAGATGCTCGTCGTCATGGATCGGCGCGGCCAGAGCCTGACCGAGACGCGGCGGTTGCCCTGCTGCTTCGTCAAATTGTTCGGCCGGGAAGGCTGGCCGGAGAATCCTTGACAGGCGGAGAAGCAGTGTCGCGAAGCAAGAAAAAAGCTCACGCAGAGCCGGCTTCGCGGCTGTCGCTGCTACGCCGTGACAAAGACGCGGAGAGAAAAAACTTCGCCCCTTTGCGTGCGACAAGTGGCGGCTGGTCCCTCGCATCGAAAAGGTCCGGCAAAATTGCACGGGGCGGCCCATCGTGCCATGACAACCTGGAGAGATGGGCTCAAGCCAGGTCCGGCAGGTCCATCCAGCGCCGCTGCCGCCAGGATTCGAGGCCTTTCTCCGCGAGCTGCACGCCCTTGGCTCCTTCCAGCAGGTTCCAGGTGAATGGCTCGCCGGCGACGACGTGCTTGAGAAACAGCTCCCACTGGGCCTTGAAGGCGTTGTCGAACGCGCGCGTGTCGGGCACGAGCGTCCAGTCGTCGAAATAATTCAGCGGGCTGTCGACGTCCGGGTTCCAGACGGGCCGGGGCGTCGCGGCGGCCGGCTGGATCCGGCACGCGCGGAGGCCGGCGACGGCCGACCCCTTCGTGCCGTCCACATGAAGCGTCAACAGATCGTCCCGCCGGACGCGTACGCACCAGGACGAGTTGATGTGCGCGACGATGTCGTTTTCCAGCTCGAAGGTGGCATAGGCTGCATCGTCCGCCGTCACGTTGTAGGGGCGGCCCTGCTCGTCCCAGCGCTTCGGGATGTGCGTGGCGCCGCGGCAGGAGACCGCCCGCACGCGGTCGATCAGGTTGTCCAGCACGTATCGCCAGTGGCTGAGCATGTCGAAGATGATCCCGCCGCCTTCGTCCTTGCGGTAGTTCCAGGAGGGTCGCTGGCAGGACACGACGTCACCCTCGAAGACCCAGTAGCCGAACTCGCCGCGGACCGAAAAGATCCTGCCGAAAAAGTCCATGTCGCGCAGCATCCGCAGCTTCAGCAGGCCCGGCAGCCAGAGCTTGTCCTGCACGACGCCGTGTTTGACGCCGGCCTTTTCCGCCGCGCGATAGAGCGCCATCGCATCGTCCGTCGACAGGGCCGTCGGCTTCTCGCAGTAGACGTGCTTGCCGGCCTCGATCGCCTTGCTGACCGACGCGACCCGCCGATCGGTCGTTTGCGCGTCGAAATAGACCGCGTTGCCCCGGTCGGCCAGTGCCTCGTCGAGGTTCGTCGTCCATCTGTTTACACCGGCCATCTCGGCCAGCTGGCTCAGCTTCTCGGCATTGCGCCCGACGAGAACGGGGGCCGGTACAACCCTTCGACCGTCGCCGGTCACCACGCCCCCCTGCTTGATGATCGGGACGATCGACCGCATGAGGTGCTGGTGGGTGCCCATGCGCCCCGTCACGCCATTCATCACGATGCCGATTGTATGAACCTTGCCCTCTGCCATGATCGCCTTTCCCTGTCGACTGGAACGCCCCCCTTGAACACCGGATACGAGTCGATGATCCCGGGAAACTCCTTCTGTCACTCGCTCACTTCGTCCGTTGCGCCCGGTGCTTCCGTGCACTGCGGCCAGGCACCCTCGGGCAGCGGCGGCACATCGGCACCGGCGCGTGGCAGCGTGCCGGACAGCTCCTGCCGCCAGTGCGCGACGTCGCCGGCCGGCCCGTAAACGTAAAGCATCGTCAGCGGCGAGTGCCCGATATTGGTAATCTGATGAAACTCGCCCGGCGGGATCTGGACGCACTGGCCGCCGTGAACCTCGCGACGTTCGTCACCCAGGCACATCTCGCCGACCCCGTCGAGGATGAAATAGATTTCCTCGGACTCCTGGTTGTGCCAGGGAACCTGCCCGCCTTCCGGTTCCAGCGTCACATAGCCCATGCAGAAGTTCTTGAGCTGGATCGGCGAGGCTCCTCCCACGAGATTCTGCGTCCGCCGGCGCGCCGGGTACGTTCGCCCCTCGATTCTGCTCAGGTCCGCAATAATCATCCCGCACCTCCGGCCAACGGGCCGCCCTGCAACCGGCGCCCTTTGCCCTGTTTCGATCACCCGCCCCAGAACGTCCAGACAGGCTCGCCGTGGATCTGCCGCCATACGAGCAGCGCCGCCTCCCGCGCGTGGTAGTCGCCCCACATGCTCGATTCACCGCAGGGCACCTTTCGACCGGCCGGGATGTGGTCCCATCCGTTGGGCTGATGGTAGATCGAGTGGAGGATCAGCCCCTCGTGGTCGGGTTCCGTGCTCAGGTAAGGTTCACCGAGCAGCGTGTCGAGTACCGTGAGACCCGCCTGCGTGTAGCGCGCGCCCGCTTCCGGAGAGCCGGCCGCTTCGAGGTACCGGCCCAGTCGCAGCAGCCCCTGTGCGGCGATCGTGGCGGCCGAGCTGTCCACCGGCTCGTAATCGTTGAACGGGTCGGCCGGCCGGTCGAGGTAATCGCCCATCGCCGCCAAACCCGGCGCGGCGGTGTCCCAGTAGGGCACGCCGTCGGTCGGCGTGTTGGCCATGTAGAAATTGCAGGTGGCCAGCGCCGCTTCGCGCGTGAACGACTCGATCTCCGTCCGGCCGCCCAGATCGGCCAACGCCGCGTCGGGCACCGTCTTGAAAAACTCCAACTGCTCGGCCAGCCCCAGCATCACCCAGGCCAGCCCGCGCGTCCACGTGCTGAACGGCGAATAGCCCTGCTGGGTGTTCGGGCAGCGGTAGCGGCCGTCATTGATGTTGAAGATCGACTCGTGCGCGACGCGGCCGCGCACGTCATACGCATCGCGGTCGCGGCCGTAGTACACGACGTATTCAGCCGTCGTCCGCATGTGCTCGACAATTCGACGCAGCAGGCAGATCCGCTCCTCGTGCTCGCCCATGAGCACGTGACCGAGCCGATGCGCGACGGCCAAAACGCGCAGCGAACGAAGCGTGTCGGCAAACAGCGAGTGCGGCCCGTTGAACGAGTAGATGTACCCGCCGCCCGATTCGGTCCGCGTCCACCGCCGCGCCTGGACCGCGCCCGAGCACTTGAGGGCCAGCTCGTAAAACCGCCGCTCCCAGGCGTTGTCCGCCAGTTTGCCCTCGTTCATCAGGCGAAGCAGGTGGCCGAACGTGCTGATGTTGTTGAAGCCGTGATCGTGGACGCCCATGTGCGTGACGTGCGGGGCCATCACCTCGATCGTCCGATCGCGGCCGAGCTCCAGGAACGCCTCCTCGCCCGTCGCGTCGTACTGGAGGATGGCCGAGCCGAACTCGAACCCCTGCGTCCACTCCGTCCAGCCGCGCGACGTGTAGCGCCCGCGGACCGTGTAGACCGGCGAACCGAGCGAACGGTCGTACCGCTCAGCCACGAGCCGGATCTTGCGGGCCGACAGCTCCCAGAAACGTTCGAGCTTGGGCCGCAATTGCTTGCAGGTCCGTTGAGAGGTTTCCAGATCGATCACAGTTTCGCATCCTCGCATTCCAGGGAGTCGCGGGTGTGTGCCTTTGATCGAGCCGCGACCGTAAGGGAGCGACCTGTAGCGGCTTGTGTAACACTGCTCTGTGTACCACTGCTCTGTGAGCAGCGGTACGTCCGACGACCGCGCGACTCGACAGATACGGCACCTCGTCGAATGCGGCCGTAAACTGCTCTGTTTGAGCATGTTAATCGCAAGCAAGGGTAAGGGCCAAATCCGACCGCGCGTTTCCCGATCGCACTCGTCCGTCATCGTCCGCAGGTGGCCGCGGGGGCAGGCAGCACGCGATCGATCTCGTCGAGCCGGTACCCGAAACCGGGACCTCGCACCGTCGACCAATCGACGCACCCGCCCCCTCGGCGGTAGAGGCCGGGGTGGACGGCTGCCTCGGCCGCGGACGCTTCCGGGTAGAACTGCATCCCGTTCGTCTCGACGCCGGCAATCGTTCCAACGTGGGCGGCCAGCAGCACGTGCGGTATCTGCGCGAGCATCGGGTTGGTCAGGTCCTGGACCATGAGTGTCATCCCGTGCGCGCGCGCCCAGCAGGCGGCCAGGATCGCGCCCGTCTGCGTCTTGCACGTCTTGAGCGCCACGCCCGTCCAGCCGAGTTGCCGGCCGAGCCGGACGAGTCGCCAGTCGTGTGCGCTCTCGTCCATGAACAGCGGCTTGCGGGCCGACACGCCGTGCACGTCGATCCGGTGCTGCTCGAGTGCGTAGGGGAAGGGCTGCTCGACGTAGAGCAGCATCCCGTAGATGCGCGGCTGCTCGACCATGAGGTGGTCGAGGATCTCGGTCACGTAGCGCGGATCGGTTACCGTGCAGTTGAAATCGCTGCTGAGCCAGTACACCCCGTGGTCGATCGCGATGCGGCCGACCTGCACGAGCCGATCGTAGTCCCAGGTCGCATCGTTGCCGCGCAGCTTGACCTTGAGGCACTTGAGCTCGTCGCGCCGCACCCAGTCCGCCAGCAACACGGGGTAGCCGTCATCGGGTTCGTCGCCGGTCAGCTCCGAGCCGTCGATCGGGTCCGCCCCGCCGACGAGGTGCCAGGCGAGCAGTTTCCGCGGCGGGTTGTCCGCGAGATCGTCGGTGGGGTAGCGGCCGGCAAAGCGGACCTCGACGTTCTCGGCCGGCTCGAGGTAGGCAGCCAGGTCGAGGTTCATGAAATCCCGGTTGTATGTCGCGTAAACCGGCACTCCGTGCAGTCGGCCGTACGCATCGTGCAGCGCGATGTCGTAGGCTGAACAACATACCAGCGCCGCGAGCCAGGGCATTCGCTCGCCCGCCGACCGATCCCGGTTCTGCGCGTCGAGCAGACCCGGCAGCACCTCGACCTGGAACGCATGGCCGACCTCGATCGGATGGCCGGCCTCCGCGAAATCCGCCCAGGCGCGCGTTAGCTCGACGCAAAAAGCTTTCAGCGTCTCGTGGCGGTGCGCGTAGGGCAGTTCGCCCGGCCAGACCCATTGAACGCTCAACGGCGTCTCGCCCCAGCCCTGCGCGGTCCGCCCGGTTTCATCGCGCACCGTCAGTGCGACGCGCGCACACGTCACTTCCGTGAGCGTCTCGTGTCCGAACTTCAACGGCACGCGCGTGCGAACCGGCAGAAAATAGAGCGTCGCAGACTCGACGCGAACATCCGTCGGCTTACCCATCCGTCGATGCCCTCAAAGCAATGCCCGTATGAGCCTGCCGTCGTCGTCACACTTTCCAACGCTGTGGCTCGACTCGGATTGGATTCTACTGCCGGCTACAACGGGGCGAAAGATGACCGGAAGCTTCATCACTCCGAAGAGCCGATGTGTCGGCTGATGCAACAGGTTTTGCGCTTGCCGTTCGGATGCTCCAGCCACCGGCAAAGGACAGGGCCGCATCGTTCTGCGCCCGTCGCCTTCGCTTTCAAGCCGCCTGAACGACCAGGGGCGCGGGAGGGATCGGTCCTTTGTTCCAAGCGCCGACAGGGGCAACATCCCCGGTTATGATAAAAACGCGTTTGCCAAAGGGATGGGTCGACAAGTTCGCCTGGGAGACATGCCATGCAGCGCCGTCCACCTTGCATCGTGCCCGTCGTGCTCTTTCTGACGATCCTGAACGTGCTGAACGTCGCGCTGGCGGCCGAAGCGACCGCATCCGCGCGTTCGTCCCCCACACAAAGCGGCGCCGCCAGCGCGAGGCGGCCCAACGTCATTTTCATCCTGGCCGACGACTTGGGTTGGGGCGACCTGGGATGTTATGGTCAGCAGCGCATCCGCACGCCGCACCTCGACCGGCTCGCCGACGACGGCCTCCGCTTCGCGCAGTTCTATGTCTGCTCGGGCGTGTGCTCGCCGAGCCGGGCTGCTTTCATGACGGGCCGTTACCCCGCCCGGTTCGGGATCCACGGCCATTTGGCCACCGCCGCCCAGAACGCCCGGCGCGGTATGCCCGACGCGCTGGACCCTGCGGTCCCCACCGTGTCGCGCTTCTTTCAACAGGCCGGCTACGCGACTGCGCATTTCGGCAAATGGCACCTCGGCGCCGGCGACAACGTGCCACCACCGTCGGCCTACGGATTCGACAAGGACTGCACGGTCAACTCGAACGGTCCGGGATGGGACGCCAAGCAGCCCTATTTCCGCGCGAAGTCCAGCGACCTGATCATCGACGAGACGATCGCGTTCATCGAGGACCACCGGCAACAGCCCTTCTTCGTCCAGGCCTGGTTCCTGCTGCCGCATGCGACGTTGCACCCCACGGACGAGCAGATGGAGCCCTATCGCCGCTATGGGCCACAGCGTGTGCCCCATCGCGGTGCCTCGGAGATCTACTACGCATCGGTGACGGCACTCGATTCGGCCGTCGGCCGGCTCATGGACAGACTCGAAGCACTCGGGTTGGCCGACGAGACGCTCGTGCTCTTTTCATCCGACAACGGCCCGGAAGACATCCACATTTCCAACGCCAGCCACAGCGCGATCGGCAGCCCCGGCCCGTTCCGTGGGCGCAAGCGAAGCCTCTACGAGGGCGGCGTACGTGTCCCGCTCATCGCGCGCTGGCCGGGGCACGTCCCCGCCGGCATGGTGAACACCGAAAGCGTGGTCGCCGGCGTCGATTTCCTGCCGACCCTCTGCGCGCTGGCGGGCATCGCGCTGCCCGAGGATCTGGAACTCGACGGGAAGAACATGTCGCCGGCCTTGCTCGGCCGACCGCACAAGCGGACTGCGCCGCTGATGTGGGAGTGGCGTTTCGGCGTGGCCGGCCACGTGATCAACAAGTGCCCGATCCTGGCTGTCCGCGACGGCAACTGGAAGCTGCTCATGAACCCGGACCGCAGCCGCGTCGAGCTCTACGACATCCCGGCCGACCCGAGCGAGCTGAACAACCTGGCCGACCGCCGGCCGGAGATCGTCGCGCGGATGGCTGACATGGTGCTCGCCTGGCAGCGCACGCTGCCGCCCGGCCCGATGGACGCCGACGCCGGCTCGAACGCCTACCCGTGGGCCTGGTGAGGCCGGTTCCGTCACGGCATAACCTCAGAAAACGGAGTGATTCTGCCGGCCCAGGCCGAATACCCCGACAACGAGGTAAACCATGCGAGACAGCAAACGCATCCTGACTCGGTTGGCAATCGTTTGGCTGCTGGCCGCCGGCCCGGGCGTTTGCGCCTGGGCGGACCAGCGATCGGAGCCGATGGCTGACCAAACCTGCGCGCCGATCGACGTTGGGAGTCGCAAGCAGCTTTTCATCGACCACCGCTTCATCGAATCGTCGGAGGGCGTTGCGCTCAAGCCGCACCCGGCCGTCAAGGCCGACCTGGTTCTCGAACCTGCCTCGCCCGACGAGCGCTACACGATGTGGATATCCAGTGTGGTCGAGGCGGACGGGCGGTACCACATGTATTACACATCTCGCTTCGAGGGCACCGCCCAGAACGGGGACACGAGCATATACACAGCCATGCGTTTGGCCATCAGTGAGGACGGCCGATGCTGGCGTCGCATGCGCGTCCGTCGATTCGACATCGGCCAGGGCACGCTCAATAACATTGTCATGGTCGGCGCGTGGGGCACGGTCTTCGTCGATCCCAGCGCGACGGAAGGCTATCGCTTCTGGCTGCTCGGGCATCTGGTCAACAATCCGTACTGGGCGGAAACCCGTTTTGTGCCGCCCAAGCCGGCCGACCCCGCCGAGAGACGCAACAAACTCTACCTGTGCCGCTCCAAGGACGGGATTCACTGGGAAACGGTCAAAGAACCGGTGTTTCCTTTCAGCGGCGACACCCGCAATCAGGCCTTGTTCGATCCGCGGATCGGCAAGTATGTCTGTTACTTGCGTGCCCGGCCGGGCGGGCACGGAAGCCGAGCGGTGGCGCGCGGCCAGAGTGATCATCTGCTCGGACCCTGGCCCTTTACGCCCGACCCGGCGCTGGATCGCCGTCCGCCCAGCCAGCGGGGGTGGCTGATGACCGAACTGCCGCTGGTTATGCAGGCCGACGAATCGGATCCCCCTCTGTTCGGGATCTACACCCCCAATGTGAACATTTATCCCTGGGCCGCCGACGCTGACATCGCCTTTCCGGACGAATATCGCCGACGGGACGGTCTCAACAGCTACGGCCGCGATGAACGAGGCAAGCCCGCCAACGAAGGTCCGGTGGCCCCGGGGCTGTCCGTGAGCCGGGACGGTACCAACTGGCACCGCTTCCACACCAGCTATGTACCGTTGGGTCGGATCGGCCAGATCGACGGTGGAACGATCTACATGGGTGTCGGCATGATCCGCCAGGACGACGAAATCTGGCAGTACTGTACCGTTTCGCCGCACACCCATCACGGTTATGGCCTCTCCCTCCCCGGCACCGACGGCGGGATCCGTCGTGTGGTTCAACGGCTGGACGGGTTCGTTTCCGTCGATGCCGACCACGAAGGCGGCACGTTCCGCACGCCGCTGCTAGTTTTTCGCGGCGATCGGCTCGAGCTCAACGTCGATGGCGGCGTGCGCGGCGAGGTCTGGGTGGAAATCCAGGACGCCCACGGCCAGCCTATCCCCGGCTACACGATGGACGATGCGGTCAGTGTCGACTTGAACGGCGTCCGAGAGGAAGTCTGGTGGAAACAGGGTCCGGATGTGAGCGAGCTGGCCGGCCAAGCCGTGAGACTGGTCTTCCGGCTCCGTTCCGCAAGCCTGTACGCCTTCCAGTTCGTTCCAAAGTAAGGCGACTCGGCAGGACACCGACGCTGACTCGAACACCTACCTGTGCCCGCGGTAAGAGTCGGTTACGCGGCTGGTCAGTTCCTCCCACATGATTTCTGCGCACTGACAGTGCGGTCACAGTCACGCAATAACATCGCGACTCGGACTGACAGACCTTGTCGAGCGTACCCTGCTACAGCAGCCCGCTCAGCGTCCGGCAGACGCGATCGACATCGGCCTCGGTGAGTTGGCTGTGAAACGGCAGCGCGATCGTCCGGTCGGCCAGCGCCTCGCAGACCGGAAAATCGCCCGGCTTGTAGCCGAACTGCTCGCG
>Ga0272443_10002983_pt1 | contig 20648 bp, 21 predicted proteins | sample SSMAcet12_FD_193581 | JGI IMG/M metagenome (GOLD analysis project Ga0272443, IMG submission 193581) | Marine sediment archaeal communities from Little Sippewissett salt marsh, Falmouth, MA, United States - SSM-Acet-12 | ecosystem: Environmental > Aquatic > Marine > Wetlands > Sediment ... | reverse complement strand
GAAGGCTTTTTAACAGAAGATGGCCAAAGCAAATTAATTGAAAAACAAGTCATTGAAGTTGGCAACATTTTCCAACTTGGCTGCCACTACAGTCACAAAATGGCAGGGGCAGAGTATACAGATCAAAATGGTCAAGCACAGCCTTTGTACATGGGCTGCTACGGCATTGGCCTGGGCAGAACCTTGGCTACAATTGTAGAAAAACATCATGACGATAAAGGTATTATTTGGCCAAAAAATCTAGCTCCTTATCAAGCTTACTTAATTGATATTGGTTTGGACAGAGAGGCTGTAGAAAAAATCTATCGCCAGCTGCTTAAACAGGGCATTGATGTGTTGTGGGATGATCGAGATGAATCTCCAGGAGTCAAGTTTAAAGATGCTGATCTTCTAGGTATTCCTTACCGCTTAGTAATTAGTCCTAAAACTGAAGATAAAATTGAGCTAAAGGAGAGAACCGCAGATAAAGCTACTTTGCTTAGTGTAAATGAAGTGATTACCAAGATAACTAAACAAAAATGAGCGAAAAATATAAAAATTTAATCCTGACTAATCATGCTTGTCATCGTTTGTCCGACCGCTCATTGCGCAGAGAATCAATCTACCAAGTAGTTAATAATCCTGAAAAACAATTCTCTTTAGAAGAAGGAAAAATTAAGTTTATTAAAACTGTGAATGAGCGGCACTACCATGTAGTCGCCAAGCATTTAGCCGACGAACAAAAATGGCTAGTAATTTCTATTTGGGTCAGAGGAGAGGAAGACCGCGCGCCGCTCAGCTGGCAACTCATCACTTTACCTTTTAAAATTATCAGTTTTACTTTCAAACAAATCTGGCAGGCAATTTTTGGACGCAACAATAAATAAATCATTAACTATTAAAATAACACACACTCCTTACTTACTTGCAAAAATTTCAAGAATAAATTCATCCTATAATTATTCTTAAGTTAGCCTGTAAAAAAATTATAGAATGTTAAATCAGTATTTTTTGCTCATAGTGAAAAGCAAAAACTTCTTATAATATAACTATTGAACGTGAAACCCGGTGAGGAGAAAAGTCCGTTGCAAACGCAACGGACTTTTTGTTTTTTGTGTATAATAAAGATGTTGCGTTTATTCAAATACTAGCGCACTTAGAAAAACCCCATGAAAAAAAGAAAACTAATAGTAACTCACCATTGCCCTGACTTAGATGCCATTGCTTCAACTTGGGTGTTGAAACGTTTTGACAGACATCATTACGAAGATGCAGAAATTACTTTTGTTAATCCAGGAGAAAGAATCTCAGCTGAAAAATTAACAGAGTTGGATATAGATAGTTCTTTAGTCACTCATGTTGACACAGGCCTTGGAAAATTTGATCACCATCAACCAGAGAGAGCTAAACAAAAAATCTGCGCTGCTAGTCTCACCTACGAATATATTTGTGAATTACACCCAGAATTCAAGCAAGATCAAGCTTTAGCTGAATTAATTGATTTTGTTACTGAAATTGACCATTTCCAGGAAATTTATTGGCCTGAACCTAGCGCCACTCGCTATGTAATGATCATTCATGAACTGCTGCGTGGCCACGAACTTACTCATGAAAATAATGATCAATCGCAAATGGAGTTTGGGCTGCAATGCCTAGATTATGGTTATCAAGCTCTTAAAAGCTCGGTTAAAGCTCGTGAATTAATAGAAGAAAAAGGCATTAAATTCAAAATTAAAGCTGGCCACTGTCTGGGTATTGAAACTACTAATGAAGATACAATTAAAGAAGCGCAAAAAATGGGCTATGTGCTAGTGGTACGAAAAGATGAAAAATACGGTCACATTCGCATTAAAATTAGACCTGACACTGATTTCAGTTTAGCAGCCTTAGACAAATTAATTAAAAAACATGATGACAAAGGTACTTGGTTTTATCACAATAGTGGCAAAATGCTTTTAAATGGTTCTAATAGTCATTCAGATCAAGTTCCTTCTGAATTATCTCTAAAAAGAGTTATTAAAATGATCAAGGAAATTTATGAGTAAGTTTAAAAAAGACTGTATATTCTGTCAAATAGCTCAAGGGCAAATGCCTTGTCATAAAATCTGGGAAGATGAAAATCATTTAGCTTTTTTGTCCATTTTTCCCAATACTGAGGGTTTCACTGTAGTCATGCCTAAATATCATTATGGTAGCTATGCTTTTGCTCAAGATGATCAAATCCTGCAAGAATTGGTGATTGCTAGCAAAAAAACAGCTAAAATCTTAGATAATTATTTTGCTGACGTAGCTCGAACCGGTATGTTTTTTGAAGGTTATGGAGTCGATCATTTACACAGTAAACTTTTTCCTATGCACGGTACCGGAAATGTAAAAGGATTCGCCCCAATTGAATCTCAAGAAATAAATCAATTTTTTGAGCAATATCCAGGCTATTTGTGTTCTAATGACTCAGAACGAGCAGACGATGACAAGTTGGCTGAACTAGCTGAAAAAATACGCAATTCGGCAAATAGCAAGTAAAAAACGAATAACTCTTCACTTTTTGCCTAGTTTCAGGTTATAATACCACTTCGTTATCATAATTATTTAAAATTATTTAAAAAAAAATATTTGGAGGTGAATTTAATGCCTGTAGTAATCAAAGCAAAGAAAAATGACTCAAACGGCAGCATGATGAGACGCTTTAAAAAAGCGGTCATGGCTGAAGATATTGTACAAAAAACTCGCGATAGACGCTTTTACAAAAAACCAGCTACTATTAGAGCTGAAAAGAAAGCTGAAAAACACCATTTACGCAAGAGACTTAAAACTCTTAAGAGAATGAAAAATATTTCTGATCACGTGCTGGATATTTTACGCGATAAAATTAATAATATTTAATTTTATTTCTTTTAAATCAATAAAAAAATCCTAGGCTTAAAAACCCAGGATTTTTTAGTTTTATTCGCTAGAACTGCTAAAAACTACATTTTCTTAGTCTTAACCTTAGCCTTAATATTAAACTCCCACTGATCACCATCAGAGGTATCAAAACTGGTTGAATTAGTCAGCTGATGATAATTAATCAAATGATTACTTAAACTTTCTTCTAAATCCTTTTGATTCTGTCTCATTTCTTTAATTTCTTGTTTCAATTCTCTCACTTCTGAAGAATCACTAACTTGAGCTTTTCTTTCCTTCCAAGCCTTTTGTACCTCAGATTTTTGTTCCTCAGCCTCAGCAAGTTGGACATCATTTTCAAAAACATTCTTAATCATCTGGCTCTTGTGCTTTACATTCTGCTTAAGCTGCATCAACTTACTCGCTTTAGACTCAATTACTTTTTCTAAAGAATGCAAAGTATCAGCAAACTCATCAGACTTTTCCGCTTCTGACATTTGCTGACTATCACTAGTAGAACCACTAGTATCAGACATAGATTGGCTGACTTGCTTAGTAGCTTCAGACACAGCTTCAATTGCTAAATCATCACTAGCTTCTATTTGCTTTTGCTCATCCTGAGAACTTGAATTTTGTTGATCAGTCATAAAACCTTTCGGTGTTTTTTTGTTAATAAGAACTATTAACAATTTATATCAATAAAAGAGAAGGGGATCAAGAGAATCATGAATCATCTAGCTTCTTCTGATGTAAAAAAAGCTAATAGTAGATTAATGGATAAAATCACAAACTCCTGGTGCAATTCTCTAAACTTATGTTTCAAGCATTCGCTTTTCATATAATCAAGTTTGAATTTAAGTAAAATTTTATTAAGTTAATAATTATTCACACTTAGGCAAAGGCGCTTTTTTTTCATCTCCACACCATACCTGTGTTAATTCTTCTCCATTAAAATAATTCCAAAATCCTTGATTCAATTGCTCTACACGATCAGATCTTATTTCTAACGTCTGTCTTTGCACTGGAGTTGTAAAATCTAAGCATGATTCTCCTGCTGCTCCCATAACTTCTTCTATATAACACTTAGTTTCTTCTTCGTCACTACAACCACACAAAGTAAGTATTAAAGAGAGAAAAATAATCCTTAAACCATTTCTTGTTGTTACTAATTGTTCTTTTGCCATAAAAATTTTTTTATAAGTAAGTAATACATATTATATCAAAAAATAATAAAAAAACTCAAATAAAAATAAAATAATAGCAATAAATACATTTTTCTGCTAAAATACACTCTACAACTGCGTAGTGGCTCCCTTGTGGAGAGGAAAGTCCGGACAGCAGAGCAAATGGTGCCTGGTGAAAGCCAGGGATCCGCTGAGGAGGCGGAGCCAGTTAGAGCAACAGTGACGAACCGTGTGGCGACGGATGAAACGATCAAGCGACGGGATTGACCAACTTCGGTTGGTTAGGCAATCCTCCCAGCTGCAACTAGCGATCTTTACCTTAATGGATTTGCTCCCTATTGCTCTTTAGAGCGAGGTAATAATGCATAGGCGTAGATAAATCACTACTTAAAACAGAATCCGGCTTACTAGTTGTCATTTTTAACTCTGGTGGTTATTAAGACACCAGAGTTATTGTTTGTTATACTAGAAACATTGGCAAATAATTTAAAAACTAATTGTGACCATTATTCAAAGCATTTTTCTCGGCATTATTCAAGGCATTACAGAGCTGCTTCCTGTCTCAAGCTCTGGACATTTGACCTTATTGCAGCAATATCTGCACATCGAGTCCACCCCCTTGTTTTACGATATATTTTTACACTTTGCCACCTTGATAGCCATTTGCTGGTTTTTTAGAGAAGCCATTTTGAACATTAAACAACATCGAGTAATTCAGCTTGCACTGGCCAGCTTACCAACATTAGTAATTGGATTTTTATTTAAAGATTTTTTATTAAGTGCCTTTAACTCCACCTTAGTAGTAGGAATCGGACTATTATTTACTGCCGGCTTTAACTTTTCCACCGAATTAATCTTGAAAAAAAACGAATTATTAGCTCCTAAAGAGATGAAAACTCATCAAAGTTTTTATGTTGGTCTTTGGCAAACTCTAGCTTTGGTACCAGGAGTTTCGCGATCTGGAACAACCATGTTCAGTGCCTTACTCACCGGAGTTAATAAAAAAGAAGCCCTTGAATTCAGCTCCTTACTTTCTATTCCTGTAATTTTAGCAGTCACAGCTGCTGAATTTTTAGATCATCAACACTATTCTATAGTATTAGAGAATGTGCCCATTTATTTAGTAGGAGCTATCACTGCTTTTTTCACCAGTTTATTAAGTTTGAAACTTTTGTGCAAACTTTTAGACAATAAAAAATTTGATTGGTTTGGCTGGTATTGCTTAGTGATTGGCTGTTTAGTAGTGATTGAAAATTTATTTATTTAAAAGAATTTCTCCAACGAAAACTCAAAGCTTCTTGAATATGTTCCAAGGACATTTTTTCTTCCAAGGATAAATCAGCAATGGTGCGGGCAATTTTCAAAATTTTATTTATTTGAATCAAACTTAAATTCAACTGTGATTGCACCTGGCACAAATAATCAAACAAGCTTTTATCTTGAGCTAGATCTTGCTTAAGTTCAGCTAGTGTTAAATCACTGTTATTTTTACCTCTTTGTTGCTGCATTTCCTCAGCATTGGTTAATGATTTCTCAATATTTAAAGCAGACATATCAGCTGAAAAAAAATCATCTAAATCTGTTTCCTGTGTCAAATCCAAGCATAAATCAAAAAACGGCAACAGTTGGCTTAAATACTTTACATAAAACTTTTTTCTTTGGTCAGGATTACAAGTGCATTTGTGCGTGTGGCTACCATAGTAGCCACACGCACAAGGATGAACCCCAGCTATCAACCAAAAATCAGCAGGGAAAATACAACGTTGCTGTGCATTGCTCAATTCTATATGCTTTTTCGCTAATAGTTGAGGTAGACCACCACGCACAGAATGAAAAAAATTTGTTAAATCAGGTAAAATCATCACTCCGTGATGGGCTAAACTAGCTTCACCAGGCGAAAGATTACGCTGATGACCATAAAAATTAGCCTGGGTAATATTGGCCGGCGGAATTCTAATAGGAGGGGCAAAACTAGTCCATTTCCCATGTATTTCATGCACCTGCTGCTGCTTTTCTGCAGTTAAATCTCTAGCCAAATCAGCCCCTGCTTTAGCTATAATCAAAAAATCAATTTCAGGGGAATACGTCATTAATAAATGATGATGCCCAGCTGCAGCAATTATCAAAGCTCTTTTAGCTTGTGTAAAACCAGTGATTTTTTTTAATAAATAATCTTTTTTCTTCGAAGAAGGAATTTCATTATCTTTTGCTAAGCTTGTTAGCGACTCTAAACTAACTTGACCACGCTGCCATTTAATCAACTCTGACAAGTTTGCTAGCGGAACAATTTTCAACCCTGTAACCAAACTTGCTTGAGAATAATTTTTTCTAGGTAAAATAATCTGTTCAAATCCAAGCTTTGCAGCTTGCTGAGTAATACTAAAAACACTTGATACTGACTTAATCGTTCCATTTAAGCCCAACTGACCAATAACCAAGGTTTTCTTAGTTAGACAGGGGAGAGCATGCTGGTTAATTAACAGCATTAAAGCCAATGCCAACTCAAAATGAGTGTCCTCTCTAACGTGACAATGGGGCGAAAAATTAACAATACATCTCTGCGCTTTAGCTTTATATCCGCAGGTCTTGAGCGCGGCTAAGATTCTCTCACGAGAATCTTGAACGCCGCGCCCCTTTACTCCTACCAAGCACAGCTTGGGTAAACCTTGAACTGATTCCAGTTCTATCCCTAAAATTTTCGGCTGACAACCAACCAAGGTAGCAGAATAAAGTTTGACCATATTTATACAAAAACATAGTCAGCTGAATTCAAGCGTAATTTTTTACTATTTACTATAAAAAAAGAAATATTTACCAAATAATACGGTAAACATACTTATAACGATCCTGGCTATAATCTCTAATCTCAATCTTATCAGACAAATGATAATAAGTGCCTTCAAAACGATAATAATCACCATCTATCCCACGAAACTGCGTTTGATCCAATGGCATTTTTAATTTAATACGCTCTGTTCGGCGCTGTCCAAACCATTTAATCTTAATTCCATAAGGATTTTGAAAATATTCATCATCCATCATCCGATTATATTTATCATCACGAGTATCTAAGCTATCTTTTTCCCAAGACCCTTTGAACTCATACATTACTGCACCATCAGGCAATCTTTTCACCCCAATACTATGATAATTGGTGAATTTATCATTCCGTGCAACATATACAAGAGAACAGACAAAGGCTCGTTGACGATCGGTCATTTAATAAACCTCATAATCAAAATCATTAATAGTTACTCTTCGGCCAGAGATATTTATCTTATACATGTCAAAGCCAGGAGCTTCAGCTTGAATTAATTTATCACCAGAAAAATTCAACTCAATTCTAATGCTTTGACCTTCGATTATAGCGTCACCATAATTGCCATTCTTATTAGCAGTTACTCTTGCTGGAGTACTAAAATTAATCGTAAAAATATCAGAAGAAGCACGAGGATCAAAATCATCATCAATATCCTTACGGCCATCTGGACCATCTACTCCTCTAGAAGGTTTACCTGTTAAATAAGCTTGCGCTAAAAAAGCCACAATGTAGCAGAATTGTTGTTTTGTCATAATGGCTTTATTTTAACATACAAAAAAAGGTGGGGGAAACAGCCACAAACTTATTTATGGGGAATTTAACTTAAAAACTTATAAGTTACGCTCAAGAAAAAGAGCAAATTCTTCAACAAGCTTTTCTGTATTATCAATAACAACAAAGTGGTTTCCTATGTTTACCTTGCATTTACCAGATAGAGACAGTACTTTATCTCTAATCATTTCTATTGTTAATGATGGTGGTAGCTTTTCATCTATAAATTTAATGGTTGCAAGATTCTCTTGTATTATCGCGCCAGAAACAAAAGGCAGTTGCGTAAATCTAGTTTCTTGTATTGAGAAGGGGGCTTCTGCGAATTTCATAATATTAAAAATTATTTATTAATATAATTATTTTACCACTCATCTCCATCAATATCAGCATCTCCTAAAGGTCCGTCAAGACTGCCATACTTATGTCCCTGTTTATAAGAAAGGGCAATGAAAGCCACAATGTAGCCGAATTGTTGTTCTGTCATAGTTATTTATTGTAGCACAACAAATAAAACAGTCTCCACCTAGTAATGAGGGTGTCTTTACATAAAAATCAATTTTACCTCTGCATATACTTAAAAAATACTTTAAGAAGGCTTTAAGAATACTTTATGTAGGCATCAACAAAATTTGAAAAATCATCTTCAAAAACAATAACCCAAGGGTAATCAGTTCCGGCTCCTTGTTTTCTAGCTAATAGGGAGCACTGTGAAGGAAAATCTATATAACTTTCTACAAAAATACCTTCTTCTCGTTTTTCAACTTTATTTATCAATAACTTACTTTTAAGTACCTCTATTAATTCTGAAATACTTTCTGACTCAATCTTTATAGACATAATTGTTATGAATTTCCTAAGTTTGAATATAATTTTTTATTTTAGCACCTCACTCTCCCTTTGCCAACTTCAAAGCCCCATACACAGCTGATTTTTTTGGTAAAACCAGGCTAGCTTCAGGATTATACTTTTTAAGTTCACGGCTCAAAATCCTGATCATCTCTGGCATTTGCACCACGCTGCCTTCCAAAATCAGCTCGAACTTTTTCTCAGCCAGACCTAATTTTTCAGCCACCGTCTCAACCATCAGCCACAGCTCATTAGCTTCCCAATCCAGAATCATTTGCGCTACTTCGTCTTTTTCAGCTAAAGCCTCAGCCAACAACTCAGCTAAAGAGGCGATCTGTTTCTTATTTAAATTAGGATTATAAATTTTTTGCTTTAACTCAACAAACTCATGAACATGAAAATGTTTTAATAACTTTTCTTCTAAAACTGTTTTTGGACCCCGCCCATCATAACTTTTAGCTGCGGCACGCAAAACTTTCAAACCAATATCATAACCAGAGCCCTGATCTGTTAACAGATAATCCAAACCTCCAGCCTTAGCAGTTTCACCTTGATCATTTTCTCCATAACAATTACTGCCTGTACCAGCAATTAAAACAATAGCATTGTCTTGTTCAGTAGAATTAACTAAAGCTGGAATGACATCATTCAGCACCGCAAACTGCTCCACCGGGAACTTAGAAAAAATTGGCTGAAAAATTTTACTAGCTTGGTCTTCTTCAGCTTCAGAGTCAACGCTAGCCAAACCCATCACCGCCATCGTCACTAAATCATCATCATCAAGCTGAGCACAGATTTTTTCCAAACCTAGCTCTAAATTAGTCTGGGCTTGCTGCTGACTCACTGCAACCAAACTAGTTGGACCCACTTTAATAATTTCTGATTCATGGCCAAGTTCATTTGCCATGACAAACTTAGTTTTAGTGCCACCACCATCAATGCCTAAATAATAGTTCATATTAAATTCGCTAATTATTAACTGCAGGCAGCTTTTTTAAAAAAACTAGTCCTCACCAACAATCATATTTTGCAAAACTATATTTCTCTTTTTTAAATATTGCAAAATTAAATCAACGTAAACAGCATGACTCCAAACTAGAGGAGTAGCTGAAGTAGACTTAGCTGTATAAGGATCTAGCTGTTCAGCCAAAATTCCAGAATGGTGCTGATGGCCAACCACCCATTTTAAAATTTCTTCAACTTTAGTCAAATCTTGCTGCGTTACCTGCTTTTTATGTAAAATCCTTAAAGCCTCCCACATCGTGGTAATAAACCAAGGATTAGACAAATCAGTATCACGAAAATAGGCATCATTTTCATATCTGATTACACCACCCACCCCTGTGGGATTAGTCAGATGCTCTTTTATAGCCTTCAAAGTGTTAACAAACTTTTGTTCAGATTGCTGCAGCACATCAAAGTACCATAGTCCAAACAACGAACTTGAATCCAAAGTTGGATCAATAGTTAAACTACCATCGTCTTGATAAGCAGCCATTCTAACAAAAGCCTGACGTTCTTGACTATACAGATGTTTAATCATGGCCTCTTTAATTTCTTCAGCAGCTGTTTTGTAACGACGCATATGATTTCTTTTTCCCAGTAACTCTGAAAACTTAGCCGCCGCCATTAGACCACCATAAACAGCACAACAAGTATAAGTTGATACACCAATCTTTTCTTCCCATAAATCATAAGAAGGCAAAGGTAAATTAGTTTCTTTATCTCTAAAACTAACTAAAAACTCAGCAATTTTTTCAATTAAAGGCTCATACAAATACTCAATAAACTCTAAATGTTGACTGGCTTGATAATGCTGCCACAAAGCAAAAACTACACCTGCACTTTCATCCTCTTGAATCGGCAATTGCAGCATTTTATTTTTTAACCAAAACTTTTGCGCCACACTTGAATGCCAAGTCGAGCCCAAACTCCGATCAGAATTAAAGCGATGATGTAAATAACCGTCCTCATGCAATACGTCTTTACAAAATAAAAAGAAAGGTTTCGTCACTTCAGTAAAACCAGCTCTATCCATACTAGTAGCAATAAAAGCAGCATCGCGCGGCCACATATAAGAATAATCATCCTTAGCATACTCAATCATTTCTCCATCTCCAGAAGCAATAATTGAGCCTTGATTATCTGTATGGGCGCGCAAAATAAACAAGGAATTATCAAATAATTTTTTTTGTTCTTCTGGCAAAACTGAATCCTGTACCTGACCGCGACCTAACCAAGCTTGCCAGTAAGATTCAGTGGAATGCAAAATCCCACCCGGAGTTTTTTCATAAACAGTATCATTGAGCTCATAAGCCTCTTGCAGGCTTTTACCTACACAAATCCAATAATAAATCCGACATTTACCTTTAGGTTCACACGTTCCCTGAAAAGCAACTGTACTATCCACACTCCCGTGCTCAACTGCATTTTGCGATAAACGCCCATCTTCAGCATCTTTAAAAGTACCCTGATGCCCCTGATATTGATAAGCTCCCACAGTGTAATCTGCAATATCTTGGCCATTTTCTGTTTGACCGTTAACAATAAACACTCTTCGCCCTTTGTAATGAACTACAGCATTATGAGTCGGATCATAAAAAGCAGTGTTACGCTTTTTATTCTCATTAATCATAAAAACTTGGTGAAAAAACAAAGATCCCTCCACACGAAAATCATTATGATTATAAATATCTACTTGGCGAATAAAAATATTTTTTTCATTATAAACAGCATTTTCCATGACTACACTTAAACCTAATTTCTGATTTTTACAGACCAAATAACCTATCATTGAATGAGGTTTATAAGCAGCATTAATCTCCCAACCAGGGTCACCAATCCAGGTAAACTTATCGCCAGCCTGCAATCCAATTCTGTGCTTATGCCCAGCTACATGATTTTCCAATCCAACATAAGGATAATGAAAATCACGAATAAATCCTGATTCATCAAGCGAAATTAATATTTCTCCATTGCCTAAAATAAATGATCTTGCCATAAGTTGATTATTTTTTACACTACTTTAATAATAACGTCTCTCCAGTCTGAAAACAAGAAATCATATCTATTTCTTTTTAGCTTTTTCCAGTTTTAACAAACGCCCCTCTAAATCAGCTAATACCACCCCAAAACGACGATATGCTTCAAAAGGAGTGTCATAGGGACTAAAATAAGCATGCACATCCCCATCCGCAGACCACTTGGTACACATATAATAAAAATGATCACTAGTTTGCAAACGGCGCCAATCTTCTAACAAATCAGCATCATTAACCGCCAGCACCCGAGCCTCCAAATCATATAAGGATCGTAAGGCATCTATTTGCAACTGATTCCCAATCCAGGCTGTTAAATCTCGGTCAATATCAGCCCAAGAAATATAAGCAGGCACGTCATACACTGGCAACTGAGTTAAATCTTGCTGCTTTTTATATTGAGAAAAAACTTGCTTGGGCGTGACAAATTTATTCCAAGGTCTAGCTAAAAACTCTTGAACAAACTTAGCAAAAAAATCAAAAATTCCAGTATCTTGCCATTGATGTTCACCAAAAGTTTCAAAATCCATAAACAGATTAACAATCTCATCTTCCGGATAAATCTGTATCCAATCTAGAAATTTATCAGTCTGCAAAGGGTAAGCTGACCAGCTACGATCACTAAAACGAAAAGCAATATCATCAGAAAGCTGAGCATGTTTTAACAAAAGAGGATAGGATTGTTTTTCTCCTAAAGAACGAAAAATTTTGGTGCGTTTGTGACCTTGCAAATATCGATCTACACCCTCGGTTAAAATTCCAGAAAATTCTAATTCTGAATCAGCCAACAACTCAGCAATCTGATTAGCATAAATTAATTCAGTGTTGCGAAAAACTGTTGGTTTAAGTCCAAACAACTGATCTATTATTTTATTTTGCTTAATAATTTGATTAATAAACTCATCTTTTGAATATAAAAATGATAAAGAGTGATAGTAAGTTTCACTAAGAATATCTAAGACATCCTTATCAACCAAGTTTTGAATAAGTTTAATAATTTCTGGCTCAATGCTTTCAGCTTGTTCTAAAAATAAACCAGAACAAGAAAAACTCAAATTTAAATCAGGATACTTATCTGTCAACTCGTCCAGCAAACGTAACATGGGCAAGTAAGATTTTTTTGCCACTTTTTGGAAAACATCACGATTATCATTAATTGGCTGTTTAAATGAAAAATAATCAGCATCATTTCCCACTTGAAAAACATTAAAGTTGCGCAAACGATAAGGCTGGTGTAAATGGAAATAAAGACTAACTTGAGGCATATAAAATTCTTTAGAGTTGTTGCAAAAAAAAGTTGTTACAAAATAAAGCTGTTGCGAAATAGCTCTTTTAAGGTACTAGTCACCTAAAAAGGCTTGTCTATACAAATATTTCATTTCTTGGGCAGAGCGAAACCAAGTGGCTTGATTAATATCCTGAAGCTGAGCTTTAACTAATTCCTGACTTAAGGCTTTATCTTTAACTAAAGCCACAATTTGCTCTGTCATTTTGTCAATATCCCAAAAATCAGTTTTTATAGCACTAGTCATCACTTCACTTACACCAGAATTCTTACTAACTATCACCGGCGTTTTATGCTGAGCTGCTTCTAGAGCCACTAAGCCAAACGGCTCTGATAGAGACGGCATAACAAACACATCAGCTCTTTCTAAAAGTTCACGCTTTTGCTTATCTCGCACAAAACCACTAAACAACACATGAGCAGTCAAGTTATCTTGAGCTGACTGCAATAATAATTGATGGTATAAATGTCCACTGCCCGCCACAATAAAAAGAGCTTGAGGCATACGCGCCAAAACTTGTCTAGCTAACTTGACAAAATAGTAACCACCTTTTTGGTTAGTCAACCTACCCATAAAAGCAATCACTGGCCGCTCTTGAGCAAAATGTTTTTCTTTTTTAGGCTGATAACTCAGAGGAATAATGCCATTATGCACTACCTCAATTTTTCGCGGATCAATTTGATAATAATTCGTTAATAATCTTTTAGTATAAAAACTCACTGCCACCACTTTATCAGCCTGTTCCATGCCTTCTTTTTCAGTAGCTTCGATGTAAGGGCTTCCATAACCATCAGGAGTTCGATCCTGCTCTGTAGAATGCACATGAGTGATCAAAGGCTTGCCTGTCTTTTGTTTTAACTTAACCCCAGCTGGGTAAGACATCCAGTCATGAGCATGAATCACATCAAACTCGTCTTTATGAGTAGCTGTATTTTCCGCCACTAGATCAGAGTACTGTTCTACCTTTTGTTCCATGTCAGATTGAGGTAAAGTCCTCAGCTGGTGAGAATCTAAAGGTTTTTTGGTTTTAAGTTTATCTAAATCGATGACCGAGGAATATGCAGAAAAAGGAGGTTTATTTGGATCATTCTCAAGCCATTTTTCATCATAACAGTCTATTACTTTCATGTGAGAAACTTGCTGTTGCAAATGATAGGGGAGAGTAAAATAAATCTCAGTATCTTGGCTGGAGAGAGCTTCAGTAAGACCTTGACATGCAACACCCAGACCACCACTGTTTTGTGGTGGATATTCCCAGCCGATCATTAGTACGCGTTGGTGTGTGTCTTGCACTAATTCCATAATAAACTTTGAGATAGAGTAAAACAAGCATTGATTGTGATCAAAAAGAACACTTTGCTCATCAAGTTAGGCAATGTTTTTTTTCTAGGTTATAATAGGCTCATGTTTGATCAAATGCTTTACCAGCTTAAACGCCCATATCACTTTTTTAAAACAGGGCTATTGCGTGGTTTAACTAGTCAGATTAAATATAAATTCCCTGAGAAAAAACTTAAAATCATCTGTATTACCGGCACTGATGGTAAAACTACCACCAGCACTCTCACATATCATTTACTTAAAACTGCTGGCAAAAAAGTTGGTTTGATTTCAACTGTGGCAGCGTATATCGGCGATGAACAAATTGATACTGGCTTACACGTTACCGCTCCTGGGCCAATGAAATTGAGAGCCTTTATGCAAAAAATGGTCACAGCCAATTGTGAGTATCTGGTCTTAGAAATGACCTCACATGGAGCTTATCAGTTCCGCGACTGGGGCATTAAGCCTTTGATTGCTGGTGTCACAAATATTACTCACGAGCATCTTGATTACCATCTAAATTACGAAAACTATGTTGAAGCTAAAGCCTTAATTTTGCAAAAAGCGCAAACTGTGTTCCTAAATCAAGACGACCAATCTTTTTATCGCCTCAAACAAAAAATGGATCTGAAAAAACAGCAAGTCCGCAGCTATTCACTTGAGCATGAGTTAGATAAAAAGCTTGAAAAAGCAATTCAAGAAAAATTCCCTGAAAAATACAACCAAGCTAATGCCCATTTAGCCGTTTCCATTGCAGAAGATATTGATATAGAAATAAAAAAACTAGTTAAAGGGATTTCCAGTTTTAAGGGCGTACCAGGCCGAATGGAAGAGATTAAAAATAATAAAAAATTAAAAATTATTATTGATTTTGCTCACACGCCTAATGCTTTATATCAAGCTTTAACCAGCTTGCGCCAACAGCTTAAACAGCAAAAAAACTCTGGAAAATTGATTGCTGTTTATGGGTGCGCGGGTCTGCGCGATCAAAGCAAGCGCCCGATGATGGGCAAAATTGGGGTGCAACTAGCAGACTTAGTGGTCTTTACTGCCGAAGACCCGCGCACAGAAGATGTCTGGTCAATCATTCGCCAAATGAAAGAGCAGCTTGAAACCGGCCACAACAAAATAGTTTCTATTGCTGATCGTGAACAAGCGATTGAATTTGCTTTAACTAAACTGGCTAAGCCTGGTGATACTATTGGCATTTTGGGCAAAGGTCCGGAAAAAAGCATGTGCTATGGTACTATAGAGATTCCTTGGAGTGACAAAGAGGCTGTCAAAAAAATACTTAAAAAAATATGAAACAACCTTTAGATTTATCTTCATTTAATCATTTTTACCTAATGGGTATCAAAGGTGTAGCCATGACCTCTATTGCCCAAATTTTACTAGATTTTGGCAAAAAAGTTTCTGGCTGTGATGTGGAAGAAAATTTTGTTACACAAAAACAGCTACAACGTCTAGGTCTTCAAGACAAAATTAAGCTTAGTTTTGCACATCAGTTGGCAGCAGATGTTGATTGTCTTATCTATACGTCAGCTCATGGCGGACCAGCTAATCCTTTGGTTAAACAGGCTCAAGAAAAAAATATTGCTTGTATTTCCCAAGCTGAAGCTCTGGCTTATTTTTTTAATAAAAAACAAGGTATAGCTATTTGTGGAGTCGGTGGCAAATCTACTGTTTCAGCTATGCTGAGTTGGATTTTTTTCAAATTAAATCAAGATGTTAGTTTTTCTGTGGGAGTGGGGGATATTATTGGTCTAGGCAAAACTGGACAGTTAACTCCAGAAAGTAAATTTTTTATTGCCGAGGCTGACGAGTATGTAACTGACCCTCAAGCCTTAGATCGAGGAGAGGAGATTGAACCACGTTTTGCTTTTATGCAGCCTTACATCACTGTCTGCACTAATCTTGAATACGATCACCCTGATGTTTACCCAGATTTTACAGCTACTAAGTGTACTTTTGCTCAATTTTTCTCACAGATTCAGTCTGGTGGGCATTTAATTTTCAACGCCTGCAATAAACCTTTACAAGAATTAATTCAACAAAATCAATCTTCACTTGCAGAAAAAAATATTCAAACTTTTTCTTTTGGTGAAAAAAATGGGGCTGATTTACAGCTTATAGAAAACAGAGTAGAGGATCAACAGAATATTGGCATATTTCAGTATCAAAAGCAAAAATATACTCTTAAGCTCCAAGTTCCAGGCAAATTCAACTTGTTTAATGCTTTAGCTGCACTAGCTGCTGCTTTGACAGCTGGAATCAAAATCGAAGCAGCAATTCAGGCGTTAGCTTCTTTTCAAAGCACTATGCGTCGGTTTGAGCTAGTGGGAGAAAAAAATGGGGTAATTTATCTTGATGATTATGCTCATCATCCGCACGAAATTGTCAAAACAGTCCAAGCTTTTGCTGATTGGTATCCTGACAAAAAACGCTATATTGCTTTTCAACCCCACACTTATTCTCGAACTAAACAATTATTTACTGAATTTGTGCAAGCTCTAGCTGATAGTCAAAAACAGCTAGAACAGATCATTCTTTTGGATATTTTTGCTTCTGCTAGAGAAAAATATGACGCCTCTGTTAGCAGCGATATGCTGGTCACAGCAGTCAAAGAAAAATTTCCAACAGCGAAAATAATCAATTTAAAAACAATTAAATCTTTAGCAGATTTTTCCACTAACCAACTTCAAGCAGGAGATGCCCTGTTGACCATGGGAGCGGGGGATATTTATCAAGTTCATGAACTGCTTTGATTAACTTTGGTTTTAATTTTATCTTGAACTAGAGTTCGCAAATACCACCACAGCTGCCTAGGACTTTTCAGACATTTGCTTAAATCTTGCTTGCAATTGGGGGCAAAATAAATATTTTCACTTAAAGTTTCCCCTTCTAGCTCAACTTCTATCTTCATTCTCATCGGATCGCGCTGCGAAATATCAATGAAATGAATCTCAGAAAAACCTTCCTGTGTCCGTGTATTCACATAAGTCGCCTCCGGCTGTGTCTTAACTTTAATTTCCTTATCAATTACCGTTTTATAACCTTGCTTATCATGCGGAGCTAAAACTAAACGCACTGGATTGCGTCCAGCCAAGGCATAACGATTATCAACATAAAAAACAGTCTTATTCCAATCTATTTCACGAGGTTTTTGTTCAGGAAAATAAAAAGGGTAGAGCTGCTGGCGCAATTTAGCAAATTCAGGTTCATCAATTTTAAACTGCCACTCACACTCTTGATCTTGACAACTAATTTCTAAAGCATGAGTCTGTTCTTCATTTTGATTTCTAGTAAATAATTTTAATTGCTGATTTTTCTGCTCAACCTCTACAGGGGAAACATCGCTTAAAAACTGCTCAACTTTTTTTGGCAAATAATTACTAATAATTTTATCTGGATAAAAAGTCAGTGCTATCTCGCCCTGAGTTTGAGATTGATATGTTAAAACTAAATTTTCATCCTGTTTTGACCATTGTAAGTCCCCAGTTTTATCAGGCAGAACAATTTTATTAATATTTTCTCTTTTCACATCCTGATCATGCTTGAGCTGCCACTGATCAATATCTGGCGGCCCAAATAATTTTTGCCAAATATTTTTATCTTGCTGATTATCATCTTGAAAATAAACTGATCCATCTATTAAAAATGGTGTAATCCAATAGCCTTGATTTATTGCCTTTTGCTCTGAATAAGGATCAGTTAAAACAGAAGAGTAAAGACGAATATCATCAATAAACACATGATTATTATTGGTTCTTAAACGCAAGCGATAATTAGCAGCAGTCACCCAAGCTGAAGTTTGATCCTGATTATTAACTAAGTCTTCGCCTTGATACAAACGTATGGGAAAATTTCGCCAAGTAGCTTGCAATTCTTCAAGATCAGGAAAAACCAATTTATTTTTTTCTTTTAGCTCTGCTAAATATCTCAGCTGATTAGCATAAGCAGCTTGATACTCAGGACCCATGGAATTTTCCAAGCCCAGCAAAATAAATCCTTGATGAGCAGGCACCTCAATGGCCTGATCAATTAATTTTTTAAAATAATCAATATTTTTCCCATCCAAAGCATAATCATTAGGCTGAGAAGTAAAAGCACTGCTGTGATCGCCATAGTTGTACAAGGGATCACTCACCGTTTGTCTGACGATCAACGGCCCCTTTTCCCGCTGAAAATCAGGCACAAACAACCAATTTTCTGCTGCTGGGAAAGGGTAGTGCGCCGGTCCACCCAACAAGTTATAGCTATCAACCTTCCATTGCTCACGCGTAATCTGATGAACCTGAACTTGATACTTTTCATGCAAATAATTCAAACTAGCCGTATCAATCATCCAGGCAGTAGTGAGCTGCGGCAGCTGGTCAAATTTTTCCTCAAACACAGCCACCAGCGTATCAATGATTTTTTGCGAATCTTGCTGAGAATAACCCAAAGTTGAAACCGTCTCAGCCTTATACCAGGTCTCAACCCGCCCATGATATTCCACGCCAGCTGCCGCGGCTAATTCCGGCGTCACTTCAACCAGCAAACTGGGTTTGACTAAATTAGGATATTGCTGCTGATATTCCTTAAACCTATTAACCATGTAATCATCAAGCAGAGCATCATAGCGAAAACTAAAAAAAGCTGGAATGCCTTGTTTAGTCACGGTTTCTAGCTGCAAACCCAGATGACCTGCTTCACCAGGCGAGCAGCATTCTTTTCCGCGGACTTGATTAATAATTAAAGCTTGAGAAATTGTTGAAAATTTTTCTTGTGCTAGAATTAATTTTTGTTGCTGAAACAAGAAAAAATTAGCTAATAAAAGAATGAAAAAAAATTTGTGTTTAAATCTCATATAGTCTCTATTATAATTTATTCGCATTATTTTATTAATTAGATATGAGCTCGTTTCTGAGGGAGAACCCTCAGCGTTTTGTCTTCTAAAGAAGACAAAGCCTGCTCCCCTGTGACTAAATATTATTTATTTTGAGTCACATGAGGGGGATTACCCCCTCAACCCCCATTCTGATTACATCCCGCAGCAAGCTGACGGGATATGATCAGAATCAGATCTGCCTTTTTTAACACAAGGCTGTTATAATATCAGTCTTGTATTCTTAACAAAAAAAATAAAAATCATGCCTCGGTGGCGGAACTGGCAGACGCGCGAGACTTAAAATCTCGTTCTTTCACGAGAGTGTGGGTTCGATTCCCACCCGAGGCACGCAGCTTAAAAATTTGTGAATTAATTCAAATCTCGCTTAAATTTTTCAAATATAAGCGGGAGTAGCTCAGTTGGTAGAGCGTCTCCCTTCCAAGGAGAAGGCCGCGGGTTCGAGCCCCGTCTCCCGCTCATAATGATCAAACGCTTTTGCGTTTGAACATTGTGAACAGGGAAGACCATTGACTAGAAGCCATGTTCTGACCTTCAAGCGAACCTGGCTTACAGCCAAGTAAGCCTGAGAAATACTTGCAGCGAGTTTTGCCAAGCAAAACAAGCAAATAGTGGAGCCCCGTCTCCCGCTCCAGAATTTGAATTAAAAAAAAAATTTAAAATAAACGAAAACGGAGAGTAGCTCAGATGGCTAGAGCGCGCGCTTTGGGAGCGCGAGGCCGCAGGTTCAAGTCCTGTCTCTCCGACAAGTGTAAAGTAATTAGTATTTATACTAACCGTCTTAATAAAATTTCAAGCCCCAGCAAAATCATAATAAGATGGCATATAAGGATTCGGTTTAAAGCTGCTTCTGTATCTAAGAGATAATTGAAAATGAATAATTATTTTTCTTATTTCCCTTACTTCAAACATAAAATAAACTGCAAATAATGATTTTAAATCTGGAGTTATTAAAGTATATTTTCGATCTCCTCCTTGATGTAAAATGTCTGATCTCTTCAACTCTTTCCCAAATTTCATAACTAGCTGATCAGGGATCAATCCAACTAAATACTCTATTGCTTCTAAATAATCTTGTGAAATCATTCCTGCCTTCAACATTCTATCAATCAATTCTGAAAGATTAACTTGCTTTTCTTGCAAATATTGTATAACTTCAATAAATTCTTTATCGGAGGAATCATGTGGCAACAAATTAATATTTGGTAAAAGTTGACTCAAGCCTGTCAAAATTCCTTCTCTTTCAGCAGAAGAACAATCAAATAATTTCCCAGGATTGCCAAAAAATACTGGCAATAAATTATCTCTAAATTCTCCACTTAACTCCCATCCTGAGAAAGATTTGCCTTCTCGATCTAAACCTGGGTCGTTAACTCCCTCTGCTCGACTTTTTCTAGTTACACAACCTACTAAATCAAAAAAAGTTCTTAAATCTTTTTTTGAATTTAAATTTAAACCATTTAATAAATAAAATCTAATAAGCCTAGCTATATCAATCAATCTTTTCTCCGGGTCCCAATCTAATCTTAATAAAGTAGCATCATCAAACTCATTTAAAAACACCTCAATATCTTTTTCACTAATGCATAACTGAAAATCTCTTTTTTTAAGAATACTCGCTTGAAGAGC
>Ga0272443_10002982_pt1 | contig 20659 bp, 20 predicted proteins | sample SSMAcet12_FD_193581 | JGI IMG/M metagenome (GOLD analysis project Ga0272443, IMG submission 193581) | Marine sediment archaeal communities from Little Sippewissett salt marsh, Falmouth, MA, United States - SSM-Acet-12 | ecosystem: Environmental > Aquatic > Marine > Wetlands > Sediment ... | reverse complement strand
TGCATGTCAGTCCCAAACGGGGCATCTGTAAAGCAACGGTCATGGACCTGGCCCGCAACGAGTGGATCAAAAACCACAGAAACCTGATCATCACCGGCCCGACAGGTGCAGGAAAGACCTGGCTGGCATGCGCCTTTGGCGTCGCCGCCTGCCGGGCCGGAATCAGCACCGCCTATGTCCGTCTCTCCAGGCTTTTGAATGATCTCAATATCGGGAGGGCCGACGGCTCCTATCGCAAACTGCTGGAACGGCTTGCAAGGATACAGTTACTGATCATCGACGACTGGGGTATGAGCCCTCTGAATGATGCCGGCAAGCGCGATATTCTTGAAATCATGGAAGACCGGCACAATGTGCAATCAACCCTGATCAGTACACAATACCCGGTCTCGCAATGGCATCAACTCATCAATGACCCAACCTTGGCAGATGCAATTTGTGACCGTCTGATCCATAACGCGTATCAACTTCCTTTGAAGGGAGAATCTATGCGAAAAATGCTGGCTAAAATGGAATAACTTCGAACACTTTCTTACTTTGATCTTGCAGACCGAATGACAGGCCGTTTACTGTTCGAAGTTTACCGGAATACGTGTTCGAAATCGCCGGAACCACCACATATCGCATATTAACTGGTTATTCCAGAATAAATTATCCAGAAGTCAAAACGGAATGAAGCATAAGTCAGACATCATGAATTTCAACCGTTGGGTTGATCTATTCAGTTTCACCAACCATGAACTCCAGAATCAGGCAGCCAAATCAGTAGATACTGCCCTGGTCACTCGAAACTGGCTGTTTGGATGGTATATCGTAGAGTATGAACATGGCGGAGAAGAAAGGTCCAAATTGTACGGCAAAGCTCTGATTGCACGTCTTTCAAAAGAGCTTAAAGTACGAGGCATTAAGGGCATGTCGCCAACGAATCTCAGAAAATTCAGGGAATTCTACTCTGCTTACTCAGAGATTCAACAGATAGAAAAGATTAGTGAGACCAAAATGGCGATACAAATAGTGTTCATATGTAAATCGTTCGACCATCATGCTGAATGGGGATTCCTCTTTCTCCTGTTTTAGGGTCAGTAACCATTCCATACGATAGTGGAAGTGAAATGCCGCTCACATCAGCTATCTCATATGGAGTCTCAGCCTTAGCTAAACGCTTTGAGATGTCAGCGAAGTATTCTATGAGAAGCGTCTTGATCTTCTCGGTTGCTTGTTGCTGTTCGATGTGTTGGCGGTTAAAAGTTTCTTTAAGCTCATCAAGTTGTTTACTTAAATCACTGCTCATGCCTAGCTGATGGCGTCTTTTACAGACCTCCCACCACCAATCTCGCATCTCCCGAATCTGTTTCCTTTTGTCAGGGTTTTGCCCATATATATCATGACATTGTGCACAAAGGGGGGCTGCATTGTCGAGGTCGTTTGATCCACCTTGAGCCTGGGGTATTATGTGATGCACCTCAACGAACGGTTGTCGGCACGCGATGCAGCAAAAATCAGATCTCCTTTTTGCCTCTTGCTTTACTGATTCAGTGAATGGCATCTTTTTTCCCTCGACTAAATAGAGTTTGCTGAATAATTCCCCATAACATCTTTTTCCTGAACACGTTAATTTCACCACAATTACCCAAAGAACCAAACAAACAAGCTCCCCTAATACCTTTTCACAAAAAAACAACCGTTAATCAAAATGGATAAGAGAGCATTTTTTGTCCTAACATTGGCGAGCATTACAAGGGTAATGCTCTATAAGTTATTCAATAGAAGGTGTGAGCGTTGATAGGTAAACAAATACTATTTTTCGCCGACTTCCCTCTGTATCAATAGTAAGCCAAACCTTATACTCGCTTAGCAGTCTTAATCAAATGATTCTCATACAAATAATCCCAGTTGAAATTCAGTAGAAATTCATTTTTTTCGTATGTCAACTGAAGATTCTCGCTGAATATTGGGTGTATTGCAAATTGAACATCTCGGAAACTACGCTTCTTCGCCGTCCTAAACGGACTTGTCCCCTCATTGAAAAAAAAGCAATCTTGCGTATTAATGTTCAATGTTTGCCGGAGTTTAGGAGGGATAACAACCCCCAAAAAGCCTATGTCGTATAGAAACTCTATTTTCTCTATCATTACATTGCATACACCACCATGCTCATTAAAAAGAAATGGCATATCATCTATTGCATTCTGGAGCTTTTCAAAACTGAAGACCTGTGGGTACTCCATGAAACTATTTACGATCTGACGGATATTGCTCACTGTTGTTTCATATTCATCAAGAAACTCCGTTTTGATAATCTGATAAGTTATCTCCGATACAATTCTCCTAATTACCGAGGCCGTAACATCGTAACCGTTTTTCGAGACTATTGTTGCTGTTGCAAAAATTTCTGCGTAATAAATCAATATATCTCGCGGACGCCAGAAGGTATGCCGCAATATATAACTAAAGAGAGGGACTCGTATGTTCTTCTCGTTAAACGTAAAACTCAGGTATTCTGGCAACGACGGGAATACCTCTGAAACAAGCGAACCAAGCCGCTCGTGACTGAGTTGCTTTCCTTTGGAACGATCACCATATATCTTTCGCAACCTATAATACAGAACATCACAGAGATCTATTCCAGACCATTCAATGATCGACGTTCGTCGACCATATCTATATCCGTCCCGTTCTGATCGCTCTATTTGTTGATAACGGTCTTTTGGTATTGTAATGCAGAAATCAAGCGTCTTGAAGTAAGGTGCCTGCTGGGGACGACCATCTTTGATGCCAAGAACTAGCAAAAGCAAACTTCGCAACCAGTCAGTTTCGAAATCCACGCGACGAATTTTGTCGTCATCAGATGTTGCTGCCCTCCGAAAAATGTCGAAGATTGTATCGAAGTCATCCAGTGTAACTAGAACCCGTTTTTTACATTTCGACACAATATGCTGGAGCGATATGACAACTTCTTTTCCGAGAAAAAATTCGAAGTAGCTATCCACATTGAAGGATACTGCCAGATCGGCATAAAAACTGCTTTTTTCCTCAGGACGGGCTGTGTCTATACAGTGATCTAAATACTCTTGAAGTCTGGCGGTAGCAAATGTAAAAAAAGCTGTCTTCAAATCCGACTTCTCGTGATTATGCCGAAAGTCAACAAGAAACTGCTCCAGCGGCTTCATAAAGGACCGCTGCGTAGGTGTTATTTTATCTTCGCTGTCCAAGAGCACCAATAACTCGACAATACATAGAATCAAAAAACCCTGCCATGTAATTTCAAAGAACAAAAGTGGAGGAAGTACAGTACTGATATCTGACCTTGTGTCTGTGCGAAGCATTTCGAATGCTGTACCAAGGTTGACATCATCCGCACTGAGCGCTATGCAACCGTTGTAACGATCAGGCTCAATCATGTTAAGTGCTCTAGCCAAAGTGGACTTTCCACTTCCTTTACGACCGATTAGAAAATAAGATGTCTGATTGTGGACGTATGAATAGGCTGTTGTTGACACGAAAACTTGCTGAAAAAAATCTTCACATTTCGTCAGCAATTCTTCAGTCGTTTTCGTCTCAACAAAGAGAGCGTCATAAAGGTGTTCCCGTTCGACTTGAAATGACTGCGACTTTCTGTTTGAAATTGTAACGAGGTGATCGGTGATTTTCTGAATTTCTCTTGAAAACTTCTTTTTGATGTAGTCAGAAACCACGAAATTGTCTGCATTATCTGTTGCCACAGAAAATCCCGATAAGTTCACGCAATAAAGATCGGACATCGTTTCTGGCACGGATTCCGATATAGAACCACTCAAAACAACAGGCAAAAGCCCAAAAGAATGTGTGGACTGAGCATTTTGATTCGATTTTTTCTCTCGTTCAGACCAGTATCTATCTGTTATCTGCTTGTACTCTCTATATACCCCCCCCTCACGCCAGCTCACCCGTTTCTTATACTGTGGCGTAAGGAGCAAGACTGCAAGATCAACGTCCAAAGTACAATCCATGAACTTCTGAAGGTTCTCACTAGGCCGTAGTTCGGAATCGTAAAGGACATGAACCTTTTGACGCATTGCAGTCCGTATTAAAAAGACAAGATAATCCACGATGTCGCGATCAACCCCTTCGTGGCAGTATGAGATGAAACATGTCGGTTCGTTTCTTTTCATTCTCTATCCTCCAAAAGCCATTTAATTTTTCTGCACACAATATCTGCTTTGCAAAGTTCTTTTAATAATATCATCACACACGCCGAGATATTCAAGTAAAACGCACCAATTTAGATAACGAGAAGAGTATCTCTTACGCCTTACAACAAAGCTTGAGAGCAGCTCTGCAAGCCGAAGCGCATTTTTCCATGTGTTACATATGCAGCATATCTACATCAAACCGTATTCATTCCGGGAAGATTTTCATAACAGAGATTACAAAACAAAGTCTCAGAGGTTGTTACCTTTAAATGGGGATTCCGGCATAAAATATTTCCAAGTGAACGTATAATGAAGCATCAGACATCATGAACTTCGATCGATGGGCCGATCTATTCAATTACAGCAACCGTGAACTCCAGAATCAGGCAGCCAGATCAGTAGATATTGCCCTGGTCACTCGAAACTGGTTGTTTGGCTGGTATATCGTAGAGTATGAACATGGCGGAGTCGTAGAGTATGAACATGGCGGAGAAGAAAGGTCCAAATTGTACGGTAAAGCTCTGATTGCACGCCTTTCAAAAGAGCTTAAAGTACGAGGCATTAAGGGCATATCGCCAACGAATCTCAGAAAATTCAGGGAATTCTACTCTGCTTACTCAGAGATTCGACAGACACTGTCCGTTAAATCTTTTCTATTAGAAACCAGTAGTTCCCAAGGAGAACGTACCAACACATCTTTAACGGCACTCATAGAGCATGAATAAGCATTCATAAAAGGCTCATATGGCAGGCAAAAAACTGCTATGATTGGAAAAAAACGTTTGTGGTCTTAAATTTCATAGAGTTAAAAGCATTAAAATATTTATGCTGATCCACTCTTGGTGGTTATCTCTTTATAAGGCGGGGGCTTTTCTTCCGCTTTTTTCGATTAGAAGTGTCGCCTGAACAAGGCCACGAGACGAAAAAGCAACTCAAGCGAGAAAAGCTTATTAGATGGACGTTTGCACATACATAAAGAAACGCGATGAGGCGAAACAATTAGCCCGTAACCAACAGGATCGCCTGGCTTTTGCTCGCCGATTCCTCACCGCACTCATCAAGCACTATACCCCGTGGGGCACAGCATCACCCGTTGAACCCCTTGATCACCCCTTGGCCAAAGAAATGGGAGCGATTGCTGCAGTTCAAACATCTGAAATGGCGGCCTACCTTATTGGCACGACCTATACCGTCATGCTCCCGGAGGAATATCGAGGACAATACGGCGTTTTCTATACCCCGCCGTCTCTAGCATCACGCCTGCTCGATTTGTCCGAAAAAGCAGGAACAAACTGGCGTACCGCACGAATTCTTGATCCAGCATGTGGAGGGGGGGCGTTTCTCGCACCTGTGGCGTCACGGATGCTCCGCTCATTACAGAACCTCACCCCCATCGCTCGCATACAACACGTCGAACAGCACCTATCAGGTTATGAAATTGATCCTTTCAGCGCTTGGGTCTCACAAATCTTCGTTGAAATGGTATTAAAAAAGGAGATTGAACAAACGGGAAAACCGCTCAAGAATCTAGTAACGGTGTGCAACAGCTTGTACACTCCTCCCGATGCATACGGAACATATGAGCTCGTTATTGGCAATCCACCGTATGGCCGCCAAAAACTCTCCCCGGAGGACCGCGCACACTGGTCCAGAAGTTTGTATGGCCATGCTAACCTGTACGGTCTATTCACTGACCTTGCTGTTCGTCTTACAGCACATAATGGCGTTATCGCTTATGTCACCCCAACGAGCTTTCTTGGCGGTCAATATTTTCAAGCCCTTCGGCGACTTTTAGGCGATGAAGCTCCGCCGCTATTCTTCGACTTCATCGCCCATCGAGAGGGTGTATTTGCTGACGCATTGCAAGAAACCATGTTGTCGATCTTCAAAAAGCATGCTGTCAATCAGCCTGTCTCCGTTTCCTATTTATCACTCAAGGAAACCGGTAACATCACTACAGAAGAAAACGGACAATACAATCTTCCTGAAAACCAAGACAAACCATGGGTATTGCCTCGAAATCCGCAACAATCAAAACTCGCAAAATCTTGTGGTGAGCTCGCATACCGTCTGAAAGATGTCGGCTATACGGTTTCCACAGGCCCTTTGGTTTGGAACCGACATAAAGCAAAACTTTTTTATGAACATGTCGAGGGAAGCGTCCCTGTCATATGGGCAGAATGTGTTAATCCCTCAGGAACCGGGGAATTTATTTTCAAAGCTTCATTAAGAAACCATGCACCTTGGTTCAAGCCGACAACTCGAGATGAAGCCAATATTGTTCGATTCTCCTGCATCCTGTTACAGCGAACAACATCACTTGAACAATCCCGTCGTCTGATCGCCGCAGAACTGCCACAATCATTTATAGAAAAGCATGGTGGCGCAGTGACCGTTGAAAACCATTTGAACATGGTAAAAGCCATTCCTGGCCAGAAACCCCTAATCTCGCCGCGAGTAATTACCGCCCTCCTCAATAGCACGGTGGTTGATCAGGTATTCAGGTGTATCAATGGATCGACGGCCGTTTCTGCATACGAACTTGAATCTATGCCGATACCACCACCGGAGGCGTTACTGCGATTGGAAAAAATGATTGCCCGCCGGGCGAAAAAAGAAACCATAGAAAAAGCTATAACCGAAATGTATGCCCATGTTCGCTCAAGCGCCGCTGCCTGATATCAGCACAATCCACGAGAGACTTGACCGCATCTTCCCCGATGGCATTGCTGATCGTAATTATGTCACCCGAGAAATGGCAGCCAAAGTGATTTTTGTCATGCTCTACATCGATGCTATCGAAGGGTCCAACATCTGGTTGGCTCCCAAACACGTCTATCGCATGACCGAACAGCAAGCAAAATCACAAGAAGCAGAGACAAGAGGCGAATATGCAATTGCCGCTCTCCGACCAGGTTTCCAGCCGGAAGGAAATCGCTGGTATGCCGACAATACACGAGAACCCATCAGAGACGAAACCTTGAAGGACGGCCTTCTACAAAAGGGGGCAGTAACGGAACTTCTGGGTATTCCCACGACAAGCAGCAAAGGACGGTATGCGCTATACGAGCATTTTGCCAATCTTTTCCTCCTCTCCGAGGAAGAATTTGATAAACAAGCACAAGAATGGCAGAATACCTATCTCTCTCAGGCAGAGCTCAGTCGGATCAGAATCATGCATGACCGACATCGATCAGATGAATGTGTCCGCGTCGAACTCCCAAATGGCGAAACCAGAATCATGTCTGCTGGACCAAGCTCGCTGATTGCCAAAGCAGTCATCGAGGAATTTGCACAACGCTTTTTACAGCACCCTTCGGTCTTATGGATAAGTGAAAGCGGTAAAAAAGTAGTGTTACAAGATGATCGATTGATGAAAAACCTTGGGTTGCCTATCGATCAATCACGACTTCTTCCTGATCTGGTTCTTGCAGACCTCACCCCTCAAAATCTCTGCTTGATATTTGTGGAAGTCGTTGCTACTGACGGCCCAATTACCGAGAGCAGAAAAGAACAACTCTTGTCACTGACAGCAAATGCCGGGTTTAACAAGGTCGCCTTTATCAGTGCGTTCGAAAACAGAAACGCTGCTCCACTAAAAAAACGGCTCAGCGGCATCGCTGTTGATAGCCTGATTTGGTGCAGAGCGGAACCGGATTTACTTATCTGGCTTGGAGAAACCCAAGAAATACCATTCAAACCTGCAGAATGGAAATCGATCAATCAGTGACAAATAACTGCCAGCTAAACGCTATCTTTCCGAGTCGTACTTTTTTATATAGTCTTCAAGAGAAGAATATCCTCTTCCCCTGTTAGTGCGTGCAATCATTGTATTGTCAATTCGATTTTGAATATAAAAGATGATGTTCAAAGCATTTTCTTTTTCTACCAGTCGCCACTGAGCACCAAATTTATTTTCAATGTTTTTAGATAACGCTCCATAGCTAAATTTGGACTTCTTCCTCGGCTCTTTGACTGCATATTCATTATATCGACTGACCTTTCATTTGAGAGTCTGAAAACGTTTAATCAACACTTGAAAAAAGTCTCGAACCACCCCTTTAGCAGTAGAATAATCTGGCATCTCATTACCCCCGAATCTATAAAGCTCATAACCGCGTAACCGAAGTGATCGATCTTCATGCACCATTTCAGCGTAACGCTTTGGACTTGCTCTGCCGTCATCCTCGGCATAATGTTGTTTTCCATCTATCTCAACCACAACACGGATTCGATCTGGAAATAATAGTAAGAAATCCATCCTCTGACGAACAAGGCGCTTTTTGCCTACGAATTCACGGACAATCTTTGGATCATAGTGTAGATAAACCTGGGGGATCAAAGCTGGCAAATCGCTAAGTTGATCACCAAAAACAGCATAATAGGCACGAAAAAAGTATTTTTCTGGAGGTGACGCCAATGACTCAAAAAGGCGATTATATAATGATCTCTCTGGATTTTTTGAGTCAGCCTCAGGATGCGACTTCCACCAATTCACCAACTCAGTCCAAGCCAAACCCGAGCGCGCAATAGGTCGATCGTAAATGAGAACATACTCAGCATTTGCTACGACTTGAATGTCGTTATCAACGGCATCTGAAAGGATAATATCAGGTTTTGGGCCGTTAGACGCGAATATCAAGTTTTTCGGACGACTTTTTACACCTTTTCCAGAACAGCAGATAGCGAATACAGGTACCCCTGAAAGATTATCTACCTCTTCCAAAGCAAATCCATCAATACCTATAATACGATTCAAAGTTGCAACAAATTGAGATTGTTCTTTCCCCTCTCTGACTCTAGGGTGTACAAGTAATTCAAGAAACTCATAAAGCAAATCATCGGATGCAACCATTACTCCAATTCGTTCGAGGATCTGCAAGTTATCCAAATCATTATCTTGTCTTGTATACACGGAACTCGAACCAAAAAATACAGGCAGTAGAAAATCGATAGAAGGGAGGGCTTTTACTGGCACCAAAACACTAATAAAATCGTTAACAGCCATGCGCCCATTGAGAGCGGGCATTACATTGAGTTCCTCGAAAAGCCTTTGGCGTGTTACAATTGTAATTTTCGGCTGATTATCACAAAGAAAAAGGCGCAGGCACTCTCGAAGCTCAAAAGCATCCCACTTTGTTAAAACATCACGAGCTAGACTAACCATCTGTACTTTATCAAGGTCAGCTATGCGCCGCTCAACATATTTTGCCTTGCTCTTATACGCTTCATCATCCTCTCCCTCTTCTAAACCAAGACCAACGCACATTTTATTCAAATCATACGCCTTGACTTGAGAAGAGATTGTATTAGCGATAATGCCTCGCAATTCAGCGAGTGTCGGAGAAAATTGTTTCAAAATTTAAATCCTTCGCTTGAATACTATTCCAGCTAATCAACGTAAATCTATAGCTGTTCATACAGCAAGAATTAAGCTTTAGCTATCGGCTTTATAACCTCCAAGACAAATCCAAGACATAGACAGTAATGCCGAACACCTTGTAATCACTATCACCTTTTTGAAAGCGATTTATACCACTTACGTATAGAAGATGCTCCCGATATATCATCGTACTTAAAACACTCGACAAATGCATCGATAGAATTAATAATGCCACCGAGCGCTGAAGCCGATAGGCTGCTGCCTGAGCTTGTCTCATAGTGGCTGACCCAGTTTCCGACAATTGCGGGCACATAAGAGGTGTCGATATCTTGAACCTGCTGAGCATCAAGCACGAGCGTTCCCGCTTTCTTGTGCATTTCAATCGCAGAGGTTATAGCATCAAGACAGTTACTGACCATCCGCGATGTATCCTTGATCGCGAAATCGATCGGTACCGGAATATCTACTCTGCGAATAATCTGCTGTAACTTGTATTCTAAATACTGCCGAATGAGTGGCTCGGCCTGCTTCACCTGTCCAGCGGAAAGAAGCGACACAATAGTCGCCTTGAGGCGATCTGCTCCCTGAGCTTGGTGCAAAATCGCACCCATGGGTGGCGAGCCCTGAAGCTTATTGTGATGCCAGTCAGGTGTACTGCCGAGCCGGTCAAAATATTTCTCCAACAACCCATCGTGACTCAGGATGATGAATTGTAAACCATCAGCATTCTTTGGCTGCTGCAATTTGATCCGTATCAACTCCATCAGGAAATACTGGTGTCCGGCATCGAAGCTGGAAGTCACATCGTCCAAGACAACAAAGCGCGGTGTTCCAGAGTGCTTCAGTGCTGATGCGAGAAAAACCGAAATCGCAAGCGCGTTACGATAGCTTTCTGATAGGAGTGCTCGCGCAGAAAGATTGTGCTGGCCATGAAAATCGCTGAGTTGGACGTGAAGGTCTTCCCTGTCGTCAGCGCGACATAAGTCAGGGACTACGTCACCAACCTGCATGATTTCCTTGAACATGGATTTGTACTCCATGTCAATACCCTTAATTCTCGCTTTTGACAAAGCTGCCTCTGCATCGGCGAAAACCGTTGTCGCCTTCGTGATGAATGCTCTCCATCTCTCTCGGATATCAATGCGCGCTTGTAGCGCCTCCTCTTCTTGCCTGTTTTCCTGATAGTTCTTCAGCGCATCCGTAAACTGCCGACCATACTCAACCTGCTCTGTGAGCTGGACCAGTGACGGCGGCAGCTCCTTCTCAATAGAATCTTTTCGGTCTTGTGCTGCTTTGAGAACATCGGCGACTCTTTCCGTGAGCTCGGACGTCCATTTAACGGCAGCAATCCAGTCTTTTTTAGAGATATCCCCAGAAGTAAATTTTCCATCAACTAAGGAAAACTGCCGTTTCTGTCGTTCAACATCTAGAGGCTCTGCCATTTCATGCGCTGAAAGACATTTTTTCCATGCAGATGCCTGCCACGCATCCTTGATCTCTACGATTTTTGCTGCAGCATCAGCATACTGGGTCAATTGTTCTTTTATGTGCCCGCTTATCGACGACGAAAGTTCACTCTCGCAGAGTGGGCACTTCTCGTCCTCCGTCCATACATCTTTGGAAATTACTTCTTGGGCGGACTCGTAAAGACGCTTGAAAAGGTCACCACGGGTCGAAGCTAGCAATTCATCCCTTTCGTCAATCAACACACCGATCTTCTCCTGCTCGATCCCTATGGCAATGAGATCGTATGCAGCTAGTTCTTCAAGAGCGGTAATGGACCAGATTGTTTTCTCAAGCTCACGCCGCTTCTCTCCCCTTTCGGACGTTTTGATCTCCGTTTTGATCTTCTCGAAGTCTATGTCGCTCAGGGACCTCCCGGAGAAATGCGACTTTAGAAGTTCCACATTGCCAAGTGCGTCGGCGACTTCAGCGACAAATTCGTCAAGCTTGTCAATGTCTTCAAGCGGCTTTCCCGTAATGTTCTCATAACTCAATCTCAGGATGACTAAAGCCTGCTGCACAGCTTTTTGCAGCGCCGTCACTTCCGTAGTTATAATCTTTATCTCAAGGTCCGTATTCAGAGCGCGCGAATCAGACACAGCCTGTAGCGCTTGGCGGCAATCGGAGTATTCGGCAAGGCCGAGCAAAGCCGAAAATGTTCTGCCTCGTTCCAAAGGTGAGTTCTCAATGAAACGGGCGAACGTCTTGTAATCGAGAAGTGCGAATGCTGCCCTTAGCTGCGCGAGGAATCCTTCAGGATCAGGATGTCCACTCGGGCTGGCGACAGTACGAGTGCCAGCCGCATCGAGGTCAATTCTGATGACGATAGCATCTGTGCCGTCATCTGGCAAAAATTCCGCAAGTATAGAGGCAGTATTCTGTGAATGAAAACGGTTGCAGTAGTAATCCTGCGGCCGTTCCTGTGCCTGGAGTAACTGAAGCTTCGGAATTGTACCGTGTATCGCGTAGTGTAGAGCTTCAAATATGGAACTCTTTCCGATACCGTTGACGGCAAAAACGGAGTTCACGGCGTCTGGCCGGAAAGAAATATCAAGTGGTTTGTTCTCGTTATTAACGCCACGAAATCCCTCAATTGAAAGCCTTGTAAGATAGTAGCGCTGCATCATGTATTGTTCTTCAAATCGGCTTGTTTGACGAGTAAATCCAGCGCCATTGCAACTTTACTATTGAATTCACCACGCAACTTTGAATTCCTTTCCCCATCATGGACAATAGCAACTAATGTATCCCAGTTGTTGCGTAGAATCGCAGCCATCTCTGCATCAATAATCTCAAGACAAGAGAGGAATGTATCGCAATTTTCAGAGAAGCTCTTTGTATCATCGAAACGAAAATTCCCAGATTGTAAATTCTGTTTAGTCATTTCCTCGGCTCAACATTACTTATTATCAGCACTACAGATGTCTCAAAGGGTAATATACTGCATTAATAGCGTTTGTACTTATTCTAATAAAACCCTATATGGAGAGCCCGGCTGGGCCGGGCTCCGGCGCTCAGAGCAAGCCTGACTCCCTGAAACTGAAATAGGATTCATCTCCTACAATAATATGATCCAGAACTTGAACATCGAGAAGCTTTCCGGCTTTGACCAGTATTGAGGTTACCTGTTTATCGGCATTACTCGGTTCCGGGTTACCAGACGGATGATTATGAGCCAGCATTATGCAATTGGCATTAGCCAAAAGGGCTCCCTTGAAAACCTCTCTCGGATGTATCAGTGACGCATTCAGGGTTCCCCTGCTGATCATCTCCATCCCGATGATCCGGTTTTTTGTATTGAGATAGAGCGAATAAAACTCTTCGCTTGCCTTGTCCTGCAGCCCGATACTACAGAGAAATTCATAGGCAATTGATGCGCTTTTCAAGGCTTTCTGGTCGTAGGAAACATATGATTCTCGTACAAGTTTCAAACTATAGCGTGGAATAGTAGTTTTCCTGGATTCTTGGGTGAACAGCGGGAGTACAAGGTTGTTGTTCATGGTAGTCAATGTTTGCATTGCAGAGAGTTACCATGGCTCTTTTTTCAAGCCATATCCCCGGAGGGACAAAGGCACTCCCCGTGCAGGCAAACTTTTTGCGCAAGGGAACAAGTGATCTGCACAAATGCAATGCGGAAGAGAACGACCCTTGCACAAAACAGGCAAACTGCACTACCTTTGTAGCCCCGCCATCCGTGGATAGGTGGAAAACCCCTTTGCGCTGCAGGCGCCATGATTGATATCCGATCAGGCGCTGGCGGGCTTTTTGCGTCTATCCATAAAGCATGACGGCGCCGCTTAAAGTCTCTTCATTTGCCGGAATCGAGAAAGAATGGAAACGAAGTGAGCATTATGGCGAGTGTTCGGGCAACATGACTGGCTCCAACAGAGCCCGTAAACCAAGAAAGACCGTGGTGCCAGGGGGCACGACGGCCGTCGTTGTATGTACGACAAGAGTATGTGTAAAGGGTAAAGTCGAAACAGGCGGGAAACCTGTAAAAAGCAAGATCATGCAACCATCATGGCAGCATCTTTTCAATCTCTTCTTTTGGAGTTTTCAGTGTGAGGAGGGATTTAACCAGCAGGTCAAGGGTTACACCGGGATCCCCGGCTTCCATTTTCGCAACACGTGACTGGCTCGAATGAATCATACCGGCAAACTCTTTCTGAGTGAGCCGGAGTGATTGACGTCGCGTTTTCAGGTGCTCACTGAGAGCTATTTTCAAAGCGATAAAATCAGACTCTGCCTGATTCAGCTCAAGAAAATCTTCTGCATTGCCGACTTTCCAGCCTGCGGCTTCCAGTTTCTTTTGTTTCTTCTTGTCCATCATAGATCTCAACTACGTTTACAATTCATCATAAGCGCGAATGCGGCGTTTACAGGTATCGATAACGGCTTTGGGTGTCTGCTGCGTTTTTTTCCTGAAGACGTCAAGAATCAGGATTGCATCATCATCTATTCTGTAGATAATGCGCCAGGTAACGTTATCGTCAGGAATACGCAACTCATGGCATCGAGAGCCTATGGAAGGCATCGGTCGTGACCATGGCATTGACAACAACTCTCCAGACTGCAACCGCCGCAGGAGATATCCGGCTTCAATTCTTGCATGTGATGACATGGGAGGCGTCTTGATCTCTCCATGTAACCACACCAGCGGTTTATCTTCCGATCGCATCATTTGCTTAAATTATATCAAATCTGACATATTTAACAATAAAAAACCTAATCTTGTTTCAAGACATGCAAAAAAACTGCGGATATAAGGACAAACATCAAGCGGACACTTCTCCCTGTCCGTCTTGCCCTTTCAGCCAGCTCCTGAAACCCCGATCCTTCTTAAATTGCTTCTCAAGTATCGCTTCCAGCACTGTTGACTCATCCACACCCGGAGCTTTTTCCTGCGCGGCCTTCACATAAAGTTCAAAACTGTCCGTGACAGATTTGGACAGACGAAAACGTTTCGTGACAGGCTCCTGCAGTGGCTGAATATTGAGATCAATCATGATTGTCGAGATTTTCAGTTCATGTAGTATGGAGTGATCACCATATCCTTGTTCACCAGCACGTTCACGGAATATCCGGGACGGATTTTGAGGGTCGGCTGGATTTCAAGGTTTTTTCGGGTAATCTGCTGCCCTGTGGTGCTGATTTCCGAACCGACATTGCTCGCAAGTATCTGGGCAGTACTCATGCCATCCTCGTTATCCCAGGTTCCCTGCGATGTGGTTGTCCCGACAGAAAGCAGTGAAGAAAGCAAAGCCCCACCTACAAGGCGGTCAAAATGATTATCAACCTTGTCCTTGAATCCTCCGTACCCTTCGAGATCAACTCCGGGCATACATTCGAGGTCTATGGAACTGCCATCCGGTCTGATCAAACGGTTCCAGCAGACCAGCACCCGCTTCTGACCATAGGAAACCACGCTGTCATATGAGGCAAGCAGTCTGGAGCCCTGGGGAATCAGGAGATAATCGCCGGTTACGATATCATAGACATGTTCACGAACCTGACCGATAATCGTGCCCGGCAGGTCGGAGTTGATCCCGGTTATCAGCGTTACCGGTATGATTGTTCCGGCCTTCACCTCATAGGGAGTTTTGGGCTGTAGCATACCACCGGAAAGGTATGCGCTTTTATCCCTCCCCTTTCCGGAGAGAAATTCATTCTTCCGCTGCTGCTTGTTCTGGTCATGCTGCCCCAGCAAGCCTACTTCCGTGCCCCGTATTAACCCCGTGGCGTCGTCAGGCTTGTCGGCATATGCTGCAAGCATGCCGTTCCTATTCAGGCCTGAGGTTTTCATCTGTCCTGTTTCCGAACCCTGAAAAAAGGGAGCTGATACAAGGGCTGCTGCATAGGCCTGCTGTTCAGGATCCTGCTGCCTGGAGGTATAATAGTTTCCCCTGTTATTGTTCACCATCGCTTCACCGAGATCACCCGGCAAGGGCTGGCCAAGCCGGGGGATACTGTCCGGCAACGGGGCTGTAATATCGTCAGCCAGGACGGAGACCGGATCATCATTGTCCGGGCCTTCCCTGATCACATTGGGAATGGTATAGGATTGGGGTGGTTGAGATGCCTCCTCTTCCTTCATTCCACCTCTTTTGTCCAGAGGCCAGAGGGCAACAGAGACCGCAATCAGGACCACACCGAGAATCAATGAAAGGATAAGAATAACCGGCCCCTTTTTCAGTGCGCGTCCGAGAGGCTTTTTCAACCTCAGCCGTGGATCGTTTGGATCGATCTTGGAGGCATGCGGATCGGGCGCTTCCTGCTTTTCATGCTTTTCCATAACGTCTTCATTCCTGGTTTATCTTCGTGCTATACGCACAACGTTCTGGCTCTTTTCACCAAGGCGCAGTTCGGCACGCTCGAACAGACGATCAACAACATAGAACCTTTCCTTCACCCGGTAATTCACGAGTTGTGTTTTCCCTTTGCGGGATAGCACAAAGAGTGCCGGTGCTTCACGAACCAGCATCTCTGCCGGGAACTGGATAAATGTCTTGCGACCGTCGTCAAAAACCTTCACCGGCATCCAGACCGGGCGTGAACCCTTCCTCACGTCAATTTCATAACCGAAATTGAGCGTGTTGATATCGACGTGAGAGACAACAGTTTTTTCCTCTGCCACGGCAAGGTGCATTTCATCATGCGGGTAGTGCCAGTTGACCGCCGCCATGAAGGTTTCCTTGTAACTGTGCAGCTCGATATGGTAGGTCCGCCGGTTAGTCGTGACAATCAGTGTGGTATGCAGTCCGGGTTTTGTCGGCTTGATGTAGATGTGCTGCTGCACCATGCCGTCTTCCCGGCTTTTCCCGACACCAAGAATCCACCTGACGGTGTCACCGCACGCCGGTTTCCCCTCGATGGTTTCACCCGGCTGCAGCTGGATATCGGTAATCTTCAGGGGAGCCGTATAGACCTGATAGAGATATCCCGGTGTAAAGTCATAGGTCATGATGGCGTTGAAGTACCCGTAACTGTCCGGGTTCTGCGCTGAGATTTTGTTAGCCTCGTCAATCACCGCCCATGGTTTTCCGGGTTTAACCACTTCCTCGGTGTCCTTGGAAAGCGCTTTTTTCCGGTTGCCAGCAAAACGGGTTGGCTCCGGCTGAACCAGTTTCGTTCCCTGGGGCTCAGGAACTTTGTTTGCATGAACCCAGGCTTGCTGCGCCCCCGTAGCACATCCGCCGAGTTGCAGTGCTGCAGTAACAGCAAGAAAAGTTAGCAGGGTCTTTTTGTGTACCATGATCATTTATCGTTGTATTTTGGACCAGTGAAATTCGTCGATATACAACCCGACAGGATTGGCCGCAAGCTGTTCTTCCGACTCCGGCTTGTGCATGACAACCCTGAAAATTCCTCTCCACCAGGTTTCACCCTGGGCGTCTCCATGAATTCCCCATCGTGATTCTTTCCAGTCAATCTGCCAGCTCTCCCCGGAAATGGGAACCATGGAAAGAATGTCTACGCTGACCCGTTCCCTGTCAGCTCTCTGAAACGGCTCGTTCTTTTCTGCGTAAGCGTTCAGGGTATTGGCTGCATTCGGGGTTACCAGATTGTATGCATCGAGCCAGTTCCGCTTGATCACCGCCTTGTCGGACGAGACCATTCGCGTATTGTTCACAAACCGCCCGAGATGATACCTTATCGAGGCATCACCGGGTTTGAACTCCTTCCATGACGCACCCACAGCGCCTCGATACACCGAACTGCCGTCAGTGTTCACCTCGACAATATGCGGCACAGCTTTCGGCTGGGCACCGAGGTAGACCATGCCGAGTATCGAGGGCAGTGCAACCAAGAGCAACACCGCAAAGGTTGCTAAACGCCAGTTCTTTGCCTGCACAAGGGAACTGCCCATGCGCTCATCCCATTCTCTCTGAGCCCTTCTGTAAGGGGTATCGGCTGTTCCTTCGGGTTTCCATGTTTTGCTTGCTGGTTTCATGTCATCATGATTTCATGGTTACGTGTTAACACACCATCATGTCTTTATGTCTGGCGTTGCACTGCCACCGGACGGCCGTGATTCATCCGGGACATGACGGCTTGCGTGCAAGGCGTTTTTAGCCCACTTTGGCACGGTGCTTTTTGATGCTCCCGATGAGTGGCCCCCTTCGTTTCCGCCTCCTGCTGGTAAGACGCTACCGCCCGTTTTGTTGCCAGTGAGCTTTCCTGCTCCTCCCCTGGCAATCTGGGCCACCTTTCCGGCTGCTGCCCGTGTAGCTGCCACGCCACCTGCCACCGCCAGACCGCCGACAAGCGTCCCGGCAACAGCATTCTGTGCACCGGTGGCGGCTGTCAGGCTTGGACTACCGGCAAGCAGACCACCGGCAACGCCCGGAGCATTCCATGCAAGAAAAGCAATCGCCCCGCTGATCATGACCAGCGTGATCCCCGCCTCCAGGCTCGGTATATCATCAGGAACGGTTATACCGCTCAGGATGGTCGTACTGACTGCCACGATGAAGCTGAGAACCATCAGCTTGACCCCGGAAGCAATCACCGCTCCTATGGATTTTTCCGCAAGGAATTTGGTGGGTTCGAAAAACCCGAACGGCAGCAGAATGCCGACAAGTGCTAGAATCAGGTAAAACTCCAGAACACAGTAGAACATCTGCCATGCGATGATGACAAAGGCAAGAATGGAGAGCAGCCACATGATCGCGTATGCCAGACCATCGGCAATATCCCATCCCTGTTCTCCGATAGCCTTGGCCAAGGGAGCCGTGATTTCAAGACCGATATTGATGATACTGCTCGGGTCCATCAGCATATCATGAGTGGCAGGTGCGCCACCGGCTATTTCTCCTGCCTCAGCAAGGGAAAACGCGAAGTTCTTGGCCAGGGTCGGGAAATTGGTCACAACCCACATCCAGAAGCCGAGATAGAGCAGCTTTTTCATGACATTGGCCAGCTGATCCCCGCCACCCATCGCCCACCATAGCCCCACCAGCACCAGCTCGATACCGAGCATGATACCGATGAGCCAATTAATGGCAGGCTGAAGATTCCCCCAGCCCGCATTAAAAGCTGTTACAAACGCATCGAGGGTATTTGTTAATATCTGGGTGTTCATTGTTCTGATTCATTGACATCATGGCATGGACCGCGGCGGCTTTCGCTCAGTGCGTTCCCCGCCGTAGTCTTCCAACATTTTCTTTTTCCGTTCCTCTTTTTGCTCCTGCTGCTCTTTTGTTTCCTCTCCGACATTGACCGTGCAGCCGAAAGACGCAAGGGCACCAAAAATGATGAATGTGAGGTAGACCAGACTTCTTACGTATCTCATGGTTGTTTTCCTTTTTTGGTTGATTGATTTCAGGGCATCGCTCTTGAGGGACTCCTTTCTGTGCGCTCCCCACCATATCCTTCCAAAGCTCTTCGCTTGAGTTCAAGGCTGGCGTCATTGTCTGCCGCCGTTCTTGCCGCCATTGTTGCGGTTATCCGTCCATTCGCCGCCAAGGTTGCCGTCAGATCTCCAAGCTGACTCCCCACAACACCGAGCATCTGGTTGTTTGCCTGGAGCTGCCGGACCTCCCCTTCTGCTCCCATCGAGCGTGAAAGAATCTCCTGCATTTCGTCATTATACTGCTGTATGCGGTTGACAATGCTCTGGGTGCGCATGGCGTTTTTCGCGCTCTCGCTGAGTTCCTTGTTCCAGTCCTGGTAGTACTCCCCATACCGCCCGAATTCTATCGTGTTCCAGTCGGAGCCCTGTGGAAAGAGCACATCGAACTGGTTGTCTATCCGGGCAATGTCATAGCCTATGGCATCGATATCCCTGAAGAGCTGGTCAAGTTCTTCATTGTTGCCCTGCAGCAGTATCCGCAGCTGATTGTATGTCTGGCTGTCAAAGCTCTTGAGGCTTTGAAGCATCGCTTCGTACTGCTTCACCTGGTTGCTGATCATGGTGACCTGATGCGCAACACTTTTCACCATGTTCAGACTGGTCGTGATGTTCTGCTTCAGGTTCGAGAAGTCAATCACGCTGATCGCCGCTTTTCCCTGCAACGGCAGGAGGAAAAGGCCCAGCAAAGCAACTAAAAACAGCGTCTTCTTCATCTTCATCGTTGACTCCGTTATGGGTTGAGATTGTTACTGTCTTTGGCTTTCCCGAGAAGCTCCGCCGCCCAGTCATGACCGCGATAGCGAAGCATTTCAGCAGCATACTCTTCCGGGCTGAAAGCCTCTTCAAGACTGTCCATAAAGCGATGGTCGTCGGGGCTCGACATACCGGCAAACGTGAGAGCTATCGGGCCGAGGTTCAGGTTGAACAGTCTTCTTCCTCTTGGTGACCGGTAGTAGTAGTCCTGTTTCTTCCGGGCACGGGTAAGCAAACCAGTCTCGGTTTCCGACAAGCCGAATGTTTCATAAGCTTTGGCCATGCCCGGTGTCAGGGCTTCCTCGTCGGGAAGGTAGATCTTGGTTTGACAGGCAGACAAAATGGTTGCCATGATGGGTGAACCGGCTGCGTCGGCAATTTCCTGCGTGGCAAACACCACCGCAACATTCTTTTTCCTGAGCGTTTTCAGCCAGTTCTGCAGCTGGTTCATGAACACGGGATGCTTCAGGAACAGCCACGCCTCATCCAGCACCAGCAGTGTGGGACTGCCGTCAAAGAGCTGTTCCACACGGTGAAAGAGATAATACAGGGCCGGAATGATGGCATCTTTCGGCATCGACATGAGCGGTCCCATCTCGATCATCTGCCAGAACCCGTCCTGCATTGCTTCATGATCGGCATCGAACAACTGTCCGTAGCTCCCCTGTATCACATAGGGGTGCAGGGCATCTCGGATCTCCCGTGACTGCACCAGATCACGGAACACGGTCAATGTCCGGTGGCTTCGGTCACTGGAGGACAGGTTTTCCAGCGCCTTGTCGATTTCCTTTTTCAATGCCGGGGTACCGGATACTCCCTGCTCCTGCAGGAGCAAGAGGATAAATCCAGCAGCCCAGATACGCTCGGCCATGCTCTTGATACCGGCAAGCGGCTGGAAAGCAAGTGGAGCTTTTTCTCCACCCGGTTCATAGTAGTTCCCGCCTGTTGCAAGGGTGGCCGCCCTTGATGAACGATCCTTGTCGAAGATCACTACAC
>Ga0272443_10002981_pt1 | contig 20663 bp, 15 predicted proteins | sample SSMAcet12_FD_193581 | JGI IMG/M metagenome (GOLD analysis project Ga0272443, IMG submission 193581) | Marine sediment archaeal communities from Little Sippewissett salt marsh, Falmouth, MA, United States - SSM-Acet-12 | ecosystem: Environmental > Aquatic > Marine > Wetlands > Sediment ... | reverse complement strand
ACTCCTACAAATGCTCAAGCAGCTCGGCCCGACCAAAATTCCGTGGTTGGGTAACCGCGTCGTGAACTTCGAGGCATGGTCAGCCTCGTAAAAATAGTGTCCATTTATCTGAATGAAAATCGGTGATAAAGAGAATTTACTTCAGAGGAGACAATATCGGTGGTTATCCCATTGGTAGTGGTGGAATTGAATAAGCAAACAAATTTATATCTAATACCATTTTAAAGAAAAATAATGCATAATAAATGACTTTAAAATACAATAATAAGCGCAAATTGCGCTACTTCTTTTACCACTGGACATTCGAAAACATATTTTCCGCTTATGCAACACGGGCTAGCGCTAAGCGTCTTCTCAGAAACATGTAATGCTCCCAAGCTAAACGATTGGGCAACTGTGTCATAGTCCCTATTTTTAAAAGGAATGGTGATAGATTGGACTTTTGCCTTTTTATTATTGAATTTGCTGTATTCAGTCTTTTCATGCTAAGTGTTATTTTATTTATTGGTTCACCTTTAAATGCTGGATATATTATTGCAATGTTAAACGGCGTTTTCATTTTATTGCCTATGTTTCTTTTTATAATATTTCAACCCTCATTTTTGAATTATGGTATGTCAGCACTAAATATTAGTAGTGAAATTTATCCGTATACTAAATCACAAATATGGATAGTAATTATATGTGCTTTTTGGTTAAGTGGATCATTTGCGGCTGAAAAAGTTCGAATATATAAAAATAATATGCATATAAAAATAGGTTATGAAAAAAAAATATCATCATTAAAAATAACTATTGTTGGAGTATTTGTAACACTATTATTTATAATATTGGCTGAAAATGCAAATTATAGTATTATTGAATTAATATTACCATCAAGAAAACGAGTAGAGGATGTATATGGTAGCTATTATTTATCAAGAATGTTGGTGATGATTCCAGCAAGTGCTGGAATATTGTTTGCACTTCAAAAACGCAAAATTAATTTAATATCTTTATTCCTTGTTTTAGTGTCACTGTTAATTTCGGCTGGTATTGGACAGCGTAGAACAATAATTACTATATTAATTAGTTTTGTGTTAAGCTATATTTTTTATATTCAAAAAGCGGAAAAGGACAATAAAAAGTGTAAACGTAAAAACGTTATAAGATCAATAAGAACGAAAACACTGCTTTCGCTTGGTATTTTGAGTCTATTGGGTCCAATATTGTGGTTTGCGCGAAGCTATTTTACGCAGTTATTTTCTAAAAATATTACTAATGTGGTTTTACCTTGGCATCTTCGAGGTTTTTTCGAATTGTTTTTTGGATCTACGGCTTCTGGTTTTCCAACTGTAGTGCTTACGCAAGAAATGATATCTCATACATCAATTCCATGGGCTTATTCTTTAAAATTTTTATTATCGTCTCCAATACCACGTACAATTTGGCCTGATAAGCCTATGGCGCCAGAATCTTTATTAATGAGTTATTATGATATTGTGACGAGTCCATCGATGTTTATTGTTAGTGATTTGCTATTAAATTTTTATATATTTGCTCCAATAGTTGCATTAATATTTGGCTTTATTATTTCAAAATTTAGCAAATTTCTCGCAAAAAATGCATTGTTTAGAAATGATAAAAAAATTACCCATAGGAAACTATATTGTATAATTTATTCAATTTTATTGGCTCAAACAATAGTAATGTTTAAGAATGGAATTGTTGCTTTTTTTATTTTAATGCTTCTTTGGTCAATAATAACAATTTTTGTATATGCTGTGACACGCAAATATAAACTGCGATTTTTTCCGAAGTAGAAATCACTCCCATTGGCCTAGACAGGCCCGTTTCGGATGGGATTTTTCTAAGGGCCTGTCTTTGCTACGTTTATTCTTGAGTTGTGCAGGTAGGCCGTGAATGGAATGTTCGAAATTTCTTTTACTTTGGGCCATAAAAAGAATATATAAGAGAAATAATAAATGAATAAAAAAATATAAAAAAATAAGGTAATGACAATGAAAAGCAATATATCACATATTTATGTTGGTAAAAGAAGATACGAAAATGCTTTATATGTGGCTTTAGTAGCCCCAGTAGAACAAAGCGGGTACGCAGGAGGACAAGCACGTGCTGGGTTTTTATTAAAAAAATATTTGCTGCAAAGGGATGAAATATATTTTCAATCAATAAAGATACCAAACCGATTTTACCAGATTCTTGGTAAGGGGTTTATTTCTTGGTTTTTTTCTAGGATTTCCTTTTATGTAGAATTTATTGGTATATTGACTCATAGGAGTCATCCCGGTATTTTCCATTTTTTCAGCCCTTGTACATTAAAAGGATTGGCAGAGAAAAGTTTGTTGGCATTTATCGCTAGAATGTCAGGGGCTTTGACTTTATTAAATCTTCGAAATGACCCTCAGGTATTTATTAACAGTCTCTCTCCAAGCGTTAGACAGATAGCAAAAAGATTTATTACAAGCTTTAGTTATGTAATATGTCAATCTGATAGTTTAAAAAAATACATGATAAGTAATATTGGATTGTGTCATGATCGAGTTTTTATCATTTATAATGGGATAGAGTTAAAGGATATTAAAATTACTGATCATGAAATATATGATAGATATACGAAATTTCGCTTGATATATGTCGGAAGAATATGCCATAGAAAAGGATTAGATGTTCTTGTAGATGCGGTGTCCATGTTTTATAAAAATCATGGTAAATTATTTGAAGTAGATATAATAGGCCCAATTCAGGAGTTAACATATTATAAAAATTTAATTAATAGAGCTAACGCTTTAAAAGTAATAGATAAACTTAACTTTAAGGGTCCAATTTTTGGAAAGGAAAAAGATGTAATATTAAGACAAGCAGCTCTTCTTGTTTTACCTTCTAGAACAGAAGGCTTTCCAAATGTTTTGTTAGAAGCTATGCAATTTGGGATACCTGCCGTTGTAAGTGATGTAGGAGGAACTAAAGATATTGCAAAGATCTCCAAAGTTGGCATAAGTGTAGTGAAACCTGACAATCCAGCTGGTATATGTAATCAAATTGCTAAATTGAACAATAGAGAAACATATTTAAATGCTTCGAGAGGTGTCCAAGAGGCTGTTAAAGTTTTTGATATTAGAATTCAAACAAAACGACTTTGTGAAATATATAAATATATTTCGAATAATAGACAAAAATGATTGTTGTAGTTAAATAATAAAATTTATATTTGTTAATTATGTTTCAATTATTAATATTAAATTAATCGTAATAAAAAATTTGGAGAAATGATGTGATTAGTGACCAAAGGGGTATAGCTAAACAGATTAAACGAATTCTTCCGACTTCTGTTTTTCGGTTGCTTACCGTAATATATAATGATGTTATGTCTGTAATACCATTTAATATAAAGTATGGCTTCGCGGGATTACTACGCAAGAATAAATATCCATATTGTGTGATAGAAGATGGAGATATTGTAGTTCAGATAGGTGCTCCAAGAGATACCTTGGTAGCAGGGCGTTCTAGGGCTATTCACTTCGCAAGGATGGTTGGAAGCGGTAAGGTAATTGTTTTGGAGCCTGATCCAGAAAACTATAAGGCGCTTAAGGATTTTGTTGAGTGCTATGGACTTTCCGAAAGAGTAAAATTATTCCAAGTTGGCGCATGGAATGAAAAAACTGAACTTGTGTTTTTGTCTAGCCACACTCATCCTGCAGCAAATGTGGTTATTGATGTTAAAGATATCTCTCCTGAAATAGAGGCTTCGCGAGGATATAAAAAAATAAAAATATGTGTTGATACAGTTGATAATATACTTAGGGAAGCCAAATTAAAATTGCCTAGATTGATTAGCATTACTACAAATGGTGCTGAAAGGCATATTATTGATGGCATGAAAAAATCTTTAGCACAGGGTGTAGATTATGTTAGCTTGGCCTCTACCCAACCAAATTTAATTGATTTTTTTCTGTTTTCTCAAAGAGCAAATATGTATGAGTATGTAGCACGTGATGATAGAGGATATTGTTTTATGTCTTTATCAAGATTGACTAATAAGAAGAATTTTTCAGATTGCTAAAACATAAATATATTTTTTAAGTAAGATCGTAATATTATGATTAATAAATTATAATTGACTTAAATATCTTTTGATAATCGATTATATTTAAATGAAATTATATTTAAGCATATTGATATAATGAATGCATGTTATGAATGTCGATCGTATTCTATATTTGATTAGAACTTATAGTTGGCTTTGTAAGGCTTGGGCGTTACCTTTTACGCCTGAATATAAAATTCAAGCGCCTATCTTCCTTCTCGGCACGCAGGGTGGCGGTCTAACCTTATTGAGTCGAATTCTTCGTCGTCATCCGTCTGCAATTTCTGTCGCTGGAAATAATGATTACTGGACCAGCGCTGATGAACTTGCGAATGCCTTCGGTTTGTTCCTGCCTTTTGAGTTTGCAGGACTCCGTTATAAGGCTCCATCTCATCCGGTGCTAACTGCCCCAAGAAGCTGGACCTATGCAAGTAAGGAATTGCTGCCTCAGTATAGAAAGACTGCGAGTGATGCGAATAATGAATTGAAAAGGAAGCTTATAAGAGCTATTCGATTTGCAATTATGCTCCATGGAAATGATAAGGAAAACTGTAGGTTTGTTGATAAAAGCCAATCTACTACTTTGCGTGTAGGATTTTTTTACGAGCTACTCAAAGAGTATGATCCGCGCTTCGTGTTGGTGACCCGAAATCCGTATGCCGCAATATATCGAGCCGCTAATGGAAAAGCAGGTGACATTAGACGTCTTAGTAATAAACTTTGTTACGAGGAACGAGTGCGGATTTGCACTGAGCACTATATGAATTCCGTGCGAGCGGTCTTTGAGGATGCAAAACTTCAAGGCATACCTATACATATTGTGCAATTTGAGCAAATACTTGAAAAGCCTGAAAGAACTGTGAGACGAGTCTGTGAGTTTGTGGATCTGGATTTCTCTCGGGATATGCTCCCTAACCCAGATCATTGTTTTCCCTTGGGGTCGCGTTTCAAGGGAAGGTGGTGGCCTTTGCGGGTTGATGTGAATTCAGCATACATTGAGGCGATTGAAGATTGGGTTATTGAGAAGGTGAATAGCATTGGGGAAGATCTCATATATAAGCTCGGCTACGAGGTTTTAGGACGAAGATAACAATGAAACAAGTTTTACAGAATTTAAAGAACGGCGAAACTATACTCGCAGAAGTGCCTATTCCGGCGGCATCCGAGGGTCACGTGTTGATCGCTACCAGACGAACCCTGGTCTCTGCAGGAACAGAGCGCATGTTGGTTGAGTTTGGGAAGTCAGGTCTGATCGGAAAGGCTCGGCTACAACCGGACAAGGTGCGAATGGTACTGGATAAAACCCGGACAGATGGTTTGCTTCCTACTCTGGAAGCTGTGCGCAGTAAACTAGATCAGCCCTTGCCGTTGGGCTACTGCAATGTGGGAACCGTCTTGGAAGTCGGCTCGAACGTGCAAGGATTCAAGCCTGGGGATCGCGTCGTTTCAAACGGTAGCCATGCGGAAGTTGTCTCTGTTCCGAGTAATCTATGTGCACCCATACCAGATGGCGTTTCGGATGATGAAGCCGCCTTTACTGTGCTGGGGGCCATTGCCCTTCAAGGAGTGCGACTTGTTGGGCCGACCTTGGGCGAGGCTGTGGTGGTGACCGGTCTCGGTCTCGTCGGGTTGATCACGGTCCAGATCCTCCGAGCCAACGGATGTCGCGTTCTTGGCATAGATCTGGACTCGGATAAACTGGAAATCGCACGGCGCTTCGGTGCAGAAACCGTCGACGTTTCTAAGGGGGAAGACCCGGTAAGGACCGGAATTGCCTTCTCGCGCGGCCGGGGGGTAGATGCAGTAATACTAACGGCGTCCACTAAGAGCAGTGAGCCGGTGAGCCAGTCCGCACAGATGTGCCGCAAGCGGGGACGAATAGTGCAGGTTGGAGTGACAGGGTTAGAACTTTCAAGAGCGGACTTTTATGATAAGGAGTTGACTTTCCAGGTCTCATGCTCATATGGACCAGGACGGTATGATCCAGAGTACGAGGGAGGGGGAAAGGATTATCCGATCGGCTTTGTTCGCTGGACCGAACTGCGCAATTTTGAGGCGGTGCTGGATCTTTTAAAAGATGGAAAACTCGACATCAGTCCTCTTATCTCCCGCCACTACTCAATAAAAGAAGCAAAGGCAGCCTACCAGCAACTTTCTGATAATAAAAGTGTTTTGGGTATTATCCTTAAGTATCCAGAAAGGAAAGCGGATGAACGAGGAAGGATAATTTCTAGGCCCGGCTTGCAGCCGGTTTCCTCATCACAGCAGGCCTCTCCTCATGTGAGCTTCATTGGGGCTGGTAACTACGCTGGGCGCATTCTCATCCCCGCATTCAAGAAAGCGGGTGCGAATCTTTCCACTGTAGCCACAATGGGTGGGGTGAGCGGTAGCCACTATGGCTCGAAGCACGGTTTTATGAGGGTTACCACAGATGCCAGTTTACTTATTGAAGAAGAAGGGGTCTCAGCGGTGGTTATAGCGACCCGCCACGATACTCATGCAACGTATGTCTGCTCCTGTCTGAAAGCCGGAAAACATGTCTTCGTCGAAAAGCCGCTGGCGCTAACAGAAAAGGAAGTCGATGCCATTGAGGCTTCTTATCGAGCCGCCAATCAGCAGGCTTACGAGGCCGGCGAAGCCTGTAAAGGCACGCTAATTATGGTCGGGTTCAACCGTCGTTTTTCGCCCTTGGTTCAGAAGATGAAGGATCTGTTAATGGGAATTAATGAACCGAAGTCCTTTATCATGACAGTGAATGCGGGAGCCATTCCGCCGGATCATTGGACACAGGACTCCAAGGTTGGAGGGGGACGGATTATTGGAGAGGCCTGCCATTTCGTGGATCTACTGCGGTTTCTGGCAAGTTCACCTATCGAGGGATACCAAGTGACATACATGGGGAAGGCTTCTGGGGCAAGGGTGAGGGGAGACAAGGCAAGCTTCACGCTCCGATTCGCGGACGGATCTTTTGGGACCGTTCACTATTTGGCCAACGGCCATAAGTCTTTTCCCAAAGAGCGCTTGGAGGTTTTTTGTGGAGAGCGAGTCCTCCAACTCGACAATTTCCGAAAGCTCACTGGCTACGGATGGCCTGGTTTCCACAGGATGAAACTCTGGCGACAGGACAAGGGGCAGATTTCCTGCGCAGCTGCCTTCGTTGGGGCTCTGAGAGAGGGTAAACCGGCCCCGATTCCGTTTGAGGAACTCCTCGAGGTGAGCCGCGTCACGATCGACATTGCGAGGGAGCATTGACACAACTCCGGCGCGCACTCTTGTACTACCGAACTGTGCGCCATCTTCGGCCGGTTCAATTGTGGGCAAAGGTAGGTCTTAAGATTTTCCGTCCGAATTGCTCACTCAGTACGATTCCGAAACCTGTGATGGCGAAGAGACCTTGGGTTGCGCCTGTCAGCAAGAAGGTATCTCTGACAGAGAAGTACACCTTTCGTTTTCTGAATGAAACACATTCCATCACTTCCAGAGAAGATTGGGACAATCCACGATGGTCAAAACTATGGCGCTACCATCTCCACTACTTCGATGATCTGACTGCTTTGAGGGCAGACGACAGAAGATTTTGGCACGAAGGCCTGATCGAACGTTGGATTCGAGAGAACCCACTAAAAACTGGAACCGGATGGGAGCCCTACCCAATCTCGAAACGTATCGTCAACTGGGTGAAATGGTCACTTAACGGCAACCGCCTTCAAGAGCGTTGGATCCGAAGTCTTGCAATACAAGCCTATTGCCTGTCAAAGCGCCTGGAATATCACTTGCTCGGGAATCACCTTCTTGGAAATGCGAAGGCGTTGTTGTTCGCGGGTTGCTTTTTTTCGGGGCGAGAACCTGATCGATGGATTGCGCTGGGTTCAGCGATTCTGGAGCAGCAACTGACTGAGCAGGTTTTGCATGATGGAGGGCATTTCGAGCGTAGTACGATGTATCATGCAATCGTACTTGAGGATTTACTCGATTTGGTTAACTTATTTAGAGCTTATGAGAAATCGGTCCCTCTTTCTTGGCTGGAAGCCATCAAAAAAATGCGAATGTGGCTAACAAACATGTGCCACCCTGATGGTGAGATCGCTTTTTTTAATGATGCGGCCTTCAAAATTGCGGCCATGCCCTCCCAGGTGGATGAATATGCCGAAAGGCTTGAACTGCCAACGACAACTCGTTTCGTACCCGCCGAGGGAATTACGCATCTTGAAGAAAGCGGATATGTGCGACTGCAGAGGAATGGGAAAGTCGTATTATTTGATGTAGCACCAGTGGGTCCGGATTACCTCCCTGGACATGCGCATGCAGACACACTTTCCTTCGAGTTTTCAATCCACGGGGAGCGTCTTGTGGTCAACTCAGGAACGTCTGTTTACGAAGAGGGTGCCGAGCGGCTTAGACAAAGAGGAACAGCCGCACACAGCACAGTGTCTATAAACGCTCAGAATTCATCTGAGGTCTGGGGTGCGTTTCGTGTTGCCCGGCGAGCCTATCCCTTCGATCTCCGGATCGACGAGAACACTATGCGGGTGGAATGTGCTCACGATGGTTACAGGTACCTAAACGGAAGTCCTCTTCATCGCAGAATGGTATGGATGAGCGACTCGAAGGTCAGTGTACGAGATGTCATTGGGGGGAAGTATGACACCGCGACCGCCCGGTTCTATCTTCACCCTAAAGTGGAAGTTGAATCAGACAACTTGGGAAATGGGGGTCAGCTAAGACTTTCCAGTGGTGCTCGAATTTCTTGGTCAGTGAGGGAAGGTAAGTCCCGAATAGTTGGAAGCACATACCATCCCGAATTTGGGAAAGCTATTCCTAATAAATGTATCGAAGTCGCTATCATAGCTAGCACCTGCGAAGTGGAATTCTCCTGGGCTTGATGAATAAAACAAGACAGGATGAGTCTCTTACGTTAGGACGTCCAATGAGGATACTTATTATCACTCAGTACTTTCCTCCCGAGATGGGAGCCCCGCAAGCTCGCTTATTTGAGTTGGCCAGCAGGCTTATAAAAAAGGGCAACGAAGTGACGGTCCTCACAGCTATGCCAAATTATCCCACCGGGAGGGTGTTCAATGCATACCGCGGACTACTACGCGTCGTGGAGTATATGGAGGGGGTGCGAGTGGTGCGCACGGCAATCTATCCCTCTAAATCATCCCGCGCCATTCCTCGGCTTCTAAGTAACTTTTCTTTTATTTTAACGAGTATTCTTCTTGGAGGGGTTAATCTAAAACGGTTTGATGTGACTCTTGTAGAAAGTCCTCCATTGTTTATTGCGCCAGCTGGCTGGTTAATCAGCAGGTTAAAGTCTACTCAATCCATCTTCATGGTTTCCGATGTTTGGCCTGACATCCTGGTTCGAATGGGATATGTGCAGCCGGGATTCAACCTCAAGGCCATGCTGTGGTTGGAGCAATGGGCATATCGACATCATGATATCGTTGCCTTGACAAATCCCGGCGCGATGAAGCAGCTCAACTCACGCTTCCCGAACCTTAAGACAACAGTGATTAGTAACGGCGTTGATACAACTTTTTTTCATCCAAGTTTCCGTAGTGAAAAAGCGCGCAATGAACTCGATGCGGGAAACAACACCTTCCTTGTCGGTTATTGCGGTCTCCATGGACTGGCTCAGGGTTTGGGTGCCGTATTGGATGCAGCCGATCTCTTACGGGATCACTTGAATATTCAGTTTGTCATGATTGGCGAGGGTCCGGTGAAGCAAGATCTGATGTCCGAAGCAAAGGCCAGAGGGCTTAATAACATCCGATTCCTTTGCCAACGGCCTAAGAAGGAGATGCCGTCTATTCTCGCTTCATGTGATTCCCTTCTCGTCCCACTTCTCGTTGAATTGCCAGGCACTATGCCTTCCAAAATATACGAGGCACTAGCTTCCGGGGCGCCGCCGATCGTTGCAAAAGGATGTGAGGGTGAGAGTCTTGTGGAGCAGTACAAGGCTGGTTTCACTTATACACCGATGAGTGGCGAGGAAATGGCGCAGGCTGTACTTGACTTGGCAAACAATCCAGAGTTACACCAAGAAATGATTAAGCGTGCAGTGAAATTAGCCCGCCGCTTCGACCGAGGTGTTCTGGCAGATCGAACAGAATTAATACTTCGCGCCATCGTCTCTGGCAAGCGGCTACCGGAAGTTGTTTGGTAACAGGGGATGCAATAAATAATATTAATCAAATTTTAAACAAATTTATCTTATAGAAAGAATGATTTTATGGATATTCAATTTGCACGAATAGATTTACTGGGAAAAGAACTTAATTATGTGCAAAGTGTTCTCGAGAGTGGCTGGCTTACTACAGCAGGGAAGACGTTGATGTTTGAAGAGAAATTTGCAAGGGCTGTAGAAGCTCAATTCGCTTGTGCTGTCAATTCATGCACAGCTGCACTGCATTTGGGTTTGGAAGCATTGGGAGTCGAGGCCGGAGATAGGGTTTTGGTTCCCACTATGACTTTTACTAGCTCTGCTGAGGTTGTTCGTTATCTTGGCGCTGATCCAGTTTTCGTGGATGTGGCATACGAAACAAGGATTGTCACACCCAAGGCTGTAAAAAAGGCATTGGAAGAAGATGATAGAATAAAGGCTGTAATCGTAGTCCATTTTGGCGGGCAAGCTGCACCATTGCTTGATAAAAATGGCGAAGATGGAATTCTATCGATATGTAAGCGTCATGGAGTAAAACTTGTTGAGGATGCAGCACATGCGTTTCCTGCATATTGTGTTCAACAAGATTTGTCTCACCTTGATGAGAAACCACTCCGTCCTAATGGTTCTAGTGGTTATGTAAAAGAGCAAATGTTGGATCGTGAGAAATATTTGAATAGTCGTATAAAATGGCTGCCAGTGGGTTCCATCGGAGACGTGACATGTTTCAGTTTTTATGCCAACAAGACTATCACAACAGGTGAAGGCGGTATGCTTGCTACTAATGATGCCAATGTTGCCGAGAGGGTTCGAATGATGCGTCTTCATGGGATCAACAGGGATGTGTGGAACCGATATACCGGAAGTACGGCAGATTGGGAATATGACGTGGCAGCCCCCGGTTTCAAGTACAATATGCCAGATATTAATGCTGCTATAGGCCTTGCCCAATTGGAGCGCGCTGAGGAGATGCGGAAAGCAAGGCAACGGGTTGCTGAGTTCTATATTGAACGCCTTTCAAATTTAGAATATATTGATATACCGAGAATAAATGGTCCATTTGAATATCATGCCTGGCATCTTTTTTGTATTGTTCTTAAGCCGGAGAGTCCTGTTTCTAGAAATGAATTTATTGAAAAGATGGCAAAGGCCGGAATTGGAACTTCAGTTCACTACAAACCATTGCACAGGATGACATATTATCAAAAGCGCTACAAATTGAAACCTGAGAGTTTTCCTAATGCAGAGAGAATATGGCAGGGGACGGTTTCCTTACCGATTTATCCTGGGTTAACCGAGGAAGAAATGGAGTATGTTGTAAAGACGATCCACAGTATATTGTATTAATAAGTTGGTTTCTAAATGGACATACCAAATTGGATGAGATGTTCACTCGACCACAATCATACTGTTATGATGTAAAGGGAATGAACTCTAGAAAATGTTCTTCGCAGGGACTACCTAGATTTGTGGAATCAATCATGGCGTTGGGCGGGCTGGTCATTAGCTCACCTTTTTTGATTTTGAGTGCAATTCTTATCCGTGCGACTTCTCCAGGGCCGATATTATTCAAGCAAATACGTGTTGGCCTATATGGAAAACCTTTTGAATTAATTAAGTTTCGCAGCATGCATATAAAAAGTAAAGGAGCCCAAGTGACTGCAAAAGGGGATTACCGGGTGACAAGGGTTGGCCTGGTGCTCCGGAAAACCAAACTGGATGAAATACCAGAACTTTGGAATGTGGTTCGAGGAGACCTTTCGCTTGTTGGCCCCCGCCCAGAGGTGCCGAAATACGTGGATCTGGAAAATCCGCTATGGTGCCGAGTCTTAAAAGTCCGGCCGGGCATAACCGATCCCATTACCATGAAGCTTAGGAATGAAGAGGAATTGCTTGCCCAGCAATTCGACCCAGAGGGCTATTACATTCGCATCCTGCAACCATTCAAATTAAAAGGCTATGTAGATTATCTTGAGCAACGTACCGCTTTAACAGATTTTCGTATTATATTTGAGACTTTGATTGCCATTTTAGTACCATTTCGCACATTAAACCCTGAATTTGAATCAGAGGCTCGCAGACATTAAATATATCAATTTGGAACTATGATTACAGTTTTTTTTAATTTACAGTGTGTCATTTCGATTTGACAAATATTTCTAATTTTATCATGGATTTTTTATGATCGAATAATATGCGCTTTTTTTATAGAAATTTTATTCTTATGCTTGCGGCGGATTTAACTCTGATCTGTATGGCCTGGTATGGAGCCTATCTTCTACGGTTCAACTTTAATATTCCTGAAGTTAAATTTGAGACCCTTTGGCGGCTTTTGCCGTTGATACTGGCAACAAAGCTTTTAATTTTTTTCCTATTTGATCTATATCAGGGCATGTGGCGTTATACCAGCTTCGCGGATTTGGGCAATGTAGTAAAGGCTGGGTCCATCGCAACAGGAACCATTATTTTGCTTCTTTTGTTCGTACATGGCTTCCGTGGGTATTCGAGATCCGTATTCATTCTCGATTGGCTGTTGACTGTGGTTGGAGTCGCTGGTCTTCGGGTGGGAATCCGTCTTTCTTTTTTGTGGAGTGAACAGGACAAGCTAAAACTTACTCACTGGAGGTATATACTCCCCTGGGGTCGGAAGCGAGGATTAGGAAAGCGACTGCTTATTCTTGGTGCCGGGGATGCTGGTGAGAAAATATATCGGGAGATTCAGGGTAATCCTCGATTGGGGTTTTCTGTCGTGGGATTTGTTGATGACAATCCGGTTAAATCCCACCTCAGGATCCATGGGAAACCGGTGCTTGGTGGAGCTGAGAACATTCAGGCCATTATAAAAAAAGTAGAAGTTGATGAACTGCTCATTGCCATTCCTTCGGCAACTTCCGCGCAGATGCGTCGAATTGTAGAGCTATGTAAATCCAGTGGGGTTCCTTTCAAGACCATCCCTGGGATAGGTGAGCTCATCGACGGCAGGGTCACGGTCAATGCTATCAGAGAGGTTTCTTATAGAGATCTCCTGGGGCGGGAGTCGGTCCATCTGGAAGAAGACAGGATTGCCGCATGCATCGAAGGTGCGCGTGTGCTGGTTACCGGTGCTGCTGGGTCCATCGGTTCCGAGCTTTGTCGGCAAATTTGCCGTTTCCATCCTGAAAAACTCGTGCTTTATGAGCGCAACGAGAGCGGTTTGTACGATGTTGATCTGGAGCTCAAAAGCCATTTCCAGGATGTGCGGGTAGTTCCGCTATTGGGGGATATTCGGGATCGCAGTCAGCTTGAAAAGGCGTTTGACCTTCACCACCCGGATGTTGTGTTTCATGCCGCCGCTTACAAACATGTCCCACTCATGGAGCATCATCCCTGGAAGGCTGTGAAGAATAATATCCTGGGTACAAAAAACGTGGTGGAAATTTCTCTGAAATTCTCTGCCGCGAGATTTGTGCTCGTTTCCACGGACAAGGCCGTTCGGCCTACTAATGTGATGGGCGCGTCCAAGCGGGTGGCCGAGAAGGTGGTTCTCAATGCATGTAATACACCGGGCAACAAGACCAAATTCATGCTGGTGAGGTTCGGCAATGTGGTGGGGAGTGTGGGAAGCGTTGTGCCCCTTTTTCAAAAGCAGATTCAAATGGGCGGCCCTGTAACTGTAACCCATCCGGAAGTCACACGGTACTTCATGACCATCCCTGAGGCGTGCCAGCTCATCCTCCAGGCAGGCGCCATGGGTGAAGGTGGGGAGATCTTTATCCTGGACATGGGAAGACCCATCAAAATAGCAGATATGGCCAGGGACCTGATCCGCCTCTCGGGTTTTGAGCCTGATGTGGACATACCAGTAGTCTATGTTGGGCTCAGGCCCGGGGAGAAGCTCTACGAGGAACTCATCACAGAGGGTGAGGGTATAGTCCCCACCAAGCACAAGAAGGTCCTTGTCCTGGAGACGAACGGGTGTAACGGCAAACAACTCCACAAAAAGATCCAGGAACTTATCCCATTGGCCTATGAGCAAAAGACTCAGGCCATAAAAGACAAGATACGGGAAATCGTGCCAGAGTATGAACCCACACAATAGAATTCGAAGGAGTATTCTGTGACGCGAGAGAAGTGGTTTTTCAGCGGCGGGTTTGTCGTCGGTGCGGCCCTGTGCGCGGTGCTGCTTTTGTATGTTGCTCCACGATACACCGTAGTCAGTAGTGCGGACACGGTAGTCAAGCAGGATACCTGGTCAGGTGAGTCCTGGTGCCTTGTCAACGATTCGTGGAAGCGGATCTCAAAGGAGGACGTTGGGTGGGGAGAGGTTGACGAGGCGCTTTCAAAGGCCTTGAATATTTCTTATGCGGCCGTGAACACGAATGAGGCCCTGGCGAGCTTGCGTGAAAAACATCCAGTGCTTAAAGGGGTTCCGGACAAAGAGCTCTTGCAGCGAATCAAGGTCGTGTACTCAAACAAGCTCCTTTGCAGCCTTTACCTGAAGAGCTTCCTGGACCTGCAAGAGGGCAAAGAACCTCCTGTAGAAGGCACTCCATAGGGTTATTTGTCCTCTTTCACCCCGTATTGGGCGCAGAGTTCCTCGAGCCTTTTCCGCCATTGCTCTCCCTGGGCGCGAGCCTGTTCGATCTTGGTGTTGGCAGCGGTCATGAGACGCGGGTCGTTTGTTTTCAAGGCGAGGCGCTTCATCTTGAATCCTTCCAGCATGTGCGAGGCAGCCTGGACGTAGAGCCCGTGAAGGCGGCCCACTTCTTCCTCCTGGATGGGGACCCGGCGCAGACCCTGGTAAAAGCTCTCGTATAGGGGAATCACCTTAGACTCCAGGGCCTGCAACACATCTTCCTGGCTTTTAAAATTCTCGCCTGTGACAGAAGCGTACCCGTTCAAGGCCTCTGCCTCGAGCGGGGCCACCTCTAAAATGCCTTCGTTCACGTATCGGACAATATCGTTGGCTCTCCTGTTTTTTTCCGTGGCACAAGAAGGTAAAAGCATGAGCAGGGCGACCCAACACATTGAAATAACTTTCCACTTCATTCAATGAATCCTTTCCGTCACAAGCGGGGCACCATGGATGTGCCCTTGTTTCAGCGAAAACTTGCTTTTGTAGTGCTTGTTTGATAGACCCGAACGCCTGATTCTGTACAACAGGAACAGCTTGAATGCAACGGGAAACCTGACCTTCCTTTGGATTGAGAGTCCATTTGCCCAGATCCTTGCAACGAATCATACCTCTCCTGACTATTGCTCTTTGGTCCCTTGTGATCGGGCATTTTTCAGATACCCGTGGGCAGGATTCTCCATTCAACCAGGCTGCCAACTGGGGCGGAACAGGACTCCTGGAGATCCCCAATGCGCGCATCCTGGGAGACGGCGTGATCAGGGCAGGCGTGGCACAGGCCCTTCCATACCGTTGGTACTCGGTGGGTATGGGGGTGTTGCCTGGGCTGGAGTTCTCGGGACGGCTCACGCAACTGACCAACATCCAAGCCAACCTCGGCTCTGATTATGGGGATTACAAGGACAAGGCCTTTGACGTCAAATATCAGATCTTTCCCGAGTCGCGGCGGTTTCCGGCGCTTGCCATAGGTCTCCAGGATTTTCATGGGACGCAGCTCTTTCCAGCCCAATACATTGTTTTGAGCCGCCAGATCTACCCCTTTGACTTCACCATCGGGATCGGCAGGGACAGGCTGGAGGGTCTCGAGCTGCCGCTCTTTGAAAAGGTATCCTTTTTGGATGACCTGGGCCTGTTTGCAGGTGTGGAGATCGCCCTTCACCCCAGGGTCCATTTTCTTGCGGAGTACAACCCTATTGATTATGAAGATGACAGGGGTGCGGCTGGAAGGGCGCTGCCCGAGGGCGCCACGCTGCCTGTGAACTTTGGCCTCAAGTGTGAGGTTTATGATGGTGTGACTTTGGGTGTGTCCTACCAGCGGGGCGACACCCTGGGGGTCAGCCTGGATATTCAGGCCTTATTAGGCCAGCGTTTTTTACCCCAGAGACCGGACCCGCCCCTGAATGTGCCTGTGGATCGGAGGCCTTTTTCGGAGCGGGATTACAAGGAGATGACCCTTCAGGTCTCCGACGCGATTCACAAGGCGGGCTTTTTCAATGTGTCCGTCTACACGGACGGTTCCGTGCTCTTGGCCGAATTCGAGAACAGCAAGTACCTCTCCGATGTCAAAGCGGTTGGAAGGGTCCTTCGCATCCTGCTGTTCCACTCGCCCGAGGACACCAGGACGCTCACGGTGGTGGCCAAGCGGCGGGACATCCCGATAGTGAAAGTCTCCATCGAGCCTGAGCACTTGAAAAAGTACCTCCTCGGCCGGATTTCGGAGCGCATTTTTCGCAAACTCATCCAGGTGGAGTTTGTGAAGGGTTCCGAATCTTCCGGGGGCGGTTTCGTGGGGGTGGAAGAGGACTGGCGAGTGAATTACATGTGGGATGTGAAGCCCTCTTTTGAGACCTTCCTGAACGATCCTTCGGGGTTCTTCAAGTACAGGCCGGGCATAAAGCCTTTTGCAACGGCCAGTGCATGGCAGGGGGGCCTCCTCCACGGCATGTTCGACATCCCTTTCTACTCCAACATCGAGTCGAGCAATGTGCCTCCGCCCGATGCGGTCAGGAGCGATGCATGGAAGTACTCTGGAAGGGATTACACGTTTGAACGCCTGCTCGTGGACCAGGCCGTTCAATTCGGCTCTCGAACCTTCGGTCGCGTGCACACCGGCCTTTTCGAGCGGATGTACGGGGGCATTGGAGGAGAGATCCTCACATTCCTGGGCGAAGGCCGCTTCGCCATTGGGCTCGAGGCGGATTTCGTGAAGAAACGCATGCCTGGAACCTCTTTTGAATTTGAAGACTTCACCGGGCACACTTTCCTGGCAAATGTCTACTACCGTTTTCCGGACCCGGACGTCACCTTGCGCGCGAGGGTGGGACGCTTCCTGGGCGGGGACGAGGGGGTGCTCCTGGATGTCAGCAGGAGGTTTGATACAGGTGTGATCGTGGGGGGGTGGTACAGCATAACCAACACAGAGGATGTTTTTACGGATCCCTACAACCGCGGTTATAACGAAAAAGGAGTGTTTATAAGCCTGCCGGCCCGTATGTTTCTACAGCGGGATTCGGCTTACCGTTTCACTTATGCCATATCCCCCTGGACCCGCGATGTCGCGGCAACGCCTGCCCATTGGCAGGAACTCTTTGGTATGATTACCGATCTTTCCCCGGGAAGCGTTAAAGACAATATGGATGAGCTCACAGAGTGACGTATATTTTTTTGTTCGCAATGAATGGACTTTGGCTTGACAACCAGGTAGAAGGAATGTAGAAAGGTGCTATACTGCATTAAAGGCTGTGAGCCCTGAAATATCAACAAATTTCAATAAGGAGGTAAAGATGGCCAAGGTTGGAAGCGGTTTTCTGGGAAAGGCATTCCTGATAGGATTGCTGATCTGTTTTGTCTCCGGCCCGATTTTACCCTCCATTAGCTCGGCTGAGCAGGCCAGTGGAGCCGGCGCGGTTGCAGGAAGTGGTGCCGCGGGAGCCGCCGGCGCGGGTGCCGGTGCAGGAGCCGCGGGTGCGGGTGCCGCGGCAGGCCTGAGCGCTATGACCATAGTAGGTATTGTCGCGGGAATAGGTCTTGTGGCTGCCATTGCCGCTGCGGCGGCCGGGGGAGACGATTCAGGGGTTGGAGTTGTGACCAGTGATGAGGAGGAACCATCCGGGTCGACTCCTGCAAAGCCGGTTCCACCTTCGACGCCTTCTCATCACACTGCGGGACACCACTAGAATCCTTCACATGTGAAAAACATTTTCAAGCTTCAGCCGGGCATCCTCTCATGTCCGGCTTTTTTCTTTCTGCCCCCCCCCATGGACTCGAATCAGGAGAGAACAACCGGTGAAGAATCCCCACAGGAGTAGTCATGCCAGGCTCTTGATCGTGATTTCAATTTTGGCGGGTTTGCCGTCCTTGGCCCAGGCGGAAGCGCAGCCGCTTGTGGTTACGGTGCGCCAGGCCTTTGAGACCGGCGTTCCTCGGAATTTCACACTGATAGAGGCGCGCTCCAGGGCCCACGTGCGCCTTTTGGAGGAGGCGGTCCTGCAGGGCCGGAATTCAGAGAGGGGTAAAGCTGACAGGACAGAACCCTGGCTCCTCGCCCGGGCGGATTGCCTGCTCCGGCCAAAGGTGCGGGTGCGCGGTTATTTCCGTGACGGCGCACGCGAAGGAGTCCTGGCGGAAGCTATATCCACGCAAAGCGGCTGGCGTCAGATCCTCGAGCGAGGAGGCCGTTCCTCGTGTGATGTGCGTGATATGGAGATACGGGCCCGGTTGAGGGCCAGGGAGTGCGGGCTCCTTGGGAAAACCGAAACCCGCTTCGGCAAGGAGGGGGGATCTGATCATCCATCCGCCCATTACCGGGAGGTCATCGCAGGCAAGCTCGAGGCCATACAGATTATGGACGGCGTGCTGGACCTTCGCCGGGATGGGGTGTTTGCCGAACCCCGTCAAGCACTGGACCAGACAGACAAGGCCCTTGACCTCGACGCACGGGTTCCCGCGGCCCACTACACCAAGGGGCTGATCTACATGGGGCTCGGCGAGCTCAAACCCGCGCTGACGGAGATGACCACGGTGCTGGACGCCGGCCCGCCGGTGGTGTGGGCCTTTCTGGACCGGGCAATCCTCTGGAATGCATTCGGGGACCCTCGGAAGGCCCTTGAAGACATTCGCCGTTTCAAACGCCTCAAGCCCGGGATAGTGGAGAGCGATTTCCATGAAGGAAAGATTTACCTGAACCTGTCCCAACCGGAAAGGGCGCTCGAGTCATTCAACCGGGTGCTCGAGAAAGACCCGGACCACCCGGAGGCGCTTGTTCTGAGGGCGAGTGTCCGGCTTGCCCTCGAAGACCCCGAGAGAGCGCTGGCAGACCTCCAAAGGGCCGAAGCGGTATCCTCCGACCCTTCCCTGGTGCACTATTACCGTGCGGTGGCGCTCTTCCAACTGGAAGATTTCAAGGGCTCTTTTGATGAGATTTCCACGTCCATAAAGCTGGACCCGGGCAGGGCGGATGCCTACACGCATCGCGGGCGCCTCTACATGGATCGCAAGGACTTCCACAAGGCCGACCTGGACTACACAACCGCCATTGACCTTTCAAAGGCCGACTACAGGGCTTTTTATGGTCGCGCACTTGCGCGGTGGGCCTTGAACAACAAGGAAGCCGCGCTTCATGATTTTGAAAGAGCGGTCGCATTCGAACCTGAGAGCTGCGAGTTTCAATGGGTTATCGCTTCCAGCAGTCGTTTGGCTCAAGGACCCCCGGAAACGGCTGGGACCTCGGAGGACCTGTCGGCGGAATCCACGGGTTCACCTCAAGGTGCCGGCAAAGAGGACTCCCTTGCGGCGCCCGGTGGCGGGGAGCCGGCTCCGCCCGCGTCCACAGGGGATCCCGCCGCCCTCCCATGGGCTGAAAAGGCGATGCAGGCGGCACAGGAGGGCGACCCGGCGGAAGCGGTGAGATGCGCGTCCATGGCCATCTCATTGGATCCAGGGCTCCCTGGTCCTTATCTGGACCGATCCTGGGCCTACTGCCACAGAGAGCTGTTTGAAAAGGCCATAGGGGACGCCACAACCGCTCACCTGATCGACCCCAAGAACCCGGTGGCCCTGACAAATCGTGCCTATGCAGCCCTCAGGCTCGGGCGGGCGGACGCGGCCCTCGAGGATTGCGAAAAGGCCCTGTCCCTTGACCCGGTGAATGCGGCCGCATTCAATAATCGAGGGCTGGCCCTGCAGCTGCAAAACAAGAGAGATGAGGCCGGCAAGGACTTCCGCACGGCATGTGATCTCGGGCTCGAGCTCGCCTGTAAAAATTTCGTGGAAAACAACGGCTGCAAGGGAGGATCCATTGAAGAGTGCATTGACGGCCTCCTTGGCAAGAGCTACGCGCAATTTCAGAACAAGGAATGGGATGCGGTCATTCTCACGGCGACAGAGATCCTGGAGTTGGATCCTGGAAACGAGATCGCCTTGTGCAACAGGGCAGGGGCGTATGCCTACAAAGGGCTGATTGAAAAGGCCTTCGAGGATTGCGAAAAGGCGATCTCCATCAACCCGGACTGCGGTCTTGCCTACAACAACAGGGGGTGGGCCCACGAGCTCATGGGCCGCAGGGGGGAGGCGCTTCTGGATTACGAGATCAGCTGTAAGCTCGGGACCGAGCTGGGGTGTGGGAATTTTAAGAGGTTGAAGTAATAAGGGTTTTGTCGTAAGGCGTTGTCATAAGGCCGCTGGATCCCGGCTTTCGCCGGGATGAGTGCGCCTGTGAAGGCGCCATAACAGCACGGTGAAAGTCCGTGTCGGGGTAAGCCAAGGCCCCGTAGCTGAAGGTAACTGCGTCGCTGCGAAGC
>Ga0272443_10002980_pt1 | contig 20671 bp, 17 predicted proteins | sample SSMAcet12_FD_193581 | JGI IMG/M metagenome (GOLD analysis project Ga0272443, IMG submission 193581) | Marine sediment archaeal communities from Little Sippewissett salt marsh, Falmouth, MA, United States - SSM-Acet-12 | ecosystem: Environmental > Aquatic > Marine > Wetlands > Sediment ... | reverse complement strand
GCTCTCCTGACCCTTTTCATGGAGCGGCGCCGGGAGTTCGGGATCTACCGCGCCCTGGGCCTCACGGGAAGGGAAGTAGCCTTGATGACCCTCCTGGAGGGGGTCGGGATGGGTCTTTCCGGATTTGCCATGAGTGTTGTGGCAGGAACGGCTGTCGCCTTTATCCTGATCAAGGTCATCAATCTCCAAAGCTTCAACTGGACGGTTTTTTTCTTCTTCGATCCTGTCCCTTACCTTGGGGCCGCCGGGATCGCCTTCCTGGCCAGCCTCGGTGCGGCAGTCTACCCCGTGCTGCGGATCGTCCGGAGCTACCCGCGGCTCCAGATAAGGGAGGAATAGGTCGGTGAAGGGTGTACGAAAGATCTTCATCCCGCTTGTCCTGGCCCTGGCCCTGGCCGGATTCCGGGCTGGGCCTGTGGACGCCGCGGACCGGAAAGAACCCTGGCGCCCTGCGGAGGGGAACTGGAAGTGGTCTTTCCCGGCGGACCACGGGTCCCATCCGGAATTCCAGACGGAGTGGTGGTATTTCACCGGGAACCTGGTTTCGCCCTCGGGCCGGGCTTTCGGCTACCAGCTGACCTTCTTTAGGGCGGCACTGGAAAAAACGCCGCTATACCCGGAAAACCCCTGGTCAGTCCGTGACCTGTACCTCGCCCACTTTGCCCTGACGGACGTTTCAGGTGGAGGGTTTTTCTGGAAAGAGCGCGTGTCCCGGACAGGCCCGGGCCTGGCAGGTGCGGCGGGGGAAGGCCTGGATGTCCATCTGCTGGACTGGAAGGCCGTCCAAATGGGCGGGACCATCAACCTGGCCGCCCGTTCGGATGAAATGGGACTCAACCTTTCCCTTACCCCCCGCAAGCCGCCGGTCCTCCACGGAAGGGAGGGCCTGAGCCTCAAAGGGCCGAATCCCGGCCAGGCTTCCTTCTATTACTCCCTCACGGACCTGGCAGCGGAAGGGGTCATCGATCTGCCCGGGGAAAATGCCACCCCGGTTTCAGGGAGGAGCTGGTTCGACCACGAATTCGGTTCCAACCAGCTGGCGCCTGACCAGGCGGGCTGGGACTGGTTCGGTCTGCACCTTTCCGACGGAAGGGAGCTCATGATCTACCTGATGAGGAAAAAGGACGGGAAGGTTGAGGATGTCTCTTCGGGGACCCTCGTGCATCCCGACGGATCCTTCACGCACCTTTCCTTAGATGACTTTATCGTGACGGCCCGGGATTTCTGGAAGAGCCCCGCAAGCGAAGGGCGATACCCGAGCGGGTGGGAGGTCCTCGTCCCGGGGCAGGAAATCCGGATCCGGGTCACTCCCCTGGTAAAGGACCAGGAGATGATCACGGAAGCGGCGGCCCGGATTACCTACTGGGAAGGGGCTGTGGCAATTGAAGGACGATCCGGGGGGAGGGATGTCACGGGGGGAGGGTATGTGGAACTGACGGGGTACGCAGGCTCGATTGGGGGGAAGTTCTGACTGAGCCTCTCTGCGGTTCTCTCCCCGTCCAACGTCCAACGTCTAACGTCCAAAAAAACCCAATATATGGCAAAGAAGGCTGGGAAGGAAGAAGGAAGAAGGAAACCTCTGTGCGTACGTATATGTGGTAACCATGATTCGAGTGCACCTGTGCACCTGTGCACAAGTCCACAAGGTCCGCTTTTTTTCCGCGTCTCCGCGTCACCCTGTCCCCGCGTCGGTTTTTCCCAGCCACCAATCACCAATCACCCTTTCCCTTTTTGATTTTCACCTTTGGACGTTGGACGAAGCTTCAGCCCTATGCCCAAAGACCAAAGCCCAAAGAAAACCCGTTAAATGTCTGACGGATAACGTCGCTTTTTCGTTAGACGTTGGACGTTAGACGTTGGACGTTTTTTACCCCAGCAGCCCCTGAATGATGAGCTCCACGGCTTCGTCCTCGGAAAGGCCCCTGGCCAAAAGAGTCTCGAGTTGTTTCGAATCAACGCTTCCAATGGCCGCCTCATGGGTTATATGCGCCCGGGGATGGTTCACCTCCACGATAGGCACAGCTGTTGCCCTGGCACGGTCCTGGACGATCTCCTTGCAGTCTACGTGGCCCCTGGCATAGGGGGCCGAGGCCGTCAACTTGTTGCGGATCTCAGCCTGGGCGTCATCGCGCACGGCGATCTTGGACCGAAGCACACCCCTGGCTTTTTCCCCGGTAAGATGTCCCGTCTCATTGATCCTGATCACGTCGTCGCCCGTTCCGCTGACCCGGGCGACCATTTCCATGACCGCCTCCCTGGCGCAGGAAACCTCGTAGTCGATGTCGATGAGACCGACTCTCCCTTTCAAGAGCTCGAATTCCGTAATGAAGGTCCCGCCTTCCTCAACGGTGACGGAGGCCTTGGGGTAAACTTTAACCCCCCCTTGGGGGCTGTGGACGTGCCTTTCGTGGTAGGAATAAAAGGCGCCCCGTGAAATGTGGATCGTTCCCTCCATCAGGTGCCGGACATCCTCGGCAAAGGGGAAGACGCAGTGGGCCAGGATGGCGGCTCTTGCGTTTTCCTCCATTTGGACATCGATAATGATCCGCTGGGTGCCCGTCTTCGGGACCACCCCGAAGCACAGGTGTACGGGTTTTGCAATGACCTGGTCCCGCTCAACCCGGAGGGACGCCTTGACCCCGTCCGACAGTGGGGTGGCCTCGATTCGGAGGCCGGGCACTGTGTTGGATCCCAGGACCTGGTTCTCGTGGATGACGACATGCGCGGCTTCCGGATCGTCAAGGTTCTTCATGTCCAGATCCGCGAATTCGAAAAGCTTCCGGGTGTCACCATCCGAGGGTCTCATAGGCCGCCTCCATTGACATCAGGCTCATTCTTGTGGTCACACGGAAGGCATCGTTTTCCGAAGTAGTTGCCGATGCTCTTCACATCGCCTTTATCCTGGAGCTTCCCGCAGCAGATCAGGAAGGCATGTTCGGCGTGCCCGAGCACGGCCATGCTGTGGGTGATCAGGAGGACTGTTGCGCCCTCTTTTTTCAGGAGTTTTACCGCTTCGAAAATGTGTTCGAGGGAATCGATGTCGATCCCCGAATCCGGCTCGTCCAGGATGGCTACCTTGGGTTTCATCGCAAGGATGGAAGCGAGCTCGATCTTTTTCCGCTCCCCGCCGCTCAGGGTTTTATCCACCGCACGGTCCAGGTAAATGGATGGCTCCATTCCGACTTTCCTGAGGGAATCGGCGATAAGGTCAACCCTCCCTTTTTTCCCCCGGATCGAGGCCCCGATGAAATCCCTGATCCGGAGTCCCTCGAAGCGGGCCGGTTCCTGCCAGGCCAAAGTGATGCCCCGCCTTGCCCGCTCGTCGGTGTCAAGCTCCCGGATGGATTCTCCCTCGAAAAGGATGTCTCCGGAGATTTCCCGGTACCCCGAAAGGCCCATGATGGTCTGGGCCAGGGTGGATTTCCCGGCACCGTTTGGCCCGACCACGGCATGGATGCGATTTTCGGAAAAGTCCATGGTCAGCCCGTCAAGGATAGGTTTTCCGGAAAGATCCAGTTTCAAATCCTTTACTTTCAGAATGGACATGGTTAAGGCTCACCTCCCCGAGGCAGGGAAACACAGTCCCTTGCGTGAAATGTCCTTTCTTCCTGGTTTGTTTTTGACGTTTATACCAGAGAAGATGCACCTGTGCACAAGTAAGCTTCTGCACTCCGGTCCTTTTTCTTTTTAGCACTGGATCACCGAGTTCTCCTCAATGGCGGGTTTTTGCAGTATATTTGGATCAGGCCCCTGAATCGTCCGGTTCGAAAAAGAGGAGACAATCCTTTGGGGAGGGAAAAATGAAGCCCAACATGGAAAAACCACAGGAAATGGCTGGAGGGAAGGCCGGAGGCATCTGCGGGGTCCTGATCCTGTTGCTGGCCGTAACCGTCCTGGTTTCCGCATGTTCTCCCGGCCCGGAGCCCGACCCCAGGTTGGGCCAGCTTGTCGATCGTTTCGCCGTCCAGGACGCTGTCAACGAACTGTTTAAGGCGGCGGATCTGAAGGACTGGCGAAGGGCAAGAGTTGTCTTTACTGAAAAGGTGAACTTTGACATGCCTGACCTCATTGAGGGCGGACCGGCTGAGATATCCGCAAAAGACATCGTGGATGCATGGTCGCAGTGGCTCGGACCCATGCAGGAGGTTCACCAGCAGACGGGAAACTTTGTCGTCAAAGTCCTTGAATTCGGCGCGTATGTCACCTGCTACGTCACAGCCACCCACTATCATCCAGAACAGCAAGAGACGGTTGCCTTCTATGTTGGGAGCTATGATTTTCACCTGGTGCGCAAAGAGGAGGGTTGGAAGATCGACGCGATGCGGTTCAGAAAATAGTACGGAGAATGATAAAAAACTCGCAATGGGGCGGGTGCGTGCGTGAGCGGGTAAGTGCAAAAAAGGGCCAGGACATTAAGGAGTGGGGATGAAGGATCTTTGGACTGCCGTCGACCGATATTTTGAGGGGGTCCTTTTCCCTGACGATCCGGTGCTGACCCAGGTTCTTGCCGCATGCGGGGACGCCGGCCTGCCTCCCATCCAGATTTCCCCAGGCCAGGGGATGCTCCTTTTCCTTCTGGCAAGGATCCAGGGGGCCTCGAAGATACTCGAGTTCGGGACCCTGGGAGGCTACAGCGGCATATGGCTCGCCAGGGCCCTTGGAAATGGGGGACAGCTTGTGACCCTCGAGGCAGACCCGCAGCACGCCCGGGTGGCCGCTTCCAACTTTGAGCGGGCGGGGCTTTCGGGGGTTGTCGACCTGAGGGTGGGGCCGGCTCTTAAGACCCTTTCCGGACTGCGGGAGGAGGGTTGCGGGCCTTTCGACTTTTTCTTTATCGATGCCGACAAAAAAAATATCCCCCATTATCTCGCCTGGTCCTTGAAACTGGCCAGGCCCGGAAGCGTCATCGTCGTGGACAATATTGTGCAAGGCGGCGCGGTGATAGAGAAAGATAAGGGGGACGAAGGGATCCAGGGGGTAAGGCGAATGTTCGAGATGATCTCCGAAGATCCTGGCCTGGCCGCGACAGCCATCCAGACCGTTGGCCGCAAAGGTTATGATGGGTTCCTGGTGGCCCTGGTGGAGGAAGAACACGTAGTTGTGTGAATGGGTGAAGGGGTGTGAGCGAAAAATCCAATGATCGGGAAGGCCCGGAAGCGTAGGAGCGTAAGCGGGGAAAAAGTAAGAGGGTGGATTGGGTAGGGCGTAAGGGCGTATAGGTTAAACCGGCAGGTAAAAAAGTGCAGGGGAGGTTTTTAAGAGGGGGTCCGGTATCCAGGGTCTCTTTAATCCGGATAATGGATTACCGCACTTTAATAACCTGATAACCGGTGTTTTAACCTGAAAAGTTCCCCTTGGGAGAGTCAGGGGTGAAATAAATATCCAGGTTTTTTTGACTTTCTTTGTGTGCTGGCGGTTTTGCCTGCCCTGAGTTTCCCCATGGGCGGGACCGTAGGGTGTAAAGTCACGTTTAGGATTTGGAAAAAACCCGGGAGGCAATCCAAAGTCTCCCAACATGGATCAAAATACCCGCAAAAGCTGTTCCCAGGCCGAAAATTTCCTCCGTGAGTCCCGGTCTCATGGAAACCCCTGCCACCTGATAAATCCATTCTCTCACCGGGTCGAGAAGACTGGGTTTCGCCTCCGCGTACCAGAAGGACGAATAGAAGAACCCGTAGGCCCAGAGGATAAAACCCGAGACGGTCAGAACCAGGATCAATTTAGAGGCGGTTTTTGAGGTCATGGGGCATCCCTCCGGTTTAGGGAAAGAGATGACAGGCAACAGGAAAAAGGTAGCAAGGTTAAAACCCCGGGACAAGGCGGGGGCAAGACGGCCCCATCAGTTCAATTTTTCCTCTCCTTCTCACTGGTGGGGGGATCCGCGGCCTGGAACCTCGGTGTCGGTGAAGGCTTCAGCCTCCTGGTTGCGGGGATCTTCGGCCCTGTCCTGGTTGTCTTTGAAAACCGGCGGAAAAAAGCAGGCTGCTTTACCTGGCGCCGGATCTTTCAACGTACTCCGTAATGAGCTTCTCATCCTCAGACCCGCATCTGATGAATCGAAAGGCCATTTGATGAAGTGGGTCCGGGTGAGTGCCGGAACCGATCCAGACGACGGTGGCTTTGAAACGATAAACGTATCTGAAGGGAAGGAGCTGGAAAGACAGGGTGATTGCTTCGTCAGGGTTGGGCAGGTCCTTTGCTTTGAGGAAAAGACCGTTCGGGGAAATCTTCACCAGATAGCCGATATGGGTTTTTCCGGATGATCCGAACTCGATCATGCCGAAGGCAGGAACGCTATTCCAGGATCTTGGATCATTTTCCTGGATGAGCGGCACCATTCTCCTCTTTCTTCCAGTCCCTTAATCCGAGGACGCGAACCTGGGGCAAAAATCTGGATTCCTTATTTTTTTTGATCGACCGCCTGTGAGTCCAAAGGATCCCCCCGGTTACGAGGAACCATTAAGTTTTCAGGCAACCGGACCCTGAAGATCGGGGGAATCCGGTCCTTATTTAAGTCACTGACCATATGGGGTGGGCAAACAAGGAACGACAAGGAAAAAACTCGAAGATTGAAAGCCTGCCCCCAATGCCGTCTCAAAAACTGGCGAACGGTCTGATTTTACATGGAACTTGAGGGTGAAATCAAGGCAGGGGGTAAAACGGGCTGAATATTTTCAGCCGGTGATGGTCGCCTGTTGCCGGCCGACCGATTGTCCTCCCTTTGCATAAGCCAATCCCTTGGAGTTACAATAAATAAAAAGGTCGGCTCCGCTTTTAAAATACCTGGAAAACCAGGCTGGCTTCCCGATCGGGCCCCGCGGATCCGTGGTCCTGATCAGAAAGGGACAAAAGGGCCGTGATCCCTCAGATCCAGATCTTTTTCCAGAAATCCCACATTCTCCTCCACATCGGAGTCCTGATCCTCCTCGGTTACGCGGCCGGTTGGGCCGCGAAGAAGGTCCATCTGCCGAGGATCAGCGGCTACATCGTGATAGGGATGCTCCTGAGCCTGTCGGGGCTGGCGGGGGAGGGGATCGTCCTCGAGCGGTTGTCCCTAATAACCGATCTTGCCCTCGGGATCATCGCCTTTTCCATCGGCGGTGCCCTCAGGATGGGGAGTTTAAAAAAGCTCGGGGGGGCAATTTTCTGGATTACGATTATTCAGGGATTTGCGGTTCTCATATTTGTAGGGGGCGCGGTGATCCTCCTCTTCCCCCTTGTGTGGCCCGGCGCCCCTCCGTCATCTGAGAAAGTGGTTTCCCTGGCCCTGCTCTCCGGGGCCGTCTGCGTCGCGACCGCCCCTGGGGCCGTCCTCGGGGTTGTTCACGAATACCGTGCCAAAGGTCCCGTGACCAACGTCCTTCTGGGCATTGTAACCCTCGATGATGCCCTGACCATCATTCTTTTCAGCATTGCTACCGGAGTTACAGGGAGCCTGGTGGGCCAGCACGCCTCTTTTTTTCACTCAGCCTTCCTTGAGCCGGGAAGGGAGATCGTCCTGTCCCTTGTCATCGGTACGGCCGCGGGACTCCTGCTAAAAGTGATTCTTCCCGGTGGCAAACGTCGGGGCGGTCTCCTTGGTATAGCTCTCGGGTCCGTTTTTCTGGTCAGCGGACTCGCGCTGACCCTGAACGCTTCCTCCCTCCTGGCCTGCATGGCGCTGGGATTCACCCTGGTCAACCTCATCCCACATCCGGAGCCATGGTTTGATGCCGTTCAAAACATTGAAGAGCCTATTTTCGCCCTTTTCTTTGTTATCGCCGGGGCACACCTTGATCTCGCGGTCCTTGTGACAGCGGGTGGTCTGGGGATGGTTCTCCTCTTTTCGCGGGCCCTGGCGAAGTTTGCCGGGGCCTATTTGGGGGGGAAGGCCATAAACTCGTCCGCCGAGGTCAGGAAGTACGTCCCTCTTGGACTTCTCCCTCAGGCGGGGGTTGCCATCGGACTGGTCCTGGCTGCAAAAAGTGTCCTGCCGGACCCCGAGCTGTCCCGGGTGATGGTTAACGCGGTCCTGGCCTCGGTCATCTTCAACGAGCTGCTTTCCCCGCCTCTGGTCCGTTATGCCCTTGGAAAGGCCGGGGAGATAAAAAATGAACAGGAGAAATGAGATGGTTTTCAGGTTGCCGGGAAAGCGTAGCAAAAACCCCATGCTTGTTCGGGATGTGGCGGAAAAACACAGGGGGCGCAAACCGCCGGTAGTAAGTCTCGATGATTCCCTCGAAAAGATCATCGAAGGCATGGAATATTTCCGGCACAGCCGACGCCTTTATGTCGTTGACGCGCAGGGTTCATTGCTCGGCTGCATCACCCAAAGGGATCTGGTCCACCACGTTTTTCACTGCCATCAATTTGACAGCATCCACCCGCGGGGACTGCTGGAAGTCATCACCACAGAAACGGCCCGGGACCTGATGACCCGGGAGAAAGTCCACGCCTTGATGGGTGAGGGAGTGGACGAAGTGTTGAAAAAAATGCTCTCCATGGAAGTCGAGGAAATACCTATCCTGGACGAATCGGGAAAGGTCCTTTCGGACCTGACCATGATCGACCTGATGAGGGCGCTGTTCTAGAATAACGTCCAATGTTCAACGTCCAACGGGGGAAGATCGACGTCCAACGTCCAACGGGGAAGATCGACGTCCAACGTCCAACGTCTAACGTCTAACGAAAAATCAGACCAGAGACCAGAGTCCAGAGGGGAAGGGCGGATTTCGGATTGAGCATTGAGGATTGAGAAATTGAAAGCACTTAGGCAAGCGCCTTTGATTTTCAATTCTTAATTTTCAATTCTCAATTTCCTGTTATGAGGCCGCCCTTCAGCGCCTTGGCGCAGGAGCCCGAATGTCTCACGCCCGCTCGTTTCACTCGCTAAAGACGCAAAGGACGCCAAGAAGGACAAAGATTGGAGTTTAACCCCTGTTTTGGTTCTCCTTTGCGAACTTTGCGGCTTTGCGTGAGGCTGCCTTTAAAATCGACGTCCAACGTTAAACGTCCAATGTCCAACGGGGAAGATCTCTGGTGCACTGGTGCACATGTGCACTCGTGCACTACTTATTTCGCCCTTCTCTGCGGCCCTTTGCGGGAGAGCCTCAAGCAGGCATCCTTTGCGCCCTCTGCGTCAAGTCCTTTGGTATAAAACCGGGGAACGCAAAGGACGCCAAGGCGGCTCGCTGGGAGGCCGGGTTCATAGCTCCGTCCAACGTCCAATGTCCAACGGGGAAGATCTCTGGTGCACAAGTGCACTGAATTACTCATTTCTCAATTCTCAATCCTCAATCCTCAATTCATTCTCTTCACCCCACCCCGCACACAATGCGGCAAAAAGAGTTCTTTTAAGTTATGGTGCACCCATGTCCGTGTTCAACGACCCGGGCGATGCCCGCGACTACCTCCTCCTGGCGTCGTCCACGTTCCTTGTTTTCCTTTCGCACTCGACCATCGCCTACCTGTCCGTCATTCTCAGGGATCTGGGTGTGGAGGAAACGGGCATCGGGATCGTCATGTCCGCCCCCCTGGTGCCCATTCTGGCCGGGATGTTCCTCTCGGGACACCTCATGGAACGTTTCGGTCCGTTAAAGATTGTACGGGCAGGATTTGTCATGATCCTGATAGCTCACTTGAGCCTTCAGCTTACCATCTCCAGTTTTGCCGGAGTTTTCCTTTCGCGGGCTTTCCACGGGTTCGGCTATGGGATCTTCATGCCGGCGGGGATGACTTATGTGAAGGGAAAGCTTCGCCCGGAAAGGATGGTCCACCCCTTCGGGATTTACTCCAGCACCATCCTCCTGCCCAATATCGTCGGTCCCTGGCTTATGGAAAACCTTTACGCGGCTGTGGACCTGACCGGTCTTTTCTTGGTCACTGCCATTCCGTCCATTCTTGGAAGCCTTCTGGTGCGGTTTCCGAGGGCCGGCGCCGGGTCGGCTGAGGGGGGAAAACATATTGGTTACAGACATCTTTTCCGGATGGCCAGGCTGCGTCCCCTTTACCTCATCATCTTCACCGTGGGGATGGTTTACGGGGTCGTGCCGACCCTCATGGCCCTTTACCTGAAAAGCTGGCAGATCCTGATGGTTTATTACTTTACCCCTTTCACGGCGGCCCTTTTCACGGGGAGGTTCATCGTTCTCCGGCTCCTCCAGAGATTTCCCAGGAAAATGCTGGTGGCGGCAGGATTTGCCCTTATGGGGATGTCGCATCTCCTGCTTCTTCTCTTTCATTCCCAGGAGGCCGCCGTATTGGCCGGACTCGTCATGGGCATCGGCTACAGCCTGGAATATCCGTCCTTGAGCGTCTGGATATCCGGGAAATTCGATCCCCGGGAGAGGGCAAAGCCGGTGGCCCTGCTCAACATGGTCTTTCACGCCGGCATCTATATTACCCCGGTGATCGGGGGTTGGGTGATGGACCTGCTGACACCGGAAACCTACCTGATTCTGCTTATCATGCTGGCGTTGGGGGCGGCGGCGGGGATGGGGAAGTTCAGTAATGGGTGAGGGGTAGAGGGTAGGGGAGTAGGGAGGAAGAGAGTAAGAGAGTAAGAGAGTAAGGGGGTTCCCTGTTCAGGGAACGGGTTGTGGAAGAAAAACGCCTGGGGGACAACAGGTCCGGAGCCGTTAGGAAAAAAGTGGGGACCATCCAGGATGGAAAATGAAACCCGCAGGACAGCACTTCGGTTCGTAATCCTCCTGGGACTGGTCAGTCTGTTCGCGGATATGACCTACGAGTCGGCCCGGAGCATCTCGGGTCCCTATCTCGCAATCCTGGGAGCCAGCGCCGGAGTGGTGGGCATCGTCGCCGGTTTAGGGGAATTCATCGGCTACGGATTGAGGATTGTTTCCGGGATCATCAGCGACCGGACAGGGCGGTACTGGGCCGTTACCATCGCGGGTTATGCCGTTAATCTTCTCGCTGTGCCGGCCATTGCCCTTGCGGGACACTGGGAAATTGCCGCCATTCTCATCATGGCCGAGCGTTTCGGCAAGGCGGTCCGGGTCCCCGCAAGGGACGCCATGCTTTCCCACGCCGCCCATGGTCTGGGACGCGGCTGGGCCTTTGGCATCCACGAGGCCATGGATCAGATCGGCGCCATGATCGGTCCGGTGATCGTCGCGGCGGTGCTGGCCGTAAGTGGCAGCTACAGATACGGGTTCGCGGTTCTGGCTTTTCCAGCTGTCCTGGCCCTCACCATTCTCACCTTCGCTCGAATCTCCCATCCCCAGCCGCGGGACCTCGAGCCGGTCTTTCCAGCGGGGAGATCCCGGGGGTTTCCTCCTGTTTTCTGGCTTTACCTCGCGGCTGTCGGGTGCATCGCTCTGGGGTTTTGCGATTTCCCTCTGGCTGCCTTTCATATGAAAACCACCGGGATCGTCACAGACCGGTGGATCCCCATTATCTATGCGGGGGCAATGGGGGTAGATGCTTTAAGTGCCCTTGTTTTCGGGCGTCTGTTCGACCAAAAAAGGTTCTCGCTCCTCCTTGCCTTGATGGCGGTATCGGCCGGAAGCGCCCCTCTGGTTTTTCTGTTCGGGCCGGTCCTCCTGATGTTGGGCATGGTGCTGTGGGGCGTCGGCATGGGGGCCCTGGAATCGGTCATCCGCGCCATCGTTGGGGACATTCTCCACCCGGACCGGAGGGCCACAGGCTACGGGGTTTTCAATGCGGGATTCGGTTTGGCCTGGTTTATCGGAAGCGCCCTGATGGGACTTTTCTACGAGCGGTCCTTGATCGCACTGGCGGCCTTTTCCTTTTTCGCGCAGGCGGCCTCCCTGCCTTTGCTTTATCGGGTTTTCAAAAGGATCCGATAGGATCAGATGACCAGCGGAGGGAAAATTAAGAGAAGAAGGGGAAATTACGGGTTTATCATCCGTGAATATTTTTCCAGCCCGTTGTCAGCTCTTTTAAAATAATCCTGATCGATCTGATGAAGGACCAGGAAATGGTAATAACCCTTTTCGTAGACCCCCAGAGGACCATACAGGATCGCAAGATCGAAGTGTATGTCGGCAAGTTCAGAACCCTCGGTTTCAAGATTTTTCCGTTTCAGGGCTTTCTCAAGGGTGTGTATCTTGCCGATGATATCCAGGTTCATTCTTTGGAAAATTGCCTTGTTGATATAAAGGGTGGCATCGTCCGGATTCCGGGCAATTTTCGCGTCATATACGGCCAGCTTCCCTTCATAGGAAGTCAGATTCACGGAGGTCCTCGCCTCTGGTTTTGACGGAAAATCACCGCTGACAGTCTGGCCGTATTCCAGAATGCTGATTGTTCCGACCTGGCCTGATCCCTTTGCTGTTTGGCGGGTCCCATGCTTTTCCGGGAAAACCCTGTCGTTGGCAAGAAGGCGTCCCTGGTAAAGAACCAGGAAAGCTGCCAGGCTGATGGCAAGTCCCATTATTGTCAGGTGCGTCTTCATTTCACGGTTGGCTGTTTGGCTATTCTCTCAACCGGGCTTGATGTCCCTGTTTCTGTCTGTCATCGGTATCCGGGTGGGTCCCGAACCCGAAGATCGAAAATCCCCGCTGGCGATGCCCCGGGTATTTAGCAATACCCATGCCAGAAAAAACCAGGGATTTCATTGATGGGATCGGGAAGCTCTGGGAAAAATATTACATACCTTGGGTATGGATCTACTTTCTTATAGCTAATTTGTCGGATTTTTCTGGAAGGTGGGATGTTGCCCGCAAACAAAGATCCGGAATCTGTATTTTAGATCCCGGATTTGCCGTTAAATTCCGGATAGAGGTAAAAAAACCGTAAAACGTGGAAAGTCGATGGTAAAGGGAAAACCCGTGCGCGCATGGGCCATTCGGGGGAACTTTAAATCTTCCTGTCGTGCAGTCGTCAATACGTGGGGTCGATTCCTTTTTAACCTGCTATCTGTTCCTTTCACCGAGTCTTTTCTTTGACCTCACAACCTCCCTGATCCTCTGGATGTGTCCTCGTCCCAGGGCTTTCACTTCGCAGCCGAGCTCAAAGTAGCGCCGGATCTGGTCGTCGCTTAAGATCCCGTAACAGTCGATGACTGCCAGGGTCCCGCCGGCCCAATCAACGATCTGGTCGGGGTCAAGGTCCAGATACTGCTTGTGGGGTACGGCCAGGATGAGGGCCTCGACTCCTTTTAGCGCCGCGGGAAGGTCCGTCTGGACCCGGATATCGGTCAAATGCTCCTGGTTCCGGAAGAACCGCGCCCAGGAATGGCCCAAAGCAGGGTAGGTGTCCTGTTTTTCAAGCTCGAACCAGTGCTCCACGTAGGGATCGTGGACATGCATTTCCGCTCCCATTTCCGTGAGCCGCCGGACGATGATCTCCGAACCGCTGTATCGGGTATCGCCCACATCCTGGCGGTAACTGGCGCCACAGAGCAGGACGTTGGATCCGGCGATGTAGCGCCCCATGTTGCGCAGGGCGTCCCGGGTCAGGGTCGCGACGCGAAGGGCTCTTGTGTCGTTGATGTCGATTGCCGAAGTGGTGATCCTGAAAATGTCGTCATCAAACCCGAGAAGGTGTTTGTAGGCCCAGTAGCCCAGTCCGCCGTCCTTTGGCAGACAGTAGCCGCCGATGCCCGGGCCGGGGAAGATAATGTTGTTGTGGGTGGGCCTCATCTTGATGGCCTTGATGACCTTGATGAGGTCAACGCCGTTTCGCTCGGAAAAGACGGACCACTCATCGAGAAAAGCCAGGATCGTGGCCCGGTAGGAGTTCTCAACGATTTTTGTTGTTTCGGATTCGATGGGGCGGTCCATCACCGTCAGAGGATAGTCTTCGGTGTTGATGACTTCCCGAAGGAATTTTTCAACACGGGCGGTGGATTCGGCATTACAGCCGGCACACACCCGCCAGAAATCACGGATCGAAGAGACGTAGTTACGGCCGGGCATGACCCGCTCAAAGCTGTGCGCAAGGAGCGGCTCGGAATCGATACCACGGGCTTTAAAGGCTTTTTTGAGCATTGGCCATGCCACGTATTCCGTGGTGCCGGGTGCGACGGTGGTTTCGATGAGTACCAGGCAGTCCGGCTGGATTTTTCTGCCGAGAGTCTTGATCGTGGCCTCAAGATCGACCATGTCGGTCTGGCCCGTGCGGAGATTGCCGAGGTCGGTTTTTACATAATCGCACTGAACATCCACTATGACGCAGTCAGCAAGGGCCAGGCAATCGGGGTTGAAAGTGGCCGTCAGAGTCTTTTTCTCCAGGACGCAGCGGGCGATCATGGGATCCACTTCCGGGTCCTCGGCCTTGACGGGGGATACGCCCCTGTTGAACATGGGGATCTTCCAGTAGCTGCGGGTGCTGGGGCGCTGGCAGCCGATGACGAATTTGGAAGGCTTGCCTGTTTTCCTGTCAACCGTATCCGCGACGATGGCGGCCATGACAGCTCCAACAAACCCAAGGCCCATCACCACCACGATTTCCCGGCCCTCGGTGCGAGCCTCCTCGGCAAGGCTTTGAAGGCGTTTTAACTCGCGTTCAAAGTCTTTTTCCTTCGGCAGGGGAAACTTTTCCCCCGCGGGATTAATCGAGTACTCGGCCATCCTCGGTTCTCCTATGGTTTTGTTTATTCAGCGATTATATATCAGCAAACGGGCAAAAAGAAGAAAAAATATAAAAAATGACAACAAAGGAGCAGCTTCAGGCTGGATGTCAGGTTAGATAATCCCAAGGGGGAAGGTTGGATGGGGAGGCATTGTTGTGAAGTTATTATTTCATGATTAAAATTTACTGTTAGAATCAAAGATATTATATTGTTCGACGTTAAACTGGATCTATACTTAGCGAGTAATGGTTTTATTCGGAAAGGGAGTGCGAAATTCAAATGATCAGCAGATCAAGGATGAAAGGTTCCGGGATTGAGACAAGTTGGGATTCCAGGATCCTGGAAAGCACCTTTGCCAGCCTTGATGATGCTCTTTTTATCGTTGACCCGAATACCAGAATCGTCCTGCGCTGCAATCCCGCTGTTGAGCGGATCTTCGGGTGTCGAGTGGAAGAGATCGTTGGGAGAACCACCGAATTTCTTCATTTGAGCCATGAAACATTCGAGCAATTCGGAAAAGAAATTTTCCGGGCCCTTGAGTCCGGCGGCGTAATCCGCACAGAATTTAAAATGCGGCGAAAAAGCGGGGAGGAGTTTCATACCGAACACACTGTAAGTCAGATTTTAAACACCGCCGGTGAGCGAATCGGTATCGTCAGCATCGTCCGGGATATCACCCTGCGGAGGCAGGCGGAAAAGGCCCTCAAGGAAAGTGAGAGGAAATACCGAAACATCGTGGAGACGGCCGAAGAAGGCATCTGGGTGGTCGATTCCTCCAGTCGAACGACTTTTTTAAACTCAAGGATGGCTGAGATGCTCGGCTATCCCATTGAAGAGATTGAAGGCCGCTCTCTTTTCCAGTTCATGGATGAAAAGGAGCGGCGAAAAGCGGAAAAACTTATCAATGGACGAAAAAAAAGCACTCGGGAAAGTCACGAATTTTTTTTCCAGCGTAAAGACGGCTCCGATCTTTACGCCCTGGTGGTGACCAACCCCTTGCTCGACGATCAGGGCGGCTATATAGGCGCCCTTGCCATGGTCACGGACATCACAAAACGCAAGAAGATGGAAGAAAACCTGATCCAGTCGGAAAAGCAGTTGCATTTACTGGTAAAGCGTCTTTCGGGGGTGCAGGAATTAGAGGCCCGGCGAATTACCCTTGAGCTTCACGATCAGGTTGGTCAGTTAATATCAGTGATCGGGATGGATTTGAGGCTTTTGCGGGAGTATTTGCCAAAGGGTGCTCCGGAAAAATTTCTGGATAGACTGGATGCCGCTTCAGACCGCGTGGAAGAGCTTGGTCAGCATGTCCGGAATTTTATTCAGGACCTTCGGCCAAACTCACTAGACGATCAGGGCCTGCTTGCCGGGATCCAGGATTATGCCCGACGATTTTCCCAAAGAACGGGAATCGAAACGGAGATACTTGGAAATCCCGGCAACGTAAGGGAGTATCTGGGGCTGGAAATATCGTTGTTCCGGATAGCCCAGGAAGCCCTGGTCAACATCAACAAGCACGCCAAGGCGTCGAAAGTCGTAATCCGCTTTGAGCATCTGGGAAAAAATACAAGATTGACCATCTCCGATAACGGGTGTGGCTTTGATCCGGCTCAACTGGGAAATAGTGGTATAGGAGTGGTCGGAATGCGGGAACGTGCCGAGGCTGTAGGTGCAAAATTTCGAGTTGAGTCCAGCCCGGGCCAGGGAACCCAGATCAAGGTGGACTGGAGGATATAGCGGCATGGCCATTAGTGTGATCCTGGCTGACGATCATGGCATCATGCGTGATGGGCTGCGGCTGATCCTGGAAAACCAGAAAGACATTTCAGTGGTTGGCGAAGCGGATAACGGCCGGGATGCTGTAAAACTCGCGAGGGACCTTCAGCCGCAAATGGCCATACTGGATATTACCATGCCGGACCTGAACGGGATTGAGGCCGCTCGACAGATCTGTGAGGCCGTCCCGGGGATAAAGGTCATCATCCTTTCCATGCACGCGGGTGTCCAGCATATTTTCCTTGCTTTAGAAGCAGGCGCTGTCGGATATGTACTCAAGGAATCGGCTGGCCATGAGGTCGTTGACGCCATACGATGCGTTTGGGAAGGCAACCATTACCTCAGCCCCCAGGTCACAGGCACGGTGATTGAAGATTATATGCGCTGCCGGCACTCCGCACCGGAGAGTAATCCCTTTAACATGCTGAGCCCCAGGGAGCGTGAAGTGGTTCAAATGGTTGTCGAGGGCAAAACCAGCAAGGAGATCGGCCATATAATTAATATTTCAAGCAAGACCGTTGATACTTATCGTTATCGGATAATGCAGAAGCTCAATGTCCCTGACCTTACCAGTCTCATCAAGTTTGCCTTGGAACATGGGTTGACCCCCACCAACTGAGGATAGCCGTTCCACCCCCTCGGCAGGATTGTTACGTCCTTCGACTCTCCAGTGGGAGATTTTCGTCCGGCCCAGGTTCTTCCCGGGAGCCGGATGTGGATGTGCCTGTCGTTATCAATGAAAAATTGTCCGTCTGGAAAAGCTTCCATAAAGGAAACCCTACGCAAGATTACCAGTTATCCCGACATGACGGACTCGTGAATCTACAATAGTCTTCAAGAAAATTATGGAGGTCCAGGATCCAGGGTCAAATCAAAAGATATTCACACGGTGTCTGCACCTGGATCTTAGTTATGATGGTGCGGAAAGGGCCAAAGTTTAATAGTCAGGGTTGAAACCGTTTCTTTCCCTTTCCTCCTTTCTTTGGTTCTTCCGCACTGTCGCCCATTTTTCGGGGAGAAAGAGGGGACAAAAAAGACCAGGACTTCTGATCCTGTCATCCCTATCTTCCCGACGTATCAAAATAACATCATCAAATTAGGAGCGGCTCAATACATTGTGAGCGCAAAATGTGTCTAGGCTTTAACATCCTGATGCTCCTGGCCATCCCGAAAAATCCGTGGTGCCGAGAAACACCTTCCCCAAAAATCATCCCGAACGCGGCAAAAACCAGCCTTATGACATCGGAAGGCATTGCCGTTATCGTGGAAAACTCTCAAACCAGGGATACTGTTTTAGCCCCATTCCTTTCGGCCTGGGATCTACCACCATGGACCTGGAACGAATTCCGCTCAAAGTCTCTCAGGTCAGTGTAACCGGCGGACTCGTAAAGACAGCCGGCTTAAAATTTTTGAGGTATTCAAATCGATATGGAAAAAAATCAGAATAATCAGGATCTTTGTGAAAGCTCCCTTCCGATGGACAACGGATTTTCATCGGGAAGCCTGGAGTCAAAATACGACATTCTGGTCGTAGACGATGACACATTGATCCGGAAGATCCTCGCAGACGGGCTGAAGGAAAGTGGATACAATGTTTTTGAGGCAAACAACGGAAAGAAAGCGGTCCAGATGGCTCTTGAAAAAAATTATGATCTGATTCTTTGCGATATGATGATGCCGGAAATGACGGGCCTGGAATTTCTGAAAATGCTTCGAAGTCAGGGATGTGATTCGGAAACAATCATGGTGACTGCCTTCCAGGACCTGAATACGGCCATAAAGGCGATGAAATTCGGTGCCGGTGATTTTATCACCAAGCCTTTTAACATGCCCGACCTGTGCCGTACCGTTGATGAAGCCCTTCGGAGAGCGGAGATGAAAAAAATCTCGACGGAATATACCAAGGCTCTCCAGAGAAAAGTCCAGGCGCAGGATGACCGGATGAGGATCCTGTTCTACGAAGCCATTCAGGCCATGATTAACGCCATAGAGGCCAAGGACGATTACACAAAAGGTCATTCACACCGGGTCACAAAATATGCCATGTGGCTTGTTAAAGAGCTGAAACTTGATTTTGAAAAGGCCAAGGATATTCACCTGACCGCACAACTCCATGACATAGGAAAACTCAATGTCCCGGACGCAATCCTCCAAAAGCCGGGACCTTTAACGGAAGAGGAATTCGCGGTAATAAAGCAGCATCCGGAAAAGGGCTGCATGGTCCTGGCTCCCATCCTGCCGGAAGACAATTTGAAAACCATAATGCACCATCACGAGAAATGGTCCGGCAAGGGTTATCCCATGGGCCTGGTAGGGGACGAAATCCCCCTTGCAAGCCGCGTCATCAGCCTCGCCGATGCTTTTGATGCGATAACGTCCCAAAGATCCTACCGGGATCCCATGGAAGTCCCTGATGCCCTGGAAGAGATCTGCCGGAGTGCAGGGGAACATTTTGACCCCGAGCTGACCAGGGCTTTTGTTTCATCGGTAAAAGTGAATTCCAGAGAGATTTAGATAAGGAAAAAGGGAAAAATCCCGTCCCGATACCAGATTGTTCCTGGTTGGCATAAGCAAAAAGAAGACCCTCCGCCAAATCCGGGAGGGTCTTTTTCTGTATGGCACCCATTCGACAAGCTCAGAGTGCTCAGAAATAATAAGGCCCTCAAGGTGGAGAGCCTTTTATTTATTGGCACGCCCGACAGGATTCGAACCTGTGACCTGCGGATTAGAAGTCTGTAAGTCCAGCCTTTTCACCTCTTTTCGATGTATTCCAGTTCGCCTCTGGATTGCCATTATATATATCTGAAAATATTAGTTTTTTCTCATTTAGTGTGTTCACATCGCTTCATTTGACTTCACCCTTTGCCAGGGCTAAACTGTTAGCAAAAGTGTTAGCAAAAATCGTTTGCTAACAATCCAAGAGGGAGAAGGGGATGAGTCGCTTAACCGCCAAGCACATAGAGAACCTGAAGCCAGGGGGCAAAGAATATCTTCAGTCCGATGGGGACGGCTTGTTCATCAGGGTAAGCCCGAAGGGAAAGAAGACCTGGCTTTATATCTATCCCTTCGATGGGAAGCGGTACTGGTATAAGCTGGGACACTTCCCTGACAAATCCCTGTCGAAAGCCAGGGGCCTGAGAAACGAGGCCTCAACCAAGGTCAAGAAAGGGATAAACGTTGCCGAAGAGGAAAAAAGAAGGCGCGAGGAGCGCCTCAAAAGCCCTACAGTGAACGATCTGATTCAACTCTACATGGAGAAGTGGGCAAGGAAACGCAAGCGCACCTGGGAGGAAGATCAGCGCAACCTGAAGAAGGACATCCTTCCCCGATGGGGCAATAGAAAGGCCAAGGACATCAGGAAGGCCGATGTCATCGCCCTTCTGGAGGACATCGAGAAACGCCAGGAGAATAGAGGCAAGCCAAACAGCACTACCGCTCAAAGGCATGTCTTCGCCGTAATCAGGAAGATGTTCAACTTTGCCATGGAGAGAGATCTGGTTGACCTTAATCCCTGTTCAGGTGTCAAAGCTCCTCCACCACCGCAACCCCGCAAGCGTCACTTGAATGAAGCCGAGATCAGGCAGTTCTGGGAAGGGTTGGATGAGTGCCCCATAAGCGACGAGGTTCGGAAAGCTCTCAAACTCACGTTGATTACCGGGCAGCGGCCGGGTGAGGTTGCCGGGATCAACTGGAATGAAATCGACGGTCACTGGTGGACCCTCCCAGGGGAGCGTTCCAAGAACAAAAGACCCCATCGAATCTACCTCACGGACTTGGCATTAAGCCTTATTGGTGAACCTGCTGATGGATTCCTGTTCTCCTCTCCGAAAAAACCGGATCAGCCGATAAATGGAACTGCCTTGTCAAAAGCGGTTCGGAGAAACCTTTCCAATCTTGGCCTGGAGGATTTAAGGCCCCATGATCTGAGAGGAACCGTCACTACGCAGATGTCAAAGCTTGGGATCGAGAAATATATCAGGGAGAGGGTACAGAACCACATTGATCAGTCCGTTTCGGCCAAGCACTATGATGCCTATGATTATGACTCAGAGAAACGTCAGGCCCTTGAGAAGTGGTCAAGAAGGTTATTGGGTATCATCGAAGGGAAAGCTGAGGAGAAAGTCGTAAAATTTAAATAAAGGCGGTCCGTAAGATGACAAAAAGATACACAGAACTTATCGAAGAAAAACTTGCATCAGACTACAGCATTGATTCGAATCTAAACGACGGACCAGAAACTGACAAAATACATGGATTTTTAAAGAACACCGATGTTGATCTTGGGTCCCTAATATTTCATTACCGATTGATGAAGAAAGCGTGCGAAACTGACCTCAAAAAGCGTAAGTTACCGCAAAC
>Ga0272443_10002979_pt1 | contig 20672 bp, 27 predicted proteins | sample SSMAcet12_FD_193581 | JGI IMG/M metagenome (GOLD analysis project Ga0272443, IMG submission 193581) | Marine sediment archaeal communities from Little Sippewissett salt marsh, Falmouth, MA, United States - SSM-Acet-12 | ecosystem: Environmental > Aquatic > Marine > Wetlands > Sediment ... | reverse complement strand
TTGGAGCAAGCTCAACATGAAGTGGCACGACTATATGAAATACGGAGGATAACATGAACATAAAAAAACTCATAACCTTTTGGCTCTTGATGAGCCTGATGGTACCCCTGTGGGCTGATGATCCAAACATCTGGCCTCTTGTGGTGGCGAATCCGATGGAAAACATTACGAGCGGGTTTGGCTATCGGGAGGATGGCTTCGGAGGCCACACTGGGTTTCACCCTGCGATTGACATTGCAGCTCCAGAGGGAACCCTCGTGGTGAGTACTATCACCGGGATTGTGGTGGATCACTTTCCCCCGCCTGATGGCTATTGGGAAGGACATCCGGTGTTTGGCGGGTGCATCCTGATCGTGGGTGAGGACGGCTGGGCAACGTTTTATGGGCACCTGAGCAGGAGTTATGTGCACGAGGGAGAGCGGATAACCAAAGGCCAGATGATAGGGCGTGTTGGGGCCACAGGTATGAGCACCGGGAATCATTTACACTATGCAATTATGATCGATCCGCAAACATATCTGGGTCGGGAGTTTGATAATATCCATGAAAGGAGCGCGACATGGAAGTTTTGAAGAGAACCATTTTCTTGATCGGGCTTTTGATCCTGCTAATCCTTGTTGGGAGCCCCCTTTGGGCAACCCCCGCGGAGGAACTGGTACTCGAAGTCTTAGGCTACATGGAACAAACCGAGGACTTTGTTCTTGTGGAAGCTCCCATTGTGGTACAGGAGTTCTGGCACCTGCAAATGGTACAGATTAAAATTGCAATCTTTGGAGGATTAGGTGCTCTGTTGATTGGTATTTTGCTTTTGATTCTTGGACATAACACAGGGGAACCGGCTTGTTTTGCAATTGGAATCCCCAGTGGAATCCTTGGATTGATAGTTTTTCCGATGGGACTCTATTACTTGTGGAAGATCACCACCGTTCCACGAATGTATTTGATTGAATATCTATTAAGCTTTTTATAAAACCCCGGAGACGTTGAAGGAAATCTACTTGGATGCAATCCTGAGTCTCCACGCGCAGGGGTTTGGTGCATGGTAGGAGCTACCAAGGGAGAGGTTTCTCCCTTCGGGGGGTTCAATCCCCCCCGATGCACAGAGGAGGAAAACAATGAATTGTATTCATTGCTTTTTTGATAGCAATAATTTTTGATCCATAGGAGGAAACATGCAACCATTAAACGATCGGGTGTTGATTAAAGTTGACGAAGGCTTGAAGAAATCCGAGGGAGGCCTTTTTATTCCCGAAGCCTTCAGGGAACAGACTCAAACAGGGGTGGTGATCCGCATCGGGGAAAGCTGCGAGGCAGCAATAGAACCCGGGGATCGGGTGATGTATAACAAGTATGCTGGAGTGTTGGTCTCCATAGATGGAGCCGACCACTTGGTGGTAAAAGCCGAGGACATCCTTGCAACCATCGAGGAGGCCCCCCATGTGGACGAGTGACATCAGGACTATTGCGTGGAACACCAATGATCGAGGCTCCTCATTTGAGGTTGAAATCTCTGAGGTAGAAATCGATGACCGGGACATCTTGGGCTGGGTTGTGGAAGAGTTCACCCCTGGGGAGGTGTTCCATCATGGGGTTCTTACCATGTGGGCAGAACAGAATGGATTTGTTCCAAAGGAGGACTAAATGAAGTTAAAAGAGATTAACATGCCAAGGACAAGAGTTTACCAACCCATCACCTTTGAGTTGACCGTGGAAACCTTAGAAGAAGCAAGGTTGCTTTACCATGTGGTCAACAGGAGTGACCTGTTGTATGCTCTTCAATCAGATCCCAGAGGATACGGATTTGATGATTATGACCCTGATATTGCACCCTCGTTTGGACTTGATAATGCTTGGGACGAGGTTCGGAAGGCTATTGAACGGCAAGGATTTAGGCTTTGAACAGAAAAGTCTACCATGCAAGGTACATGGGCATCCCGTGCAAGTTCGAGATCTCCCAGCGGGAGCTCTGGTCAGACAACTGGCTGCTGGACAAGATCATCATGGTGTTGGCTCATATTGAGATGTTCTTTGCGGAGCTGGCAGAAAGGATGGGGTTTGAGCCCAATGGGCTGAAGATCTATATCTACGATGAGGTAAAGGAAGACGAAGATGAAAAAGGTACGCTTCTTTGAGAAGGAATCTTGTGAAACTGCAAGCTATGCGAACTTTCATGACATGATTAGCAGGGAAAAATACATCGGATACATCGCAGAAACAGGGCACTTTATGGTGATTACTCGAGGGTCTGCCCGAGGGTATGCGGTTGCTCCTATAGGAACCTGTATGTCGCTGGAAGACCAAGCTCAGGCAGATGCACAGGGCTATAGGGTATTCCAGAGCCTGCCTGGATTGGTTGAGTGGCTCCATTGGTAACTGCAGGTCGTTGACCTGTTTATAAAATGACACACAGGCACAGGGATGGTGTGTCAAATAAAAACAAATGTGTGGTTTGGCTTTAGGGCCTACTCCCTGTGCCATTTTTGAACTATATCACTTTGGAGGCCAGAGGATGAGTAACTTGTGTTTAACTCTTATAGTATCAATTATCATTCCGGTAATATTGTTAGGATTGTTGTACATAGTAGAATGGATAAAAGATAGTGACAGATGAAAAAATTGGAGGCCAGACCATGAATAGCAGGGAAGAGTTTGAACGGTTTGTCCGTGATGATTTAGGACTTACCGAAACCGATGACCTTAGTGGAACAACCGACAACGTGAAATACGTATGGGATAAGGCCCGAGAGTCCCAGGCCGCCGCTCTCTCTGAAGCTGTGGAGGCGTTGAGAGAAATACACGATTTTCTCTCAGATGTGTACTGCGCCCACCCGGACGATGCCACGGATCTAAATAAGTGGATGAAGCATGCAAAAGCCGTCCTCGCAAAATATCAGGAGGAAGTATGAAAGCAATGCGTGATGTCGATTTTAATATTCCAATAGAAGGATGGGAGCTCACAATAACGCCGAATGAAATAACACTAAAACCTCCTGAGTATGACACAGAACATGAAACATTCTATCCAGAGTATTGGACACGTGACTACCTTATGAGCTTATATGATGAAGTAGTGGAGAATAAAAGGAAAGCAAAGGAGAAGAAAGAATGAAAGAATATCATAAAATCAATCATTTACCTACCATCGCAAAATATCAGGAGGAAGCAGAGTGATAATAGCAAAAACACCCTTGAGGATTCCCCTTGCCGGGGGGCTTACAGATATCAAGCCCTATGTAGAACAGTTTGGTGGCCTTACGATTAGTGCAACGATTGACAAGTATTCCTATGTTGCGCTGAAGCCCAATGTGGATGGCTATATGAACATCAAATACATGGATGTTCACGAGAAAGTAAAAGACATTGACGCTATCAGAAACGACTTGGTACGGGAGTGTCTAAAATACACCAACCTGAGTGATCCATTGGACATCTATATCATGAACGACATCAATGTAGAAAGCGGGCTCGGATCATCGGGAGCACTTACTGTGGGCCTGCTGGGAGCCATGTATAGGTATTTGCAGCAGGACAAAACCCCACACGAACTGGCCAAAGCTGCGGCTCAGATTGAAGTAATCATCTTAGAAGGAGCCTCAGGCTATCATGACTCTGCGATTTGCTCTACCGGAGGCGTGCAGTGTATAGCCTATAGTGAAGGAGATTTTTTCCCGAGAAGATTACCGTGGGAAACTCTCCAAATGGTAAAGTTCTGCTCTATGCTGTTCAACATCGGATACAGGGGAAAGTCTAAAACCTCCCTTGGGATCTTGACCAGCCAGTTTGCGAAAGCTACCCCGATACTTCATCAGATGAAACAATACGCAGAGGAAATGACCAAGGCATTTGACCAGGGAAACTTGGAGGAGATTTTTCTCCTGCTGAGATGCACCCAAGATGCAAAGCAACGGCTACCGGGGAACTTCTACACCCCCGAGGTAGGGTCTTTGTTAGAAAAAGTCCACGCTCATGGATGCTATGGGCAGATCCCTGGAGGAAAGATTGGTTCCTTTCTGTTTGTGACAGGGCCCAGGAGGTTCCATCAAGGTCTCCGCAGGGACTTGAACCTTCCAGAGTTGCCGTTTCATTTTGTAGACCACGGTGTGATGGTGCAGGAGATATAGCTATATGTTAAGTCCATCCAAAAGCGAGGTGAAAGTTGAAAAAACTTATTCTACATCTTTGTGCTGGCATAGGGAGCGACTCATACTTTTAAGGAGGCAAATCCATGAAAGAGCTGAATCAATACTAAAAACAAAAGGAGAAAGACCATGAGAAAACGAATTGAGACAAAAATCAAAGCTATGATCAACCATGCGATATTTCTCTACGATCGTGAGAAAGATACACGTATGGATAGGAGACTCACTCGGGTGGAAAAAGCTACCAAACAGCTTCAGTGTACCCATTCCAGAACCGCGAGGTGCTTTAGATTTGACGTATCCCCTGAGGGCTATGAAGAAATCTGTAGTGCATGTGGAAAGAGTTTTGGATTCTATCCAATGGGGGAACCCTACCAAAAAGCATTGAAGATACATGCTGAGGAACTTTCAAAGGAGCTCAGCGATAATGGCAATTGATATTATTGTAAGAGTGTATTTAAGTTTTATCTGTATAGGATTTCTTGGGGCACCTCTTGGAGTACTCCTTGGAGATTATAAGATCGGAAAAATACTCATGATTCTTTTCGTAGCGGCAGTGTCTTCTGTGCCGTTGGCAGGATTGTTTGTTATTTGGTTTATGTAAAAAAGTCCAAACCCTTTAACCTTTATCATATCAGTAAACAGTCCAACAACACTATTATCTCAAAAGGAGGCATTATGAGCAGAGCTCAATTGCCCAAGGGAGCAGAGGCCTACATGAAAGCCCCGCAGGTTTCCATAAAAAGCCGATCTTCTCCTAAGGAAAAGCGCAGGGAATCTCCCTCCGGGTGGCACTACTATGCGCTATACAAGAGCTGCCCAAGGAAATGGTATCTCAAATACATCCTTGGTTTGAGACCAAACTTCACCAAGCCGCCCCTGATTTTCGGGGGTGCAATGCACGAGGCTGTGGATGCCTATTACAAAGCAGGGTTTGCCATAGATACCCTAATGGAAACCTTCCAGAACGAGCTGTATGCCCGGAAGGAAGAGTACGAAAAACCCATGGACTTTGTAGATGATCTTGAAAAAGGTCACATCATGCTGGACACGTGGGCTTCAACTTGGCGCACCTATGACATGGAGGAGATCGAAATCATTGAGACTGAAAAACAATATGAGATCCTCCTGGGGCCGGAAGAAAGCCAATATGTGTTCACGGTCAGGCCTGACAGGGTCATCAGGAGAAAGTCCGATGGGCGTATTGTGATCCCGGATGTAAAAACCACGGGGTATTCTGTTGACAAGTCGATCCAGAATGCCAAGATGGATGACCAGCTGACCAGCTACGTGTGGGCGTGGAACAAAACACACCCGGGGGATAAGTGCGACTGTGCACAGGTGGATGTGATTTATAAGCGCAAAAGCGTCTCAAAGGCAGAGCGATCTGAGGATATCATCATTGGGGATTTTGCACAGATGCAGTTTGAAATGGGCCTATATGGGCTGATTACTGAGATTACCCAGAAGGCTCTCTCGTTGGACACCTACCCATGGCCGCTGTTGTTCCCCAGGAACGGGCGCGAGTGTGGGCTTTTTGGTTGTGAATATGAGCCAATCTGTAGGCAGAACATCACACCTGATACCCCGGTGGTGGGGTTTACCAAAGACCCGTGGGTTGAGGTAGACGAGGCTATTGAAAAGGCACAAAGCTGGGACTTTAAACGATGGGCACTATAGAGATAAAACCATATGGTATGGGAGTTGCAATAGCTCCAGAAAGCTTGATAGCTCTAAACGATTGTTCTGCTCCTTGGGCTATCCAAGCCGTAGAGGATGCTCTTGATCATTTCGACAAAATCCTATTGGAGGAAACTGAAAAGCAAATGAGAAACAAACTTGGTATTGCCCACTTGGAGCTGACCACCAAGAAGATGATCGATGAACTGAACCAGCTCATTGATGAAATCGACTGGTACATGGAGATCCTTGTGGGAAACACGACCCTGCATTGGGCCAACAAAGCAACGCAGATCAATGAACAAGACGCAACCATTGAGATCAGGCTCCGCGTGCACGATGCCAAAGATTTTATCTTTGCGCTGATGCTCGCAGGAGAACCTGAATCTGCGTTTGTCTTTGCTGATAACATTCGAAAAATCCTATCGCTGGATGAGCTCCATAAGGAGCTTTCAACCCAGCCGGGGATTGACATTTTTTCAAGGGAGGTATAAACTGGTTAAATGCGGAAAAAACAAAACCACCAAAGGAGCCCCACATGGCCTTGAATGACTGGATTAAAAACATGGGGTACACCGACGAGGAACCTGCCAGTCAGGTGAGGGTGCTGGTCTATGGGGAACCGGGAGCAGGAAAGACCCACTTTGCGGGAACTTTTCCCCATCCGCTCTTTATCGATGCAGACCGAGGACTCAGAACTCTCAAAGGGTTTCACCACCCGTATGTGCCCCTGACACTTGGGGGACGCACCTACAAGGAGATCATGGAAATCCTCAGGGCTGTACGCGATGGGCAAGAGCCCTTTGACAAGATCCCTGTGCAGACCATTGTCTTGGACAGCCTGACAGAGATTGCATCTATGCTCGTGGCAGAGTCCATGAGGTACCCGACAATTGTGGGAGGAAAGTCCTCAGCGGTAAGAAAACCCGAGGACGAAAAACCCCAATGGGATGACTATGCAAGAATTGCTGGTCGTCTGGATTCGATCATGCTTACATGCAGAGACATGGGCATGAATGTTGTAGCAACCGCCGGGGTCAAGACAGAAAAAGACGAGGTCACAGGTGGCCTTATCGGTGGCCCGAACATTGTAGGCGGTTATCGGCATGTAATTGGACACAAGTTTGATGAGTTCTTTTACATGGAACCCAAAGAAGAGGGTGGCAAATCTAAATACTACGCCTACACCTCTAAGCATCGGTATTTTGCTGCCAAGAGCCGGGATGGCCGAGCGGGCAGACTTGAAAATCCGAACTACAAAGATCTCTATGGAGGAAAAACATGAGAGTACAGGTTAATGGAATGGGAGATTGGTCTCCGGAAAAACCCCTGGTCGCAGGATGGTACACAGTACAGGTTGCCAAGGTTGAAGAGAAGGTCTCAGAAAGCGGTGTCCCTATGGTACTGCTGAGCTATCAGATCCTTGACGGCCCCGAGCAGCCTGATGGTGCAGATTTCTCTGACCGCATGGTCTTTGACAATCTGATCCTTGATGCCAGTGGGTATGAAAACCCCCGGGCACGGAAGTTCATCGAGAACAAGATGATCGCTACGGTGAAAAGCTTTGGTGCTGATGACGGTGATGAGTTTGACACCGATGACTTTATCGGCAAGGAGGCAGAGGTTAATCTGTCTATTTCCAAAGGGCTTGATGGCAATCCTCGCAATGAGGTCAAGGGCATCCGGCCTGTTGGTGGCTTTCCAGAAGTCAGTTAGATCACAATCGGGGGGCCCCTTGGGGCCCTCCACTTTGCAAGGAGAAAACCATGGGGTTGAAAAAAATTACCAAAGAACATGACCTGAGGGTAAGCCTGAGAACCACCTACGGGAGCTTGTTCACAGAGGAAGAGAGGCAAATGGTAATCGATTGGCTGTTCAAGGAATGGGACAGGATCAAGCTGATGATGGATAATTTTTACTTACCTGAGGAGGAAAAGAATTGAACGTTTCCAAGATGAAATATGGCCCCCTGAGTGGGGGACTAAGCTCTGGGATGATTGCCTTCCAGTTGTGGGTCGGCGAAGAAGGGGTGCAGGAGGTTTCCACCAAGGAGATTATCACGTGGATGTATGAGGCTCCCAAAAGTGCAGGCCCTAAGATTGTACGCTTTGTTGTACAGGATGCTCTTGACGAGGCTGAGATGTTTAGCCTTGTGAAGACGATCAAAGATTGGGGCTATCTGGTACAGGTGGTGGTTGATGGGGAGCAGTGGCACCCGTGGATGGGCGAGGGAACATACATCATTGTGCATGTGCATGATCCTCTGTGGCTGGGCTTTGGAGCCAATGAGCTCTGGTTTGAACCTAAAGGCGAGGAGACCATTGCAGATCCGGTACTTCCCGGAGGCAAGATTGATGGAACTTTGTATTATCTCATAGGGAAAGGAGAAGACATATGGCCGTATCTGATGAAATCCAAGATCCCTTGGGGCCTTTTGAGCAAAGTGGAATAGGCCAAGAACAAGGCTATAGGGTTCGCTGGACAGAGGACTGGGAAACCCAAAAGGCATTGATAAAGATCCGTGCCCCAAGATATTGGGGACAGCCCAGCAGGTATTTGGACTTCAGCGATGGGGTGTTCTATCCTGTGCAGGAGACAGCCAAGCACGATTATCCTATTGTGCTAAGCCTTGGTGATGATCGCATAGAGTATCTTCCTCTGCTGATTGAAGCCCTTAGTGAGATTTATGAACTGGAAAAACAAAGGAGCCCAGTATGATATGGATAATTATATTTGTGGGAGCCCTCCTGTTGGGGGCTGTCTTTGCCCTTGGACGTACCACAGGGACACCCGAAATCAACAACACCCCGGTGCAACAGCTTGACCCCAAGTGGACACCGGAAAAACAAAAGGAGACCAAGGATGAAATTGAAAATCGCCCTGATCAGCAGCTTGCTGATGATCTTAATGATATGCTCAGCAGTCGCCGAGGTGACACTGATTGAAGATAGTTCATTCGATCTGACCACCTTGAACTGGTCAGACGGGCAGCCCAAGTACATCATGGATCGCCCTGATGCAGTTGAGTGGCTTGTAATGGATGAACAGCTTGATGCAATCACCGAGGAAAACAAAGAGCTGAGAGCTCAAAACCAGCAAGTGCTGGAAAATAACCTGAACCTGAAACTTGAAAACGCAAAGCTAAAAGACCAAGCCAAATATGCATACACCATAGCAGGAGGGAGTGTTCTCTTCGCGGTTCTTTTAGCCATGCTTGCGCGTTGAAATACAAGCGCACAAAATCCAAGTGTGATCGGTGCCCATTACGTGACCGGACTCGTGTATGGGGACAAGGCTACGAGAACGCATCGATCATGATCTTGGGAGAAGCCCCCGGGCGGGACGAAGATCAACGGGGAGAACCCTTTGTAGGGAAAAGCGGACGGTTTTTCTCCTATGCTCTCGCTCAGGCTGGCATCATGCGGAGCAAGGTTTATATCACAAATGTCCTCTCCTGTAGGCCCCCGAATAATCAGATAAACTCATGGGAAGCCATAGAGGCGCAGGCAAATTGCAGCTTGGGCTTTTGGGAAGACTTCAAGGCAGCCAAAGCCAGAGGGATAAAAGTCGTCCTTGCCATGGGCCAGACGGCTGCCAAGATGCTCGGGATTGAGGGGAAGATGAGCAAGATCCGCGGGTCGGTTTATGAAACCCACGGAGTGCAGGTGATTCCTACCTATCATCCGAGCTATCTGATGAGAATGGGCTACGACAGGGCGGGAGGTAAGGTTGACCTTACCGCTGTGTGGTTTGCTGATCTTGCAAAGGCCAAGGATATTGCTCTGCACGGGTGGAAGCCTCCGAAGGAAAACTTCAACCTGATGCCCACCTTGGAAGATATTGACCAGTTTTTTGCTGACCTCCCAGAGGGCCACCTGATTGGCTGTGACATAGAAACCCGCGGGGGGATGAACCCCAGCTATAGTGAAATCGTGTGCATCGGGTTTGCAAAGAGCACCGAGGATGCCCTTGTGGTGCCCTTCTTGATGAAAGACCACAAATCCTACTGGCACAACGGGAGCTATACAAAGGTCAGGGAGAAGCTCAACTGGGTTTTTCAAACCTTCCCGCTGATGTTTCAGAATGCCCTTTATGATGTGCCCATCTTGCAACGGGATGGCTACCAGATAGACATGAGCAGAGTCCAGCATGACACCATGCTGATGCACCATGCAATCCAGAGTGACCTGCCGCATAACTTGGGCTTTATCGTTTCCGTTTATGGAGACACCCCGTATTGGAAAGACACCCTCAAGGGAACAGACCGGGACATCTTGGAGATCCCCACCCTTGAGATGAGAACCTACAATGCCCGCGACTGTGTGACTATGTATCAGATCATTGAGCCCATGAGCAGGGAGCTTGATGAGACTGGCACACGGTGGATTTATGAAAATGTCTCCATCCCCCTGCTTGGGCCCATTATGGAAATGACCACCACGGGGATGCTGCTCGACAAAGACCGCATGGGGTCGCTCAAGAGGGAAATCACCAAGGAGCGCAAAGCGTGGAAAGCTAAGCTGTGCAAAGTTGCATCCCTTCCTGAGGGGTTTAACTTGGACTCCGGTGACGACCTGAGGTGGCTCCTCTACGGAGAAAGGCCCAGCAAGTTTGACAGACTTGAAACTCTTGGGCAGTATGAGGAACACCCGCAGCTCCATGTCAAGTGCAATGCTTGCAAAAAAACCCGATGGATCTGGGAACAGCCAGATCCAAGGTGCCCGTCGTGTGGATCTGCGGATCTCCAAATCAAAGACAAACGCCAAAAAGCCCAAAAGAGCAAAGATACCCAAGCCTACCAAGAGCTGATAAAACTCCAACAAGTCCAAAAAACCCCGCCTCTCTATTGTCCCAAGTCTTTTGCAGGTAAACACACCGACTCAGGCAAACGGTCAGTAGATGACGAAGGGCGGTTGAGACTGCAGATCGCCCTGCAGAAGAGGCTCAAAGAACTGGAGGACATGCAAAAAGACCACAGTGCTGAGATCTTGGACATACAAAAGGCTTTGGACTTTCTGCAGGCTTTTGGAGAATACACCAAGCTCTCCAAGGTGCTCTCTACCTATCTGGACTACACCACATGGAGCGATGGGCGGGTGCACCCAAGCCTTTTGATTCACGGCACGGGCACAGGGAGGCTATCATGCAGGAATCCCAACCTGCAAAACATCCCCAAGAAGATGAAGAAAATCCGCGAAGTGTTCCGGGCTGCTCCGGAACACCAGCTCATCTCAGTTGACTATACAAACTTGGAAGTTTTCATATGGGCCTATCTGATTGACGACGAGGAGCTGATCGGGTTCCTCATCGGCGGGGGCAACGTGCATGACAAAAACACCGAGGATCTGTTTGGCATCAAAAAGGGAGACCCCACGTGGACACTGGGTAGACGAGCTGCCAAGATTTTCCAGTTTGGTGGCATCCAGTATGGTGGAGGCGACCGCGAAGTGCACAAAGAAATCGTGCTTGAGGTTCCGGAGTTGAATCTCACCCTAAGGGAGTATGTCACCGCCAAGAAACGCTGGATGGATGCACATCCCAAATATGTACAATGGGCACGGGTTGTGCAGGACAAGGCCCGTCGGGAACGCCTATCGGTGACACCCTTTGGACGGAAGCGCATCCTGACTGGAGGGATACGGGACATTGAAAAGCAAGCCCTCAATACGCCTATCCAAGGGGGCGCAGGGGACATTATAAATCTTGCTACGATCCGGATCTATAAAAGGTTCCATGAACTTGGAATGAACTCCAAGTTGGTGTTGCAGATCCACGACGAACTGGTGGTGGAAGCTCCCAATGAGGAAGTCCAAAGGGCCATCCAGATCATGCAAGAAGAAATGCAACGGCCTGTTGAAATCTACAGCAAGCAAAGGCCCCTGTTTACCACTGCATCCATAGGGGAAAACTTCGGCCAGCTGGAGGAACTATCATGAATGTTCTTGTTTTATTTGAACAATCCGGCATCGTGCGGGATGCCTTTATCCGAAGGGGGCATTATGCCATCAGCTGTGACCTTGCTCCGTGCAAGAACGGAGGCCCCCATATACAGGGAGATGCCTTGGGTCACGCATGGGAGTGGGACTTTTATGACCTTGTGATAGCACACCCCCCATGTACGCACATGGCAGTGAGTGGCAACCGCTACTGGGCAAACACCCCGGAGAGGCAACAGGCTGCAGATTTGATCTGGTACCTGTGGAACATACCAGTTAATAGGCTTTGTATTGAAAACCCCGTAGGGCAGATCAATAGCTATCTGCCTGAGATGCCCAAGCCGCAATATATTCAGCCGTGGCAGTTCGGACACAATGCCAGCAAAAAGACCGGCCTATGGAAGAGAAACCTTCCAGACCTGTGGCCAACAAAGCTCATCCTCAGGGAACGCTATGCGAATCAAACCCCCAGTGGGCAGAACAAACTGGGCCCCTCTCCCCAGCGAAGCCTCTTGAGATCTCTAACCTACCAAGGGGTCGCTGATGCTATGGCAGATCAATGGGGAGGCCTCAAGTGAAAGGCTCCCTACGATCTACCATGGACGACCTGATGATCACGGGCAAGACAAAACCTCCCGTGCCGTATGATGAAAAACTATGCCCCCAGCCCTTCTGGCCAAGGAGTGACTTCGAGGACTTTTTACCAAGCAAGGGCTTCATTACTGACTATGTATATGCCACCCGTGGGATTGAAAGCCCAACAAGGTTTTGCGCTTGGGCTGCGGTTTGGATCTTGAGCACTATTATCTATCGGGATGCTTGGCTTGACTGGGGGCCCTTGGGGAACTTTTATCCTAATTTCTACATCGTACTGGTGGCTCCCCCAAGGATCAACCCCAAGAGTACAGCCCTGAAGTTTGGCCTCCCCTTGGTTGAGGCTATGCCGAGTTATTTCAAAGACCCGGAGTTTAGGATTCAAAAAACCATCAACCTGATCAAGTCCAAGGCCACCCCGCAGGCTCTCATGGAAGCCATGAGACCTGTGAAGCAAGAAATAGAAGTCGACGGGGAACCTTATACGGTGAGTACAGACTCAAAGTGTGGGGTGTTTGTATCCGAGCTTGCAACCTTTATCGGGAAGGAGAAGTTCAACGCGGGGCTGGTCGAGCAGCTGACAAACTTCTATGACTGCCCCGATCATGATCAGGATAATACCCTCTCCCGGGGGCAGCTCAACTTCAGGAACATCTATTTGACCATCCTGGGGGCCACCACCCCTCAGGGGATTGAGGAATCCATGCCCAGTGTAGCCATTGGTGGGGGGTTTTTATCTCGCACGGTTTTTGTAGTCAAGGAAGAACCGGAAAAGTTTTACCCTTTTCCTCGGGTGGTAGAAGGAGCCCCCAGTAGAACCGAGCTCACCCGCAGACTTGCGTGGCTTGCATATAACTCCTTGGGGCCGTATACTTTCTCCGACGACGCGGTGGCCTTTTATGAGGAATGGTACAAGCCTCATCGGGTTTTTCAACACAAAGATCAAGATGAAAAACGCAAGGCTCTCATGCAGAGGTTTGACATTCATCTGGTGAAAATGGCCCTCATTATGAGGATTCAACGCTATGCCAAGGGGAATGTCATCACCCGGAGGGACTTCGAGGATGCGTTGCATTTCTTGGAGGGTACCTACGATGGGGCATCTGATGTACTGTCAACTGTTGGAGCTGATTATTATTCCAAAGCCTATAGCATTATTGTGGGATTTATCAAACGCCGTCCCAATGAAGAGATCAACAGGAAAACCCTCTTGACTTCATGCTCTGGCAGACAGGTAAACGCCGAGCTAGTCACCAAGATCGTGTCCCAGCTCCAACAAGAGGGCAAGCTGATCATTAAAAGGGACGGCAAAGAAGTCCAGAGCCCATCCAAAAATGGGCGTGAAATATACAAACTAAAAGGAGGATCACGTGGGAAGAAAAAAACTAACCCAACAGAATCCTGAGTTTCTCCAGATCCTCGTGCAGGAATACATGAGAACAGGGAGTCAGAAAAAAGCTGCCCACCGGGCAGGATGCTCTATCAGAAGTGCACGAACCTATTTGCACCAGCAGGGGATTTTCCCCAAGAGGGGCCGTCAAAAGGGGCGGTTCTACTCCAAAGCCTACAAGGGGCGGTTTGCCCAGTGGCTCAAGGAAAACCCCACGGTGGAGCTTGCAGGGAAAACCCCTCCGCAGATAGCTCAACTGAGTGGCTGCTCAGCAAAGGACATTAGGGAATATTTTTACCGTGTTGAAAAAGCTATCCAGCGGGAGGTGAAAACCCTGCCTGATTTGAGAAAGCTCAACGGTTCGTTGAAAGACCTGAGGGGAAAGCTCATTCCTTTCAAGGCCATCAGCTCATATAAGATCAAAACCAGTGGGTATCGGCGCGAGATCTTGGTGGAGGCCAAGCTGAAAACCAGCTTGACCGTGCTGTTCAAGATTCACTTGGATGCTCTTTGGGGGTTTATCGAGAAAAATATTCCTTCACCGGAGAGTCCTCATCATCAAACAGGCTAAAGCCCGTGGCAGACAGGAACGCCCGGTAGTAGTCCCCCTCTTTGGCGAGCTCGACCCCATCTGCGAGGTCTTTGACAGCAAACCCAAAGGGGAGGGCCCACTGGGCGATCTCTCCCTTGAGGGGCTTGATCTTGCCAGCCCTGATCCCGATGAGATTGTTAAAAGCCTGCTGATCCCCTGCAGCTGCCTTGAGGGTTTCGTTGAACAGCTCATAGTAGGGCCCCCCGGAGAAGCTCATCGGACTCCAAGGCTTAAAAGCTTCCATGCGGATGCCTACCGAGGCAAACCCCGCATAGAGGGCGGTGCAGTTTCCAAGCCACCGTGCTGCGAAGGCAGCCTTTTCTGTTGCGCTTGCATACTGGATGGTTCTCCTAATGTTGTCTACATAATACAGAGGATAGGTTCCGAACATGCCAAACAGCTTGCCCATTGTGCCTTTGAACGCCATCGAGCCGTTGCCTGCGGTGTACTCAAACATGGTCTCCCGGGTGATCTGAGTGGCATACCTGTCAGCGGCAACCGAATACTTGAAGTTCATGTTCTTGAGCTCACCAGCAGCCTTGGCCGCATAGGCCTCTTGGACATCCCGCAAGATGGCACTTTTTACATCCGGAGCCATGCGGTTGACCCCAGCAAGGTCTGCAAACTGCTTGAAGGTCATATCGGGGTTGGCCTTGAGCCTCCGCACCGCATCGGTGAACCGATCAGTGGCAGCTGTGTAGGCCACTGCGCGGGTAAAATCATCCGAGGACTTGTACCAGTTAAGGGCAGTATGGATCAGCTTTCCCATGCGACTGCCCTCTCCAAAGGCCTCACCACCATAGATAGGAAGCTGCCCGCGGATAACATTGAGCCTCTTGAGTTCTTCAAAAAGCTTTCCCTTGTCTTTGACAACCTTATGCAGAGCTCCCACTGTCCAGTGGTGACCCACTGCAGGGCTGAGCATTGTCCAAATCTGGTTCATGTTTCTGACCACAAGGGCAGGCCGCAGGCCCAAAGCTGCTGTGTAGCCCCAGCCCATCATGGCCCTGGTGATGTCCTTGCCTGCGAGGTGTTCAACTCCCATCTTACCGAAGATCCGCTCGGAGGCCTTCTTGAGGGTTACTTCACTCCAGCCCTGTGGGATGCCTCCCATTTGGCTCAAATATATCATATAGCGGGTTTTCAAATAATCATCAGTGTTTTTGAGAGCTGTCTTGGTTTCTTCAATCAGCGGCCCCATGTATTTGTTTCTCATGCCGATGTTGAAATACCCAGTAAGCGACCGATAAAGATCATCGTTGACCATGGCTTCCTGGAGCTCTGCGGTTCGGGAGTATTTGAAAAACGCCTTCATCTTAGGGGCTCGCAGGGAGTCCATCCCAGCGTCAATCATGGATGCTGGTGATGTATGGCGAGCTTTGTTTTTGACTGTGCCCTTCCGAAGGGCCATCAGGTAGTCATATTGGAACTCATCAAAAGAAATGCCAAACTTTTGTGCCAAGCCCTTCATGTTGTCACTTCCAAGAAGGGCTCGAACATTGTTTGCGACTTCTTTTTCAGCCTCGGTAAAGGTCATGTCCATGCCCTTGGCGAGGGCTTTGATCTTCTCCGGATCATCTCCAGCTGCCAACAACAGGGCAACCTTTTTCCTTGAGGCTTTGTTGATCATCTTTTTTGATCCCGAAGGGGTGAAAACTCCTTTGAGGACATTGCCAAACTTGTAAGCCTCTCCTTTTATGAAATGCCTGGTGTTCTCTGTTGCGGTGTAATGGGCCAGCACCGCGGGGTCACCCCCTTGGCGCACAAGGGTATCCAGATGGGTCTTCGTAGGCGAAAGCCAGCTTTGCACAAAGGCCCGTACGTTATAATCAGGCTCTACTACTCCATCGACTCCCATGACCTGATCAGTGAAGCCCTCCTTCACGGGGATTTCATATTCTTTCAACAGGCTTTCATCAATGCCAGTGAGTTCTGGGGCCCACTCGGGAATCGGTGCATCGTTTGCCAAGAAGGCTTTGATGTCGTCCATGTTGCTGGCAGTGAACGAATGCCCATCGGTGGTGTATGCTGTCCAGTGGCCTCCCTCGTAGGCAAGCCTATAGCCCTTTCGATGGGCAATGTGTTCAATTCCCTCATAGGTGTTCCAGCTTTTTGCAAACGCCTTAGCCTCATCAATTGTGTTAAAACGAGCCCTGTAGCTCATAGATGGGATTTCCATTTCAATCTGATTAGTAGCAATGTGAACCTTGTACCTTTGAGCTTTGCCCTTGCCACCAATAGGCTTGACCTTGCCTGTGGTATCCTGGAACTCACTCATGAATTGCTTGAGCTTGCTCTTTTGTCCTGTGAGAGTGTTGTGAGCATAAACCACACCCACTTGGTTGTCCACAATGGTGAACTTCGGGCCATATTTGCCGCTGATTTTTGGTTGCCAACTGGGGTTCCTGGCCAGCAGCTCTGCAAGGTCATCACCAGAATCGAGCCGCTCCCCTCTGAGCCTCATGTCATAGCGAGGCTTGAGGGGATTTTTTACCAGCTCCCCCTCGGGGGTTATGTCCCCGTTGTCCACTCTCATCTGTATCCCGTAGCGTTCCTTGAGATATTTGGCAACATCTTCCTCGGTGTGAGTCTTGGCTACAATGTGGTCTCCAAGCTCCTGCAGGCTTTTGAACTCTTGAGCCTTGCCATTGGGGAACTCCAAGCTGTATCCTTGAGCAGTTTTCACCACGGAGGCATTAAGCCTCTGTTGAGCAAGGTCATCCAAGTAGCTGGGCGTCAGGTGAGTCCTTGCTCGATAGGTACTCCTTGCAGCCTCCTGCAGGGCATGAGCTTCTGGCTTGGCTGACCCGCTGTGCTTGGAAAGAGTCAACAAAATATTATCGACAATTTCTTTTTCCTGCCCCCCGGTGAGATGCCCCTTGGGAACAAGTGCAACCTCTTTACCATGTACATGCACTGCATATGAGTTGCCCTTAGAGGAAACTTTTAGCGATCTTTGCACACCATCGCTGGCCCCAGCGGCTTTCAAATAGAGCCTCCCAGCAGCTTCAAGCTGATCCCGGGTGTAGCGTCCCCCAACTGGGGCAAATGCATCAGCAACCAAGACCTTGCTATCCTTGGGCAGCTCATCAATGATTGCCTTGGTCATTACCCTGCCCACGAAGCGATCTTCGGCAGCAGATACCATGCCTGCTTCTTCTGCGGTGAGCTTGGAGATCTGCCCAAGGTGCTTTTTGGTCATCATAGCTTTCACTTCATCAAGGTTTTTGAAATGTCGAGTAACCTCCCCTGGGAACTTTAAGGAATACCTGCCATCTGCGAGGCTCTTGAATGTCCACCCCTTGGAGGCAGCCACCAGCTGGAGGGCATTTGCAGGATCGAGGTCTTCTACGTTTTTCATAGTCATCATGGTGGCTTGAGTTCTTTTGATCACATCCTGCTGGCTTTTTGTCAGCTGTGCAAGCTTCTTGGGATCAATGTCTCTGAACATCAACACATCATCAAGGAGTTCCCCCGCGGGGCTGGTTTTATTCCACTTGCCTGTAAAGACCTTGATGTTGGCTCCGATCATGGGCAGCCCGAGGTCAATAACTGCATTGATGAGAACATCACCCAAGAAATATCCTCCGAGCCATTTCAGGTTCTTCTCAGCGACCTCCCGCATATCAGGGCTCTGCTCGATGCCATTTGTTATCAGGTCTTGGGCTACCTCACGGGCCCACCCTAAGGTACTAGTAGCCCCCGCGTGCAACACACTCTGGCCTACTCTGGCCATTGCAATGGCTCCTTGGGTGGATTTTACATTGGCCAAAATGCTTGCCGTGGGCGCAGTGAACAGCTTCCCTAAGGCTCGGGGTGCCATGGTGGTGCCTGCCCCTATGCCCATCAGGGCGACAAACTCCGCAAGGGTAGCCCCCACCCCAAGGGCTGTCCTCATGGTGTTAAACTTACGCCCAACATAGCCGTTGGAGTTGAGATTCAGATCCATGTATTGGATGATCTTTTTCCGCTCCGGATCAGCCAAGATATCTGCATGATCCCACTGCTCATCGGGGCCTGTTTCTAAGGATTCCAAAAAGGGGCTCACCAAGGCCCGATCCACCACGTTGGCAATCAGCGAAGCCTTGCCCAAGGTTGCAAGCATCAGCTCCTTTTTGGCAAACCCTATGGCCTGTTCGTCCCCTTGGGAGATCCTCTTGTGCAGATCATTGATCTCCCTTTGGGAGTTTTGATCCTTCAAAGCTGGGGGTGCATAGACCAGTCCGTTGAGTATTTTCATCTTCTGATCAGGAGCAAACTGCTGGAACTTTGGATCAGCTGGGAGCTGCTTGGAAAAGATCTCTCTCCGCACTTGAACTTGGCTCTCGTAGGATAGTTCCTGAAACTTGGGATCGCTGTTGAGTTGTGCAAGCGTCACGGGCATAGGTTACTCCTTTTTAATAGCCATAGCTATTCATATATGCAGAGGCCTCCGAGTTCATATTGGTGTTCACCTGGGAGCTGTTAACGCCAGCTCCTCCTTGGCCGATGAATTGTGCTTGGTAGTATTGCTGCTTGCCGAGGAGGCCCAAAAAGCCCGCACGTCTCTCCAGCTGAGTCACCTCAATGCCCTGTTGGGACATGAAGATCCTCATGGCCTCCTCGGTGGCTTTGAGTACAGGGTTGGACTCAATATAGCTCTGGATGTCTTCCTCAGATTTTCCCTCTCCTATGAGCTTCTGCAGGGTTTTGTTGTATTCCACAACCAGACTGCCCATGATTTCACTAGGCACCATGCCCAGCTCTGCGGCAGCCGCTTGAGCCTTGGTTTGGGTCTCCAACTGGAGCATCTGCAAGCCTTTCTGCCAGACAAACTGCTTCCACGCAAGCTGATCTTGGGACTCGTTCAGCTGCAGTGTGCGCTCCTTTAAGATGTAGTCCACAGATTTGTCCACCGAGGCAGCCACATCGGGCAGGACTTTTCTCATATAGTCAATGTCCCCAATGTGAGGATAAACTGTCTCATAGAATTGATTGAGCATCTTGTGGTTGTCCTGTTCCATACGAGTAGCCTGTCGGTCGATTGCAATCCGGGTACGTCCATCGGAGATCTTTTTTCCTTTGTAGTAGTCCCGATAATAAGCCGTCACCATTGGGTCGCCGCGTCCCTGCACCTCGGCGGTTTTTTCCAAAGCCCTCATGGCAGCTTCTTTAAGCTCAGGCACCTTCGTGGCTGCTTCGAGCACCTGCTGGGGACTCAGCTCTCCGCTCCGGTGGAGCTTCGCAAGGGCTTTGAACTCCTCGGAATATTGGGGGTTTTGCTCAGCAAGCCCCAAGAGTTTCTTTTCTTCAGATTCCAACCTCCCATAGGTCGTATCCTCTTGGGTGATCTCCGGGCCATGTTCTTCCACCTGTTTTTGTTCATAGGCCCCATAGCGAGTAGCATAGAGCTCGTTGCGCTTTTCAGTTTCTTCAGCTTCAAAAGCTTCCATCTCTTGTTTTGCAGCATGCTCCCCACCGGAAACTGTGGTACCTCGGGCTCGTTCATCCCCTTGGGCTGTGGTTTTTTTCTCTTCCTCTTTGGGGGGCGGAGGAGGCTGATATCCAGTGAGCTTACCAAAGATTGCCTCAGTATCCTGTGCAAGTCGTAGGGTTTCAGCAGTCCCATCTCCCCCCATGTCTACCATGGCCTTTCCGCGAAGGTTTGAATAATTGGCCCTGTTGGTCAGGTCAGCCAGCATAGTGGCTGCTTTAGGATCGCTTACTGCTTTGTTGGCCAGCATGGAAAACATATCCTGATGAGTTGGATCAAGGCTCATGATGCCCTGCACAGCACTTGCTACCTGGTTGGCTTTCATACCCGTGGTTTCCATGAGGAAGTTTCCATAGACTATAGCCGCCTCAGGGGAGGATCTCAAAAAAGCATATGTCCCCCCGCGGTCTTGAATCAGTTTTTCAACCATCGGCCCCAGTAGGGCAGCCTTTTGCTTACGCTCCTCCACATCGATCATCCTGCGGGTTTGAGCAAGATTCTCGCTATGCTTATAGATGTCAATCACATCCGCAGACATCTGCTGGAGGAGATTTCCCCCCTGGGATTGGTCTACTCTTGAACTTGAAATAGCCATCGTTTACCTCCTCGTTACCACGGCCAATATTGGGGAATACCATTTGTTTGGTATGTCGGAATGTTCTGCCACGGGTTTGTCATATAGCCTCCCCAGTCGCTCCCGGTGTTCCACCCCTGATTGGCGGGGTTGAAGCTATGATAAGCAGGGCTGGGTGGGTTGCCATATCCCACAGGGTTCATATACTCCTTCATCGCGGCCATGTAGTCATCATATTGGTTTGCATCTTGGCGAGCTCCAAAATACCCCGATGCAGCCTGACCTGCGGCTGCG
>Ga0272443_10002978_pt1 | contig 20673 bp, 20 predicted proteins | sample SSMAcet12_FD_193581 | JGI IMG/M metagenome (GOLD analysis project Ga0272443, IMG submission 193581) | Marine sediment archaeal communities from Little Sippewissett salt marsh, Falmouth, MA, United States - SSM-Acet-12 | ecosystem: Environmental > Aquatic > Marine > Wetlands > Sediment ... | reverse complement strand
TTCATCCATAATCTCCCCCATGACTTCTTCAATGATATCTTCTATGGTAACCAGCCCTTCAGTACCTCCGTATTCATCTACGACTATGGCCATATGAACCATGTTATCTTTAAATTCCTGAAGAAGTGCGTCAATCTTCTTCGTCTCAGGGACGTAATAGGGGACGCGGCTAATCTCTCTGGCGTTAAGTTTCTCTAAAATATCCGTTCCTCTTTCATCAATCACTTTGATAATATCCTTTGCGTAAAGGATACCGGTGATGTTGTCGATGTTATCCGTATAAACGGGGAACCTGGAATAGCCTTCATCTCTAACATATGATAGAGCTTCAGAGAGCGGTGTGTTTTCATCCAGTGCAACCACATCAACCCTTGGAATCATGATCTCTTTGACATTGGTCTCTTTAAGTCCGAGCGCCCTGGTTAGCATTTTACTTTCTTCAATTTCTATTGCCCCTTCTTGAGCACCAACTTGCATGGCGTAAACGATTTCATTTTCCGTTATGAACGGTGTGTCCGTTACCACTTTACCGCCCAAGATCCTGATGAAGACGTTACTGATTCTCACCAACAACCAAATCAATGGGGTAAGGACAATACTGAGAAAAGTAATCAGATGAATGACCCAATTAAATACTTTCTCAGGATTTTGAGTGGCAAAAACCTTTGGCGTTATTTCGCCAAAAATTAAGATCAACATAGTCATGATACCGGTGACAATTGCGGTTGCATTTCCCACATTGCCATCCGGCAACAGATTTAAGGCGATCAAGGTTGCCAAAGACGAGGCAAAAATATTCACAAAATTGTTAAAGACCAAAATCGTCGTCAACAGCTTGTTTGGTTCGTGTAATGCCGTTTCAACGACCTTACGTTTTTCTTTTGAATCGGCCTTTTCAGCCAATTCTTTCAATCTGAGTTTGGTCATAGAGCTTAAGGCTGTTTCAGAGCCTGAAAAAAGACCAGATAACAATAACATAATTCCCAACAAGATAAATTGCAAAATCAATGAGCTGCTACTAAAAGGTTCTGGTTCCACTTGAAACCCCACCGTCCTTTCGAATCTTAATAATGGTATTTTTCACCATTTATTATTTTCATACTTCTGTATATTTGCTCTGTGAGCAAAAGTAAAGCCATTTCATGTGTGAATGTCATTCTTGAAAGAGAGAGAACCTTTGCAGCGGAGCGCTTTACATCCTCATGAAAGCCCGTATAGCCACCAATGGCAAATAGCAGTTCCTTTGAAGAGATTTGCCTATTTTTGATTAAATTTGAAAAGCCCTTTGAAGTGAGAGCTTCCCCACCCTCATCCAAGATGATTAATTCTTCATTCTTTGCCTTTTTTAATAAAGCTGTTGCTTCCTTTTTTTGTATGTTTTCAATTTGCTCTCTATTAATATCGCCACCACTTTTTAATTCCATAAGTGATAAATTGACATATGGTTTCAACCATTTACAATAACGTTCTACACCACTTTTAATAAACCCTGTCTTTAAAGAGCCAAAATAAGCTATTTTTATCATGGAAAATTATATCATAAAGCCCATGAATCTTGAAGTGATGGTATAATATGATTGTAAGCAAGTTTAAGCAAAGTTTTGAAAAAAACGAATACGGAGGGTTGGCCATCATACAAACGGGAGAAAAAAAACGAATTGAACGACTTCAAAATATGATCGACATCAGCTTCAAAGATGAAAAAATACTCTTTCACGCCCTTAGGCATACCTCTTATGTAAATGAAAAGGCCAGGTTTAAAAACAAATTGTTGTTATCCAATGAAAGATTGGAATTTCTCGGTGATTCCGTGGTGGGTTTGGTGATTGTGGAATATTTATTCCAGCACTTTGCCAAAAATACAGAAGGAGACCTTGCTAAAGCGAAATCCGTTCTAGCCAGCGAAACCATATTGGCTAAAGCAGCCAGAAAGATTTCACTTGGGGATTTCATTTTCATGGGGCACGGTGAAATGATGTCTGGTGGAAAGGATCGCGATTCCCTACTTGCAGATGCCTTTGAAGCGCTGTGTGCTGCTATTTACATTGACCAAGGTTTGGAGCGTGTTAGACAGTTTATTATTGAACATATTTTTGAATATATTGATGTGGTCATGCACGATTCCTTATTACTGGATTACAAGACAAAACTGCAGGAAATGACCCAGTCCAAGTTAAAAAGTCTTCCTGAATACAGACTGATTGATTCCATAGGGCCCTCACATGACCCTGAATTTATCGTGGAATGTGTGATAGAAGAAAAAAGATGTGGAGAGGGTAGGGGGAAAAGCAAAAAAGAAGCCGAACAGAAGGCAGCAAAAGAAGCGATTGAATATTTAAAGAGAGAGAAAATCTATTGAAGAAAAAAAAGCTTGCCATCATTCCCGTTTTTCTTCCTTGGATGGGATGTAAAAATCGCTGTATTTATTGTAACGAAAATGCAGTAACGGGTTACGATGTACTCAATTATCAGGATCACAATATCCTCGATCAATTAGACAAATATGTTAAAGAAAACCTAACTCGAAGTGCCGCAGAAAAGAAGATTCAAATTGCCTTTTTTGGCGGTTCATTTTCCAACGCTCCCATCCCTTTACAAGAAAAGTTTCTCAGATGGGCAAATCGTTTTGTAAAGAATGGAGCAGTGGATTCCATAAGAATTTCCACTCGTCCGGATGGGATTACTAACGATGAGATAGAGCTTTTTAGGAAATATCATTGCCAATCTGTGGAACTGGGTATTCAGAGTTTTAACGATGATGTATTGGCAAAAAACAACCGTGGTCATGATTCCTTAGTGGCAATAAAAGCTGTAAAAGACCTTCTTTCTCAAGGTATTGAAACAGGTGTGCATTTAATGACAGGCCTTTATGGTTCCTGCAAAGAAGCAGATGAAGTAAGTTTTAAAATGGGTTTGTCTCTGAATCCCCATAGTATGCGTGTACATCCCACCTTAGTACTTAAAGACACACCACTTGAGAAATTGTACCTTCAGGGAAAATACAAACCTTTAGGATTGAGAGATGCAGTGGAGACTCTGGGGAAATATCTCCTGTTGTCCCGTTCAACTCAAGTGACCCTGAACAGAATAGGTTTGTTTATCCCCCATGATTTGACTGCTTCTGTAGTAGCCGGACCATATCATCCTGCTATCGGAGATATGGCTCATCAAATGGCCAATGTACTTGAAGTGAAAGCCTTGTTGGAAAAAAATGATCAGGTTATAGTTAATAAACAAATATACGATGGCTTCAAAAGTCACAAAGGTTTTTTTGATCCCTATGTAAAAAAAGAAATGGAAACAGAAAGAATTGTAAGTTTTTCCGGAGGTGAATAAATGAAAAGAAAAGGACTATTCCTTACACTCCTGCTAGTGTGTACATTCATGGCTTTTTCAGTAAAGATAGAAGATTTTGTGAAAAATATATTTGAACAATATCCCGATGCCGTTGCTGTGGAACTGACATGGCAGAGCGCCTATGATAATTACAACGCCACTTTGCTAAAAGCAGATTCCAAGTTAACCATTATGGAAGCTGATTTGGCAAGGTTACAAGCTTACAAAACTTACATGCAGGACCGATGGCGGGTGATCAAAGAAGTCTTTAATATCCTGCTTGAACTGGAGGAAATCTCCATAAAAAAGGCCATTGCCGAGGTTGAATACAAAATGTACAGTGAAGACCTGGCAAACAAGGAAAAGGCCGTAGCTTATGGCGGAGTTTCTGAAAGAGATGTTGAAATAGCCAGAATCAACACCGACAACAGCAAGGGGAAATTGGATTATTATAAAAGCATACAATCCCAAAAAGAAGATTACATAACCGATACCCTGTTTGTTTCAGAGCTGCCTGAATTAGCATTGAACACTGACGGTATTCAAACATTAACCGTAGAAGAGATGAATACCATCAAAGAAGATAACATCGATCGTAAGATTGAAAGTTACAAAAAGCAAATTGAAGAAACGAAATACAAATTGGCTCAAAGTGGCATGACCACTTCCTATCTGGCGGATGTGAACAAACGTTCTGCAAAGATTCATGAACTAAAGGAAGAATCCTACGCCAACGCTTCCCTTTACAACATCAATTTAGCTTACGAGGATGTGAAGTATTCTTCCTTAAAATACGACAGTGCCTTGGGCTTAAAAGAGATATATCTTCAACAGTTGTCCAAACTTCAGGAAGCCCAGAAGGAAGGGTATATCACCTCTTATGATTATTATCAGGGGGTGTTGGATATTTACGAATACGATAAGCTGGCGTGGCAGGAAAAGTACAATTTGTTTGAAAATATCTGTCTCTATCTTCAAGCAAAGGGAGCAGATCCCATCGAAACACTCCCGGAATTCATACAGGAGAAGGAATAATCCCGAAAACAGATCATAGGCTGTACCCTAATGTTTGAAAATTTTCATAAATAAGTGCTGTTGAATAACAAAAAAAATCCGTACCGGGACAGCGTTGAGAACCGTGCTTAGAAGTTTTAAAAGGTAAAACCTCACATAAGACTAAAACCACAAAAATCCCCCCACCGGGGGGTCTAAACGCTTTAACGGGAACAACAATCTTTGGGAATTTATGAATAAAACCCACGCTCCCGAAAAATAACCATTTAATATTCTTTTAAGTATTATTCAAGAAATTTAGTACCTTCATTACAGCGAAAGGAATGATCACCATCATATTTCACAGCGAACTTCTTTCAAAACAAGTGATTCAACAAGTGATCCATGACTTGAATCCTCAGGATCTCGTCAAAAAGGCATTACAAAAGAAAACATTTAAAAAAAACCTACACCTGCTTGCCATTGGAAAAGCCGCCTGGGATATGGCTCAGGCAGCCTATATGGTTTTGGGGGAACGTATCAACAAAGCACTGGTAATCACTAAACACGGTCATTCAAGGGGGGAAATCGATCATTTTCAGATCATAGAAGCCGGACACCCCATCCCGGATGAGACAAGCCTAAAAGCCGGGCAGCAAGCAATAAAAATGTTTTCCGAATTGAAAGAAGACGACGAACTGATCTTTCTAATTTCAGGCGGTGGTTCAGCCCTGTTTGAAGTGTTATATGACGGAATAACCCTTGAGGATCTCCAACAAGTCACAAAAATTCTGATAGCCTCCGGAATGGATATCAAAAAGATAAATGGCGTGAGAAAGAGACTTTCCCTAGTCAAAGGAGGTCAATTTGCACAAATCGTTGCTCCAGCATCAATACAGGCATTCATCATCTCAGACGTTCTTGGAGATAGTGTTGCAGACATCGCATCGGGACCGGTTACTCCAGAGGAAATGACAGCGGAACTTTCAGAAATCATGTCAGCATTAAAGCTTGAAGAAGATAGAATCATCCAAGCGATTCAAAGAAAAATGCCGAAAAAGGTTGAAAGCGTCCAAGTATCAATTATCGATAATATCGTTCACGCATGTCAAAATGCCAAAAAAAATTTTGAAAAACAGGGAGTCCCGGCAACCATAGTCACCACCTGTCTTGAATGCGAAGCCAAAGAAGCTGGTTCATTCATCGCAGCGATGATCAAAGACATTACCAACAAAAACTCCGATTTTACAAAGCCGCATTGCCTCATCTTTGGGGGAGAAACCCTTGTTCATATACATGGAACCGGTAAAGGTGGAAGAAATCAGGAATTGGCTCTTTCCGCAGCCATCGCCTTAGACGGCTTAGAAGCCGACTGCTGCCTCTTCTCATTGGGTACCGACGGAACAGACGGCCCCACAGACGCCGCCGGTGGTATTGTGACACCCGAAACCCTTCAACTCATAAAAGCTGCTGGATTAAATCCTGCCCAAATGCTTAAAAACAACGACTCCTATCATGCCTTAGAAGCTGTAAATGCACTCATTAAAACCGGCCCCACCGGCACAAACGTCAACGACCTTATTTGTGCGGTAATCCTCTAGGAATAATTAGGGCCTGCTGAAAAACTCAGAACACTTACATGGAAAAATTCAATTCCAAAAATTCCCATAAAGTTTCTAAGTTGTTTAAGATATCATATCCACATTGCCATTAATAGTCATGTAGTGGGGACAGGTACCTTGATTCCCGTATCAAGGGCCCTGTCCCACGGGTATGTTATTAGGACCTGCTCCCAAACCCTAACATGATGATAGTGAGTGATTTCAGTTTTTTCAAAAAAAGTTATTACTCTTCCGGATTTTCGTAAACACTTGCGGGAATGATATGCTCCAATAGGATATCATTAAGCTGGAAATGCGGCGAGGGATATTTTGGCGATGCCAGTTGATCCGGTGGATACATTTTAGGCATTGGATACCAACTGTAATCTGAAACTTGAGTATAGCGTTGCATAATACTGTCTTTGGAAACTTTAATCACGAGCAAGTCTTTGGCAATGTTAACAGGTCCTTGGTACCAAATATGGATATCATTCATGGCATTCTCCATAGTGTCATCATTCACTTGAAGTGTGTTGCAACAGCCAGTTGAGGTTCCGTTTGACTCAGTGACTATTTCCTCTCGATTAAACACAGTTCTTCTTAACGTACAATCAATTCCAAATACTCTCTAAACGAATAAACCTTTGTTTTAGTACTTTTCTCCTTTAACTCAGAAAGGACCCCCATATCAACAAATTGTTTGATTAGATTCTGAGCGGGAGTATATGTGATATCAAAAAGATCCTGCACTTGTTTTACCGTCATATAGGGATGATCAAAGAGGATTTTTAGAAATCTGTAAGAATTTTTGTGTGCTTTAGGGTTTTTATCAAAGGATGTTTCATATTTTTTCTGAAGGTCTATGATTTGTTTTGCAATATTGAGGCCCGTTTCTGATGATTCAATAACACCTTTCAAAAAAAACTGAATCCATTTTTCCCACAAGCCTCTATTTCTTATGTCCATTAAATGCTCGTAATACTCACTTTTATGTTGTTTGAAAAAGTAACTCATGTACAAAACAGGATTATTCAACCGCCCTTTCCAATACAAAAAGAAAGTAATCAGAAGCCTTCCCAATCGTCCATTTCCATCAAGAAAAGGATGAATGGTTTGAAATTGTGCATGGATCAAAGCTGCTTTAATTAAATATGGAATGTTATCATCCTCATATATGAATGATTCTAGCTCACCTAACTTTTCAATCACAAGATTAGGCGGTGGGGGAACAAAAGTAGCTGTACTGATTGATGAATTAGCCGGCCCAATCCAATTTTGCGTTCTCCTGAATTCTCCTGGTTCTTTCGCGTTTCCTCTTGTTCCTTGCAGCAATATCCGATGTATTTCTTTAAATAATCTCAAAGACATGGGAAACTTTTTTAATCTTTCAATCCCATAATTCATTGCTTTCACATAATTAGCAACTTCTTCAATATCATCCGGATTTTCATAATTTTTTATATTGTTCTCGTATTCCAAAAAACCTTTCATCGTTGCCTGTGTTCCTTCAATCTGAGAACTCAGTAAAGCTTCTTTTCTAATAAAAATATAGATAAACATCTTGCTGTTAGGAAGGTATGTTGTTAACCCATTAAACGCAGCAAGAGAAGTATCGGCTTCTGATAGAAGGTTTCTCAATCCAGAATCATAATGAATCTTGGGTGGTAACGGTTTTGGAATAAAAGCTTTGACTCCCGCTCCTTGATTAACATATACTCCAGATCTAGCTTCCGTCTCTTTCAAATCAACACCACCAATTACCATTTTTTAGTGACAAAAATCTGTTTTGTTTATATATCACTACTCAATAGTAATTATACACCTAAAAGTTGATTTCGTCACTACTCAGTAGTGATTTGAAGATTCTTCCTTTGACTATCTATCCTGTTTCTGCTTCTAATGCTATCACTTATGGTTTTTTAAATAGTATAAACTTTGATTGATTTGCAAAAGAACTTTTGGCCATTTGAAAACCATCTTCAAAAAACACAATCCTTTTCGTTTAAAAGAGTAAGCTTCTTAACATATGCCCTTCTTTTATGTGATAAAATCTTATGATAAAATCCTTGAAAAAAACCGTTACCATCAATGATTTTTCAAAAAGACTTCCTTTAGTAACAAATGTTTAAACGCAACAAATGCACAGAAAATCAATTCCAATATTCTTGAGGAGGCTCCATGATAATCAAAAACATTGACAGCAAAAAAGACTGCTCACCCTCACTCATCAATTACCTTTACGGACATTTGGAACATCTGGCATCCGTTTTTAAAAGAACACCCGTCTACTTAGTAAATGAGAAGACCATGGAAAAGATTTACCCCCCTGAAAAAAGGTTGGATTTCAACGAAAATTGTATCAGAGGGAGAGAACAAGAAACAATCATTATCAAACAAATTCAAAAAGAGGGAAATACAGTCCGTGACATTCCCTATTCTGAAATCGAACAGGAACTCAAGGCGTTTACAGATACTCTTGAACAATGTCGAACAGAAGTCAACACACTTACCATTGCCTTGGGCGTCTATCTCAAAGAACCTGAAAAGCTCAACGTTCCTTTTAAACCCTCAGTTTTTATCTGCCCGGAACGGATTGACAAGAATATAGAGTACACCATAAAGCAAGGAATCTATCCAAGTGAAGAAAAAAACACTCTTTACAATACCCTCTTTACAGCTGTTGTACTCCATGAGTTAACCCACGCTTTATTTGCCACAACTGATGAAGTTTATAACACAAGTTGGGGAAAAATCATCGAAGAAACGCTTTGCAACGCCTCCGCTTTCAGCACTTTTAATCAAACAACAGAAAAGGGATTTTTGAGAAGATTTCATGAAAAACAACCGGTCTCTTATAAAGGCTATACCTATTGGTTGAACAACAAAAGGTATCTGGAAAAGGCCATGGAATTTTGGACATCATTTATCGAACCTGACTACGGATTATCAGAGGAAATCTTTAATTATTTCCCCAAGCAAAATCATTATCTATACCAAGAATGTGTTCAAGAGTTGTGGCGGGTCTTCAGACATGAGAACAATCGACTGGCTAATCTCATGGACGATTTTCAAAGCGATGTTTCAATGGAAAAACTCCCGGAATCCGGGCAAAAAAAATGGAAACATATCAAGGAACAATTAAGAGCTATGCACTATCATTATCATGATTATTACCGGATCGAGAGACTTTTTAGAAGTTTTTATTTAAAAAGACACAGAAACGACCTTGATTCTTTGAGAAGAGATCCTGAACAAATATTCTTTTTGCTGAGTAAGCAAATCCTGGAAGAGGCTTGTGGGATATGATCAACAAACGCACCTTCCTCAAATCAATTGATTGCGATACAGCCGGATGGATTGAACACAGCAACTCAAAAAAGCCATTATCCATCGACGAAGAACTAAGAATCTTCCAGGGGAATCAAGTGGGAACACTGGCCAGAACACACTATCCAAAAGGGCAGCTGGTAAGCGGTTCAACGATTCAGTCAGAGATTGCCTATACACAACAACTAATCAACAGCCACAAAAACATCATCCTCTTTGAAGGGGCCTTTGAACATAACGGCTTTGTGGCAAGGCCTGATATACTGGTTAAAACCGGCGAGGATTATCAACTCATTGAAGTCAAATCTTCCACCCCGAAGAAACTCCACACAGCCGAGGGTAAGCCCTATCTTGACGATATTACCTACACGTATTGGATCGTATCCTCAACAGGCATCAACATCACAAGTGCGCAATTGTGGTTTATCAAGAAAACCTATCGCATGGGAGACAATCCACTGACCCTCTTTCAAAAAGACGATTGCACAAAACAGGTATACGATCAGGCGCAAGTGTATGCAACGCTTGCTCCGAGTAAAAAAAGCGTCATCAACGCTTCCATACAACCAGCCAGAGTATTAAAGGCAGAATGCAAAGGATGTGAACACAACCACAGCTGTTTTCAGAACTTTGATCAATACACCCTCTTTCAGATCCCTAAAATGACGAAAAAGAAAATCCAGGATTTTATAGACCAAGGTATCACCAGCGCCAGTTCAATTCTATCTGATAAAATCCCCGATGCTGGACTGAATGCTTACACCTGCTTGGTGAACGGGCAACCCCTATGCCAAAAGGAGCCCGTCAAAGAGGCGATTGCTCAATGGGAATACCCCGTGAGCTACTTTGACTTTGAAACCATCAACCCGGCATTACCCATTATTGCCGATTGTGAACCCTATGCCCAAATCCCGTTTCAGTATTCATTGCACATAGCCCAAACAGCCCAACAAAATAAAACAACCTATCAACACAAAGAATTTTTAGCAAATCCGAACCGGCTTGAGTCAGAGGTATTGAACCTGGCCCAACAAATGGCAGCAGACTTAAAAGACTGCAAAACCATCGTGGCCTATCACATGGCCTTTGAACAAGCCAGAACCCAATGGCTGGCCCAATATTGTGCAAATAAAGGGCAACAACAACTAGCTGACCAACTCATGGCCATCAGAGAGAAGTTCGTGGATCTTGAACCCCTTATCCGAGAGCACTTTTACGACCTCAGCTTTCAAGGCAGCTATTCCATCAAAAAAGTCCTTCCTGTTATTGTCACGGGATTGACCTATCAGGGAATGAACATCTCCAACGGGGCAGATGCCGCAGGTGTTTTCTTAAATAGGGTGCTGAACAGAAATCAGGAACTTGTCAAAAAAGGCTATATCATTCCGTCAGAGGAAGATTTACTGGTCTATTGCAAACAAGATACCTGGGCGATGGTGGAGATTGTGGATTATTTTATCTAAAGGAAAATTTATATTTAAAGGATTTTGTTTGAATAGAAGTTACTCTAAATCATAAAATAAAAAGTATCTTGAAATAAGGCTTTTGATATTAGAGGGAGGGGAGATGAGGGAGCAAGAAGAAAAGAATAAGGTCACTTTGGAATCTCATGAACGCTGGTATCGGATGTTGCGAGTGAAATTGAGGAATTGGCATTATAAATTCAGTTATCGAGAGCTGGAAGATTTTACGAACAAAGACCGATTGAATTTTGAGGTGTATGAAAATCGGATGACCCTTTCTTTGTTGAAGCAATACTCAGAGACGGAACGGTATTTTCTCATTGATGTGATTGAACTGGAAAAACATTATCCGTATCAAAAACCCAGTCGAAAAAAGGAATTTGTGAATTACCATTACATCTGCCACGATGATGGCAAACTCATGATCCCCAAATTGTGTTTTCGTTTTAAGAAAAGGCTCATCGACACCGTCATTGAACATGAAATGGAGATGCCGGACATCACGGATAAAAACATTTTCTTGGCCCATGTTTTGAGTATTTTAGATAAGTTCATTTCATAAAAACTCTTTAGACTTAAGTAAAGAACTTTGAATAATCATTCAGGAGAAAGTTTTAAGGACTCTCACGCTTCCTTTTAGTTTCCTTGAAAATATTTCTCAGTATTCAAAATTATGATTAATCTGCTGCTTTTTTTAATTTCGTGTTTTCAGAGTTTTCTTGAATATGAGAAAGGTGGTTAAAATGAAAGTCTATTACCGAGCTATTTTTGAAAAAGGAGAAAATGATTATTACGGTGTCCGTTTTCCTTCGCTGGATGGTTGTTTTTCCGGTGGAGATTCTTTCGTAAAAGCTTATGAAAACGCCCAAGAGGCATTGGGATTATACATATCTACAATGTGGGAAAGAGGAAAAAAAGTTCCTTCAGATGATATGGAAATGGAAACGTTAAAGGAAACGGAACAAATGGCAGTTGTTATAACGGATTTGAAAAAGTATAGACCCAAAAAGGCCGTCAAAAAAACGCTCACCATTCCTTATTGGCTAAATAAACTAGCAGAAAAAGAACATATAAACTTCTCCGGAGTGCTTCAGGAGGCGCTGAAGAAACGATTAGGTGTTTGATTTTGGATTTCACCAGAAAAAAAGACACCCCCTCCACCCCCCCCGTTGGGTGTACCTCCACCAAGGGGGAATTATTTAGTTTTTCAACAGATCCTAAGATAAAAAACCAAAACCTACGCCCCCACTGCCCTGAAAATAACCGTGAAGTTTTTTTTAACTTTAAGGCGTGATCCACAACGCTAGCCTTTAGGAGTGGAATAAACGCAAATATTTTGGAAGTTGTTATGTAATAAATCTCCTTTATTATCGTCTAATATATTTAAGTTATATAAATATAACTATTAGGAGGTAGGATTTATGAAAACAAAGAAAAGCTTATTGAAAACACTTGAAAATAATATAATATATGTGGTTGATGAAAAGAACGGAGTGAAATGTGAATATAATAATGATTCAAACGATGTCAAATGTTATGTCTTAGAAGACAAAGGTTTAGATGAAACAACGGTTAGTGATGTGATTGAGAATTTTTGGGATTCACAACCGGAATATTACAGAGCAGATTACAACATTCTTTTATAAGCGAACGCAAACAACAAAAAAACACCTTCCGAAAACCCGACGATATGTCGGGTTTTTTTGATGGTATAATATTCCGGATAACGGTCACATCATCTGTTTTTATACGATTTTGGGGGTATGTGTTTGAACGTAGACGGAATCACTTTAAGGGTTTTAATCAACGAATTTTCAAGTATACTGGGTTCTAATTTTTTAAAGAAAGTCCAAATGCCCACATCGGGAAGATTTTATTTTGAGTTCAGTCATTCTATTTTATTTTGCTCGCTGCTATCTTCAGATTGTTATTGTTGTTTAACGGAGAAAAAAGAGGCCAGTCCGGCTCATCCTGAAGGCTTTGTAATGCTGTTGAGGAAATACTTAAATGGCAGCCGGCTCCAACGAGTTGTTCAAATCGGAACGGATCGGATTATGAGCCTCGAATTGACAAAACGGGATGAAATTGGAGATGTAATTACTTATAAAGTGTTTTTAGAGATGATGGGTAGAAATTCTAATTTGATTATAACGGATGAATCCAATCTCATCATAGATGTTTGGAAACGTACAATCACACAAACCCGTTCGTTGATCCCCGGTGTCACTTATGAGCCTTATCTGGCTAATGGTATTTCCCTTAGTGAATATGAAGATAAAGGATTGGATTTTCTCATTGCACAAATCTCGATGTCCGAGCCAAATCAAAAATTGAGCAGGTTTATTCAAAGTCAATTTCAAGGTATTGGTCGGCAGAACTTGGAAGAAATCTTTTATCGACTGGATTTGAATAAGAATATCCCATTATCTGATTTAAATGATGATCATATCTTGGCGTTACATGAGATACTGATAACCATCTGTAATGAGTTGAAAGAAGGTTCTCTTTATGTATATGAAAGTGAAGGGCAGAAATCACTTATTTCTCCCATGCCCTTGTTGTATGCCCTTGAGATGGATTACAGCGTCTCAAAAATGGAACCTTCAAAGGCCTTGGAATACATAAACGGCAAGGTTAGGCTACACTCTAAACTTACTGAGAAGAAGACCAAACTTTTAAAAACACTGGATAAAGAAATGAAAAGGGCTCAATCCAATATTGAGAATTTGGAAAAAGATTTAAAGGAATCTTCAAAAGCGGATCAGTTGCAAAAAAATGCAGAGTTGATCATGGGCAATATATACAAATTTGAAACCAAAAAGAACTACGAAATCATCGATGTAACCGATTGGAAAACCGGAAAAGAAATAAGAATCGAGTTAAATAAAAAGTACAGTTTGGCAATCAACGCCCAAAGGCTGTTTAAGAGAGCTTCAAAACTTAAACGTCGTGAGGAATTTGTACAAAAAAGACTTAAGAAACTCAATCGGCGTGTATTTTATTTGGAAGGGGTTTATGATGCCCTTGAAAATACGCAAACAAATGAAGAATTGGAAGATGTGCAAGGGGAAATGAAAGAAAGTGGTTTGTTGCCTAAAACACAGCCGACAAAAAAGGGGAAGGAAAAAGCCAAACAAGAAAGTTCTCCGAGGAAATTTATGTACAAGGGGTTTGAAATCATCGTGGGAAAAAATAACAAACAAAACGATCGCATTTGTCACCAGTATTCAAGGGAAGAATATTGGTTTCATGCCCAAAAGATCCCCGGTTCTCACGTGATTATTAATTCTGCAGGCAAAGAAGTTCCTGAAGACGTGAAGGAAATGGCTGCTAAACTGGCTGCCAGATTTTCCAAAGGCAGGATTAGCACAAAGATTCCTGTAGATTATACCAAGTTGAAATACGTTAAAAAGCCGAAGGGATCTCCCCCAGGTTTTCGTTTGTACGACAACTTTAAGACATTTGTGGTTGACCCGGTGAGAGATTTGGATCAACTTGAAAAGTCTTGAGAAAACAAAGGACTGATAGTATTGCCCGAATTTTCCATTCATTCAGCAAAATTCAGTAAGTTGTTGGATTTCTGCAATAAACTCACAGGTTCTGAAAAGAATAAAAAGGTCGTTCATTTCTTTTACAACAACGGTTTGAAATTGTACGCCTCTGATGGATGTTTGGAATCGGTTTTTAAACTGAAACAGGATGTCCCGGATTTTTCGGGCGCTTATAGTTTATCCATCAAAACCTTGAAGTTGTTTATAGAAGCGGTAGAGGATCAAGATATCAATTTTAAATTTGAAAAAGAGGAGATACAGGTCAAACAGAACACCGAACAATTATCTGTGAATAACGCTACCCGGAAAACAATACCCCAGCAAGGTGTTTTCAGTTTGTTGGGAGATTTTCAGACCAATGAATTTTTATCAGGTCTGGATTTTGCAACTGTCCATATGCCTGAAAACGATGATTGTTATTTGTTTGTCTTTGACGGGATCTTGTATGTGTTAACCGTATATGACAAAGTTTTTTGTATCTATAACACTCAATTACCCTGTAAAAATACTGAAACGGCTGTTCCCTACCAAAGTGTGAGGCACTTGATCAAAGCCCTGGTGCTCTTAAAAACTGAATCGTTTCGATTGGGAGAATCTGCATTGCAAGAGAGAATCGGTTTTCAAACCAGCGGAAATCTCACTTCTATTTGTTCCAGAAACCTTGAGACGATGGAAGGTGAACGTGTATTGAAATTGATTCAGCTCTATAATCATTTTCAACCGGTCCATCGAATCAACAGGGAGCTTTTGAAAAAAGGGGTTACCAAGGCGGAAAGGATATCGCCAAATTTGCCTATAAAGATGATTTTAAAATCAAGACAGTTAAAATTTGAGCTTCAATCACCCTCATTTTACTACTCGGCCATCGATGAAATTGAGCCGTTTTCAGTAGAATCAACGGGGCAAACAAAAAATGAAAATGTTTTGGAGTTGCTTTTTTACGGTAAATATTTAAAGTCGGCTTTGTCTCGTATTACAACCACTATGATAACCATTTATCAATATGAAGGGTTTACAGCCTTTGGGGATTCAGAAAAGCAAAAAATGATTGTATTGACAGATGTTATATAAACAGAAAATGAAAGTTCATGTTTAAAGGGAGATGGTAGAAAATGTATCAATGGACAGAATTCAAAAAAGAGTTGGAAGAATTAAAAGAAAAAGGCCTTTACACAAACATCCGAACTTTGGAAGGTCCTCAAGGTGCCTGGTTGAAAATCAACGGCAAAGACGTTTTAAACATGTCTTCAAACAACTATCTTGGCTTGGCCAATGACAAGGATATGGTGGAAAAATCCATCGGCGCTATCAAACATTGGGGAGTAGGTCCCGGAGCAGTTAGGACCATTGCAGGAACCATGAGTCTGCATACACAATTGGAAAAAGATTTGGCAGAATTCAAGAACGTAGAAGCCACGATTATGATTCAGTCAGGTTTTCTGGCGAATCAAGCTGTAGTACCTGCAGTAATGGGAAAAGAGGATGCCATCCTTTCCGATGAATTAAACCATGCCAGCATCATTGATGCGGTGAGACTAACAAAATCAAAGCGATATGTTTGGAAACACAAAGATGTGGCGGATTTGGACGTGAAGTTAAAAGAAGCCGACAGGGACGGTGCTGTTAAGAAATTAGTCATCACCGATGGTGTTTTCAGTATGGACGGTGACTTGGCACCATTGCCCGAGATTGTTGAAGTTTGCAAAAAGTACAACGCCATACTCATGGTAGACGATGCCCATGGTGAAGGGGTACTGGGAAGTCACGGTCGAGGTATTGTTGATCATTTTGGCTTGCACGATCAGGTGGACATTGAAGTGGGAACACTTTCCAAAGCATTTGGTGTTATCGGAGGATTCGTGGCCGGTAAAAAGGTCCTTATCGATTATCTCAAACAAAAGGCTAGACCTTTCCTTTTTAGCAGTTCATTGAGTCCTGCAGATACTATGGCTGCCATTGAATCCGTTCGCAAACTAAAGGCATCGGACGAACTGGTTAAAAGACTTTGGGAGAATGGTGATTACTTTAAAAAAGAGATGAAAGTTTTAGGATTCGATACAGGAGAATCAGAAACACCTATCACACCGGTCATGCTCTATGAAGCACCTGTTGCTTCAAAATTCAGTCAAAAACTCCTTGAAAAAGGCGTATTTGCTCAGTCTATAGGATTCCCAACAGTTCCCAAGGGAAAGGCAAGAATCAGGGTCATGATCAGTGCCTCACATTCAAAGAAGGATTTGGACTTTGGAATTAAGGCTTTTGAGGAAGTGGGTAAGGAGTTAAAGGTTATATAAAGTAAGGCCCCTGTCCCTTTGTTTACTGCATTAAAAAATCCCCTCCCGAGAGGGGATTTTTCATTTTTCAGCAGGCCCAAAATAAATTATGTTTCTTTTTTTTTCCAAAGCCTCAACCTTAGATCAAATGCCGTCGATTCTCCTGGTCCGATGCGATAAAGGCGTTGATTTCACTGGAGTGTTTTATTAAGAGATAATACCAGTAGATACCAATGGTAATGACTGTTAACAACATAACGACGAGAAAATTTCTGGGTTTTATCTGGTTCATATACCTGTATTTTGCAGGTAGTAGTATGCTGTAAAAATGGTTTTTTGCCATTTGTAGATTCCGTTCCGAGTTGAAAATCATCTGAAGAAAGATTCCCAAGAATATAAAGGATGCCAGGTTGAGATAGATGGCGTATCTTCTGGAGATGCCCCCAAAGATATAGAGTAAGACGTAAACCCAGAACCAAAACATATCGATCTTGGATTTTTTTAGTTTAATAATATAGTCGGAAACAGTGACAGATTTGAAAAAACCATTTTTTGATTCGTCCATGTATTGGAGGATATTCAGGCTGTTGTTGATGTTGGTGTTGAGGACTTCCATCCATTGAAACATCAACCATACTTGTAATATGCCTGTGATGGCAAATAACAGTCCTCCCACAAGGGGGACTAAAAATAACATAATGCTCAGGATTCCAAAGCCGATGATAAAAAACGCGACGATTTCATTGACTTCTGTTTCTTTGGCGAATTCCAGACCAGGAAGTTTTGAATCATCCAAGAGTTTATGGGAACATTTGGAACAATAATTGGCGTCATCGGGATTTTCATAACCGCATTCTGGGCATTTCATGGTATCACCTCAACTTCTATTTTAACCGCTCGTATAAGGATACGATTTCTTCATGTTCTCCGGTTCTTTCGTTGATACATGTTGCTGGTTTTTGGGTCATTGATATTTCGCAAAGGGCGTCATCTTCTGTGGGATAGGGGCCATATTCGTTGCGAACCAGGTCTTTTTCATGCATTGACCAAATGACCTTATACCAATTGGGCCCTTTTTTGATACAATAACGATCATTTTCTTCAATACCGCCTTGCCGGCGAAATTTCTTTAAAGCCTGTGCCCGTTGTGATAATTCCCGGTGAATCTCTTTCAGGATACTTTCGTGTGGATATTGGATTTCCTTTTCAGGATAAGTATGGTAATACCAGCTCAATTGTTTATTTTCAACAATTCCTGCACTGGCGTAATGAGATACTGAAATATAACCCATGATTTCTAAGATATCCGGGAACTCTTTAATAACAAATTCTCTGAATGTCACAGTATCAACTCCAAATCCTATCGATTATGAAATCGTATACAATCCTCCGCAGGGTGAAAATTGCTTATATTCACAATTATCAAAGCGATCTTTTATCTCCTCTGCAATGAAATAGCTTTCTTCTTCGTCCCAAAGAGACAAATGTTGGGCCCTGTACTGATCGTGGTCTTCTTTTGTTTTAAAAGAGACGTCAAAGATGTACATTTTACCATCTTCTTTCTTTAAAAGAGTCAGATATTGTTTGATGATTTCAATCTTTTCCTGAAGGTTAAAATGATGCAAGATATAACCGGCCAGGATGATGCTGAATTTGGCACGCTTGATTTTTTCGGGGATGCCAGCTTTTAGATCATGTTGGAATAAAAAGGCACTTGGCATCTTTTTTTCAGCAATTTCCAGCATTTTCTCAGAGAAATCAAAACCGTAGCACTGTGCACCGTTTTGATAAAACTTAGACAGTAAGAAACCCGTACCAACACCCATTTCCAAAATTTGTGTTGAGTGGGTGATTCTGAGATTTCTGATCAAATTGTCTAAGGCCTTATTATATCCTGAAAAGGGAAATCCTTCTTCAATAACTGACTGATCGTATTGATTGGACCATTGGTCAAACAGTTCTTTTTTCATCATCAACCTCCATGGGGTTTTGATTATTTTATCATGATATAATCTTGAAAACAACATAGAAGGCAAAGGAGATGAACCGGCGTGTCTGAACGATCTTATATAGCTGCCATTGATCAGGGAACAACCAGTACCAGAACCATCATTTTCGATGATAAATTGGAAATTGTGAATATTTCACAAAAGCCTTTCAAGCAATTTTATCCTCAAGATGCTTGGGTAGAACAAGATGCCGAAGAAATTTACAAAACGGTTATTGCCACTCTAACTCAAGCCATTGATGATGCCGGACTGGAATTTCATGAAATTTCAGCTATAGGTATAACCAATCAGAGAGAAACGGTGGTTGCCTGGAACAAAGAGACAGGTGAACCCCTGTATAACGCCATCAACTGGCAGTGTAGGAGAACAGCTAAACGATGCCTTGAACTGAGACACCAGGAATATATGATTCACGAAAAAACCGGGTTGATTGTTGATCCTTATTTTTCAGGGACCAAGATGGAATGGCTTTACAACAACGTTCCCAAGGTGAGGATAGCAGCGAAATCAAAAGAACTTGCCTTTGGCACCATCGATTCATGGTTGGCTTATAAACTCAGTAAGAAAAACGTACACGTCACTGATTACTCTAACGCTTCCAGAACCATGCTCTTTAATATTCGTACATTGGACTGGGATGATGAATTGTTGGAACTCTTTTCAATCGAAAGAGAATGGCTTCCAAAACTCGTGGATACATCAGGAATTTTGGGATACACAAGAGAAGGTATTCCAATTGCCTCTATGGTTGGAGACCAGCAGGGAGCCTTGTTTGGACAAATGGCCTTTGAGAGGGGTATGGCAAAGTGTACCTATGGAACAGGTGCCTTTTTGCTCATGAACCTGGGATCTGAAGCCATATTGTCCGGTCAAAGACTTTTAACCTCAGTGGGATGGAAGATTGGAGATGAAATCAACTATGCTATGGAAGGCTCTTTGTTCATGTGCGGAGCGGCCATTGACTGGACTGTTGATAACTTGAAGCTGGCTAAATCCGCCCCTGAAACGGAAGACCTAACTTATCAGGTGAGAGACAACGGAGGCGTTTTCTTTGTTCCGGCACTCTCAGGATTAGGCGCACCTCATTGGGACCCAAATGCCAGAGGTCTTTTTGTGGGGATGACACAGTCAACAAAAAAAGAACATCTGGTGAGATCGGTATTGGAAGGGATCTGTTATTCTGTTAGAGAACTGTTTGACACCATGGTGAGCGAATGCCATATTCCCTTGAAGGAATTGAGGGTAGATGGCGGTGTCAGTAAAAATCAGTTTATTCAGGAATTTCAGTCTGTTTTGTTGGGTAATACGGTAACAAGACCAGTGAATACCGAAACAACAGCCACCGGTGCGGCAATTTTGGCAGGATTGGCAACAGGGGTATGGAAGGATAAAAAAGATGTTTTAACCTATTGGAAATCACAGTCTTCTATGTCCAGGGGAAAAGATAAAATAGTGGAGGCATCCTACACAAAATGGAAAACAGCGGTCAAAAGATCAAAGAATTGGGTTTAATACTGTCTGAAGAGTATCCAGGGGTGACTCTTGAGAAATTTAATAGAATTGCCAAAGACTTTGCAAAACGTTTAAAAGGTGGGGAAACAATCCTTTTTTTTGGTGATTTGGGGAGCGGAAAAACCACATTTATCCGATCCATGATGGAACAGTTTAACGTAGATCCCAACGAGGTTCGCAGCCCCACCTTCAATATCGTCAACACCTATCAAGTTGATGGACAAGTGTTTTATCATATAGATGTTTACAGAATCACAGCTGATGAATTATTTGAACTGGGTTTTTACGATTATCAAAAACAAAACAGCATCCTGTTGATTGAATGGGCAGAAAAAATTGTAGATGAAATTGACCAGCCGGATTATTTGGTATGCCTTGCAATCAACGAGTTAAATATGAATACCAGAGATTTACAAATTTATACCGGGAGTGATAGCTAATGTTAAAACAGGTATATGAATCGAAAACCACAAAAATATTTAAGGCTGTGCTGCCTCCTGTAGGTGTAAACACTTATCTTTTATATTATCAGAGTCATTTGTTTATCGTTGATCCCGGGATTGGCAGTTCTAAACTGCCAGAAGTCAATGACATTCCTTATGATGAGG
>Ga0272443_10002977_pt1 | contig 20676 bp, 16 predicted proteins | sample SSMAcet12_FD_193581 | JGI IMG/M metagenome (GOLD analysis project Ga0272443, IMG submission 193581) | Marine sediment archaeal communities from Little Sippewissett salt marsh, Falmouth, MA, United States - SSM-Acet-12 | ecosystem: Environmental > Aquatic > Marine > Wetlands > Sediment ... | reverse complement strand
GCGAAGCCTATTATTTTTACCTACAGAGCCTTAATGCATATGAAAGGACGGGGGACCGGGCCGGGATTGCGAGCATGGAGAACAACCTGGGTGCGGTGGCCCATGAAATGGGAAAGCTGGATGAAGCCGAAAGGCACTACCAGAATGCACTTCAGATATACAGGGAAAGCAAGCTTCTGAAAGAAGAAGGAAAAGCGCTGAATAACATCGGACTGATCCTGTATGACAGGCAGCAATATGACTCCGCGCTGGTTTATTTCCAGGAGGTGATCAGGAAATTCGACAACGATTCCACCGGTTCAGAGCTGGAGTGTTACACCCTGTCGGCCGTGTATAACAACATGGCGCTCACCTATGTGGAGCTTGAAGAATACCGGTTGGCCCTGCGATACCTCAGGGAGGGATTGTCCCTGGCCAGGACCATCGGAGACCAGTACACCATCGGTTCCGTCTTTAACAACCTGGGGTCCCTTTACAGGGAAATGAACAACCAGGATTCGGCGCTCTATTATCTTCACCGGTCGCTTCAAATTGCCAAATCCCACGGATTCAAACACCTGGAGCTGGAAACCTATGATGAGCTGGCAAAGCTGCATGCGCAGGCAGGCAACTACATTTCGGCCTACAACTGGACCCTTCGTTACGATACCGTGTACAAAGCCCTTTTCAACGAGATCCAGTCACAGCAGATCGCAAAACTCAGGACCCGCTACGAACAGGAACTCAAGGACAGGGAGATTGAGCAGCTTCAATCAGAATCCCAGGTCCAGCGCATGCTGAACAAGGTCTTCATCATCTTCATTTTGGTGATCGTTGCGCTGGTCATCATCATTGCCTTTAACCTGCGCTCAAAAAAGAACACCAACCGGATGCTGGCGGAGCGAAATCTGCAGATTTCCGACGCCATCCGGAAATTGAGCGAGTCGGAGGAGGAACTTCAGAGCCTGAACAGGTCCAAAGACAGGATCTTTTCGGTGGTGGCCCACGACCTCAGGAACCCGGTGGCTGCAATCGCCGGTTTTTCAGAGCTGCTGTATGATAATTTCGATCAGTTCCCGGTGGAAACACAGAAGGAATACGTGCTGCAGATCCTGCAGGCCACCCAGCGCATGCAAAATCTGCTGGAGAATCTTCTCATCTGGGCCAGGTCGCAAATGAAAGCGGTCAAATATGAACCCGAAAATGTCAGGATCAGGACGATTGTGGATGACTGTGTGAGGGAGGTGAAAGCCAACCTGGATCACAAGAAGATCGAATGCACGGTGAAGATTGACAGAAGATGTGTGGCCCATGCAGATAAATCAATGATCCATACCGTTTTCAGGAACCTGATCATGAACGGCATCAAATTCAGTTTCCCCGGTGGCAGGATCTGGATCAGTTCTGAAGTGGAGAACGGGTACTGTTCCGTTTCGGTCAGGGATGAGGGGATCGGGATCCAGCCCGAGATCCAGAAAAAACTGTTTGATGCGAATGAGGTTGTCACCACGCCCGGCACCACCGGTGAATCAGGGTCGGGACTGGGCCTTGTCATCTGCAGCGAATTTGTCGAAAGAAACCGGGGAGAGATCCGTGTGACCAGCGAACCGGGGAACGGCTCCACCTTTACAGTCAGTCTCCCGCTTCCGGAGGAAGATTAACAACAAATCACTTCAACCTGTCCCTGAACACCTTTTCAAACTTTTCAACCTTGGGTTGGATGACCATCCTGCAGTAAGCCTGACCTGGATTTTCGGCAAAGTATTCCTGGTGATAATCCTCCGCCGGGTAGAACCTTTCATAAGGTTCCACCCGGGTGACAATGGGGTCCGCCCAGATGCCCGCTGCCTCAAGTTCCCGGATGGCTTCCTCGGCCAGCCGGCGCTGTGTTTCACTGTGGTAAAGGATCAGCGACCTGTACTGTGTCCCCACGTCCGCACCCTGCCGGTTCAGCGTGGTGGGATCATGTGTCCTGAAGAAGATCTCCAGCAGTCCGGCATAACTGATCAGATCCGGCTGATAGGTGATCTGAACAACCTCGGCGTGACCCGTCGTACCGGTCGAAACCTGTCGGTATGTCGGATTTTCCGTTTCTCCGCCGGCATAACCTGAAACAACGGATTGTACACCGTTTACGCGTTCAAAAATCGCTTCCACGCACCAGAAACAGCCCGCTCCGAACGTGGCTTTCTCAGTCCTGTTTTCCATTCCTTGATTGCCATTGATTGTGATTGCCTGCATGAGCATCATCGCCCAGATCGTTCCCGTCATTCCCATGTCACAGGTATTGGATATATATGAATATAACCATCAAACTGTAAAATTGTTCCGCAGCTGGCACGGATCCTTTTTTCGTCGTAACTTTAGATCATGTACACGGCATCTCATTATAAAATCATTGACAAGGACCGGATCCAGTGCCGGCTGTGTCCCCATTTCTGCGTGCTGAAAGAGGATGAAAGAGGGATTTGCATGGCGCGGGTTCACAAAGAAGGAAAGCTTCTGACGGAAAGCTACGGGATCCTGTCGGCTATCTCCGTGGACCCCATCGAGAAGAAACCGCTGTATCATTTTCTGCCGGGGACCTCCATTTTCTCCATCGGGAGCTTCGGCTGCAATTTATCATGCACCTTCTGCCAGAATTGTGATATTTCGCAGGTGGATGCGGGGATCTTCTCAAGGTATACACCCAGGGATCCCGAAGTCATTGTGGAAGAGGCTCTCAGGCAACAGGGGAATATCGGACTGGCCTATACCTACAATGAACCGGGTATCAATTTTGAGTATATGCTGGCGTGTGCAGCATATGCGAGGGAACGGCAGTTAAAGAATGTGATGGTTACCAACGGTTTTATCAATGCGGAACCACTTAAGGAGTTGATCCCCTTGACGGATGCATTCAACGTGGACCTGAAATCCTTTCGCGACGAGTTTTACAGGAAGATCACCGGGGGAAGGCTGAAACCGGTGCTGAGAACCATTGAGAAGATCGCCGGATCGGACAGTCACCTAGAGCTGACCTTTCTGATCATCCCCGGACTCAATGATTCTGAGCCGGAATGGGAAGGATTGATCTCATGGGTCGGCGATCACTGCGGACCCGATACCGTGTTGCATGTCAGCAGGTATTTTCCCCGCTACAAGCTGAATCACCCGGCCACTCCCATTCATACCCTTGAACAATTTGTCCGCATGGCCCGGGAAAAGATCAGGTATGTTTATCCCGGCAACACCCACAACCAGATGGACAGCAGCACCTATTGCCCTGAATGCGGGGCTAAGCTCATCGACCGGAACGGTTACAGGACCAGGGTGACGGGCATTGATCCCGGTGGATACTGTACCCGTTGTCAGACAAAGATTTACGGAGTATTTAAAGCAGCATGACCATGAAAGTGAGAAACGCGGCAGTGGAGGGACGTTTTTACCCCGCGACGAAAGAAAAGATCTTTGAACAGATCAGGGAAATCGAGCAAACCGGCAGGTATCCGCTGAGGGAGCTGAAAGTAGGGCACATCTACGGGGGGGTGGTTCCCCATGCGGGACACATCTACTCGGGATACCAGACAGTTCCCTTTTTCCAGCTGATCAGCAGGCAGGACAGTCTGCCGGAGACCTTCGTCATCGTCCATCCGAACCACACCGGCAGCGGTCTGGCCCTGGCCATTGACGATGCGGAAGCATGGAAGAATTGCATCGGGGATGTCACCCTGGACCTGGAGCTGGCCGGTGCCATGGATCTTCCCTTCAGCAGGCCCTCCCATGCGAACGAACATTCAGCCGAGGTGATCATTCCCTATCTGCAGTATTATCTGCGAAACCATCCCTTTTCCATTGTGCCGGTCTGCATGATGGACCAGCAACCCGGAAGTGCCAGGCATGTGGCAGTACGAATCCGTCAGGCGGCCTCAAGACTGGGAAGGAAGGTGATGGTACTGGCATCGAGTGACTTTTCACATTTCCTCTCCCCCCGGGAAGGAGAAGAAAAGGACCAGCTGGTGTTGGACGCGATCATGAAAAGAGATGTGGATGGGGTGGCAGAGGCGGTCAGGAAAAACCACATCACAGTCTGCGGATATGGTCCGATCATGACCCTGATGGAATATGCGGCCCTGGATGACCCCTCCTACCGGATTGAGATCCTTGCCAGGGGCCATTCGGGGGAAGTGTTCCCTTCCAGGGAGGTGGTCGACTACATATCGATGGTGTTCTACGGATCATGAAGCTATCTGTACACCACAAGCAGTTGCTGCTGGGAATTGCGCGGGACAGCATCCACGGAGCGGTCAGGAATAATCCGGCCGACCCGGAATCATTTGAAGCACCCGACAGGGTACTCCAGACAAATTGCGGTGTCTTTGTCTCGGTATATGTGGCCGGCGAGCTCAGGGGATGCCTGGGAACCTTTTCCGAGGACGAGCCTCTCTGGAAGAACGTGCGGAGGCTGGCCGCATCGGCTGCCACGGAGGATCATCGGTTCAGACCGCTGCTGCCCGAAGACATGGAAGAGCTGCGGATCGAGATCAGTGTGCTCTCCCCCCGCCAGAAGATCAGGAATATCAGCGAGATTCAACCGGGCAAACACGGGATCTACATTCAGAAAGGACTGAACAGGGGAACCCTCCTGCCCCAGGTGGCCACCGCCCAGGGCTGGGATGCAGAGGAATTTCTCGGTAACTGTGCGCGATACAAGGCCGGAATCGGATGGGACGGATGGAAAACGGCAGATATTTACATTTACGAAGCCCTCGTATTCAGTTCGGACGAGATTGCATGCTAAAATTTTGTTAAGGCCACAAAGTTGCATTTTACAATATATCCTTTATATTTGTTTACTGAAGCTTTGAGAAAGACTATGAAACAATAGTCACTAACCCTAAAGCTGAATCTACGTTGAAAGATCCCGGATGTAAACCACCGGGATCTTTTGATTTTCATATCTGTTTCATATTCAATTGATTGTTTCGCGGGTCGTATTTTTGGCATTTCTTTTGCATGATTATAATCAAAGATGTCAAACAAGCGAAAAAGCACAGAAACCATGAAAACGATCAGATACACCACCGCCCTGCTGCTGATGATTGCCTTCGGACTGACCGCAGTCCAGGCACAATCGGCACGTCGCACGGACCACCGGGAGAAAAGGGTTGCCAATGCGACAAAAGAAACAAAGAGAGAAGCCACACAACCGCAGCGCAATGTCCAGCGCAATGAGGTGCAGCGCCAGCGGGCCACACAACCGCAGCGCAATGTCCAGCGCAACGAGGTGCAGCGCCAGCGGGCCACACAACCCCAGCGCAATGTCCAGCGCAATGAGTTGCAGCGCCAGCGGGCCACACAACCGCAGCGCAATGTCCAGCGCAACGAGGTGCAGCGCCAGCGGGCCACACAACCGCAGCGCACCATTCAGCGGAACGATGCTCAGAAGCGCACCAGCATCAGCACGCCGAACAATCCCAGGAGCACCTACCGGAAAGCCGACACAAAGGTGTATGTGGACCGGAACAGGACGGCCAACACCAGGGTGAACAAGTATTCCAGCAAACACTATTACGGTGGAAACCACTACCATTACTTCTATCCCAGGGTGAAGGTCAGAACGCACCACCATCACGATACCTACATCCATCATTACCGCGTGCTGTACCATCCGAGACACGTGAACATCTACTGGACACGGAACATGTACAGGGATTACAGAAACTGGTATCCCAACTACCGCTGGAGGTATGATTACGGATACAGGATCCAGACCATCTCCGCGTTTGATGCCAAGTACAACCTGGGAGAGGTGGCAGCGGTTTACGGAAGGGTCTATGCCACCTGGTACAACCGCGAAACCGATGATTACCTGCTGTTCTTCGGAGGCGATTATCCCTACCAGGAGTTCACCGTGGTCCTGCCGGCACACGTAGCCAGGCGGTTCAGCTGGAGACCGGAACGGTTCTTCCTCGGCGAGCACATGATCGTTACGGGACTGATCACCACCTTCGACGGGATCCCCGAGATCGTTGTGAAACACAGGAGCCAGGTGGACCTTTACTGACAGCCGGGACAGGATCCGGCATGAAAGGCCAGGCCTTCCGTCGGAGATCGGTGTATCCGGCCAGAATAAACAACAACGAGACAGGAGGGTATCTCAGACGAGGTACCCTCCGTCTGTTAACTGAGGGATGCTTTCTGGCAACGTGCTAATTTTGCTGGCGCAAAAAGATGCCAGGTTGCTTCGAAAGCATCCCTCAGCCCGCGCCTGGTTGGCTTCGCCTCTGGGGGATGCTTTCTCGCAGCGTGCTAATTTTGCTGGCACAAAAAGATGCCGGCTGTGTCATGGTTTCACAACGGCGAAGACCCTTTTCAGCGAATAGGCGGCGAATACACCTTTCCCGTCATTGGAGATATTCGAGCGGACATTGGCAGGGGGACCTGAAAAGAGGGGAATGTTGCCGATGATTTCCAGCTGTGCATCCGAGATAAAATCATAGAAATCCTTTCCGATGCTGCTCATTTCAAGGGTGACCGTATCTCCCGGATGCAGTGCCGACCGGGGATCCTCATCCAGCATGAATCTCACGGGGTATCCGAAGATGTATTCCCCGTTGATGAAATCATCGGATTGCACCATGTAATCTGACAGTTCATCGGTAAGCAGGTCCCTGTTCTTCCAGATCTGATAGCTGTACCATTCCCTTTTGGGAGAATCCTGTGCATAGAGCATTACACGGTAGCCCGAAAAGTAGGGGGATTGGAAATAGTCCAGCCTGATGGAGTCCAGCAGGGGCATATCGGGCATTGTACTCATTGCATCGTAGGTTTCGGGGGTGCCGTCTCCATCGATGTCCACCTGGCTGATCACCAGGCGGTAACGTGTACCGGGTACCCCCCGGAATGCCACCGGGCTGCGATACAGACCGGCAACAGTATCGGATTCCTCCATACGGAGGACCTGCTCCCCCGCATGCAATTCCACCAGTGCCTTCGATACGGCCGGAGCCTGCTGGTTTGAAAAATAGTCGCTGGTGGTCGACAGCCGGACCTGGTGATGGAGCGAATCGGTGGTAACGGTCCCGAAGACCACAAGCCGTGTGTATGTGCTGTCAAGCTCAATATCGATCACCTCCGTGCATGCTGTGAGCATGATCACAGCAAACAGGAGCACCGGGCGGTAGCGGTATGAAAGGATCCTGGTCATCAGAACCTGAAATTATAGGTGATCGCGGGGATGATGGAAAACAGATAGGTCATTTCCGCATAGGTCTGGTCCGGGTTTTGTTCATCCTGAACGAACCTGATGGTCCACACATTCTTCCTTGCATAGGCGTTATAGACGGATAAATTCAAATCACCCGACCATTTTCTGTCGGGCCTGTTCCTGCCTCTGATGGTCAATGACAGATCAAGCCTGTGGTAATCGGGCAGCCTGTATTCGTTCCTTCCGGTGTAAAGCGGAATGATACTCCCCATGATCTCATATCTCCCCGTGGGCATCGTGAACGGGATCCCGGTGGAATAGACCCAGTTCGAAGCGATGGTGAACCTGTCCGAAAGATCGTAGCTGACAACCAGCGCCAGGTCATTGGGTTTGTCGTACGGGGCCGAATAGGGTCTCCCTTCATTGATCCCGGGGATATCACGAATGGCCCTCGCGTAGGTATAGCTGATCCATCCCGAGAACCTGCGGTCCTCATATTTCATATAAAACTCCGCTCCATATGAAGTGGCCTCCCCGATTCTGAGTTCTCCTTCGAGCAAAGGATTCAGCATCAGTTGGGCATGATCCCTGAAATCGATGGCCTGGTTCATTTTCTTGTAATAGAGCTCAAACGATGATTCGATCCTGTTTTCCAAAAAGTTCCGAAAGTAGCCCAGGGTTACCTGGTCAGACAGCTGGGGCCGGATGTTGGGAGATGCGGGGAACCAGATGTCCAGCGGAGTCCCGGCCGAGGAATTGCTGGCCAGCTGCAGGTACTGGCGCGTGCGGGAATAACTCGCTTTCACGGAACTTTTCTCACTGATCAGGATGTTGGCCGAAAGCCTTGGCTCCAGTCCGTGATGGGAATGATAAAACGTACCCCGGTCATAATATGTGGAATCAACCACCTCGTAATCATCGTTATAGGTAAATACCCGTGCCTCTCCGATGTTATTGAAAAGTGAATAACGAATCCCGTAACGGACCGCAAACCGCGAACCAAATTTGGATTCTCCTGAAACATAGATGCCACTTTCAAGTGAGTAATCAGCGGGAAGCTCCGAGTCGGTCATGTTTCCGTCCTGGTCCTTCGCACTGATCGAACCGGGCCTGATCACGTGGTAGAAACCGGACACCCCGTAGCGCAATGTATGTTCGGGCAGGAGGTACCAGATAAAATCTCCCTTGAATCCATAATCATCCAGGACGGACATCCAGTTAAAGGATGGGACCTCCTCACTGGGAGTGCCCAGGTCATAGAAATAGTGTGAATTGATCAATGTGAAATTGCTGAAGAGTTTTCTGCTGAAAAGATGGTTCCAGCGCAGGGTGAGGGTCCGGTTCCCGAAGTACATCCCTGCAAAATCGTTGGCAAACACATCTTTTCCGAAATAGGCCGTGGCGAAAACCCTGTTGCGGTCGTTGATGGTATAGTTGACCTTGGCATTCAGGTCGTAAAAGTAAAGGTTGTTGTCCCTGATGGCCGTATCTTTTGCCAGCGGAAGAAAAATGTCCGCATATGTGCGTCTTCCGGAGAGTAAAAAGGAAGCTTTCTCGCTGAAGATGGGGCCCTCCAGCGTCAGCCGGCTCGAAATCGTCCCGATCCCCCCGGTGGCACTGAAGCGGTGGTTGTTCCCATCCTTCATCCGGATGTCCAGCAATGAGGAGAGCCGTCCGCCCGAGCTGGCAGGAATATCTCCCTTGTAAAGTTTTACATCCTTGATGGCATCGTTATTGAACACGGAGAAGAAACCCAGCAAATGGGATGCATTGTAGACAGGAGCCTCGTCCAGCAGGATCAGGTTCTGATCCCTGGCCCCTCCCCTTACGCTGAATCCGGAAGACCCTTCACTGGTCATCTGAACCCCGGGCAGCAGCTGTATGGCTTTGATCACATCCACCTCACCCAGCAGTGCGGGGATCTTATTGATGGACTGGATGGGCAGCTGGGTGGTCCCCGTCTCCACCCGCGTGATATTGGCATTGGTACCCTCGGCTGTCACGGTCACCTCCTCCAGCGCCAGGTAAGATTCTTCCAGTTCAATATGTATTACCTGGTCCGATCCCAGGTTCACCGGACGTGTCACGGTCACGTAACCCACGTAGGAATACGCCAGGGTGTAGAAACCGGGATCCAGTGTCAGGGAGTAATAGCCGTCGGTGTTGGTGATGGTGCCGGTCCCCTCCTCCAGGATGACCACATTGGCCCCGATGAGTCCCTCCCCGTTGGCGGCATCCCTCACATAGCCGCTTACGCTGACCTTCCCGTGAACGGGTGACGCCAGGCAGGGCAATAGGAGGAAAAAAAGCCAGATTGTGAGATTCCCCTGATGCATGTACAAATAAAATAATAACAATCCAGCCGGGAATCTGGTTCAATCATTCCCATTGTGAGGTACCTGATCGTTAAACGATCTGGCTCATGGCATCGATGAAGGCTTCCACTGAGGCGGTGATGATATCGGTGGATGCCGAAAATCCATAATAGACCACACCCTTGTGCTCCACCTGCATGTGCACCTTTCCCATGTCATCACTTCCCCTGGTGATTGCCTGAATGAGGAACTCCTCGATACGGACCTTTTTATTCAGGATGCTTTTCACCGCATTGATGGAGGCATCCACGGGCCCGTTCCCCACCGCTGTGGCGGTATGAACCGTCCTGTCCCATTCCAGGTGAACGGTGGCCACCGGGGAGGTCCCCTTGCCGCACAAAACCTGCAGGTGGTGGAGGTGCAGGTTGCGCCTGATATCCCTCTCACTGGATCCGGCCAGGACCTTCAGATCCTCATCCACGATCTCCTTTTTGGAATCTGCCAGCTTCAGGAAGTTCTCGTAGATGCAGTCCAGAGCCTCTTTGGAAAAGGTGTACCCGAGTTTTTCCAGCCTGTGTTTTAATGCGGCCCTGCCGCTGCGGGCGGTAAGGAGGATGGAAGATTCATTGACCCCGACCGTCCTGGGATTGATAATTTCGTAATTCTCCCTTCTTTTCAGCACCCCGTCCTGGTGGATCCCCGAAGAATGCGCAAAAGCGTTCCGGCCGACGATGGCCTTGTTGGGCTGGACCGGCATGCGCATCAGGGTCGATACCAGCCTGCTGGTCCGGTAAATCTTCCTGGGATTGATGCGGGTCTGCAGGTTCAGATGCTTCCTGCTCTTCAGGATCATGGTCACCTCCTCCAGGGAAGTGTTCCCCGCACGTTCGCCGATCCCGTTCACGGTCACTTCCACCTGGCGCGCGCCGTTGATCACCCCGCTGATGGTGTTTGCGGTGGCCATGCCCAGGTCGTTGTGACAGTGGGTGGAGATAATCGCCCTGTCAATGTTCCGGACGTGCTCCTTCAGGTAGCGGATCTTCTTTCCGTATTCATCCGGCAGGGTATAACCGGTGGTATCGGGAATATTGACCACGGTGGCACCGGCGTCGATCACCGCCTCGATCACCCGGGCCAGGTACTTGTTATCAGAACGCCCGGCGTCCTCGGCATAAAATTCCACATCCTCCACAAAGGACTTGGCATATTTGACCGCTTCCACCCCGCGCTCGATGATCTCCTCCGGGTTGCTGTTCAACTTGTGGTATATGTGGTAGTAGGAAGTGCCGATACCCGTGTGGATCCTGGGACGTTTTGCGAATTTGAGTGCCTCGGCAGCCACCTCAATATCTTTTTTCACCGCCCGCGTCAGGGCACAGATAACCGGTCCGGTCACCACCTTGCTGATCTCCACCACCGAATTGAAATCACCCGGACTTGACACGGGGAAACCTGCTTCGATGATATCCACTCCCAGTTCCTGGAGTGCTGTGGCAACCTCGATCTTCTCAATGGTATTCAACTGACAGCCGGGCACCTGTTCTCCATCCCTGAGGGTTGTATCGAAGATAAATACCTGTTCTTTTGCCATGATTCAGATTATTTTTTCATCACAAAAGAAACAAAAATATATCAATATGCTATATAACATATCGATAAATTGACAGGATGGGATGAACAGGTGAATAGCGGGACGGAATTCCTCAGGTTTACTCAAACGATTTTCTGAGCTGTTCCACCCAGGCAGAAACCCGCTCCTTGTTCATGGAGCCCTGGTTCTCGTAATCGATGGCAAGCCCCAGAAACTGATCACCCCGCCGGGCCCTGGAACGTTCAAAAGTATAACCTTCCACCGATGTAAATCCTACGAGCTCGGCACCGCGATCTTCCAGGATCCCGGCCATGATGCCGACCCCGTCAAGGAAATTTTCGGGATACCCCTCCTGGTCGCCCAGACCGAACAGGGCGATCTTTTTACCCTTCAGGTCCAAATCCTCCAGTGCAGGAACGAACTCGTCCCAGTAATTGGGCAATTCACCGTCGAACCAGGTGGGAACACCCATGATGATCTGGTCGTAGGCCAGGAACTTCTCTTCGGAGAGATCCTCCGCATTGACCATTTCCACCGCGTCGTCGTTGAATGTTTCTTTGATCCGTTCAGCGATTTTTGCGCTTTTCTTCGCGTTAAAACTGTAAATGATTGCTGTTTTTTTCATCACCAGAGCGGCATTTGCTGTTAGTATTCGAGCAGTGCGGAGGCAGCCTTTTCAATCCGTTCGATGTCGGGCAGGATGGCCTTCTCAAGGATCCTGTTGAACCCGACGGGGGTGAATGTGGATCCAATCCGCTTGACCGGTCCGTCCAGGTATTCAAACGCCTCTTCCATGATCCAGGCCGCCACTTCGCCTCCAAATCCACCGAAAACCTTGTCCTCGTGGACCACCAGAACTTTACCGGTTTTTTTCACCGTCTGCAGGATGGCTTCGGTATCCAGGGGATTGAGCGACCTGAGATCCAGCACCTCCAGTTTCGCCTTCCCCTCCTTTTCGTACCTGTCAGCAAGCTCCACGCACATGGGTGTGGTGTTCCCGTAAGTGATGATACTCAGATCGGTCCCTTCCCTTCTGATCCGTGCTTTCCCGAAAGGCACCTCAAAATCGTCCGGGATCGGGGTAGCTGCCTTGGGGGAATTGTAGAGCGATTTCGGTTCGAGAAAGAGCGTGGTGCCCCGTGATCTGATACTGGTCCTCAGAAGTCCCGCCGCATCGTCTGCGTAACTGGGATAAACCACCCTGATCCCCGGAAGGGTGGTCAGCGTCCCCTCAATGGTCTGCGAGTGGTAAAGCCCGCCTCCGATATATCCCCCCGAAGCCAGGCGGACCGTGATGTTGGGTGAGAACTTCCCCCTGGTGCGCCAGTAATCATGGGAAGTATCCACGAGCTGTTCCATGGCGGGCCAGAAATAATCGGCGAATTCGGCTCCCTCCACCACGATCCGGAGCTTGTCGTTGAACCGGCTCATCCCGTTGGCGGTTCCCATGATGTAATCCTCGGCAATGGGAGCATTGAAGACCCTATCCTTGCCGAATTCCTGCTGCATCCCCTTGGTTACATTGAAGATCCCGCCCTTTTCCTTATGGGCGATGTCCTGTCCCCAGATATAGGTATCCGGATTGTGTCTGAACTCAGCCTTCAGGGTCTCATTCAGCGCTTCGATCAATTTTTTGGGTTCGCCCTCGTGGTTGTGCAAACCATCGGGGTATTTTTCGCTCACATAGGGTTCGGGGACCACATGTTCAAAGATGGAATCCGGATCCGGATCGGGTGCACCCATTGCGACCCTGTGGGCGGATTTGACTGCTTCCTTTGCTTCGTTCTCAAGGGCTGTGATCTCCTCCTCCGTGAACCGTTCATACCTGAGCAACAGACGCCTGAATTTGGCCAGCGGATCGTATTCCTGCACGTAATTCAGTTCATAGTCGTCCCGGTACAACTCGTGCCTGTCGGAGTTGGAATGGGAATGGATCCTGATGCAGTTGGCCTGAACAATAACCGGGATCTCGTGTTCGAGCACATACTGCTTTGCCTCGGTCATGGTATTCATGCTGTCGAATACATCCTTGCCGTTACAGTGAAAGATCTTGAGGTTCTTAAAGCCCCTGAAATTATCGGCTACTTTCCTGTTCGCGGTCTGGTCTGCCTTGGGCACCGAGATCCCGTACCCGTTGTCCTGGAAGACAAAGATGACGGGAAGACGTTCGTTGCTTGCGCCATTGATGGCCTCGTAGACATATCCTTCCGAAACGGAAGATTCTCCCTGAGAGCTGATCACCACCCCGGGGATCTTGTATTTCTTCAATGCCCTGGCTGCTCCGGCGGCATGCTGGGCGTGGTTCCCGGTACACGAGGAGGTATTGTGGATGTTCCATTCCGGTTTGGCAAAATGATTGGACATGTGGCGGCCCCCACCGGCCACATCCGTATCCTTTGAAATGCCGTTCAGGATCAGTTCTTCAGCCGTGATCCCGGCAGAATGCGTGGTCAGCATATCCCTGTAATACGGAAAGAGATGATCATTTTCCCGGTCGAACACCTGTCCGATGGCCAGCTGGATGCCATCGTGTCCGGCGTAGGGCGCGTGGTAGGACCAGCCGATTGCCTGTTTCAGGTAATTGGGAGCCCTGTCGTCTATGGCCCTTCCCACCAGCATGAGTTTCAACCACCTGGCAAGGGTTTCTTTGTCGGTATGCTTGATGCTGTGTCTTTTCTTTTCTGCCATGCTCCTATGTTTTAAAATTTCCGGATTCCGGATCAAATGATTCAATGATGTCTCCCAGACGCTTCAGAAAAGCACCTCCGAGCGCCCCATCAATGATCCTGTGGTCATAGGTCAGTGACAACCACATCATCTGCCTGACTGCGATCACATCCCCATAGGCGGTTTCCATGACGGCAGGTTTCTTTTTAATGGCTCCCACGGCCAGGATGGCAACCTCGGGCTGGTTGATGATGGGGGTTCCGATATCGTTCTGGAAGGTGCCGAAATTGGTTACCGTGAAGGTGCCTCCGCTGATGTCATCCGGCCCCAGTTTATTGTTCCTGGCGGCCTGTGCCAGCTGGTTCATCTGTTTGGTCAGACCGGTCAGGTTCAGGGTGTCGGCATCCTTGATATTGGGTACGATCAGGTTGTTGTCGGGCAGGGCAACGGCGATGCCCAGATTGATCTTCTTCTTATGGATGATCCTTTCCCCGTCGACCGATGCATTGATCCGGGGATACTCTTTCAGCGCTTGGATGGTGGCTGACAGGAACACTGGCAGGTAGGTCAGCTTCACCCCTTCCCTTTTGAGGAACTCTTCCTTGACCCTGTTTCTCCAGTTAACCACACTGGTTACATCCACCTCGATCATATTGGTCACATGCGCCGAGGTTTGCTTACTCTTGATCATATGCGCCGCGATCAGTTTCCTGAGCCGGCTCATCTCGATCACCTCGTCTTCCGCTCCAACCGATGCTGCGGCAGGGGACTTCTTCTCCTGCGAGGGTTCTTCCTTCACTGCTGCTTTCTTTTCTGGTTCCGGTGCTTCTTCAGGGCCCTTTCTGCCCTCCCCGCGCTGCTCCAGGTACTGCAGCACATCTTTCTTCTGCACCCTTCCGTTTATCCCGCTTCCGGGGATCTTGTCCAGTTCTTCCCGGGAGATGTTCTCCTCCCCGGCGATTTTCCTCACCAGGGGCGAGTAGAACCTGTCGGATCCCCTTCCGGAGTCGATGCCGGCCGGAGCCTCCTCAGGCTTTTCCTTTGTCTTTTTCTCGGGAGTCTCTTCCGGTGTCTCTTCCGGTGTCTCTTCCGGTGCCTCATCCTGTCTATCTTCCGGTTTTTCCTCGCCACCAGTGTCCTGGCTCCCATTTTCGCCTCCGGTGTCGATCAACGCGATCACGGTGCCCACAGCCACAACCTCATCCTGTTTGAACATGATCTTTTTTACCGTACCGGCAACCGGGGATGGAATCTCGGAGTCAACCTTATCAGTGGCGATTTCCAGCAGAACGTCATCCTCCTCGACGTGGTCGCCCTCTTTCACGAACCAGTTAGTGATGGTTGCCTCTTCAATGCTCTCACCCATTTTTGGCATGATGATTTCAAAATTTGCCATGATGTAATGATTTGAGTGTGCTGTGGTTTTGAATTTCTCGTTGGTATAACAATGGTTCCAATGATTTGTTCTTCTATTCCTCTTCCTCAAAATGCACGTCAAGGATCACAGGTTCGCCGCAGGCGTGCCGGTCGATCACAGGCCTTTTCCGGATCAGGGGATAGCTGATCCGGGTGTCCGGGTAGCTGATGTGGACCAGCATGGATGCCAAGGAGAATATCTTGGGTCCCATCGGTACGATATTGATGGAATATTCGTTCCGAAGAGGAAGGATCGTATCGATCAGATTCTGGTAGATCACCTGTCCGTTCCTGATGGGATATGCAATTAGGTTCCGGATGGGGACCTCGTTGATCAGGGCGTGGTTGTTGACGAAGAGCTTCTCAACAAATTGCTTGTCCACCGGCGGGTCCGCATAGAAAAGGTACAGCAGATCGGGTTTAACGATCCGGTAGATTGACTGACACAGCGATTCTTCATGTCCGAGCCCCAGGATGAGCGCTTTCTTCTGCTTCCTCCCAGGGGCTTTTCCCAGGTCGGAAAAATCAACGAGCCGCTTCACTTTCTGCGGAGGACCGGGCTCCACATAATCGGCCATGGTATATACGAACCTGACCGTAGCGGTGGAGTAGTCTTCCTGGTTCTCGCTGAACCATCTGAACAATTCATAGTACCAGTGCGGGGACATGCTGGTGCAATCGAACAGGACCCTGACAGCACCATTACCGAAGGGAGAAAGAATGGATCTGTAATCCGGATGGCCCGAACTGACCGGGATGATCTCGAATCCGGCGGATTCGAAATAGAGCCTGTTCGACTCGAAGGCATGATCCTTCAGGTTTTCGGTGGTGGAAAGCGCGATTTTTCCGCAGTTCAGATGCCCGAGCATCCGGGCTACATGGGTTGCGCGCGACTCATATCCCAGTGTGGTGATCAAGAGATCGGGGTCAAACCCATTCAGCCCTTCAGGCTCGATATGCTGGATTCCTGAAAGCTCCATAAACTTGCCGATGGTCCCCCAAATATATAAGGAATATTGAAACGACCTCCTCTAATAAGGACTAAAGTTTCGGGTTTGTGGCGGGGATCTCGCTGATGGGATTCGGGCTGTCCAGTTCCATGGTGAAGAGATCGATCTCGGGCCAGCTTTCCACACGGTTCACTGCTGAAAACATCATTCCCGACACATACCTGTGGATGTTGGAATGCTTGTATGTGCTCGTATTGAACATCACAAGCCAGTTGATCCCGTTCTTCTGTCTCACCAGCAGTGCGGAGGAGCCGGTCAGGTAGCCGGTTCGCCACCAGGTGCCGTAGCTGTCGGTCCCCCGCCAGCCGAACAATCCCCTGCCGGCAGAGTCAGGATCGGCCATCATGGTGACGGATTCTCCGGAAAGGATATCGGGCTGACCTGAAAAGCCATCGATGGCGGTGAGGAATTTAATCAGTTCGGGAGCAGAAGCGACCCATCCTCCCGCCGGTCCCAGCAGCTCGATGTTGTTTCCCCCGTAGTAGATGGGCACCAGCTCACCCGACCCGTCGATGGAATAAGCCAGCATTTTTCCCGCACTGCTGTGGTACCGGACCTCGTTGGGATATTTCTGGTGATAATAGCTTTTTCCCACATGCATGTCGTGGATATCCAAAGGTTTCATCAGGTTCATGACCACGTAGTCCTGGTAGGGCATCCCGCTTTTCCTCGCGATGATCTCCCCGAGAATGGCATACCCGAAGTTGGAATAGCTGTACCTGGTTCCCGGGGTGTAATTCAATCTCCTGGAAAGGGTGTACCGAAGAATATCCTCAAAGTCAGCCGGAGGGACAATGTCCATTTTCCTGGCAATGTAGAGGGAGTTGAACACCGGGTCCCCTGAATACCTGGACCAGCCTGCCGTGTGATTGAGAAGGTGCCTGATGGTGATCTCTTCAATGCGTTTGTCTTTGTATTCCCTGAAAACGGAATCACTCAATATCCCGTCAGCTCCGAACACCTGTTCGTCCAGGTCCAGTTTCCCCTCTTCATGGAGCTTCATCACAGCCACCGCGGTGATCAGCTTGGAGACGGATGCGATCCGGAACAGATGACCGGGTTTGACTTCCTCCCCTGTTTCATTGTTCGCCTTCCCGAATCCCTTGGCATAGACCAGTTTTTCATCCCTGGTGATGGCCACACTGGCCCCCTCGATCCGCCAGCGCCTGATGAATTTGCTGACCATGTCGTCGATAACGGCAGTCTCATCGTGATCGGACAGCCGGTTGTCGAGCAACAGGGAAAACGGAACCTCCTCATCCTGCAACAGGGATGGATAACCTTTGTCGGAGAATGTGATGGCGATCTCCCCGAAAAAGAACAACCCGATAAGTAAGATCAAAAAGAATACCTTCTTCACAACAAGCATCAATGATTGTTTCACCTGATTTTCGACGACAAAACTATACTTTAATTCGTTACGGCGGAAAAAGTTCACCATGGGGATATCAACCTTCCGGTGTTGATAGCCACAACTATCAGATTTTCAAATTATAAATAACAAGTTTCCACATATGCGAATGGTACCTCATAATGATTGCAGAGGTTCTCTTCGCACAGGAAATGCACCATTTATACAAAAAATAAGGACCATTAATGATCGCTCAGGGGGTGTTAATCAAAACAGGGGAAGGAGGTGTACTGATGCAGGGTCCATAAAACACGAATGGGAGCCAGATCTGCACCTGGTTCCCATTCCACTCGTTAGCAACCGTAGTCACTAAGTCGCGTCAAGCTACGGTTATTATGACCGGAATACGCGACCGAAGTCTTGTATTCCCTCCCGCCATCCGACGGATCGGATGACTTGCATCGTCGCTGTCCGAAGACAGCGGGAGATGCTCAACTGCTCACAACTTCCACTGCGTTTTCAGGTACACTACAGCTTCCGTTCGAATCTCCGGCTGTGCTTTTTACGGCACTTCCGGTATTCCAGCCAACAGTCCGGTCCGAAGACCGGGGGAGCAGCGTCAATACCTGGTTAGCTGCTCACTTGACCCATGTTCACGCAACCGGGTTTCCCCGGGTGCGAATGATCGAAATCACTTAAAGAACTGAGTGGCCTTTTATCGCTCACTTGATAGATTCAAAAGTATACGCTTTACCGTTTCGCTCCAAATCTATTGGATTGAAGAAGTACACATATGATAAACATACTTTATCAACAAAAAGTTAATAACTATAAAAAATATGAAGGACAGCAGGTTGCAGAAGATATGACAGCGCCCCGGCCGGTTCATCCACATCCTGTTCATACAGGTTTCAACATGCTCAGAACAGTTTTCCGGGGGATGTGTGGTCAAATGGCCTGATGATTTCGGGGTCACCGGGGCTTGTTTCTGCCCTGATGAGCTTTTTGGAGACCGGATGTGCATGAAGCTGGTCCTCCGGAAACGGGAGAAAAAGTTGTCCGGACCGCTCCGGTGACAGATCACTCCCGATCCATTCCGATTCCGTGTCACCGCGAAGGATCACCGGCATCCTCTTCCTGGTATTGTGGATCTTCTCCAGGAGCGGATTGGCCCTGGTGGTGATGATCGAGCATGTGGGCAACACAGTCCCATCATCCGGATCCCGCCAGCGGTCATAGAGCCCTGCGAAAACAAATGGTTCGTCATTTTTCAGCCGGATGTACCAGGGGATCTTCCCCTGCACCTGTTGCTGCCATTCAAAGAATCCGTGGGCAATGATCCAGCATCTTCCTTTCCTGAACGGACCCCTGAAGGATGGCTTTTCCGAGAGTGACTCGGCACGGGCATTGAAGGTGCCTTTTCTGATCTTCCCGGCCTGATCCTTGTTGCCCGCCCAGGCCGGGATCAGGCCCCATTCCATCAGCTGCACCCTTTCAGGTTCCTCCTGGGTAACGACGGGGAGGAGCGGATGATCGAACGCACGGTAGAAGTAATTGAAGTCGAAATCATACAGCGCTGAAGCGTCTACCGGGAACCTTTTTTCGATGGCCCTCCTCGTCAGATGTATCTCAATGGTAAAACACATGGCATAAAATTAAACAATTGTGATTGATGTATTGTTAAGGTTTCATAAGTCACTCATCATGGATGAAAGTTCCCATATGGTCCCCTTCTTTCCGCTGGGCGTTTTCCTTTTCCCGGGGGAGGATATCCCGCTGCGGATCTTTGAGCCCAGGTACAAACAGCTGATCGAAGACGCCAGGGAAAGCGGGATCACCTTTGTGATCCCGTTCGTCATGGAAGAAAAGATCCAGGAATACGGATGCGAAGTGAAGCTGAAGGAAATCCTGGCCGAGAATCCCCGTGGCAGGATGGTGATCACGGTGGAATCCGTTTCCCTGGTGAGGATCCTGAGCTATACCCGGCAGCTGGAGGGGAAGCTGTATGCGGGGGGAGCTGTCAGACGGCTTCCGGTCTCCGATCCGATACAGAGCGGCGGGCTCCTCGATCTGGTCAGGGACTATGCGACACATTTCGATACAGAATTCCTCAGGTACTGCGAAAAATCTGCCATCACTTACCAGGATGTGGTCAGGGCCCTGAACCTTCCTTCCGAGGAAAAATACAGGTTCATTTTCATGGATGATCCCCTGCAGAAAGAAAAATTCATTGCCGGACAGCTCCGGTATCTGAAAATGATCAGGCGTCAGGAGACGTTGCTTGGAGATGACTTCGGTCTGAATTAGCTTCCTCTCCTCCCCCATCCTTATGGATGGCCAGCTTCAACCTGTCCAGGTCCTGTTTCAGGCTGGCCACCGTCCTTACAAGCTGGTTCTCGGGAATGACGGGGTCCGGGATCTCATGGCTGATGAAATGCACAAACTTCCAGATCTCCCTGATTTCCCCCACCCGGATCTCGTATGGTTCATACAGGGGATTCAGTGAATACAGCAGGAGCCTTCCCTCCTCTTCGATCCGGTTCTCAATGATCTTGAACACGATCCCCTCCTCCAGCGTGAGGATGATGCATGCCTCACCGGTTTTCAGGGATATCCAGTCCGGGACATATTCGCCTGTCACCCAGGAATTTTCAGGGATTGGAAGCATGGAATCGCCCTTCAGCTGAAAGGTCCGGTATTTCTTCTCCCTGGAAAGAAAGGGCAACTGAAATACCTGCAATTCACTGATATATTCAGGATCCGAAAAACCATTGGTATATCCGGCCTGGGCTTTTACCGGGACCAGCTCTATGTTCTCTTCATTGGCCGCATTGACCGTGGAAGCCAGGATGCGCAAATTACCGCCGCGCAGAAACACATCCTCGCCTTGTTCAAGCTGCCTCAGCTGCATTTCGCCCAGGCTGGTCAGGTCGATCCGCAGCAGGGTGTCCACGGCAATATGGTAATAATCGGAAAAAAGCATGAGCACATCCAGCCCCGGCTGCGCCACCCTGTTCTCATACCCGCTCAGTGTGGAACGCTTCATCCGGAGTTCCCGGGCTGCCTCATCCTGCGTCCGGTTCTTTCTCCTGCGCAGGAATTTGATGTTTGAGTGAAAATACATGGTAAAAAAGTTAGGGGTTAGGTGTTAGGGGTTA
>Ga0272443_10002976_pt1 | contig 20677 bp, 19 predicted proteins | sample SSMAcet12_FD_193581 | JGI IMG/M metagenome (GOLD analysis project Ga0272443, IMG submission 193581) | Marine sediment archaeal communities from Little Sippewissett salt marsh, Falmouth, MA, United States - SSM-Acet-12 | ecosystem: Environmental > Aquatic > Marine > Wetlands > Sediment ... | reverse complement strand
TTTGATACCATAGACCTGCCCTTCCACTTCCGTAAAATACATGTTTTCCCGATAGTGATCGAAGTGGCCGGATTTCTTCCAGAGTTCGCCTTTCAGTATCTGCGGTCCCACGACAATCTCATATCCGCGCTTCAGGTGCTCTTTCCGTTCCCAGTCTTCGATGATTGTCCTGAGTAGCGCACCCTTCGGATGAAAAATAGCCAGTCCCGGGCCCGCTTCATCGTTGATCTGGAAGAGATCCAGTTCTCGTCCCAGACGTCGATGGTCCCGCTTACGCGCCTCCTCCATAAAGGTCAGGTAGTCGGACAAATCCTGTTTCGTCGCGAAACTCGTCCCATAGATCCGTTGAAGCATTTTGTTGCGTTCGTCACCGCGCCAGTAGGCACCGGCCACGTTGAGCAATGAGAATGCGGAAATCATCCCCGTCGACGGGATGTGGGGACCGCGACAGAGGTCGACGAAATTGCCCTGGCGGTAAATGCTCACACATTCCACATCGTCAGGCAGATCAGTGATCAATTCAACCTTGTAGGTTTCACCCATTTTCTCAAAGAAGGCAACTGCCTCGTCACGGGACATTTCCTCGCGGGAGAAGGGCTGATCCGCGGCGATGATTTCCTTCATTTTCTCTTCGATTTTTGTGAGATCGTCCGTGGTAAAGGTATCGGTGTAATCGAAATCGTAGTAAAATCCGTCCTCCACGGCGGGCCCAATGGTCACTTTGACCCCCGGGAAAAGAGCCTGGACCGCCTCGGCCATGATGTGAGACGTACTGTGACGCAGGATGTCCACACCGTCTTTCGATGTTATATCAATGGGCTCGAGATGTGCGTCACGTGCCAGGACGGTATAAACATCGGCAGCCTGACCGTCGACGTTTACGGCGACCGTTGATTTGGACAATCCGGGCTTCCATTGTTCGACAAAAGTAATGAGGGGTTTCCCCTCTTCGTCCGTTACCGTTGATCCATCTGGAAATGTCGCTGTAATTGTTTTCATAATCGTCCTGGCCCACCCTCTAACGGAACGAATCCCTGTCATAATTGATCAGGCATCACGAACCCCGTCACAGAAAAGAGTGCCGCTTCCACAATAAAACAGCACGATACACCGATTAAATAAAGGGCATCATCATTGCGTACCGGTGATGCCCTTGTATGCGTTCAGTCACGGCCATTGATAAATGGTAGGCACGCAGGGATTTGAACCCTGGACCCCCACCGCGTCAAGGTGGTGCTCTCCCCCTGAGCTACATGCCTACAGCACTTCATTAAAAAAGCGAAATTTAAGTAACAACAAATACTACGTCTGTCAAGCATTAATATGATTTCCTCCAGACATGACTGGTGTTTTCGCGACGTGAATACGTGTCCGCTACACCTGCTTTCCCGAACGTCGAAGAAGGTGAACACCTTGGGCAATATAGACAAAACCCGACACAATCGTCATAACCGCCGTCAGCCAGAAAACTGTGACAAAAATGCCCTCTGGATGCCGACCGGGCGAGCACAGTGAAAGCAATGCGCCAAAGACGGCAGAGAATTGCAGCACCGTTGTTGCCTTGCTCATATAGAGAGGCCGAATATCGAATGAAACGGACATAAAAAAGAGCACCGATATCCCCACCAGGATAATCAGATCCCGACTGATGACGATAACCGTCAGCCAGTCGGGAATGGCTTCCAAGACGGAGAGAACAATAAATGACGACGCCACGAGGGCCTTGTCGGCAAGCGGATCAAGATACGCCCCGATAACCGTTTTTTGATCCATGATACGCGCGAGAAAACCGTCCAGTGCGTCGGTGACACCAGCAGCGCAGAAAACGATCAACGCTTCACAAAACCTTCCTTGAATAACGAAAATAACCATGACGGGCACGAGGAGGATACGACAGAGTGTGAGAACATTCGGTATATTCATGCCTATCCTTTACGCACTTCTCGGTCATGTCTCATTGTCTTAATCCTTGTCAGGAGGACCTCTCCCTTCTTCGTCATCGCTCCAAAGCTTCCAGAACTTCAGCACATGCCACCAGGGCTCCTCCGGTGGCGGTGTTCCCGGCGACAGCGGCCCGGCGGGGAGTGTTTGAAGAAGGTGCGTAAGAATATCCTTTGTCGCCGATTCACAACATTGATACCCCTTTTCCTGTACTCTCTTCCCGGTGATATCATATTGACGGACAGTCATATCATCAGATTCGCTCCACAGCGTCTCGCCCGTTTGAGCGCTTCTCAATTCCAGTGCGATGGAGACGCTGACTGACCCGTACAGGTAGAAAGATGATATATCCCACTCCCGGAGGGTACAGTACATCACTGCATCAACGTCCAGCAAATCGCCTACCACTATCGGCGATACATGGCCGTCTCCCGTGTCTATACTGTCCTTATACAGGGTCCTGATTCGTTCATCGACCGTTTCAAGAGGTACTTTGGGATATCCCTTGAAATACAATGCCTCAAAAAGTTCGGTACGGACATACCGTGCCGCCTCTTCGTCATTCGTTTTATTATTCACCGGCACCAGTGCGATGTCGTGAATGTCACGATCCGCAAAATCGGCGACGACTACCGGTGCCGAGACGGATGCACACCCGGCAAGTAGAAACACCATTACCAGTAACAATCCTCTGTACAGCATTCTTTTTCTCATTTATCCTTCCGTTATTGGACGATGTAAAGATCAATCCGGTCGGTACCGATGTCGGTTACCTGCACCCTTAATCCTTTAAAAATACGGACAGCAAGGTCATCCGCAATCGACAACACAGACGCTTCAACGTCGACATGCAGGACGGCACGCTCCTTCTCCATGCGGTACTGCCTCACCGCACCGACCCCTGTAATATCCGATTCAATGACCTCTTTTATCCGGGCATAGTCGGCATAGCGCTCAATGCCGCTAATAGTAATGATGATCGTCTCACGCCGGCGCGGTGTTTCTTTCCATCGTTCACGAATGTCGTCGATCAGCTCCGCGGCCATCGCTGCAATGGCATTTTCAATAATCGATTTCTCCGTTGTCTCCTTGCTGTCCCCGGAGAGTAACAAAGACTCCGCCCGGGCGGTTGCGAGAATAGACCCGTCATCCGCCACGATAACACGTCCCACGACCTCGGCACGGAAACCATGAGGTGTGGTTTCTCCCTCCTTGACCACAGGAACAACGATGGACCGAGCGGCAACAATCAGTTCGGCACCGCACTGCCTGCCGAGATAGGCGATGCGATTCGCTTCCGTGTCATCACCGAAATATCCTCCCGCATCAGCGATGGTTTGACGATCGATCACGGGAAAACCCCGTTCGCTGAACTGTTTCCTCAGCAATCTTTCTGAGAACGACGGTTCGGGATATTGCGTCCGATACCGCAAGGCGGTATCATCACGGCGCTTTTCCGCAACGATAATCATTGTTTCAGGAAATGCCTCGTCCGCCGGAATGACAAAACCCAGCCGTTCCAAGTCTTGTCTCACGCTGTCCGCAGAAACAGCAGCCTTTATGGAAACCGTATAGACGCCATTTTCCGTGGATTCACCGATGATTCTGTAATCACGAATATATCCTCGCGCCTTCAGATATATCTTTTCATGCAGTATTTCCTTATACTGTTCCAGCTTCTCCGCTGGTAGAACCATATCGACTACAGAAGTGATGGATTTTTCCAAAGCGTTGTTGATCGCCTCCCTGCGCACCAGCGCGCGATCATCGTTCATGGGAATGCCATCGCTCTCAACGTCGATCTCCCAGATCGATGTATCCGCGCGGCACACGCCGCCCCCTACGGCACAGGCCAGCACAATAACAAAAACCATCCATCCCCGCACGAAACCTCTGAATGCCGTATCTTTCACAGTAGCACCGTCATCGATTGTCTGGGACGGGATTATCATCCGTATCATTGAAACATCTTTCGGGCAGAAAACACCTGCTCATCACCGGCCGTATTCGGCACTGCCGCATTCCACCGGAACATTTTTCTGTCACTGTGATTTTCAAGAGAGGCAGGTCCGTCATCAACCGACTGTTATGGGATACTTCTTATGGAACAATCATGCTGATTCGTTGTCCGTATCATCGGTCCGTTTTAACTTCTCAATTTCCTCTCGTATAACACGTTCCGCTATGGACGGGAACATCTCGCGTGCGATACGTTCCACTGCCTCGGCAACCTTTTCGTTAATGATGTCTTCAGGAACCTCGCCGGATTCGGGTTGTTCCTCGATATGTTCTTCAATGACCTTTGTCAGCTCGTAAATCGTATCACCCGGTTTGAGCATCCGTGAACCGATGACCGTTTCGCCCATCTCCTCCGTCACGATTTCCGTGTCCACATCTTCCATCAGAGCCGTGTCCGTCCCCCTCGTCGGACTTCCATCATCCATCATCACATCACCTTGTCATCGTTTATTATGAAAACGAGAAACACATATCGAATTATCATAGCTTTATGAACACTTCAAGCACTAAAGAGAGTGGCAATGCATGAATTACAATTCGAATCGACGCCTGATCGATGCCATTACACGGTACGTCGTGTTCCCGTCCCAACGATCTGGAATCATACCTTTTTTGTCTGTCCGTCAAAAATCGCCGTTACCCTGTCGGAAAGATCGTCTGTTGTAGTCGACTCATTAGTCCGCTTCGTCGAAATCCGTAAAAAAGGATGGAGTTACTGTCTCCATCCTTTTTCTTTCACCCTGCGGTAACACACGATTAATGTGATTCTTCTACGGCAAGTGATATGTAGATCATAGACAGGATGACAAAAACAAGCATCTGTATGATTGACGTAAAGATCATCAACACGTAAATGGGCAAGGGAACCAAAAACGGTACGAGAACCAAAATAATAGCCAGGAGAACATCCTCCCCCATGATGTTTCCGAAGAGACGAACGGACAGCGAAAGGGGCCGTGAGAAGTGACTGATTATCTCGATGGGTATCATCAAGGGAGCCATGGCCCACATGCCTCCGGTAAAGTGCTTGACGTATTTGACCCCGTGCAGTCTGATGCCGATATAGTGATAGGAAAAAAACACGCAGATGGCAACGGAAGCGGTGGTATTCAAATTCGCCGTGGGCGACTCAAAGCCGGGAATGAGACCCAGGAGATTGCACGTAATGATATACACTGCAATGGTCGTGATGAGCGGAAAATAGGGCTTTCCTCTCGGGCCAATGACCTGGTCGATACCCGCATAGACCGCCTCCACGATTATCTCCATGACGTTCTGAAGGTGTCCAGGATTGCGAACGCTCAATCGGCGTGTCGCCAGATACGCGATCACGGCGAGTACGATGATGACGAACCAACTGTAGGTCACATGTGCTGGAACATACGGATTATCGAGTAGTAATAACGGATGCATCTTTCCTCCTCAGTCTCCCTAGAAATTGAATCATGTTCGACATAACGATGGTGGCAACAATGCTCACTACGACCGCCGTCAGACCGATCAGCAAACCGACAACGTGCACTTCCAGATATACAATGGCACAATACAGCACGATACCGGTACCGGCGAGGCGAAAAAGATTCTTCGCTACGATGCCCGCCGATTTTCTCGCGGCAGCCGCTCCCTCATCACGCATGACGGAATTTACAAAGCCGCGCATGCTCCGTGCCAACAGGAAATAATTGGCATTGCTGACAAGACCACCCACCAGAATGCCCAGTGCCACATCATCAGTAAAGAATATCCGCCCGACAACCACAAACAGTGCAACAACAAGCCAGTTGGCGGATTCAATCTTCTTCTGAATTATCGTTTTTCGAACCGGACTCGCCATTTTCATCTCCCGCGCGACCACCCGCGTTCTTTATGTATCGCTTGACGAAAACCTGTACGTTCCGAAAGGCGGCGGCGATTCCGAAAACAAGAAAGACTACAACAAAGACATTGTCCGTACCGAACTTTTTGTCACAGTACACACCGACGAAAAGACCGGCGAAAATCGCGATCGCCATGGAGATGCCAAGGCAACTGGCATAGCCAATCTCCCGAAAGAGTCTTCGATTTTCCTTTTTCATCGGCATCGTCGCTGTTAGCATAAACTCATGGGGAAATCAAACACCTTTTTCATTCTCAGCTGGTGTTACACACCCCGTTCTCGCCGGTACCACGCGATTGTTTTCATCAGACCATCGCGGAAGGACGTCGTCGCCTCAAAACCAAATTCGCGGCAGGCGCGCTGTGTGTCCAGCATGCGTCGTGGCTGGCCATCCGGTTTTGTTTCATCCCAGACAACGTTCCCGGAAAAGCCCGTTAAGTCGACGATGAGCTCAACCAGTTCCCGAATCGAAATTTCGAATCCCGCACCGATATTGACGGGATCACTCTTGTTGTACACCTCAGCGGCGAGAATAATGGCTTCCGCCGCGTCGTCAACGTAAAAGAACTCCCGCGTTGCATGACCTGTCCCCCAGACGACGATCTCCCCTTCGTCCCCGGCGATGGCATCCACACACTTTTTGATAAGGGCGGGTATGACATGAGAGGAACGGGGATCGAAATTATCGCCCGGCCCGTACAGGTTGACGGGCAGGAGAAAAATGGAATTGAATCCGTACTGCGCGCGATAGGACTGGGATTGCACAAGCATCATCTTCTTTGCCAGGCCGTAGGGCGCATTCGTTTCCTCGGGATAGCCGTTCCAGAGATCATCTTCCCGAAAAGGGACCGGTGTGAACTTCGGATAGGCACAGATCGTCCCGACGGCGATAAATTTCGTCGCTCCGTGCACACATGCCTCGTGCAGTAACTGTGTGCCCATCATCAGGTTGTCGTAAAACAGGGTCGCCGGGTTTTCCTGATTGTACCCGATACCGCCCACCGCGGCGGCGAGATGGAAAACCACATCCGGTTGCTGGTCGGCGTACATGCGTCTGACGTCGTCTCCCCTGACGAGGTCGTAATCTCCGTGATCGGCACATGATACGTTTCGATACCCCCTGTCACGAAGTTTCCCGATCAGGCATGAACCGAGGAATCCGCTGCCCCCGGTAACGGTTATGCGGGAGTCTTTCGTCAGATACTCTTTCATCGCCCTATCCATTCACGATCTCCTGTTTCCCGTGGGATACCCCGCGTCGACAAGCGTTCGCTCCTTCTCGGCACTCTCCATATCAGCCGTGACCATCATATCGATAAGTTCCTGAAACGTCACCGCCGGCTCCCAGTGAAGCTCCGTCTGTGCCTTTGATGCATCACCCAGAAGAACATCCACTTCCGTAGGACGAAAATACCGCGGGTCGATTTCCACATGCCGGGTGTAATCGAGATCGAGTTTCTCGAAGACCCCCTCGACGAATTCACTGACGGAATGTGTTTCCCCCGTGGCAATCACGAAATCGTCCGCCTTATCCTGCTGAAGCATGAGCCACATGGCCCTGATGTAATCGCCGGCGTAACCCCAGTCCCGTTTCGCATTGAGGTTTCCCAGGTACAGTTTATCTTGGAGACCCATTTTTATGCGCGCCGCCGCACGGGTAATTTTCCGTGTTACGAACGTTTCCCCCCGGCGGGGCGATTCATGGTTGAAGAGAATCCCGTTACTGGCGAAAATGCCGTATCCGTCACGGTAATTTGTCGTGACGTGATAGGAATAGACCTTTGCCGCCGCATAGGGACTCCGCGGTTCAAAGGGTGTCTCTTCATTCTGCGGCGGCGGAGCGGCACCAAACATTTCGCTTGACGAGGCCTGATAGAACTTCGCGGCAATGCCCGTCTTTCGAATCGCCTCCAGAAGCCGCAATGTCCCCAGACCGCTCACATCACCCGTGTACTCGGGCATATCGAAGCTTACTCGAACGTGGCTCTGGGCGCCGAGGTTATAGATCTCATCGGGACACACGTCATAGAGAAGATCCACCAGCGGTCCCGACGTGGAGAGATCGCCGTAATGAAGGTACATCCGCGCATCGGGATCATGAAAATCCCGGTACAGATGCTCGATACGATCCGTATTGAATGTGCTGGACCTCCTGATGAGACCGTGGACTTCATATCCCTTTTCGAGAAGCAGCTCCGTCAGATACGATCCGTCCTGCCCGGTAATTCCCGTGATAAACGCTTTTTTCATGACCTATTCCTCTCTCCGCTTTTCCTTTCGGCACCAACACGCCTCTTTGTGTCACGCCGCTTCCCTGTCATTATTCAGTCGGCGCATAGGGACGGTACTCCGGAATAATCTCCTTAAGCTTACGTTTGATTGCTTCGGCATCACGACCGTGGGAAACGGTAACGAGATCCTCTACACTTTTAAATATCTCCCGGCGATCAAACCGATTCCCCCTGATTACCAATATCTTGTCGTGGTTCGTGGGGTGTACGTTCTCGCCGTCGGTGATCAATTCTTCATAGAGTTTTTCTCCCGGCCGCAAGCCGGTAAAATCAATGGTGATGTCAACTTCCGGCTCATACCCGTTGAGCCGGATCATATCGTATACCATGTCGAGTATCTTGACGCGCCTCCCCATATCAAGGATGAAGACTTCGCCGCCCTCACCCATGGCACCCGCCTGCAGGATCAACTGAGCCGCCTCGGGTATGCTCATAAAATATCGTTCCACATCGGGATGTGTCACCGTAACCGGTCCGCCGCGACTGATCTGTTCCTGAAACAGGGGTATGACGGAACCAGAGCTGCCCAGCACATTCCCGAAACGAACCGACAGGGATTTCATCCCGCTCTTGCCGTTCAGCGACTCCACCAACATTTCCGCAAGGCGCTTGGTGGCGCCCATCACACTGACGGGCTTGACCGCCTTGTCCGTCGACACGAAGACAATCTTCTCCACACCGATGTCCTTCGCCATATCGATCACATTTGCCGTCCCGACAACATTGTTGAACACCGCCTCCCACGGATGCAGTTCCTGGAGAGGAACATGCTTATATGCCGCGGCATGAAAAACCACTTCCGGTTTTTCCTTATGAAACATCACCCGTAACGCGTCCTGATCCTTCACATCCATCAAGACAGTCTTCATGGCCACACCGGAATTCCTCTGGATAAATTCCATCTCGATTTTAAAAAGGTTATATTCGCTGAAATCAACCAGTATGAGGGATGCCGGACGGTATCTCTCGATATGACGCACCAGTTCCGCACCGATGGATCCGCCCGCGCCGGTCACCAGGACCCGTTTCCCCCGAAGGAAAGACTGAATCTCCTCTTCGTCAATAGATATCTCCTCCCGGTCCAGGAAGTCCTCCAAGGTCACGTCCCTGATGGTTTTTACCGAAACATTCCCCGCAATCAACTCCCACATGCTCGGCACGGTGTGAAAGGGTTTCCCCGTTTTTTCGCACAGCGCCGCGATCTCTCGCATCCGCCTGCCTTTGCATGTAGGTGCGGCGATAAGGATCTCATCGTAATCGTCACGGAAATTGTCCATTTCCGCGATGGTACCCAGGACGGGTACACCGTGAATTGCTTTTCCCAGTTTTGACTGATCGTCATCGAGAAGACCGATGGGACTGTATTTCTGATTCGTCGTTTCGTACAGTTCTCTTACCACTTTTTCTCCGGCGTTCCCCGCGCCGACGATTAAAAGCCGTTTTGTCTGCGGTTTCTTTCTCAGGGCCAGTTGCCAGAAAAAGGGGAAGTTCCGAGCCAGAATCAATCTGATCAGGAAACGAACGAGCCCGAGGGAAAGAATGGTCAGAAACCAGTCGATGACGAAGACGGACCGGGGATACCCTCTGAACTGATAGGCGTAGAGGATAAAAACGACGATAACGGCCGTCGATGTCGTCGCCGCTTTCACCAGGTTCCACATATCGATGTAGCTGGTATAGCGCCACATGCCCCGGTACAATCCGAATATAAAAAGGGCCACCACTTTGCACATGATAACAGCGGGCAGGGAGGCACGCATTGATTCAAAGAAGGGGTCCGGAATGGCCATATCGAACCGCAGCAGATAGGCAAAGAAATGAACGCCGATAAGCAGAACGACGTCTACCATCAGCATCAGGTAAAAGTTGCGGCGTTTCAACATATGAATCATTTTCGCTTTTTATCCTTGGACATTGTCACTGTCAACAATGTATTGACTCCCGGGTTCCTCTCATTTTTACTCTCGACCTGCACGACTACATTTTTCGAGACGATACGATCGGCTGAAATCGCCATAGGCCACGAGAACCGGTCTTTATGACCATTTTTAAAACGATTTTCACTCTTTGTAAAGCGGCAAAAGTCTGCTTCCCTGTCTTCGTGTACGGTGACGTTCCGAACGTGTTATACCGCCCTTTGGTACCGCTTGTCAAAAATGCCGGAGCGCCGTCCGCCTGACATACCACGAGATAATAACCCACCCGCCGATACCGGCGACAATAAAAGCTGTTAAAAGTATACTATTCTCCCGTGCGGCCAGGAACACGGCACCGCATCCTATCAGGAACTGTGCCACACCATAGCCGACTGTCACTTTCCAGTGGGGGATGCCGCACTCGTTCGCCAGTACCTGATAGAGATGACGGCGGTGCGGCCGCAGAAGATTTTCATTGTTCCGCAACCGGAGGGTCGCCGTGGTTATCTCGTCGGCATAAAAGGGGAAAATAAAAAGAGAGGTAACGGCAATGTCATATATCGTGTCCGATACAAAGAGTACCGTCGCGGCAAAGGCGGAACCGAGGAGAATGCTTCCCACATCACCCATAAAAACACGGGCCCGGGGCATATTCCACGGGAGGAACCCGGCACATGAGAGGGAAAGACACAGTGAAAAGAGCCCGAAAACCGTGAAGCGGCCGGAGAGGAACAGATACACGGCCAAGAAGGAGAAACCGAGAACGCCCGTTAAACCCGCAATCCCGTCGATACCGTCCATAAAATTGTACATATTGGCGGTCCCCACAAAGTAGACGATTCCCAAGACAAAAAAGAGGATCGTCCCGCATCCGACACCGGTGCCCTGTAGGAAAGCGTGACCGACGACAAAAACCGCCGCGACCGTCTGAACGACGAGACGCACGATAGGTGAAATGTGCCATCTGTCACCGGCTAAGCTGATCATGCTGAGGACACCGATGGGTATCACGAAAAAGAGAGGTATGTGGAGAAGGATACCCATCATAACGAAGGCAGCGAGGAGACCGACACCACCTCCCTTTGCCACCGGTCGCGTGTGGGAACTTCTCTCGCTGGGCACATCGATCAGACGAAGCCGCGGCGCGGCTACCGCCACTATCCATCCTCCGAGAATACCTGAGAGGAAAGCGATGAAACCATACATGATTGCCCGTGACCAGTCCATCACGCGCACTCCTGAGAGACAAGAGACGTCAGGGAATGGGGCGGCGTGAATCCCGTCTGCCGCATGCGCCCGCAATCGAAAACGCGATCGGAATACAGCTTCCCGTATGACGATCGAAACCACTGTTTGCGCCGCGGCCATATCAGACCCGCCAGGACAATTCCCGCATATGCCGGCCCTGAGGGAAGAGGGACACAATATGCCTTTCCGGTCTTTCGGCTTCGACGAAGCACGTCACAGACATCACGAAAACGATAGGGCCTTTCATCACAGACATTATACGTATTAACGCCCGCAGCGTTCCCGCTTTGCAGCAAAAAGGAAATGAAGGCAACGAGGTTCGGCAGCGCCAGGGCGGAAAACATCTGCCCGCCCGAACCATATCGAACAAACATGTCAACGGCGGGTGCCATAACACGGCGGCGGAGGATGCGCGTATCGCTACTGTCATAGAGCGGTGCCAAACGACAAATTGTCATCGCCTGTAACAGGTCCTCATTGCACAATGACAGGACTTCTTTCTCGCCGCGGTACTTACTTTTCCCGTATTCCGTGGTCGGCATGCAGAAATGATCTTCACCGACAGGCATCGTTCCCGGCACGTCTCCGTAGACATCGACGGATGACAGATAGATAAAGTGAACCCGGGGATTGGCAGTACCTGCATGTCGCGCCAGCCGTGCCGTCCCGTCACCGTTTATTTTCTGATACCGGCGGGAATGCGCGGGGATGGTGGACCGCTCCGTCACAGCGGCGGCATGAATGAGCACATCCGCCCGGATGTCATTACAGACGCTCGACACCTCTGCATCATCCTCGAGGTCCATGTGACGATATTCATCAAGGGAGTACTCACCGTCAAAGGGTTTCGTGTCATGGTAAGTCCCGATGACGCGATATGACTGCGATAACCCGGCGACGAGGGCCTTCCCGACGAACCCGGTTATGCCGGTCACCAAAATAGTCGTCATCCTGTGACACCTCTGCGTTTAGTGACACAAATCCTTTTCATTACCGTCACTCCGGCTGACACCGCCAATCTCACGGCCAGGGCCGTACAGACCAGAGGTGCCGTCATGACGGAGGGGAAAGGAGAATACTTGTCATAATACCGAAAGAAGCTGACATGGAAGGTCAACAGTGACCAGAGAAATCGCTTATCACTGCTCGCGCCGACACTGTGCATAATGGATGCCTGCGGAAAATAGACCACGCGCCAGCCCGCGTCGCGCATACGCCGGCACCAATCGACGTCTTCCCAATAAACGAAGAATCGTTCATCGAAGGTGCCAACGGTGTCGATGGCATCCCGCCTCACCAGCATGCAGGCACCGGAGACCCACTCAACGTCCATGGGCGACACACCGTCGGAACTAAAGGCGGGCACGCTTTTTCGGGACAGGGACAATCGTGGGAAGAGCATGGTCAAAAACGACCGCCGCCCGAAGAACAGCGTGGGCAGCGTGGGAAATGACCGGGCTGAACCCTGCAGAGCGCCGTCCTCATCCAACACCTTCGGACCGACAATGCCGATATCGCGATTGGCAGCCATAAAATCATACATGGTCTGAAAAAAACGGGGGCTGACCACGGTATCGGGATTCATGATCATGGCATAATCCGCCGTCCCCCGCGACAAACCGCTGTTTGCCGCCCGCGCGAAACCGGCGTTACAATTGTCCTTCACAAGCGTAACCCATGGGAAATGAAGAGGAATACGATCAACGTTGTCCTGTGATCCGTTATCAACGACAACGACGGACGCCCGTCCCCTATCGGACCGCTCGATGGAGGACAGGCACACCAGCAGTTCTTCCGTACTGTTATGATTTACAATAACGATATCGAGGAGCGGCGATTGATCACTACCCATGACATCTCACATATCCCGTCATATTTGTAACCATTGAAAGACTTGTTTCCGCATTCTGTTATGATATGGTTTTCTTTTGCCTACGACTATCCCATTATTGACGAAAAAGTCAAAATGTTCTCTTCGATTATCCCTTTTCGACGGCTCATCACACCATGCGGATGCAGGTGAGTCTGCCGTCTCATTCAAACGCTCCTTCATAAAAAATTTGTGACACAGACAAATCAATAACCGTTCTTCAGGGGAATCAACAACCGTTTGTTACCCCAGTCGGTTTCTCCACCCTTTACCACAAGCATCTCCGAACGGGGTATATACAGCGCCAGGGCTATCGCGGTGGCTCCCGCGAGTTTCTCGCGGGGAATAGTGACGGTATCGTTCCAGCATGTATCATTTCCGACAATCCGCTGGGAACGATCCTGCGGATAATCCATTTTGGAAAGGATCGTCCCGTTTTCATCGACGAGATGAACGGCGTTATTATAGAGCAATCGCTGCTCCCGGAGGGTCTTCCACGACAGCAGCACGGAAAGACCGTCCCCGGTTTCTTTAAGAGCACACGAAACGAGACGGAATCGATCACCGAAACGAACATCACGGCAGATTACGTGCCCGCCGGACACCCCGGAAACGGGTATTCGGTCTTTGAAAAACCTTTTTCCCGGTCGCGGTCCATCGGGCGCGTCCGTCACAGGGGGACCATGAGTTACCGCACCGGCGTTTCGCTCGACAAACTCCAGTATCACCACATCGGGATTCTCCTGTTCAATCAGAGCGGCATCGCACCCAAGGCGCCCTCCATGATGGATACAGGTCATGCGCTTGAAACTCTCCTTTAAATAGGGCGCCATTCCCCAGAAGAAGGAATCGTGGAAAACCATCGCAGCTGGATACGATTGTCTGTTCGTTGTGAAATAATGGCGGCGTTTGCTGCCGTCGTCCGGCGGTCCCGTTACGTGATGCTCGGTGACGACGCTTTCGAAGGCGGGCACAAGGACGGGAACGGTTTCGCGGACGGTCCCCTGGAGATTCAGCATGGTGACAAGATCGCCGTTGGTCTTCGTTTCTTCCCTGATTTCAAAATCCTCGAGAGCCAGAGGGCGGATACGGGGAAAATGCTCTGTCACACCCTTCATCAGTTCACGGTAGGCAAGGAATCCGCCGATATTATTCCAGTGGCTGTCCGTCTTGTAATAAAGGGGCATATTATTTTTCCTGTCCCGAAGGACGTTCCGGAAATCGACGATGCGGAGACGTGGGGCACCGGCGGCGATTGCCATAATTTGATCGAGGCGTGTCCGACCGACGGGCGCACCGACGCTCATCGGAAGCATGTCCCCGTAAATGGAGTGCTTGTTAGGAGGAATGACAACGACGAAGCAAATGCCGCGATCGCGGCACCACGCGTCCCATGCCGCAAGATCATTGATCCATTCAGACAATTCACCGTCGGAAAACCGGCTGATACCTCGATATTGCGGGATGATATCGTCCCTCTTCCCCAGAAAGAACCATCCGTCGCGCCCCCTGAGGACCTTCTCGCTGACATCGAGGCCCGTCCGCCATCTGAGCCAGCTGTTCCATCGCAGCAACAGGGGCCGGAGACCGAACTGGTCATTCACGAATCGATCAAAGCGTTTCGGAAACGCATCCAGCGCGTCCAATGTGCCGGGGAAAGACGGCGGTTGTGCCAGCTGCCTTTTCTCCGCATAGGAGACAGCGGACTGCTGCGCTATCACCTGAATAGTGAACGGTGCAAAAATAATGCAGAGGAAGAGACCGATGAGTGCCTTTCCGTACCACGATCTTTTGTGAATGACGTCGCGTCCCATAAGAATCAAAACCGAAAATAGATGAATGGATTATGCGTTTGCGATGCAAGACTCATGGCTATCAGAAGAAGCAACCCCGTAAAGACGATAAGACGCGACCCCTGGAGGATATGGCTGCCCGCGGATGTACGTGAAACGCGTGCCCCCTGAAGAAAGTCTCCGACAAAGGGTACAACAGGCGCCGCACCGATGATGCCGATGACAAGCACGATCATGACCTCTCGCGTCAGGTACTGATGAGCCGAATAAAGGATACCGTCTCCCGATGACCAGCCGGCCATGGCCGCGAGATAATCGCCGGCATACGTCAGCGTTTCGGACCGGAAGATAACCCACCCGCAGAGTACCACCATAAGCGCGTACACGTGCCTCACGGGCCTGGCCAGCCTTTCAAGCACCGCGCCCAGTCCAATACGCTCAACAACGAGGAAGAAGCCGTGAAACAACCCCCAGACGACGAAGGTCCAGCTCGCCCCGTGCCATAGACCGCAGAGGAAAAAGACGACGAGCAGGTGGGCATAGGTCCTGTGGGACCCTTTCCGGTTACCGCCGAGGGGTATATAAAGGTAATCGCGGAACCAGCGTGACAGCGAAATATGCCAGCGACGCCAGAATTCCGTGATGGACTGCGCGATATAAGGGTAATTGAAATTCTCAGGCAACGTGAAACCGAACATATGACCGAGGCCGATTGCCATATTGGAATATCCGGCGAAATCGAAATATATCTGAAGGGTATAGGAAACTACTCCCAGCCAGGCGATCGCCGGCGTGAGTCCCGCCGAAGGCACGGTGAAAATTGCGTCCGCCGGTACAGCGAGAATGTTGGCTATCAACATCTTCTGCCCGAGACCGATCACGAAGCGCCTGACACCGAGAGAAAAGGCATCGGTCGTGACGGACCGTTTGTGCAGCTGGTCGGCAATCTGGTTGAAGCGCACGATGGGGCCGGCCACCAGCTGGGGGAACATGGCTATGTACAGGCCGAGATTAAAAATGTTCTTTTCCGCCGGGACTGTCCGGCGATAGACATCAACCAGATAGGACATGGCCTGAAAGGTAAAAAAGGAGATGCCAAGCGGAAGATGTATATGATGGATCTCGATTGGAGCATAACCGCCGGCTGAGAGAAACACATTCAGGTTATCAATTATAAAATTCAAATACTTAAAAAGACAGAGCAGGACAAGATCGGCACCGAGCCCGAGAAAGAGCGCTGTCGTTCTCTGTTTTTCGTCATGGCTTCTTTCTATGAGAATCCCGAAAAGATAATTGAGACCGATGGACACCATCAAGACGGCGATGAAATACGTCTCGCCCCAGGCATAAAAGACGAGACTCGCCACGAGGAGAACAATATTTCTCGCCGGCAGCAGTAAATAGGCTACAAGGACGAGGGGTAGAAAATAAAATACGAATGTCACCGAGCTGAAGACCACTCACCGCCTCCGATTATTACGTTGTCGTCTCAGGGCAAAAAATGATTCACACCTACCGCCTGAAGCATATGTTGATGGCACCGCCGGATCGATGGCATATCGTTCCTTTACGAATGGAATCGTTGAAGCCATTCCCAGGTCCTGCCGATACCGTCCTCGAGACCGATACGTGGTGCCCAGGACAATTCCTTTTTTGCCCGGGAAATGTCAAGACAGTTGACAGGCACGTCGAGTTTCCGAGCGGGAGTAAAATTGATCGCCGGTTTTTCACCCGTTACTTTCTCGATAGTCGAAAGAACCGTCATGAGCGATGTCGCCTGTCCACTTCCGATGTTGTACACGTGCGACGGTGTCGTCCCTTCAACGGCGTGTACAAAGGCCGACACCAGATCGCCGATGTAAAAATAATCCCGCGCCACGGACCCGTCCCCCCAGATGGTGATTGGTTCATGCCGCAGGATTTTGCCGAGGAATACCGCCAACGCACCCTGAACGGCATCGGTCCTTTGACGTTCTCCGTAGGGATTACCCAGCCGGAGAACGACGTGCTCGAGCCCGTAGAGATGATGAAACAGCGACAGATACTTTTCCACAACAAGTTTGGTTATGCCGTAGGAACAGATCGGCTGTGTTTCGTGGGTTTCCGGAATGGGAAGCACCCGCGGTATACCGTAGACCGTTCCGCCCGACGATGCGAACACCACCTTGCGAATTCCCTTTCTCATCGCTCTCTCGAGCATTGCAATGGTCCCGATGACATTGCTTTCAACGTCATAGGCGGGATTCTCGTTCGATGGTCCCGGCAGTGTGGTGGACACAAGATGGATAATGACCTCCATCCCTCCCAGGCAATGGTCGATGTCGGCGGCATTATTGAAATCTCCCTCCATGATTTCGATACGATCCATTGCATCCCGCAGATTCTCAAGGCTCACATGGGGTCGGTCGAATATCCGGACCTCATGACCCCGCTCGACAAGGGCATCGGCACAATGGGAACCGATGAAACCCGCACCGCCGAAGATCACACACCGCATTTTTCAGACACCATCCTTTCTCTGTCGTAACTGACCACTGATCGACGCCCTTTCTCAGTCACCCGCCGCATATAGCCGATGGGGACACATCAGCGTACACAACCCCAGAATAACGAAAAACGAACATCCCCGCACGCAGGAGATATGTTTAACGCTGCATACAGCATATATAACACCTTAACCGTCATGGCAAAGGGAATCGTTATCACGACCGCCGGGACGATGGTTGAGAAACATGGTGAACCGCATCCATCAATCGGGGGAAGTTGCGGCGAATTTCGGCGTTGAATCTCTCGACACCCGCCGCGTTCAAATGCGACCAGTCACCGAAGTATTGTTTGTCGTAGGCGATATCATAAAAACGACAGTATCGGACGTTGGGATATTCTTTCTCCCATGCCCTCAATTTCGCCTCGACGGCGTCCATGAATCCACACTTTTCCAAAACTTTATACCGCTCCGCGATAACAGGCATAAAGAAAAAGAGGACGGGTATGTTTTCCTCACAGGCAATCTCCATGAAACGGGAAACGTTATGCACGCGCGATATATTATCCACGGATATCCTGTCATCTTTTTCCGCAGGCAGTCCCGTATCAAAGGCCTCTTCAGAAACAACGGCGTCCGCGTGATAGATAACCTGGCCGTTTGTCTGTATCATGTGTTCCAGGGCTGTTCGGTTTTTCCCGTACTGTATGTAGGCCCAGCGTACACGCCGACGCCACTCGGGAATTTTATCGAGGGGGAGTATTCGCCTGATAAAGAATGCATGGTTCGCAGACGGCAGCAATGTATAGACGTAGTCCGTTATAAGGCGCCACTTCTCGCGGAAGGGCACGAAACGAAGGAAGTCGACACAGGAAAAAAACCGCCTGAAACGTCCCATCTCCCCCTGGGGATCGCCCGCAAATATGCCTTCCTTGTCGGCAATGCCGAACATCTCCGGTGGAATGGAAAGCATTATCACATCGGGCTTTTCTTTGTTCTCCAGGTATTTCCTCAGGGTAAGTGCAAATTCCAGCGAGGTGCCCATATGGGGAAGCGAACAATTATAAACGGTCATGTAGCGGTCATCCAACCCCTCCAGTGACCGGGCATCGATGGCCAGGGCACGGCTCGCACCGAAAACAGCGACGTCGTAGTCGCCGGGTTCTTCGATAAATTCCTCTTTATGAACGATGCATACATTGGAAACATCACCCAGGAGATAGATCCCGGAAAAGACCACAACCTCGAGGATGACGACGATAATGACCGCTGCTACGAAGGCCGTGGGAAATCGCTTAGAATGTGAAGTAGATGAATTCATGCCCACCTGTTTCACCAAAGACAATGGTCAAATAAAAACACGTCACATACAAAAGCACCCGCACCGACACCGGCCACTTCAGGACGACCATCACGTCTTTCCTGACATATTGACCAAGGTGCACCACGAGCAGTATGCCAGTCAGGAACAGGACCGTCATCGCGGGAGACACAACATCACGCGTCATGTGAAAATTAAACAGCATGGCGCGGCCCATGTCGTACACCTGCCCGATCGACTGAGAACGGAACAAAAGCCAACCAAAGCAGACGACATGAAACATCATACCGATCTTTATGACGGTAACGAGTATCTGCCGTCCCCTTTCTCCTGCGTTTTTCCGCGCATGATGAAAGTATTGGACAAACCGGTGCATCATGAGGATGATGCCGTGGTAGACCCCCCAGAGGACAAAGGTCCAGTTGGCTCCGTGCCACAATCCACCGAAGAGCATGGTGATAAAGAGGTTGCGATACGTTGCGGCCGTTCCCTTTCTGTTTCCGCCCAGGGGAATATACAGATAATCCCTGAGCCACGTTGAGAGACTGATATGCCAGCGCCGCCAGAAATCCCGCGGGTCGGTTGCAAAATAGGGTGTCCTGAAATTGACGGTAATATGAAACCCCATCAGCCGCGCAACACCCCGGGCAATGTTGGAATAGCCGCCGAAATCGCAGAGTATCTGAAAGGCAAAGGCATAGACGGCAATCAGGACATGGGCACCGTTCACCGGTCCTGCGGCGGCGAAGACGGGATCGACAATGTGGGCCAGGTTGTCGGCAATGAATACCTTCTGGAAAAGACCCCATCCAATGAGGAACGTTCCCGCGGTGATGTCCTCCTCGTCAATACGCCGCGGTGCCTGAATCTGGGGAAGGAGATTATGGGCCTTTTCGATGGGCCCCGCCACCAATTGGGGGAAGAACGCGACAAAAAGGGCGAAATCCGCCAGACATCGTGTCGGTGTGATGCGACGATAGTATATATCAATCGTGTAACTCATGGTCTGGAAGGTGTAAAAGGAGATGCCCAGGGGCAGGATGATATGAAGGGTGACGGGATGAACGGAAAACCCGACTCCTCCGAGAAGCCCGACAAAGCTGTCTACGAAAAAATTGAAATATTTGAAGAATCCGAGAATGGAAAGGTTGCAGCAAACACTGACGATAAGATAGAAACGCCTTTCCCCGTCGCTTTGCGATCTCCCGATACCGAGGCCGCAGACATAGTCGACCATTGTGGATATAAGAATGAGCGACAGGAAACGCCAGTCCCAGAATCCGTAAAAGAGATAGCTGGCAACCAGGAGCAATCGGTTTTGCCATCGCCAGGGCGCACCACGATACAGGAGATAAACGACGATAAAAAAGAGGAAAAATTCAATCGTATTGAATAACATTGTTCCCGACGTATGACGTTACGATCCCATCCGCACGATCAGTTTAAAAAATCTCTTATGTGTCTTTTGCGACCACATCATGATAAATTTCCTCCAGCCTGTCCACATAGGCCGGCATGGAGAGCGGCGGTCGAGCCCTTTGTGAAAGCCCGTCGATCAGTTCCCGGTCGTTACAAAGCTTCTCGATGATACCCGCCAGTCCGCCCGAATCGCCCGGCTGGAAGAGAACACCGTTTTCACCGTCGGTGACGATTTCATTCAAGCCGACAAGGTTCGAGGCGACGACGGGGACCCCGGCCGCCTGCGCGGAATGAAGAATGAGCGGCGTGTTCTCGTACCAGAGCGATGGGACAATCAACACGTCGATACCGTCCAGGACATCCCACAATCGCTCCGGGGCAAAGGTACCGCGAAACCGAACCCTCTCGTCAGCGCCGACGATGGAGCGTAGTTTTTCGACGTACGCGGGAAACAGGTTCTCGTCTCCGTACACATCAACGGTGAAAGACACATCCGCC